>Ga0256405_10000919_pt1 | contig 88560 bp, 129 predicted proteins | sample RumenRJG_02DNA_FD_189096 | JGI IMG/M metagenome (GOLD analysis project Ga0256405, IMG submission 189096) | Bovine rumen microbial communities from Lethbridge, Alberta, Canada - RJG_02 | ecosystem: Host-associated > Mammals > Digestive system > Stomach > Rumen | place: Canada: Alberta... | reverse complement strand
TTAAATTCTGCAATGGCTTTTTCAATTGCAGATGCTAAATTTTCTGATTTTGATTCATATTTAGTAGGCACATCCCAATTACTATCTAAATCACCAATTGCTAAGCAAAATCTCCATTTGTTATCTTTGTCTAGATATGCAACTGCAGCGGTTATATTTTTCTCTAAAACAGCCTCAAATGCATACTGCTCATCATCATTAAATAAATCACTATTATCAGATTCAAATACTTCATAAGAACCTTTAAATGCTTTCTGTAATTCAACCTTAACTGTTTGTTTCATTTCATCAATTGTCATAGTTAATCTCCTTATACTTTTTAGAACTTTATTTAAGTAATCAATTTTTTATGAAATACAAAATAGCTTATGTCTAGTATAATACATATACCAAACCAAACAGCTGCTACTACATAACAAAAAATACTCTCTGTTGATACATTACTACTAGCATCATAAAAATAACGTGGATTATTATATTTTAAGAATATTGAAAACTTATCTCCAACTTGATAATTAGAAGACTGATAGTTTTCTCTATAATCTACACCATCATAAGTATAAGTTACTGTTATATACCAACCATCATCTGATATATATTTGTCTACTACAGTAGCAGTAGCCTCATTAGTAAATTCTAATCTCGATAATAATGTTAATGTAGCTGCAAATACTCCCCAAAATGTTATTACTGATAAAGCAATTGCTAAAATTTTTACTAAAGGTTGTTTTAGATTATTCATTAAATAAAACATATATTATTCTCCTTTAAAACCATTTAATAATTTAATTAACTTATCCTTATCATTTGTATTATTAGTAAGAGATTGCTTTAATAAGTATTTCTGTGCCTTACCAATTTGAGGTCCTTTATAACCTAATGCTAATAAATCATTACCTTTAACAGATAAATCACTTATTCTATGTGGTCCAGCTAATACTCCATCAAGTTCCTTAATATAATTATTCAAAGATTCAGTATTAGGATCCTTATGAGCCTTTCTATCAGCTATCCATAATTGCTCTAATTTCTTATATTCATCGTCAGTTAAGTCTTGATGTTCATATACAAACTTAGCAGCTGATTTTCTGACATTCTTCATCTCAGCATCATCTGGTCTGTCATGATACTTAACTAATTTAACAATAGTTTCTCTATCTGCAGTAGACATTTTTAATCTTCTACAAATTTCATCAGCTTGTTTTGCTGAATCTGTAGAATGACCTTTAAAATGTTCAGTTCCATCAGGATCTACTTGTTTGGTAGTTCCTTTTCCTAAATCATGAAACATTGCTGCATACTGAACTTGAACATCATCAGGACAATTGTCCATAACAGACATTGTATGTTCAAATGCATCTTCATAATGATATTTACTCTTCTGTTTTACTGATTTAAGAGCATCAAGCTCAGGCATTACTTCTTTCATTAAGCCTGTTTGTTGCATTGTTTGTAATGCATATCTCTTATTAGGACCTTGAAGCATTTTTGTCATCTCAGCTTGAATTCTTTCAGCAGAAACATTATGAATTAGATCCTTATTTTTACTAATAGAAGCAGTAACTTCTGGAGCTATTGTAAATCCTAATTTAGAACTAAATCTAACTGCTCTCATCATTCTAAGAGCATCCTCATTAAATCTTTCATCAGGATCTCCAACAGTTCTAATTACCTTATCCTCAATGTCTTTCTGACCATTATAAGTATCTACGATTTGTTTACCATCATAATACATAGCATTAAAAGTAAAGTCTCTTCTACTACAGTCATCTTCTACATTTGTACTAAACTCAACAGAATCAGGATGTCTGCCATCAGAATAATCACCATCTTTTCTGAATGTAGTAATTTCATATCCTTCACCGTCCATCATGACAGTTACTGTTCCATGTTGTAATCCTGTAGGAATTACTTCATATCCTTTACTTTCAAATAAACTAATAACTTGATCTGGAGTTAAAGAAGTGGTAATATCTTCATCATGAGGTTTTTGATTAAGAACCATATCTCTAACACAACCACCAACAAGATAAGCTTCTCCACCACTTTCTTGAATGATATTAAGAGTATTTAAAGCATTACTAGAACTCTGACACAAAATATGCTTGCATCGTCCTTTGCCTACTCTATCATCTGTAGCCTTACATTCACTACAGCCTCCTCCTAAAAGTGGTCTTATCATTATTATTACTCCTTATATTTTATTCTATTATCATTTAAGTAATACTCAATTCCTTGAGTATATGTAGTTAATATTTCTTTATCAAATTTCCTATTATACAATCCAATAGCAGAAAAGTTATGTATTTCAATAATAGCTGTTCCTAATTCTCCAACCATAACATCTAATGAATATGATTTTAACCATTTTTCATTAGTGTTTATTAACTCAACTGCTTTCTCTATTAAAGCCATATCTGGTTTTACATCACTAGTGCCTAAATAGAATTCTGAGTTTACTATTTTACTATCAATGACATAAATTCTATATTCTGAGTCAATTCTATATGGAGAGCTAACAATATAATCATCAGATTTTGGTAAACTTATTGAGTTATCATAACTAAATTTAGGCTGATAATCAAATATTTCATCATCTATAATGAATTCAGTATCAGCATATACTCTAAAATATTTCATTTTAGATGCATCTTTAATGAACCATTTACCTTTTCTAGGAATTTCATTCCACTTACATATCTTATAGGTTCTCTTTAGAAATTCTGGAGTTTGAAGATATGTAGGTATCTCAATTGGTTGTTCAATAAAATCTGGTTGATACATTATTTGAATTGCTTCTCTAACAAATTCAATATTACCAATTGGAATATATTTCTTATCACAATAAGATGATAACTCATCTTGAGTTATTTCTTCATAGTAAAGATTATTATTGTCTAAAATGTTTTTAACAATAATATATTCATCTTCACTTTCTATGTCATTCTTTTGTAATAAAAATTTAATCATATAACCTCAATACAAATTATAAGCTGAATCAAAAAATGCTTCCAGTTCTGTTAAATGCTTTTTATCTTCAAGATCTTTTAAACATTGCCAAAAACCATTTGTAGCATCAATGAAATTATCATAAGTATCTATTTGGTCTGCATCATGTAATTTATATTTTACTTTAGATTTCTTCCCAGTAACATCTAAAACACAAGTTGCATTAATTCCTTTATTAACTTTGACACTAATTTTTATTCTGGTGTCACTTTCTATCTTGACTTTTATATCTGGATCAATTACTTTAGAAACTTCACCACAAACAAGAGCAAAATTATCTAAACTATGCTCAGGTGAATGCATGTATTTTATACCATCATAATAATAGTACTTTTCATCAATATCATTTTTATCCCATTTTTCATAATTGTTTAGTATAGCATACATTTCATTTCTACTAATGTCATCACAAATACATAAACCTTCTAAATATTCTTCTAACTTTTCATATTCTGACATGTGTTATTCTCCTTAAATATCTTTATGCCTAAATTGTAATAAAAGAGTATTGTCTTCGTCTATATCCCATTCACAAAGTTCAGGTACTAATCTAAATTCTGAAATTGAAATAACATGTAATATCTGCTCAGTAGTAAAAAGATTTTCTGCTATTTGAATTAAAAATGGTTTATTATCAAGCAAAAATCCTTCTTTTATAAATACTGGATTATTAAAAAATATAAATACACTATATAACTTATCATATACTGAGTCTTCTCTAGTTACTTTATATTTTCTATTTGGATAATATGGTTGCATTTCTTTACAAAATAGTTTTACAATACCTTTTAAAGGTGGTTTTTGCATTGCATCTACAAAATAATCTATATCTGAAAATCTATCTCTATTTTCTTCTACTAATTTGGCAAATACATCAAAAGGAAGACAAAAACATCCAGCAAATTCTACTTTTTTATTATCTTCAGTGGAAAAATAATCATTACCTCTTTTTTCAATAGGGAAATGATCAACCATTTTATCAAAGCCACTAATATTTTCTATCATTTCTAGATCCATTTTGTTTCTCCTTAATTTATTCCATTCTTGCCTAACAATAATCCTACATTAAAATCACTTTTATCTAAAATATCAGGATTAAATTCATTTGTTATATGTGTCAAGTATGCCATATCAATATCAAAAAGAAGATTAACATTTCCATCTCTAGTATTAGGCTTTGACCACAATGCTAATTCTGAGATATTCTTACTCAAATATCTAGCATATTCTAACCAGTCAATATTTGGATAATTAAAGGCATCATCATTAACTATAATAGCATATATTTGCTGAAGAATTAAACCTTCAATACAATGAGTAGCCATTGTATGTAATTCATCTTCAATTACCTCAATTTTATCTTCATTTTCTTTAAAACATTTTGTTAGATCAACTGTATTATAAGCACTTTGGTCAACTAGAAAATTATCACAACAATCATTATAACCTTCTATAAATAATAGTTTATTAAAGCTTTCAAAGCCAAACATATCCATAGCTATAACCTTAAAATCTTCAATTCTATTTTTATAAGCAGTGTCTAACTTAAGTACTAAAAATTTTATATTAGCATTATTAGACATATCATTCTCCTTTTAATTTTAATGTATTAATTACATTATATACCTCTTCTATCAATTGTAAAAAGCTTTGTGTATATTCAGGATAATCATTTGTAGTTACTTCAATAAATTTCTTTGTTTTATTTAAAAATCTATTCCATTCCTCTATGTTATTTATATCATCTGTTATAATAAAGCCATAACCAAACATTTTAAATTCTGCTTTTCCATGAAAATTAAATTTCATAGAAGAGTCATCATATCTTATCTCTATCATACAAATAGTAGGTGTTCCATCCCACTTTTTATGTACGGTTATTAAATCTCTTTCTGCCTTTATGTTAAACATATTTGATACATCACTAAGAGGCAATATTTGAGTCTTCATTGCATTTACCAAAGCCTTAAACTCTGGTGTATAATATTCTTCCATCATATACAACCTCCACAGGAGTTAAATCTCCAGTCTTGTTCTTGAATAGCTCTATAAATTCCACACTTTATGTTATAGTTATTTGTAATAGTAGAGAGCCAATAATTATTTTCCTCAATCCAGTCTTCCTCATCAAGACCGTCTTTATAGGTTTCCCAAACTTCATAGGGTGTGTTACTATCAAAATGCCATTTACTATACTTACCATAAGTTTTCATTGGCTCTCTTCTTAGTTTTTCTGGTATCTTATCTGAATAGTCAACACCATCTATAAAGATATGCCAGTTTCCCATGCAAAGAGTTGGAGATACTCCTGTCCACTCTACTTTTATCATTAACTGCATCCTCCACAACATCCGGGATCTACATTCTCATTCATTACTTCAAGTAATTTGTCTATATCTAATTCTTTAGGTAATGTAGCAAAAGGATCTGCTATCCATTTTTCTCTTTCTCCATAACCTGCATTATTCCATGCACCTCCCATTTCCCAGAAAGGTTCATAGTCACAGTCAGAATCATAACCAAATTTAGTTATTTTTCCATCTATTTCAAGAGTAAGAACACCTCTGCAATAATTAGGTGCCTCACCTGTATATTTAATAAACTTTATCATAATTCACCTATAAATCATATTAGCATAATCAGTTGGATCTTCCCAATAGTTATCTAAATTCATGCTCTTAATTATTCCCATAATTTCATACTTTTCATCTTTAGGAAGTTCTAACTCATATTTATTTAAGTCATATTCAGGACATCCATGCTCTACATAATAAAAACCAAAATGAGGATATGCTTTTGTTGGATAAACAACTACAAAGTCATGATCTGTGAAGCTTTCAAATATAAAAGCATTTGACTTAAATCTCTTAAAATTAGTTGCATCATATCTAGCCATACATTAACCTCTCAATTTTTCATATTCTTTTTCAGTCTTAGCATCATCTTTAACAGCCCAGCAGACATAACCACAAATAGCTAGCTTCTTTTCACCTCTCTTAGTATAAGTAAACCAACATTTTGTAAAATAATCAAAGCCATCGACAAATTCATATCTAATAGCAGTTGGCACTTTAGATTCCTTTATGCTATAAATAATATCTGTATACTCTTTAGCTTCCTCTTCTGTTACACCAAGCATCTTAGCATAAAATCTAGTAGCATAAATAAGAGCTTCCTTTTCTGAACCTAAAACCTCCTCTGTGATATAAGGTATTTCATCTATTTTCATAAACAATAACCCTCCGTTAATTCTTTTGTTATTTTATTAAAATATTTAGCCATATAACCGTAAATCTTTGTTCTATTTTCTATATTAATGTCATTTAATACTTCATTAAGAAGTAAATTTAAATATTCAACATCAATATTAAAAGTTATAGTCTTTATCATATCTGAATCAAACTTAATATCTTCTATATTAACAAGTTCTGATATATTTTCTGAAAAATATTTAAGAAATTTAGACTCAAAGTCATAATAGATATATGAATTTAATGAAATAGATTTCTCAAAATCATCCCATGTTCCTTCAGTAATAAGATCTATGCCAAAACTTTTATAATATCTGTCTAATATATAATACACAAAATGATTTAGATATTCTTTAAAATTCATATTGAGTTTTTCATCATCTACTTCTACAATACAACTAACATCATCAAAGACTATCTTAATATGCGCATAATTAGAAAGTTTGCATCTCATTGTAAATTGAGGATAATGAATAGCCATCTGATGACAAATCTTTAGAAAATGGTTACAAAATAAAAGCTTATTCATAAGATCAGATGGGAGATCTTTCATTAAATCTTTTATATCTTCAGTTGATAAACTATCTAGAAATGTGTCAGGATTAGAATAAGCTTTTCTATATTTATTACTTATATAAACATAAACTTCATACATATTTCTTCTCCAAAATAAAAATAGTCTCCTAACCAGAGGAGACTACTTTAGTCTATGTTAACTTTATATTACAAATACATCTTAGCAAATTTCTTAAGATTTTCAATATCATCTTCATTATTGACAAATACAGTTACATTAGTCTTGTAGAGGTTCTTTTCAAACTTACTAAACTGTTCATTTTCTGATTTGTCTCTTGATATGAAAATGCTTCTTTCCTTTGCTCCACCTCTAGAAATTGCTCTCTGCTTTCTTATTTTTCTATCAGCATAGATATAAACTATTCTATACTTGATTTCAGGAAAATGAGAGTGCAAGTATTCAATTCCATTAGGGTCTATAATGTAATAGTCTGCCTCTTCAAGTTGTTCTTTTGTGGCAAAGTATGTATAACCATTGATTTCAGTTACTGCTATTTTGTTAGGATAGTTCTTAACTTCTTTTTCAGTAATGAAAGTATGTGTATCACCTTCACCATCTCTTCTAGGTCTTGTGGTATAGGAACAAACATCCTTTAGTCCAAAGCTCTTTAATAGCTTGGCAAATGTATCTTTTCCTGAACCACTTCTACCACAAATCAAAATCTTTTCTGTCATAATTTTCTTCCTTAATTTTTATGATTATATTATATCATAAAAGTTATTGAATGTACATAGTTTATTCATTTTTTAATGTACTAATAAAGGTACTCATTTACAAGGATTATAAAATACTACATGTATAGTACCACTATTTATATAAGTATTCTTAATTTTTAATCCATACATTTTAAGTCTAGATTCTAATAATGGTACAATCTGTTTTAGTAATGCATCAGTTTTTTCATTAAGACAAAAGACACAACCTTCACTTCTATCATAATAATATTTATTAAGATGACAATAATTTATAAGAGCATTAAAATCAATATTATCACATTTAGCTCTAGAAAGTGAATTTGACCACATATCTGACTCAGTAAATAATACAGAAGATGTATTATAGTTTATGTATGTTTTATAAATTCTAGGTCCATACACATACTGACGTAACTCAAAAGTATCAGCCAGGGGAGACTTTTGCATAAGTCTAGCAATACTATTATCAAGATTTTTATCTGAAATACTACTAACAAGTTTCTTTACATAATCTACCCAGTAAACATCAACGTCTGCTAAGAATTTCTTAGCATATTGAGACTGAAAATCTTGCTTTTGCTTTTCATCTGAATATATTTTATTAAATCTGTTTATATCCATGCTTACTTCCTTTGAGCCTTTTTATTTCTTATATTAAGTTTAAACTGATCTAACTTACTCATATTAACTGGATTCTTTACTTTTATGTTTATTTCTGAAGAAGAAAATTGTCCTGAAACTACTAATAACCCATATTTTTCAAGTCTTTTTTGCAATGCTGGTATTATTTCTTTATTTATGTAATATCTAGCACTTGCATATTCCATTATATATGCAGCTTGAGTTTCTGAATAATCATAATCATCATTAACATCAGGATTACTTTCAAGTATATCTAATTGATCAGATGTATAGAAAAATTCATAATCTTCATTTTTAAATAAATCTTCATACTCTCTATAATAAAGAGTGACTTCATGTGATAATGTAGCACTAGAGCTATACTTTTCAATTAAAGGATAACAAATCTTTTGATTTATATAAATATATTTACTATTAGGATAATCAAATATCTTTTTATCTATAAGATTATCTAATTTCTCATCAGAAATATTTTCTATCACAACCTTAAGATAATCAATCCACTCTTTAGTAATAAGATCAAAAAATGCACAGTCTTTATCCCACTTACTTAAAGACTCTGATTTAGTTTTGTTAAACTTTTCTATATTCATGTCTATACTTCCTTTTACATATAGTTTTATTATATGTATAAATTTTCAGAAAGTAAATAAAAAAATTAAATTGAGACAACAATTTCCGCATCTACCCAGTCATCATGATATTCTCCAGATTGCCAAGCAGAGACTGCTCTTACTGTCTTGAGATCCTTTTTATCAACAAACTTTTCTAACCACTTTTCAGCTCTATCTTCTGAAGTATTCTTAAAACTAGCTGAGATCGAAAAGTTACCATCTGATCTCTCATAAACACTAATAGAGTCAGGAACATCTGATTCTGGAGCATCTCCTCTTCTATTCTGATAATCATCAGTAGCTAAAGCTAATACTTCTTCTCTAGTCATATTACTCTTCCTCATCATCATCAAATCTTAATCTGATCATCATCTTAGCTTCACCTTTTTCTTTACCATCAGCATCAGACATGTCTATTGCATCTTCATGTTTGATTCCTAAAGCATCAAATTTATCATTGAATGCCTTTATAATGGTTCCAGGAATAACTAAGAAAGCTTTAATAATAATTTGAGCCAATTCTCCTTCATCAAAATCCTCAAGATCATCTAAAGCAAGTTTTATTTCAAATTCTTTGAATTTAACTTCTTTTGGAGTACAGACACTAAAACGAAGTGTAATAGAATCATTGGCTTTATCTTCTTCTACCTTCAATTTAACTCCAACATAGGCTCTTTCACCAGCACCTAACATTTCTTCACATTCTTTTTGTAGCCAGTTTTCAAAATCTTCTGATTCAATAGAAGATTGTGCTAAATCACATTGAGTTTTAAGTTCTTCATCAAAGAATTCCATTGGAGTTAATTCTTTAGCTACATTATTAGCCTTTGCAATTGTTTCTTCTGTTTTTTGTTCCATTTTCGCAAGTTTACTTTTGTCAAATGCCATAAATTTTCTCCTTTAAAAGTCATGAAAAATGCCTAGTATTTCTACTAAGCATTTGTATCATCCATTCTATTAAGAATAAATAGCCTTTTATATAATCTTTTCAGTTCCATCAAATGACTCTCTTGTATATTCTTTAGTCTTTATACTATCAGGATTACACTGATTAATATACAGAACCTCACAATCAACAAAATCCTTTGTCTTAAAAGAATTCTTAATTTCACTAGAAATATATCTAATAAAATTAACAGGAACACCTTGAGCTATACACTGCACAATAGGTGTTTGACCATCTGTATAGAAAACAAAGTCATTTGGATAACCCATAAGAGCTGCATACTCTCTAATATAAAAATCTCTATCCTCTGTGGGGTGAATAATTCTAGTAAGAGAGGTCATTGAAGGTGCTAATTTATCAGGTCTCCAAGGTGACTTATTCCAGCTTCTGAGATTATGCTCTCTATTATACTTAATCTTCTCAACTGCTTTGTTTATGATTACATCATTGTCAACAAGTGCATCATAAAGATCATTGCCTTGCTTTACATACTTGTAATACTTAAACAAATCTTTATCAGTTTCCTTAATATATTCTTTATTGTATGTATAATCAACTCCAGCAAGAACTGTCTTAAGATCAGTCTCAACTGCATGTTGGTGTATCTGAGGCATCTTTGTAAAATTATTTTTACAGAATCCTACAACCATTGTTCTACGTCTATTCATAGGAACATTATGATTTCTAGCATAGTCATTGATTATTGTTACATAATAATTAGGTAACTGTTTTACTAGATCCTTAAGAATAGGCAAACCAGTTGTAGTAAGAGTAGGAGCATTTTCTATCAAGAATGTCTTAGGCTCTATTCTCTTTACCATGTTGATTACTTTATAGATATTACCATTTATTGCACAATCAGCACTAGCGTTTCTATTTATCTGAGACAAACCAGAACAGGGAGGATTTGAATATAAAAGATCATAATTCTCTGATTTAAGTTTGTCAAGATATGCTTCATTATCCTCATACTCAGAAGGTTTTTTTACCTGAATCTTAGGATAATTCTTAATGAAATGATATGCATTTTGATTAGGCATATCCTCTGAAATTTCAAGTACTGTGTCTATCTTCCAACCTTCAAGTAAATGTCCGATTGTCTGACTTCCACAGAATATATGCATTCCTATTGCTTTCATAGTCCTAATATCTCCGCTAAGTTAAATTTATTATTTGTCTTATTAATGTTTTCACCAGTTAAGTTATTATAAAACTTAGTTGCTCTACTCCAATTGACTCTTACATTTTTAAGACCTTTTCTATCAATAATAAACTTAACATAATCAACATCTTTAAAATTAGCATACATTTCATCATGTTGCTTAGCCATTCTTTCAGCTATCCCACTATTTAAGAAATCAGTACCAAGACCATCTGAATAATAAGCAAGCCATCTATACTCAGCTGTCATACAGCCTTTTTGAATTGCTCTAATTACAAAGTCTTTATCTTCATGACCATTACCCTTATTAGTTCTAAAAGTAATGTCATACTTATTACATGCTTTTATATTAATACACATACAACAAGCCTGAGCACCACTCATTATCTTTAAACTATTTTCAGGATCACAGAAATTAGGAGCCCAACTAAACCCAGCAATCATAGGACAGGAAATAATAACATTATCATGCTTTTTAAGAGTTTCCTCCATAGCAACCTGCCACATTGCTAAAATTCTAGCAAAATTAGTATTATGACCAATAAATTTATCAGTAACTGACATTGAAATCTGAGCACCAGATTTTCTTGTATAAGGTACTGTATATGTTATATCAAGTGTATCATCATCAATCATGAAGATACAATCTTTCTTACCTGAAAAATATTTAATTGTTTCTACTCTAACTTTACCTAAATCATTAATGGTTTCATCAGGAAAAGGAAGAAGTTTAATCTTACCATTACATTTCTTAAAATATTCTGCCTGCTCATATATTTCTTTCTGAGAAGCTCTAACAACTACATAAATATCCCAAGGTTCCTCATCAATAGTATGTTCATAGATATATTTCGTCATTTTATTATCTGGTCTATTATATGAAGGAATAACAAGAGGATATTGTCTATCCTTTACTCTTTCATAAGCCATATTATAAAGTTTATTTGTCCAAAAATCTGACTCTTCTATTTTTTCTTTAATATCATAATACTTTGAATCAATCATTTTAATTAAATTCCTTTCAAATAATTATTTAATATATCTTTAAATTTTAATGCAACATCTAAAGTCTCAGTTACAACTTGTTTATCATAATTAGTTATATCAAAATTTTCAATAAGTGTATCACATTCATATTGCATCTTTTTAGAAACAGCACCAATTTCAGCCTTAAAGTATATAGGTCTACCTAATTCTTTTTCTATAGTTTCTTTATTGGACATCATTTTATTATATGAAATTTCATCAGTAAAGAACTTAAATTTTATAACATTTTCTTTAGGTATTAAATTGATACTGTAATTAGATCCAAAATTAAAGTAAAGTCTAAAATTTTGATCTTCACTTCTTGGTTTATATGGAGCATTATTGAATACTAATACAGCATTAAAATCTTTCCAAAATAATTTATAATAATCCTGCAAAGTCATTTTTGACTCATCAGTCTTTTCAACCTTTTTAGGTTGTTTAATTTCTATTTCTGGAAATACTTGAGTTCCCATTTTAGAAAGAACTCTTTTTGCTCTATCTTTATCTACTGCAAACATTTCAAAATTAGATACTCTAGATTCTCTAAAAATGTCATGCATTATAGATTCAATTTCTTCTTGGTCACTTACTTGTACAACAAAATAAGTTTTTAGACCATTCATATTTTTATAACCATTTGCTTCTAATTGATCTTGACATCGTCTAGTCCAATTATCAGATCGTCCAATCTTAATTATGCCTTCAACGGCTGTCGTCATAATATAGACATAACCTTTTGACATGTATATATCTCCTTTCTATAGGGCACTTATATAATTAAATAGACTCTCGTAAATCACACAAATATCTGATCCAATAAAGGACCAGATATTTTTATTATATTTGTTATTCTGATAAAGTAAATCAGTTATTTGGATAAATTATAATGTTATAGACTTCTTTATCACTATTCCAGTCTAAACGAAACATTAGTTCACAAGATAGTACTTTCTCGAATCTATCTATTAATAGATAACCCAATAGACTAATTTCATCATCAGAGAATATATGTCTATATGTCTTGTATGCCTCATCATAGTATGCCTCAGCCGGAAGAGCAGTTAATACTTCATAAGCTAACATATCTGTAAAATCAAATTTTTCTGGAAAATAATATTGATTCTCAAAAAGCTGATAACGTTCAAATATTAAATATGGATGATAATTTTCCATAATTTTAGTTAATTCTTCGCCAGCAAATGCAATACCACCAAAAGTAAGACAAATTGTATCATCATCTTTTCTATGAGAATATGCATAAGCCTCAAAGAAAGAATCAGGTAAGCTCTTAATTTCCTCTTCAGCTTGTGTAAGAATTTTAGCCTTTCCGGTAGCTATGAAAACTTTTAGATCCATTAACTTCATTTCAAACATATTATTTCTCCTATAATAAGTTAATTAAAATTAAATTCTTTACATCTCTTATTTGATCTTGTAATTTAATACTAAGATATTCATTCTCACTAAGTCCTTCAATAAAAGTTGTTAAAGTCTTTTTATTATTTATGATATAATTAGCGGAACTTTCATTTTGTTCTATTACTTTATATGAACCATTTTCAAATTCTAGTATAGCGAGTACTATATCACGATCTGAATTTTTAGCTATTATTTTAGTTACACCAGCTTTATCTGCATAGACATCATCAACATTAGTGACTACAAGATCAGAAAACTCATCTAAATGAACAAAAAAGTCATATAATTTGTCAGTGAGACCTATATTAGGTTTATTGATTTTTGCTGCATAATTAGCAAAACTAACAGGAGATTTACTAATAGAACTAAGAGTTTTTTCCAATTCATCTAAATCAAAAGCAAAATTAAGATGATTATCATATATAATTTTGGGGTTCTTTTTATAATATCTTACACTATATCTAAATAAATCTTGTAATTCTGTGGTAAAAAAGAGACAATGTTCTACACTCTTTTTAAGATCAGGTATATTATCATTACAATAGGCATTAACACATTCTTTTAATTTTTCTTTGAGTACATTTCCACTTCTACTAGCTAAAACATCTCCATAATTAAAACCATCACCATAACTAGTATATTTAGGTCTACCACAAATGCAATGTAAAGTGGCTGGAATAGTTATTATTGGTGTTTTTCCGCGAGCTGAAGAACATTCTAAAAACTCAACTTCAGAAGAAGACCAAAAAACATCACGATCATATATTTTTATATCTAAAGGTAAGTCAAATTCTTTAGCACCGATAATTTCCATATCTTTTAAAAATTCAGCATAAGGACCAGTATACTTAATTTCAGTATGATTAGTGCAGGCCTCAATGTAAAGATCATCACCTTCATATACTTTCTTGATTATCTCTATCATGTCATCTTCTGTTGTTTCAGGTAGACATTTTTTCTTTAATCTGAAATTCTCTGCTTGAGTAGAAGTAAAACCAAAAGAATATAAATTTACCATTTCTTCTTTACTAAGATCTTTTACTTTTATATGAATAGTAAGTCTTACAGCATCATAAACATCAAAAATAGCCTGTTGTACATAAATATTATTGATTGGTTTAACTGATACATAAGAATCATTATATCCTTCTAATACTTCAAAACAAGTATCTCTAAAACCTTTAAGATTCTTTTTAAATTTTATATTAGATTGTCCATTGCATACTCTTATTTCTGCTTTGGTATAAGGTAAATCAATATCTAAAAATTTCTTTATTTTCTTTGCTTCACCTGAATAAAAATCAAGTTTCATGTTGTATCTCCTTAGAATGTACCCTTTGAGAATCCTTTACCATACCAGTCAGTATACTTATCACTATAGGTTTCAGCCCAAGAACTAATTGCATCTGCAGCTTCAATATTGTTTATTTGATCTAATGTTACTTTTGGTAATGAACTAATTGTTCTTACATAAAGCTTATCCTTATCAGCATAACCAGAAGTTACTTCATAATTTCCATCTACTTCTACTTCTTCAATCAAGTCATAATCATCATATCTAAAAAATACTCTATCTTCTGCTTGATAATCACCATTTTCTTCAGGTTCACCAATAAATACATGAAAGCCTCTAGTATATGTTTGAGGTTCCCAGTCTCTGCTTAATAAAACATTAATATCTTTTGCAAGATCATGTACCTTTACTTTTCTATCAACTCTTTTGGTATCTGAATATGTATAAGGTATTTCAGTTTCAATATTGTCTGCAACCTCTCTATTTATAGTCAATCTAAAAGCACCTAATGTTACAGTAAAGCCATTTTCATTTCTTTTAATTGTATACTTTTTATAATTTTTATTTGAGATAATTAACTCATATACTTCATCTATTGTCATAAATATTCACTCCCTTAATTTTCTTCTTTTTCAAGTCTATGAATTGCAATATCTATAAATTCCTTATGTCCTTCTATACAGTCATACACCCATTCATTACTAACGGTATCACAACAACCTAAAGTGCCATAAGTCTTGGCACATCGCTCACAATCTTTATAAAGTTCCTTTGGAATTTTCTCTGGTTTATAAGACATAGCTTTCTCCTTTATATATGTTCATACTTAATCTGCAATTGTAACATCATATGAACAGTTATTATTTTACCTATATTTGGATCTGCCAAATGGATTGTGGCTTTTCCATCATCAAAATTCCATTCACAGTCTTTAGACAAAAGATCAATATAAAAATCTTTTTCATCACGAACAGCATCTGCAACTTCATCTATAAGTTTATAAAAATCATCCATATTTTGACAATTCTTTTCTTGAAAATAATAACAACCTTGATTTTGTATAGCTACTCTAGAATAATAATATAAAGTAGCATCAATATCTTTTATAGCTTGATTACCAGCTTTTATTGCATCAAAACATTCACTTAGTGTCATATATGCTCTCCTTATGTTTCATCACTATAAATTTTTAATACTTTCTCAACATTTATGCTAACTGGTACTTCATATACTAAAGTAGAATCATCATCAGATTCTCCCCAATTTACACAAAGTTCACTTTCCTCAACAGTAACTGTACTAAAGAACATACTATTAGGTTCAAGTTCATCAAGTTCTAATTTACTTATTTTATCATAAGTATCATCATCTAATTCATCTGTATTACAATAATCAACAAAAGAACTAAAACTAGTGGCATTAATAACACTACAAAGAGCCTTTTTTACCTCAGCTTCTAGATCATTTCCACCTTGTTTAAACATGTCATAAACATCCATTTTTACTAAGCAGTTGTACCACATAATGTTTCTCCTTATAATACCCAATTAGCAGTGTCTTTAATATAATTAACAAAAGACTCTCCAAATTGATTTACGGTTGTACAAAAATATTTCTGTGGTGGCATAGTATTAGTTTCAGCTGTTACCACCATTACTATATCATTATTTGAATTTCTTCTAAATTCTACCTTGAATATTGGATTTGTGCCATCACTTTTCATAATTTTTCTAATTTCTTGCATATCTTTATTTAATCTATCGTCTACAAAATCTGGTGTCATAACTTTCTCCTTATCCTTTAAAAACATCAGATGCTTCTGTAGCAACTATGTCAATTTTTGGTCTATTATCTTCATAAGTTTTAGTATATTTAGTATTATAATAGGAACCATCATAATAAGTAATCATCTCTGCAATATGATTTCTAACAAATACAGTTACTTGAATACCATTTACAGATAAATACCAAGTGCCATTACCAAATTGTTTTAATGATTGTTCATTTTGATCTATTACTTTTTGCATTCCTGCTTCTTTTTGAGTTTTATCTAATTTCCAATCCGTAATAATTATTTTATTATCATTAAAACTATCTCTTAATAAAGTTACTACTTCATCATAATTAGTAACATAATTTTCTAATTTTGATTTATCAGCACATCCGCATGAACATAGAATTAAAATAATTATTAAGAAACCTGTTATTATTTTTCTCATAGTTTTTCTCCTTTATGTAAATATAATTTTATTATTTCTATGCTGATCTAGCCAAGAATTTAAAAATTTTTCTAGGACACTACCTTCATATTTAATATATTTTTCTACAGTATTATAAATAGAGGTGCCAATAGATTCATTTGCAATTAAAGTATTTCTAGCACACACTGTCCAAGTTATGTCTGCAAATTCCACCGTATTACCTATATTACTAAGAAATATATCCGCTACAGGATCATTTATAACATTAAGATGAAGAATAGGAATAACATCTCCATTATTTGCTACACTACCTTCACATAATTCACCATCTCTATATGATAATAACATTTGTGGATCATTTATTCTATCTTGTTTAGTAGCGCCTGAAGTCCATAAATCATTTTCATCTTCAGTATATACCCAATAACAATCAACATTTTTTGCTTCGGTATATTTTTTATATACATCAAATTTATCTAAAGGCATAGGTTCAATACTACTAATAGTAATCATAATTGTCTCCTTAATCTTATAATAAAAATACCTGACCAAAAAGATCAGGTATTGTTCACATTCCACTATTATTATTAAATAGTCTATTATTTAACGCATTTTGTACAAGGCTTATATCCAGCTTTTATGGCCTTCTCATAGGTCATTGTACTGTACTTTTTCTTCTTAAGATCCTTACACTTCTTATTATAATGATACTTACCACCTTTGGCTACATATACATTCTTAGGAGTTGCTTTTGTTGTTTCTGTAGTCTCCTCAGTTGTCTCCTCAGAAGAAGTTGTTTCTTCGGTAGTTGTCATAATTGTAGTCATTTTAGTTGTGGCTTTTGTTGTAGTCATTCTAACTCTAGAAGTAAAGGTTGGCTGCTCAGGCATAGTTTCTGTCTTCTGAATAAGATTACAGGAGCATATACCTATCATTCCTACACATAACAAAATCGTAATTAACTTTTTCATATTCTATTTCCCCATTTATTAAAAATACTCAGCCATTCTAGGCTGAGTATTCAATTGTTAATTATTTTTTATTTATCTTTACTTTGCTGGATAAATGATATTCATATCCTTAAGCATCTGAGTAAAGTCTTCCTTTGATGTAAATTTATTATCAATCCAGTCAATAAGAGTATCCTTATTGTCAATAAGCTTTCTTACATCAAGTCTTTCATCTGATGTTTCCATGTCACCATAAGCAACCTTCTTACAGAACTTAAAGTCTCTGTCATACATATGCATTGAGAATGCATAATGTGTGTACTTACCATAACCAACTCCAAGTCTATCTGCAATGTACTTCTGGAGATAGATGAAGTATGCAATGTCATTTCTAAGACCAAAGTTAAAGTCATTAGATCTCATTACACAGTTACAATCAAGAACACCATCTCTAATCTGATAGTTTAAACAAATTGTACACATTTCATCATGAGTCTCAATAACCTTTTCATTAGGTACATTGATGTTAAGAACTGCTCTTCTTGAAAAAGGATCCTTCTGTAACAATTCAATGATCTTCTCAATCTGGTTAAAACCATGCTTTTGCTGAAGAATATAACCATAAGCTGAGTTGGCAGTTACACCATCATCAGTTACCTTATTCCAGAAAGATGAGAACTTGTTAATAAAAGCAAGATCATTTCTAGATGACCAGTACCAAAGAATCTCTGCTGCTACATAAGTGAGATTTGTACCGCCTGACTTAAGTGTAATGCATTCATTGACATCCAAATCATCAATAGTGAATGAATAATCAGTAAGTTCCTTTGTAGTACCACGAGGGTTACTAGAAGGAATAGGATGTCCATAATCCAAAAGGTCATTTGCTAATTTCTTGTATGCTACATTAGGTGTAATCTTTCCATAATGTTCATCAATCCATTTATCAAGTCTGTCATATGCATGAGGTTCTGCAATGTCAATAGCATAAAAATTCTTATAATTACCAAAGAAGTTAGCCATCTTCATAGCTACTTCATTGTATAACTCACATTGCTGTACGATTTCAGCAAGGTAATCTTCCTCACCACGTTCAATCAATCTCTGCTTAAGAATTTCAACATCTGAACATGTAAAGATAATATACATGTCATTATTGTCTTCTACTCTTCTAAGAGTCTTAAAAAACTCTTCCTCAGTAAGCATTGCAGGTCTTCCATAAATCTTAGGAAAAATCATTTCACCGACTGAAAATCTATCAAAGATAGTATTATCATGATAGTCAATCAAATCCAAATGATACTCTAACGTATTTCTTGTAGTTGCTGTGGAATGAATAATAGGCATGTTATACTTTGCCTTAAGTTTTTCACCGAGAGTTGTCTTTCCGCATGCATCTGGACCACTTAAAATAATGTTCATATATCAGTTCCTTTCCTTTTATTAAAATAAAGAATAGTCATAAAGACTATTCCTTATTTATTATTATTTCTTTTTTAGTTTTCTTGTTGACTAATTGCATATAATCATTAGCATTCTTCTGCACTAGCCATTCTTTTGTGTTAAGGTTGTTTGCTTCAAGTATAGGCCATTCATATCTCGTTGGCTTTCTTCCTTGCATTTAAAAATCTCCTTTAAAAAGTTTATAATAATATTATATAGTCATTATTTCAATAAGTAAATAAAAATAATGATACAATTTTAGCCATCATAGTGTCCACCTAAGTGAGTTACAGGTTCACCACTATTAAGAGCATTCTCGATATATTTCTTACAAAGATCAATCTCTGCTTGTGTCATCTTTAAATCATACTTACTACAAATAAGTAACCAAGAATAGCAATAGTCTTCAATATTCTTTTCAGGTAAGTATTCAAGAGGTCCTTTATCAGCTTTACTTCTATTTGCTGAGTTGAGAACATCTACACCAACCCACTGGTCATAAGCATATTCATTTTGCTTATCCTTTGACCATTCACTAGCACCTCTAATATATGCTGATTTGAGAGGTACAATATGGTCATAATCAAGAGTACCAAAGTCATTGTCTTGTTTCTTATCATCTGTGTCAGTAATTACTTTTCCAGTATAAGGACAAGTAAAAGTAAAATCTTTCTGATTAAAGAAAGGACTTGTACGCCAAGAATAATTATTTCTATTTATCTTAAGTCCGCCTAAAATATAACTCTTTACTGGCTTTTCAAAAGTATCTCTATTATATTTAGGTAAAGTGTTATAATCTGGTAATTCATCAACTACTTCAATATCTGCAATTAATACTACAAGATGTGCATAATCAGAAAGCTGATCATCATAACTAACTTGTACATCATCAATCAATTTAGGATTGACTGAAGGAGTTTCCTTTGTAGTTTCAGTTACTGAGGTTTCTGTAGTTTCTGATGTTTCTGTGGTTGCCTCTATTGTCTCAGTGGTTGTTGTTTCTCCAATAGGATTTCCATCCTTATCATAGTAACTAACATCACTACCATCTTTATAATTATTTGCTAACCATTTAACAAATGAAATAGAGGTTTGTGTCTTAAGATTTACTTCTTTACCATTGATATTAACTGTGATGTCTCTAGACAATGTAACATCAAGTTTCTCAGTTTCACCAGTTCCACCATTCTTATTAGTAATATTGATTTCATTACTTGCACCAATACTACCGGATCCACCATTACCAGATCCACCATTTTGTTCACTAGTTGCAATACTAATTGTTTCATCAGTATTTTTACTGGGATTAAATAAAGGATCATTGTTTGTTGGAATAGTCCAATTAACATCATCTGTTCCTGTGACAATAGTTGGATCAGTGTTATTATCATTTGGAGTTCCAAGATTCTGTACTGCAGAAGGGATTGCTTCTTTTAAAGGACTAAAAACTTTCTCAGGAGCCTGAATTTCCCATGAATGTTTTATAGATGTGAGGTTATAGCCACACATGTATAACACACCTAAGACAACAGCAATTACAGCTAAAATTCTTAATAGTCTTTTCATGTCTCCCTCCTTTTTAGAATTCTATTGTGACTTGTGTTAAGCCGTTATTATCTCCAAAGAAATAATATTTATATCCATCTTTTTCATAGATTAACATAAAAGCTGGATATTTATTTAAGTGATCTACAGGTACATCAGGAAATTTTGATTTTATTGTGTCATAATCATCACCAAAATTTACTCCACCACCTAATGCAATTGACATATTATGATTAGTAGGTGTACCATGAATGATACTAGTTATTTCCATTTTAACTAACTTACATTCACTTAATTTCTTAGATGCACCTTCAGAACTAAATGTAAACCAAACATTTCCAGTTCCTGTTTTTGATTTATACATTAAAGAGATTTCATCATTTATAATTTCATCAGGATCAATGGCATCAACTGATTCATTTTCATCTCTAATCAATGTAAATTTAGAACTAACTGTATTGTAGTCTACAGGAAAGTCTAAAATAATACCATCAACTGAAATTGTTGAAATTCCAATAAGACTACTATCTGCATTAACATCTTTTTGAGGATTAAATGAGATAGGAGCTAAAGTTTCCTCAGTATCCATTGTTGCCATTGCATTATTTTCTGGATCATTTATTCCTTCTTCTAATTCCCATTCACGACCAGCTTCATCAACTGCATAATCACCATATTCACCATGAACTATTCTAGTAGTTCCAGTTATGCCATTATCAGCTTCTCTATCTGTAACATAACTTTCCCAAAGATCTTCATCACTCAATGAAGATGAAGTAACTTCAGATGTTGAGGTCCCGGTAGTTCCATTTGATTCATAATTATGACTCATAACAGCATCTACTCCGGCTTTTGCTCTATTGTATTCATATATAGAATATCCAATAGCACCACCAGCAATAATAATAGCAATGATAATAGCTGCAAATGATTTAGCTGTCATTACTTTTTTCTTAACAGGTTTGGTCTCGACCTTTGGAGTATCGAGACCTTCACTATCTTTACCTATTTTTTCATTATCTACATTAGAATCTGATTCTACAAACTCAGTGTCTATAGCTTCATTTTCTAATTTTTCTTTATCATCCATAAGTCCATTCTCCTTTTATAGTTAAATGGTCTTTTGCTTCTTTTTGACAGTTGAGTTATTCTTGATATACTCCTTGAGATTTTCAATAAATGTCTTAGAGTTATCTTTTTCATAACTTAAGTCAAATGTATTTTGAGCATTATCTACGACCAAATCAATATTTGCAGACTTATTACTAATCATATCAATAAAAAGATTATCAAATATAGCATTAACACAATATACATAATAGATCATACAATGTTCATCTTGACCTGTTCTACAGATTCTGTCCTCTACCTGGATCATTTCAGATGGGATCCATGCATAATCAATTATAATCATTGCATGAGCGGCAGTTAAGGTATGACCTACACCACCAGCCTGCATATTTAATACACATACTGTTTTCTCTTTATTTTGGAATTCTTCTTTTGCCTTTTCTTTTTGTTTATCAGTCATGCCACCTCTAATAGCACATGCCTGATCTCCAAAGTGTTCCATAAGCTTATCAGCTGTTTCAACAAAGTTAGTAACAATAACTACACTCTCATCAGCATTCAAAAGAGTCTCTGCTAATTCAATTGCAGTATCTAACTTATATTGACTAAGTAATTGTCTACCTGTCATTGCAAGAGCCATATATGTATCACCATCTTGAGGTGTAAATAATCTCTTTTCAATATCCTTGTAGTCTTTCTTAAACTTAGGTGCAATAGGAATAAACTGACGTTGCTTTGTTAGGTTAGGTAATACATCTTTCTTAAGTCTTCTTGTCATAAGAGCACTGAGTACCTTATGAAGTTCCTCAGAATTACTATTACCTGAATAATCTTTACCCCAATGAGTTTCCTTAGGATCACAGAACTTATCAGCAAAATGCTTGAATGCCCATTGATTATTAAAATCAAACTTTTCACACTTTAACATTTTGAGAATATTAAATAAGTCTCTGTTATGAGAAGGAAGTGGAGTACCGGATAAAAGATAACAATACTCAGCAGATTGAGCCAAATCAATTACAGAATTTGCTCTTTTACTTGTTGGCTTTCCCCAGTTATTTACTGCTTTACAGTTCTGACATTCATCAACAAATATACATTTGAATGATTTCAAGTTAGGTAAAAACTTACTTGCTGTCAAATAACCTACGATAGTCCAATCTTTACCAAAATGAGGTGACTCATTACTATAAAGAATCTGAACATCTGCATCTGCTCTTGCTTGTCTGATTTCTTTTTCCCAATTTAATCTAAGAGACTCAGGACAAATAACTAGTTTAGGCATCTTTATGCTTTCACCGACAAGGATTGAGATAAGAGTTTTACCACAACCCATTTCATGTCCAAGAAGTGCTCTCTTTGTTTTAAGTATCTTTTCAGCGTCCTCAATTTGGAAGTCATAAGGAGTGAAAGGAAGGTTTAGAGTATTTATATCAATCAACTTATGAGTTGATTTATTTGTATAAATAATGCCTTCATTTATGTCCTTATTTTCATAAGCAATGCCAAGTTTCTTTAACATAGCCTTGAAATTTTCCAATTGAGTTTTTCCGATTGAAATAATAATCTTATCTGAAAATGATCTATTGTCAACATACTTTAAGCAATCCTTCGTTTTGTATTCCCAAAGGTCTGCTACCAAATCTCTGTCATTTACGTTGACTTCATATTCATACAAACCATACTTATTCGTCTTACCTGTATTGGTACATTTAAGTTTGGTTTCTATTTTTCCATAATCCGAATCATCATGACTGTAATCAATTCCTGAATTATTAGTTTTTATAAAAAGCTGCATTCGTAGATCTCTAGCTTCAGCTTTTTCAGGTATATCATAATTACATAAAGCACAAGCAATTAGATATAAGTCATAATCATTTGGATTTTTAAGACTGGCAATTTTTGACAATTGTCGTGTGTCTTGAATGTTATAGCGACCTGCCAATAGCATGTCCCTATTTTTCTGCATCAAATCCATTTTTTAATATAACTCCTTATACTAATATTATATGCTCACTACCCTTAATAGTAAATATGTTCTAGTTATCCTCAGAAGGCTTCAGAATGCTCTCTCTGACTTTCAACTGACACGTCTATAATTCTCTATATCTGTCTCTGCGAGTTTCTTCTGCGTTAACATGATATTATACTTTAATATTATTTATTATCGAATAACTGTGACAAATCTCTGTTTTTTGAGATTTTTATTAAATTTATGGGCTCTAGCCATTTTACTGACTAGAGCCACTACTATTAAACTGAGTGAACCTCTATAATTTCCTCACCCTTCTTAAGGTTAATAACCTTCTTACCAGATGAGCTTCTACCTTGTGCCTTACCAGGAACAATTACTTCTTTTCTCTTGTCTGTGATAATTTCTACCTTGTTCTTATCATCAAGTAGCTTAATTGCAATGATTTCATCATCATCACTCTTAAGACCACAAACAACTGCACCAACTTTCTTACTCAAGCCAACAACATCCTTAACTTTACCACACTTACCAAGACCATTCTTAGTAACAAAGTAAATATAAGGCATTGTAACTGCTTCATCATAGATAGCTAAAACCTTTTCATCATCACTGATTTCAGGTCTAATATCCTTGATTGGAGTACCAGCTGCAGCAGGCATGCACAAATTGATCTGATTTGACATTACTTTGTACATATTACCTTTATTTGTAACCAATGTGACTTTCTGGTTACCCTGAACCTTGATGTTCTTATTGTCTTCACCAGTTGCTCTGAACTTAGTGACTTCAATTCTCTTAAGAGCACCAGTATCAGTAAGAACTACCATAAATTCTTTCTTAGGTCTAGCCAATTTAGCAGGCTTATCAACTGCAACTCTAAGATCTGGCATCTCAACATCAATAACTTCAGTTTTTCTTTCCCAACCATACTTATCAACTAACTTGTTAAATCTGTTGAGGAAGTACTTTTTCTGAGACTTAGGATTATCTCTAAGATCTTCCATCTCAGCTTTTCTCTTGTCAAGATCCTTCTTCTCATCCTGAAGTTTAACCTGCTCAAGATTTGCTAATCTACCAAGAGGTGTATGTACAATGTAGTCAGCTTGCTTTTCAGTAAACTTATACTTAGGCATCTTCATGATAGCAGTCTTTGCATCATCCATTGACTTTGACTTCTTAATTGTCTTAATAATTTCATCAATAATTTCCAAAGCATTAAGTAAACCATCAACTAATTCTTTTCTTTCATTGATTTCCTCAAGATTGAGAACTGCTTCTTTAATAACAAGAGCAATATTTGCATCAACAAAAGTCTTCATATAATCAGGGAATGTGATAAGTTCAGGCTTACCAGCAGCTGTAACTGCTTTATGCTCATCTGAAATATTTACCTGAAGACAAGTTTTTCTAAAAAGAACTTCTCTTACATATTCAGCTGTACCTGCTTCACATTCAATTTCAATTAAGAAACCTTCATCATCACATCTATCTGCAACGTCAGTGATAGTTGTTTGTGAAGTAGTAACAAGCTTCTTTACATCTTCCATAAATTGCTCAGGATATTTCTGATAAGGAAGTGAATAAATCTTAATTGTATCACCTTCAATTTCAGTCTTACCTCTAAGCTTTATGGTACCTTTACCTGTTTCATAGAGTTCTTTCATCTCTGACTTATTGATGATAATACCACCATTAGGGAAGTCAGGATAAATCTTTGAACAATCAACTTTACCTGTCTTAAGATAATTAAGTAACTGTTCTCTAAACTCTAAAAGGTTACCAGAGGACCAAGAGTTTGAAACTGTATATCCCATACCTGAGGTATTTGTCATAAATAACAAAGGTAAAAGTGCAACCCAAGTGTTAAGAATAGGCTCAGGTTCTTCTTCCAAATAGTTCATACCCATATCTAGAAGCTTTGTGTTATAGAAGAGTACATCTTCAATAAATTCACTAAGCTTCATTTCTGTATATCTTGAGGCAGCAGGAGTAGGACCACCTGTTAAAGATCCAAATGAACCACGACCTGTGATATAAGGAATATGATATGTAAAGTCCTGACATAACAATACTAATGAGCCATAACACTCAGCGTGAGGTGAATAACTCATTACTTCACCAGCAATTTTAGCTGACTTGGTAAAAGGTTTGTTATGTTTTCTACCATTTGCCCACATTGCCCATAAGGCATGACCATGAATAGGTTTAATACCAGGAAGCAAATGAGGGAATGCTCTGTTTTTGTTGATTTCCTTAGCATAAAGAACAAAGTTCTTTGTAATTTCCTCAACAATAGGCATTGAGACAGGTTCACGCTCCACTATTTCAACACCTGTACTTTTTGGAGTTCTTTTTGTCATACTAATTTCCTTCCTTATTCTTCATAATCATTGAAGTGCTCTTCAAGATAAACCTTACGAGCCTCAGGATCAGGTCCCTTAGCCATGTCAAGGTACTTGTTAAATTCTTCCATATTATCAACTACAAGTCTATGAAGATTTCTAGTTGCAGGATTTACTAACTGTTCCTTAGTCTCATCCTTTGTCAACTCACCAAGACCTTTTGCTCTTGAAAGTATATAAGGCTTCTTATTAGTCTTTTTCCAAGCCTCAAGTTCAGCTTCAGTCTGGAATAACTTATAAGTATCATCTTTGAATGTTGCCTTAAATAATGCACCATGTACATGATAGATATGACCATTCTCAATAAGTTCAGGACATACCCAGTTAAATACTGTCAATAACAATGAAGCAATATCAAGACCATCAACGTCTTCATCTGAAGCAATTATGATCTTATCGTATCTAAGCTTCTTTGTATCATAAATAAGCTTACCTGTTGTTTTGTCAATATCAAGACCAAGTGCTTTTGTAATAGCTGCAATCTCTGCATTGCCATAAACCTGAGCAGCTGTAGCTTTTTGACAATTCAAGATCTTACCTCTAATAGGGAATGTTGCTTGGAATTCAGCATTCTTACAACCCTTGATAGATGAAGCAGCTGAGTCACCCTCACAGATGTATAATTCACACTTACTTCTATCTTTCTTGTTCTTAGGATAAGCATCTGAAAGCTTTGTAGGAAGGTCTGTAAAGATAGACTTTGCGCCTTTACCATTTGAAGCATCTCTAATCTTTTCCTTTGCTTTCTGTGCAGCTTCTCTTGCCTTTCTAGCAGTTAAAGCTCTGTCAACAATAATCTTAGCGTCACCAGGATTATTCATTAACCAAGTAGCAAAGTCACCACCAACTACAACATTGATTACTTTTGCATCAATATCATCAATTCTTGATTTATTCTGAGCATCATATTTTGCTGTTGTGGTAGTCATATTAAATGCTACATAAAGACCTTCTGAAATTTCATTACTATTGAAATTCTTGTCATTCTTCTTTAACCATCCGGCATCTGTGGCATATTTATTGATTGCTCTAACAAATGCGGTATGGAATGCTTGAATATGTGCACCAGCATCAGTGTGACCAAGATTAACATATGCATCAATATTCTCAGAATAATCTGAAGTATATGTCATACAAATATTAAGTTTTTCTTGTCTTGTGAACTGTTCACATTCTGATTTCTTGATAGTAACCACCATGTCTTCAGCCTTGTGAGGTATATGATCCCAACCAATTTCATTAGTTCTATCATAATTATAGACTCCATCCTTAAAGTCTGTGTCTTTAAGTGTGAGTCCCGGGTACTTCTTAGGCTTGAAGTAAGTTACATCAACTGTTCTTTCTGTGGCGAATCTATTTGAGAATAATTCTTTACTCTTTACTTTCCTATCTACATAGGAATTAAGACCACCAGGTTCTGAATAACTTGACTCTTCACCATTATAAACAAGGTTTATAGTGAGATTAGGACAAAGAGCTGCAATTACCTCAAAGTGGCTCTTTAACATTGCAATATCAGGAATGTTTTGAGCGAAGAATTTAGGATCAGGTGACCAAGTAACCTTTGTACCTGAAGCTCTCTTTGTTTCACCGACTTTTCTTTTCTGGAAAATTCCATCCTTAAAATCAAGTTCCTCAAACTTACCATCTCTATAAGTAATAACATTCAATTTTAGTGACAACCAGTTGGTAAGTTTAGCACCAATACCGTTAAGACCAAGTGCAGTACCTTCATAAACACCGTCTGCTGAGGTCTTACCTGAGGTATTAAGTTTGTCAAAGGATCTTTGGAGAATTGTTTCTCCTTCTTCATCAATACCGGCATTAACTAAGAAGCCTTGTCCATTATCCTCAATGGAGTAAATGTTCTTAGCAGTGTCAATAGTAACGTTAATAGTATCACCGTGTCCAATAGCATGTTCATCAACTGCATTAGCAAACACTTCTTTTACCAAGTTTGTATTTGTACGCGAACTTCCAAGATATGTACTTGGAACTCTTCGTGTAAACTCTCTTGGCGTTTCTGTTACGATACTATACTCGTCATACAGATTTTTCTTTGCTGCCATGTTTAATTTCCTTTCATAAATGATAATTGTATTATATGTCTTTTTCCTTATAAGTAAACTATAATTTAACTTATATAATTAAATAGCCCTTCACATGCATTAAAAAAGCTACCACCTTTCGATGATAGCTTTTTGAAAAAGGAGAACAACTACGTCTGTAGTACAAACATTATTTTTATGTTTGATAATGATATTATATGTCCCCTATCTTAAATAGTAAACCAATTTTTTGTATCAATTAGTTTTCACTCATCTGGATGACAACTGATTCAATCTTCATCTTATGGGTGGCCTTTTCTTCAATGGACTTAACCATCTGCTTAGTTACACCCAAGATTTCACCAATTTCCTGGAGCTTATAAACTTTATTATTGATAAATCCCTTTCTGAGAAGGATAACCTGCTTCTCTCTAGGGGTCAGAGTTCTCATAAGGGTTCTGACTTCCTTCTTGAGTTCAATCTCATCAAGGGCCTTAATAATGTCTGAGGTTTCATCCTCATCAACCAATTCTGTGCTTATGAAGTCCAGAAGGGTATCATCTGAGTCACTGGATATGGCCTGATCATAGGAGATAGGCTGAATATCATAACTAAGGAGTTCAATTACCTTTTCCTCAGTAATACCAAGTCTTTCTGCAACTTCCTCAAGGGAAGGCTCTCTATTAAGATCAATTTCAAGGGCTCTCTTAGCCTTCTTAACCTCATTTACCTTCTGAGCAGTATTTACAGGTATTCTAATCATTCTACCCATAGTTGAGATTTCACTTGTAATCTGCTGTCTAATCCACCATGTGGCAAATGTTGAGAGCTTGTAGCCCTTGGAAGGGTCAAACTTATCAACTGCCATTGTAAGTCCAGTGCAGCCAGCACTAAACAGGTCAGGGAATTCAACACCTCTATTGAGGTACTTCTTTACAATTGAGACAACCAATCTCAGATTTGAATTGATAAGAAGCTCTTTAGCATCCAAATCACCCTCAAGCTTCTTATTAGCTAAGTCAAGTTCCTGTTCCTTTGTGAGAAGAGGGAATCTTGAGATAATTGACTTAATGTCATTACTATTGATAAGGGCATCAGCCTCTTCATCCTCTTCCTCTTCCTTACTACTTACTGTATAACCCAACTCACTAAGCTTGTTGATAAGTTCAACATATTCATCACCTGTGAGATCAGCCATAATCTCTGAATACTTATCCAGATCTATTTCCTTATCCTTGGTTTCCTTATTGATAATTTTTTCTACAGCATTAGTAATTTTCATTATACTTGTTCACCTCATTATTCTTGTGTAGTATTATTATACCACAAATCCTTACTCCTGTAAACCGCTTGAGTTATTTAAGCTTCATTGATTACCTCCTTTATTAACGTTCCCATATATAGTTATGGGTCATTTTTTATAGTTTGTAAACTAAAAACTTAAAGAACTTTTGTCAAAAAATTTATATAAATTTAAAGTGGTTTTTGTTTATTTTAACAATTGGTGATAATATACTTACTACCTGCATACCAATATTCATCTCCATCCTTGGCATGCTTTATAAACTTCTTAATGTCCTTAAGATAATCCTTCATTTCTGACTTTGTAATATAGTCAGCAACACAATCCCCATAGAGAACCTCTTCCATTGTGTCATAAAATGAATTCTTTGTAATTTCCATTTAGTTCTTCTCCTTTACTGCCATTCCTCAAGACCTGAAATATATTTTCTAGCTGCTACATAGTCAGCTGTATGGACTAACTTCTGGAAAGCTGTGGAGGGCTTCTCCAATACTACATCAGGTGCATAATCTGATGTGGTCCACTTTCCCATGTGTGTCTTTATACCACCACAAATAATTGAGAGGTAGGGTTCCTCAATATAATCTTTAAGTTCCTCATTAAGGAATTCAGCTGCCAATTCAGGATGCTCAAATACTGTGTGACCTGTACAATCCTTGCCCTGTTTGAGGCAATCATGGAAAAGGCCAGCAATAAGGGCCATATCAGCATTGAGGTCATTGTCCTCTACAAAAATCTCAGCTCTTACCAAATCAACAGCTGTAACAGCTACCATCACAGAGTGTCTTACAAGCCCTCCAGAGCCCAAGTCACATTTAGGGTGGTACTTCCCAGAGGATGATGCTGCAACCACCCAGAAGTAATTAGGAAGCTTCTTAATAAGGGTTCTGCATCCTTCCTTCCACTTTTCATTCTTGATCTGTTCTACCATGTCATAGAAAGACTTGACTGCCTTATTTTCAAAGGTAACAATGGTTGACTTTTCAGGATATGCTTCTACAATCCTCTTTACATTGAGAGACTCACCATCCCAGAATGCCAGGATCTGCATGTCATCTTCAATTACCAAGTCATTGTATTTTGTGAATGTTGTGGCTCCAGGGATCCATGTTGCAAAGTCACTCTTTGCCTTTACAATATATTCATCAGCTGAATAGTCCTTGATTGTTGAATCAAATAATTCCTTGTCTGAAAAAGATGAGCTTCCAATAACAACTAACTTCATTCTGTAACTTCCTTTATTATTTTATAGTGCTATTCTATCATATTGGTTTATGTATGTAAACTTATATTTTAGCTGATTTTTTAATAGTACTATTAAAGGTACTTTTATGCACACAAAAAGATAGCACTAATATGCTACCTTTAATGCGCTAAAAGTTGTTCAAACTGCTGAGTAAGTCCACATTTATCAAGAATATCAAAAAGTTCTGTAATACAACATTTTTGTAGATCTTGCTTACTAATATTTAATTGTTTGGATAAAAAATTTACTATTTTTGTTTTTGAATACATATAATCTATACCTTTTGTGTATTGATATTATATATTATTTTTTGAAAAATTAAACAATTTTTTGTAAATTTTTTGATACTTTTTGCTAAAATATTTAGTTAGTTTTAACAAGATTGTAGATTGGCTCAGGAAGATACTTAGAGACATCTCTATCATTTTTAAGAAGTTCCATAACCATACTTGAACTTACATTACCAAGCTCTCCAGCTCTAAAGTAAATAGTATCAAGTCCATCAACTTCTTGATTCATAGAGGCAATGTTCTCTTCATACTGATAGTCAATGCCATTTCTAATGCCTCTAATGAGATAATTTGCATTATACTTTTTAGCAATACTTGTTGTCATTCCTTCATAAGTAATAACCATTACCTTTTCATCAAGGCCTTCTTTTTCCATTACTTCCTTAATAGCAGTGACCATCTTAAGCTTATCAAATCTTCTAGCTTTTGCAGAATTTGTACCAATTCCAATTATTACTACATCAAAAAGCTCACATGCTTTCTTTACTACCTGAAGATGTCCATTTGTAAAAGGATCAAATGATCCTGCATAAAATCCTACTTTCACTGTACTAACCCCTTTTCAAGTTCATAAGAAACACTAGCTACCAATGTCTTAGGAAGTCTCAACTTACTACCACCAATAAAATAAATTACTGATTGATTTTCATTAAGCTCATCCTCTGAAATATATGCAATATTCTTTACATTTACCAAATTCTCACCAATTTTAATAAAGCTCATAATTACTCCTTAATATTTCTTAAATCTTGACATGGAATAAAATATCCAAATTTTGTAAGATCAATATAACCACTTCTAAGTAACTCATCCCAAAGTGATTTATATGTTTCATAAGAAAAAGTCTTATATGATAAAAAATCACACTCATCCATTAAACAGATTTCAAATCTTCCATCTTCTGTCATTGTAAGATTTTCAAGTTCTTCAACATAAGGATACTTATCTATAGTAAGTTCTCCTCTTCTATCAACTTCTGCATATAAATATTTTACTCTCATGCATTTGCTCCTTTTTACTTAATATAATTCATTATAATCTATAAATAATGTCTTGTAAACAAAAAGGCAAGGAATAGGCCTAGACTTTTTGCCTAGACCTATTCAATATAAGTGGAGTTGACCTCCGGAGAAAAAAGAAAACTTACCAAATACCGTTCCAAACGGTCTTAACTCCATTTGCAATCCATCTACCAATTTGTAAGAAGCTTGGCATTGTGATACCAAAGATTCCTAAAAGGAGACCAATTGCTAAATAACCAAGGACGAAATAAATGCAATCCTTTGTCTTCTTCTTAAAAACTACTTTCATGATAATACAAATGATGAAAATAATTATTAAGTTAGTAGGCATTGAAATTGCAAAAGCCCATAAATTCTGTAAAATTGTACTTAACATATTAAATTCCTCACTTCTCAAGTGTTGTCAAATATACATCATAGTAACCAGTACTTTCACGATAGCACTTACAAGTCTTATACTTTTCTTTATCAAATTCAACTACAGGACGAACTATTACATCAAAAGGTTTTGCTGTATACATCACTAAATCATCAGTTGAGATAGGACATCCTTCTAGATGAGATGCTTTTGCAAAGACTGGTCCTTGATATACACTATATTCAACGGCATCTCCTAAGTATTCACATATTGCATCGAGAAGACTACTAAATTCATTTCTCTTAAGATCATACTTAGGTGCATTTTCTCTCAAATATTCAAAGTCTAAAGAAAGATCTGAAAGCTCTTTGATTAATGCTGTGCATTTAGTGAAGAGTTCAGATGCTTCAAGATCCTTTTGCATTGAAAGATTATATGCCTCAGTTAATTTATTATTCACATCCTTACATTCAACTAAACGTTTAATCAATAAAGATTTTTCCATTACATCCTCCTTTAAATTAAAGCTGACATTAATATAACCTCTAATGGAAGCAAAAAGCTAATTTTCTTCTTTTTAGAAAATACTATATAGAATAGACTAAATATTAAAGTCACTGCTATATGTATTGTAGAGACGCTTCCTATTATTATTAAATAGACTATTAAAGAGACGTACAAAAGGTCTATTGGAAGTTCTTTTGCTAGAGCATAAAATATAATAAATACTCCTAAATATAATCCGGGATTACCAATGAGATAACATATAGCAATATAATTAATAATCAAAGTAGCTAATGGAACTGATTGATATTTATAATCAAAAAAGGCAATAATCAGGCAAGTAACGAGTATTACTCCATAGAGTATCATTAGATCACCTCCAAATTCCTCTTTCTAAGATCCCATTTATTCTTATTTTTATATACTATTTTCTTTGACTTATCTTTCTCATTAAATATAACTCTCCATGCCGGTATGACTGATTTCTTTTCTGGCCATGACTCAGGATCATGAGCAATAAGAGTTCCATATTCATTAAAACGCCAACAATAGTTTTTTATTTTGTCATAGTCCTCTTTATCAAAATAGAACTTTTCACCTTTGATAGTAAAACCTATTCCTATCTTATTGAATACATATCTATTCGATTTTCGTCTTATGTCTTTACCAAAATTCTTATTGAAAGCTTCATGTAAATGACCACATGATTTTATTTTACCATTCAAAATAAATGCTGTGGGTGCAAAGAAAATCTTACCACAGTCACATCTACATTTCCAAAGCACATCCTCAAAATATCTCTTATGAGTAGGAGCAAGAATAACAAATTCATTAAATCTCTTACCCACAAAATTAGAGATTGCTTTTGTATTAAATGACTCAACTGTTCTAAATTTAGTTCTTCTACTTCCTGTACAACCACAAGAAACATATAAACCATTTAGAAGATCAGCAGTAAGAACTTCGATTTCATTTCCGCAGTCACACTTACATAACCAAACTACTCTACCATCATCTCTTCGTCTTGACTTGATAGCAGTTAATTTGTTAAACTTCTGACCTTCTATTTTCTTATTTCTAATACATCCACAAGATTGAGTATTTCCACCTCTAAGATGACTGCCTTTTACAACTTTTGTGCCGCCACATTCACATTGGCACATCCATTGAGTTTCACCATTCTTAGCTTTCTCTTCTACTGGAAAAAGGGCAGTTAACCGCCCAAATTTCATATCTTGTAAATCTATAAAATATTTTTCTTTATTCATGTTATTTGTTTTTATTTCTTAAACAACCGCAAGATTTTACCATTCCTCTTACAAGATAACTACCAACTGCATATCTAATATTGCCACAACTACATTTACATTTCCAAATGGATTGACTATATTTGTTTTTTCCAGCATATTCAAGAACAGTTAATTGACCAAACTGTTGGCCCTCTAAATGTCTACTTTTATATTCAGTTAGATCTTTTCTTACACAACCACAAGATGTAACACTTTTCATATGAAGTTTATTACTATCTACTTCTTTAGTATTACCACAGTCACATTGACATAGCCAAATTTTACCCCAACGATTTGACTTACCTGTATCAGCAATTACAGTTAACTTACCAAATCTCTGACCAATTAAATTATGAACACGTTTATCTGTCAATGGTGTAGGATTTTTAGGTTTCTTTGAGCATCCACAAGAAAATACAGAACCATTTTTTAATTTCATTAAAGATATATCTAATTCTTTACCACAAATACATTTACAATGCCATATTATAGAATGATGCTCATCAGTTTTATTAAGAGAATATAATGCAGTTAGATTACCAAATTGCTGCCCAGTTATGTCTTTTTGACGACCTAATTTAGAACATTCAAGGCAAGCTGTAACTTTACCATTAAGCAATAAACTATTTACTACGTCTCTATAATTTCCACAATCACATCTACAGCGCCACTTAATAGCACCAATAGAATTCTTACCCACCATTTCAAGTGCAGTTAATTTACCAAATTTTTGATTTGTTAAATCATTTGGTTTTTTAATAACCTTATGAGTTTCTTTAAATAAACAACCACAAGATCTTGTAGCTCCATTTCTGAGGTTAATTCCTAAAACATCAGTTTCATTTCCGCATTGGCATTTACAATGCCAAATAATATTGCCTTTTCCATTTCTTCTATTAGTATATAAAGCAGTGAGTCTTCCAAACTGTTTACCAGTTAAATCTATAAATCTCATAACTTTTTCCACTCTTTATAATTATCTTTTACTCTTTGTCCCCATGTGGCTTTAGTTTCTTTTAATAGACATCCACAAGATCTAGTTGAATTATTGTATGAAAGATTATGCATAGGTATTTCTACTATGTTTCCACAATCACACTTACACTTCCAAACAATATAACCATGACATCTCTTGTTTGTTTTCTCAAGTACTGTGAGTCTGCCAAATCTTTGACCTGTTAAGTCTTTTCCATTATATTTTGTACAACCACAGGTTTTAGTCATATTAAATCTAAGAGCTGAATCTGTTACTTCTTTAGTGTTACCACAATCACACTTGCAAAGCCATAGTTTACCCTTTCCATTTGATTTACCAGTATCTTTAACAACTGTGAGTTTACCAAATCTCATTCCAGTTAAATCTGTTTTGGCATCAAGCAATTTTTTATAATAAGGTAATTTATCAGGATTTTTTATTTTTCTACAACCACAGCTCTGAGTAACACCCTTTTTAAGATCATTAGTTCTAATTATAGCTAAATTACCACAGTCACATTTACAGATCCAATGACCCGGTTTACTAGGTAAATAATAGACAGTTGTGAGTTTTCCAAATCTATCACCAACTGAAACTGAATCAAAAGTTCTCATCTTATAAGACTTTCTCTTTCTATCACAACCACAAGAAGTCTTATGTATAAGAGTATTGGTATCATATACTTTTATTTTACCACACTCACACTTACAAGTCCAGTATCTACCCTTTCTATGTTTATTAGCTGATCTACTCATTACTGTTAACTTACCAAATTTCTGACCTGTCAAATCAGTAGAATTCTTAATAGCATGAGTACTTCCCATACTACAGCTTTTTCTAAGATTTTTACATCCACAAGATTTAGCTTGACCACTTCTGAGTCTATCTCCAGGAATATCAACTTCTTTACCACAGACACATCTACAGTGCCAAATTCTACTGTTTCTATTGTCTTTTTTGTTTGTTTTGTAAAGTACAGTTAGATAATTAAACTGTTGACCAGTTATATCTTTAAATTTTCCTCTTGCTGTTTGACAATCTTTACATCCTGTGGTAGAACCATTTATTAAATAGCTAGCTATAGCATCTCTAGTTCCACCACATTCACATTTGCAGTGCCAAATAGCATTACCACTAGAATTTCTTTTTTCTAGTGGATAAAGTGCTGTAAGCTTACCAAATTTCTGTCCAGTTATGTCTTTAATTGCTCTCATTTAATTCACCTGTCTTTACTGTTTTCCAATCAGGTTCATGATTTGTTTCTATCTTATCACCACAAGTATCACAAACATAAATATATCCTGTAGTATATTGATGACCAACTGCCTGAACATATCTCCATTCTGTATTACATTTAGGACAGCGTCCATCATTCCAATGATTTTTTGATCCAGAAACTACAAATATCATTATTAGACATGAAATAATAATTAACATGAAACATAATAACATAAAAGTCTGAACATCAATGCTACCTTTTTTAGTAAGCTTTCTCATTTAACACTCCTTAAAGAACTGACTCATCATGTTCACCAATATAAATCTTAACAGGGATCTTACTCATCCAAATAGTATTATCCATCATGATAGCTTTATATTGTTTTGCATCATCTGTGGTGAAGTAACCCTCACCTGTGAAGACATATTCTCTAGACCTATTGTCTCTCATAAAGTTCTTATAGAATCTATCAATATTTTCAGCCATTTTCTCTTCATTTTCCTTGGAATAGTCCAACTCCATATACTTCTGAGAAGGAGCATTACCAGGACAAATGAGGAATCCCTTATTGATAGTAGTATTAAGTTCCTGTTCCATAGCCCACTTATAAAGGAGCATTGAACCAAGATAACCATTAAATGTTGCTGCCTCAGGCTTAGGGTGGCCTGTCTTATAGTCCAAAATAATTACATCAGAGTCTCTATAGTCAACTCTATCTGCAACATAGGATACTGCACAAGGAATGGTATATCCAATTGACTTTACATAAAGGTTATTGGCTCTACCTCTATGCTCTGTAACACAGTTAAGTTTTGTGTCATCAAGAGCTGATCTAGGATGTAAATAATCTTTTACATCTATATAACCAGCAATATATTCATCCACCTTTTCCTTATCCTGGTCAGGAGGTAATATACTCTTTTCAATTTCCCATAACTTAGATCTAACTCTTTCCTCACCAGGAAGATTATAATAATTTTCCATACAGGAGTGGAAGGTTGTACCAATAGCTGTAGCATCATTTGCCTGCTCTGTAAAGAAATTAGCCATAAGGTTAAGAGCAGGATCCTCAACATATGATTTCATAAATGAGGGTGAGAAATAATCACCACTAAATCTTGAAAGCATTGACTGGAGAGGAGCACCATAACCCTTTGCAATATAGGTATTCTTTGTCTTGTGAATTGAATTATACTTCTTAAGTATATTGTTCACTGTTTCCTTTGCATCAGCAAAAAATGCATTAGCATCAATGGTTGAGTTATCAATCTTAGCAATATAGGAGACTAAATAATCTTTACCATTTTCTGTTATAATTTCCATCAAAAATCTCCTTAAATCTTTTCTAAAAATATTATATCACAATAGCGCTTTAAAGTAAATACTTTTTTAAAAGGCCTCCGGGTTGGGGAGGCCTCAGTACTATTATTGGTACATTAAATTAGTATGCATCAAAGGCTATCTTAGTCTTCATTGAGTTAGCATTGAACTCACCAGTTTCAATCATCTTATCAAAAAGTTTCTTGGTATTTGAATATACAAATGCACCAAAAACATCTTCCTGTTTGATAAATGAATTTTGAAGTGATACAAACTCACCATTTCTATATCTAGAAAGAAGAGCTACTTCATAGAATCTTGAGTCAACACCAACATCACCGATTTCATCAATGATTTCTCTAATTTTTTCCTTTGCCTCATTAAGATCAGCAGGCTTAGGAATTCTCTTTTCCAAAAGTACATTCAACTTTTCTGTAACACCTTTATTCATTGAGTCTAATGAAGCCTGTGTAGCGTGCTCTGTAATCATAAGGGTTGAATAGATACCAATATTCTTAGGAATGAATGTTGTATCATAGGATCTTCTAAACAATCCTGCACATTTAGCACAGAAATGTCTAGGTCCTTTTTTACAAGTGAGGAATGTTCTTACATGGATTTTACCATTTCTAGGAAGCTTTTTAATATCCTCAATATAGTCTCTGCATTCAACTACATATCTATTCTTGATCTTATAATTGAATACTTTTTCACTGATAGGACAAGCATACTCTTCACCAACTGAACCACAGTCATCTGCAACAATTGTCATATCATCACAAGAACTGATAAGTTTCTTATAGAACCAACCAGATTCTGTAATATCTGTGATATTTGCCGCAATAACTGAATTCATGAACTTCTTAGATTCAGCATCTGAATAAATTGAGTTTCTTCTTTCAATTGATTCATCAATATCCTTCTTATTACCAGTAAACTCAGTAATAGTTTCAATCTTCTTTATTGAATCAGCATCTTTTTTGCTATAGGCTTTTGCAAAGTCACCAACTGTAGGAATTGTACAGTTTGTGAACATTGCTTCACCAAGATCATGATAGTGTTCTACATATTTCTTTCTGTTCTTAAGTGTTGCCATATATCTTATTTCCTCTCATATTCAATAATTTCACCTGAGTCATATGCTAAGATTAATGATTTCTCATATACCTTAATTTGAACTACTTCAGGCTCTTCTTCTGAATCTAAAGGTTCAAAAGAAGCTTCATAAATTTTATATGCTACTTCTTTTCCTTCAGCATCTTGAGATGTTCCATCTGCTATAAAAGTTAAAGTTCCTTTTTGTTCAATAACATCATTATCTTTAATCTTTACAAGCATTCTAATTGTTTCATCTTTTTCCTTGATTTCAATTGTTGTTACAATATCATCACCAAAGTTCTTTACATACTTAGGAGACTTAGGTAATAACAACAATATTGAGAAACCAATAATTGCTACAACAAGAATACCAAAAAAGATATAAGACAACTTTTTGTCATCTACTTTTTTCTTGCCAGTAGATTTTGTTGCTGGCTTCTTTTTTGTTACCTCTGACATAGTATTATTCTCCTAATAATGTTTCTACATACTTAAACTCATCAAGTATACCATTTCTGATAGAACCATTTGAACCCTCAATATAATTCTTGCTAGGTAAGAGCTTTTCAGCTTCTTCACAAGCTTCCTTAGAATAGAGAGCAATTACATTCAATGAGTCACCATCAACGTCTGCAGCAAGTCCATCATATACAATAGGATTTGCCTGAATAACAAACTGTTCTGTATCTAATTCAGAGAATACAGGGTGCATTGCAATAATTGACTTAGCACCAATGGTAGGCTGTCTATTAAAGAGTACTAAATACTTTTCATCTTTAAGTTTCTTGTTAATTGCCTTAATATCAAGTTCACCGTCTATCATATATTCTCTAAAGAATTTAGGATAGAGTGTCTCAATAAAATACTTACCAATAAGAATTGTGTCCTCATCAAGACTGAAGTTATTTGTCATAACTGCTCTAATCATACCTGTTTCAGGCTGACCCTTAAGCTCATTATCAATAACATTTCTATGATTTCTAGCAAGGATCTGGAAGAGCTGTTCATAAAGAACAGTGAGATCATTGCAGATTGTAAATCTGATATTGAGTTCATTAAGAATGTTAAGCTTTGAATTCTTCTTAAGCTTATCATACTTATTATTAAGACGGATCATATCAATATAAAGGTTATTGAGGTCACCAATGAAATAGTTATCATTCTGGAAAGTAATCTTTCTGAATGAGGTATGAGGAATAGAAATAAGTCTATGAACTGCACCATTATACCATTCCTCAGGTACTCCTATTGAAAGGATTGCTTCCTTACCAAAAAGGATCTTATCCTGTTCATACACTGACATATCATTCTTAAGATCAAATTCAATGTACTTTCCTTCATACATGAATCCTCTATAGTAGAGAAGATCCTCTAAAAGCTTCTTGTTTGAGAACTTTCCGTAGTTAATAACTCTATTAGGAAGGTCAAAACTAAACTTAATAAAGAAGTCAGGCATCTTTCTCTTATTGAGAACTCTGCATCCACATTCTTCACAGTAGCCAGGCTTTCTTAACTTACCACATCTACAGTGACCAAACTTACCGAAAATTTTTTCTGAGAAGATACCTTCATCATTGAAAAGATAGTTACCATCTTTATCCTTGATCTTTCTAGGAGGAAAGATCTTATCTGACGTAACCTGATTTGCAGGATCATCAATAATGTTAATAGGCTCAATTGTCATCTTCATTTGACTTGACCTCCTTCTTGATGATAGCATTCAAGTTATCATCATCTTTCTCATCTGTTCCACTATAATTATCTGAAAGCTTACTTACAGTTAACTTATATCCCATTGATTTAAGAATTTCTACAAACTGGAGTGACATATGAGCATTCTTAGGAAGCTCTCTTGTCTCTTCAATCTGGTTAATAAGCTTATGAGAACCAATATACTTAGTAACTGATCTAATACCAAGTTCCTTAAGGATATTAGGACAATCATTAGCTACAAGATTAAGTTTTTCCATCTCACCAAATCTTAATGTTCTCTTATATGCAAAATCAGCAGAGGAACAAGAAACTTTGGTTGATGCATGGTGATACAATCTCATAATGTAGTTAATACCTACAGGAATGACTTGTGTTTCACCATTATATTCAACTATTGAATTCTTACTATATGTTTCCATTGCTTTGCCATGTTTTGCAATAGCATCTGCAGCAAAGTCAACATCGGTATTTCCAGTAGCAAGAGACCATGCCTCAAAGATCTGACCAAGAGATCCACGTCTCATAGCTGAATAACCTGAAATAATTATTTCCAAAGGACCAGCCTTCATATTACCAACTTTCTTGGTAAGTCTAGGCATCTTATCATCAGGTAAGATTAAACCAACTGTACCCTTAGCACCATGAAGATTTGTAATCTTATCGCCAAGTCTGAAAGGAATTTCCCAAGTAATAAATACTCTTGCTCTATAGTCATCAACGTGATCAATGTGATCAATCTTGACATTCTCAAATGAAAGAAGAATTGCATCATTCTTTCTAGGGAAAACCGCCTTAAGTAATGTGAGATCAAATACTACAGGTTCAGTTTCTGTAAGAGCCTTATAAAGGTTTGAATTCTTATCTAAGTAGAGAATTTCCTGATCGTATGTTCTAAGTCTCTTTGCAAATGACTCTGAAATAATGATTGAGTCAGCTGCTGTATAACCTTCAATATCAGTAAATCCAACCCTTGCAGTAATTCTATGAGTAAGTTCATCAATTTCTTCAGCAAGAGGAACTGCCTGTGAAGTCATCTTAGCATTCATCATGATTCTCTTAGGCTTATCGTTATTGCAGAAAGGAGCCTTTGACAAACAAGAAAGTCTCTCATCCTGAGGCATATCCAAATATTCAAACATATTATGCATAGTGCCATCTTCATCAACAATCCAAAGAAGACCATGTTTTGTAACTACATTATCAAGCAATAATCTCTGTCTACCAGCTGATTTTGATGTGACGGTCTTGAATGAATCAAAGAAACCATTAGCATCATTATAGGTAAACTTAGAGTGTACACTGCTTGCAGCTGCAGCATTAATATTAGGGTTATCTTTTCTTTCAATATTGAAGAAGTTTGCACATGTTCTAAAGTTTTCAAGTGCAAAGATCTTAGACTCTGAACGTACTAAACAACCATCAATATGCTCCTTAGTACTTGTCCACTGTCTTGTCTTTGAAGAAATGATTGTATTAACGCCAAGAAGAATATCTTTTGTAGGCTGTGCATACTTCTTAGAATTGAGTACAACATCCTCAAAATATTCCATACGCGTAAATTTATAATTAAAAATAGAAGATTTGTCGAAAGTAGGAAGCTTTCTTAAACCTGCCTTGAAGTTTTCCTTTGTAACAGGTTCACCAAGAACTGCTTCTAACAAATACTTTGAACGTCTTGAAAGGTGATTATCGAAGATTTCATCCAATGTAGGATTGAACTTATATTCATCTTTTGTAACAACACAATCAAAAGTATCAGTATCAATAGTATAATTCCAACCCTCTCCCTTAATGAGGTTGTAACTTTCCTTACTTACGCAACCATAAATATCTTTAGTTGCAGCTACTCTTGTGACGTAATGTGTTCTATTGATAATCCAGCAAAGATCATTGCAAGGAGTAGGTATTGCGCAGATCTTTTTGAGTCCATATTCAGGTCCATAATCGCCAAAAACATCTATACACATGTTATAGAAGTTTAACTTAAGCATATATGAATTTTTTACCTGGAGACTAGCGTCTTTATTAAGAAGTCCTTTGTTTAAGTTAGTTGCTAACTTACAAGGTTTTTCAACGTTCCAGAACTTCTTACATGATTCGTCAATTGAAGCTTGAATATCAGCATAGTCCCAGGTGTCATCGATAGGAGTGACACCCAGGAACTTTTCATTTGCTTCAATCCAAAACTTCAATTCTTTCTCAAATAATTCAGGAATTGTCATTTTGGTACCTCCAAATTTGGATTAGTTTGTCTTAGAATTTTCCTTTCTCTTCTGGTCTACCTCATCATAAAGGAGAGGTACTTCTCTAGAAAGATATGCCTTAATCCAAGCATCTGCATACAAGAACATTGCTCTAAACTTATCCACATCTACACCAACTGAGAGCTTGAGATCCTTTGACTTATCTCTAGTAGCATTAGGCTTAATGGTTCCATTTTCAGGGTCAACTACACCTTCACATCTTGTCATATTGATGTAAACCTTACCACCAGACAAACCAAATGTAATCTGTCTTGATTCAGGCTTTCCATCATAAATAGAGGAGGACTTTGAACCCTTATATCCAAGGCTGTACTGCTTGTTTTCTGCCTGAGCCTTTTCAATGTCCTTAATAATCTTGCCTGACATACAGTCAGCTGCAATTCTAATAACGTCTTCAAAATCAATATAACTGTCTATGCTTTGCTTTGATGCATAGTCAAAGTTTTGAATTTTGATCTTTTCAATTCCAAATGAGTCGTAATAAAGGTTGCAAGCAACTTTATTAGTGGAGGCTTTCGTAATCTTAATCTTCTCGAAATCATTTTCAGTACGCTTCATAGCAGTACCTCCTTTAAAATATATATAAATTTATTATATTTAACATTGTTAAAAAGTAAACCAATTACTATAAACGATATAATAATTAAATAGCCTTTCACACACAAAATAAAGGAGTAGACCTCCTAAAAGATCTACTCCTCTTTATTTAATTATGTGTAATAACCATAAAGGATCTTTGCATAATCAGAGTCCTTATCAAGGATAATTGTGGAGTCTGCTTTTGCAAGAGCTTCAAGTGCATCTAATCCTCTAAGATAGTTATAGAATGCTGCCTTGTCAGGATCATTATATGCTGCTGAAAGGATCTTCATGTACTCTGCTTCACCTTCAGCTCTAATAATTGCTGCTTTTGCCTCAGCATCAGCCCTAATAATAGAAGCTTGCTTGTCAGTATCATTAATGACAATCTGAGCATCCTTATTACCCTGAGCTGTGTAACCAGCTGCAATATTCTGTCTCTCAGAGATCATTCTGTTATAGACAGCTTCCTTGTTGTTATCAGGAAGGTCAAGTGCCTTAATTTCAGCAATCTTAATATTAATACCATACTGTGCAATATCTGAGTTAGATGCTGATGTAATTGCATTTGTAAGAGTCATACCTCTTGCAGCAATAATTTCTTCCTGAGTCATTGAAGAAATTGTATTCTTGGTTGCATTGTATACTGCAGCCTCAACTCTTTCCTCAGCTCTATTCTTAACACCACCAAGTGTTTGGTAATATTTGAGAGCATCTGTTACTTCCCAAATAACATAATTATCAGCAATCATTGATTTCTTGTCTGAAGTAATTACATCTGACTTAGGCATATCATACAAGTTCTCACCCATATAAACCTTTACTGTAGATTCAATGAATGGAGCATGTGCATGCATTCCAGTTTCTGTAACTGTTGCTTGTGCCTTACCAAGTCTAACTACAATTGCAGATTCCTTTGTATGTACTGTATAGACTGATGCAAAGAATACAATCAATCCAATAAGTACTGCCACACCTGCAAATACACCAATTAAAATTTTATTCTTTCTCATATTAGCCATTACCTCCATCAGTTGTGGTAGTTGTTGTTTCAACTGGCTTATAAGGTGGAGTATTCTTTGTAAAAGAATCTACAGGATATACTGTGGATGTAGTACCATCTGTAATAATAATCTTACAACCAGGAAGTACATTTTCCATTCTTTCATAGAATAATCTTGCTTTTGTTACAGTAGGGAATAACTTATATTCCTCATAGATTTTATTAAATCTTTCTACCTGACCTTGAGCCTCTGCAATTCTTGCCTGTTTATCAGCCTCAGCCTGCTGAATAATATTATCTGCTTCAGCCTGTGCTGCAGGAAGCTGGCTATTCTGATATTCCTTAGCCTTATTCATTGCTGTGTCTGCACCCTGCTTAGCATTTTCTACTGACTGGAATGCAGCCTTAATTGTATCTGTAGGTGGTTCTGAGTCCTGAATTGTAATATTGATAATCTTAAGACCAATATTATTCTTATCAAGCTCATCCATAATGGCTTGCTTAATATCTGCCTGAATCTGTCCCTTTGCAGTTGTCATAGCTTCATCAACTGTATAATTTGAAACAACTGTTCTGATATTTGCTTGTGCAATGTTTCTCAAAACAAGTTCAGGATTTTCTGTATTATACAAATAAGCTACTGGATCAACTACTGCATATTCCATATAGAAGTCAATGTTTAAGAAGTTGTAATCTTCTGTAATCATTATACCATCATCTGTATTTGGAATATTTTGACCATTCTCAATTGAATAACCAATAGGTGTACCATGAGTGGTCATATCTACTTTTCTTGCAACCTGCCAAGGTGCTTTAAAGTAAAAACCAGCTGTGTCAACCTTAAGTACTGTACCAAACTGAGTAAGTACAGCATTATGTTGCTCATCTACTTTATAGAAGCAATTACATACAAGTATGATTGCTACTATACCTGCTAATGCTCCAATAACTATCTTGGAGATTTTCTTGACCAAATCTTGATCAGTCATTTCTTTTTCCTTTCATTTATAAAAAGCCGCAATTTCATTACTGAAATTAGTTACAATTCATATTATATTTATGACTGAAATGAAGTAAATATTTTTTTATATACCAAACTTACGTTTGATAGTGTCTATATCAAAAGACAAATCTTTTTCTTTTCTAATCTGTGCTTTAGCAATCTCAGTTAACATTCTAAGTGATGCTGTATTATCTTTGCCTTCAACCCACTGTTCAAGAACATCTCTAAGTTCTGCAATATGAATAAGTTTAGTATTACATTCTTCCCAATGTTCATCTCTTATGATTTCAACTTCTTGGTCATTAACGATACATACATAACCATCAATTGACTCTAAAGGAATTCCTGCATCAGCCATTACTTTTTCCCAAATATGAGTAGATGGATGTACAGTAATCAATTCTCTCATTTTTTCAGCATCCATAACCATATCATCAACTAGAATAAGAGGATTGCCTGGTTTTGTTTTAAGATTTTTAGCATCAACTACTAAAATATGATTACCGTATACCAATAAAGTATCAGTATCAGGAATATAATCCTTATCATTCTCTTCACCAAAATCATAAGCAAGTGAGGCAAATGCAATTAAACCATCTAACTTATCATCATATTTAATAAGAGTAGCTAAGTATTCACATAACTGCTCCTCACCTTTTATTCCTGCTTTTGTTTTGGAAATTTGTTCTTCAAGATCGGCATCTACAGTTTTCCAGTCGAGAATACCAAAATCTCTATTTGCTTTTTGTTCTTCAAGTTTCGCTAGAGTTTGTTTTAATCCTTCTCCAGGATCTCCAATAACTCTATTTCCTGCTTTTAGATAATTTACAACGTTTATGGCTAGATTTTTGTCTTTTGGACATAAATCATTACAGCCATCTTGATTAAGTCTCATATATTATCCTCCTAACATACTATATATAATTAAATTAGTCTTCAGTAGGAAGAAATAATTCTCTCAATGCAATATGCCAAAGAGCATCACTTAATTTCTTTACTTCAGGATCACTATCTTGAAATGCTGGAGCATCCATAGGAGTAATACACTTATCTATCCAAGTTAACTTGTAATCTACTGGTATGTACTTTTCTATATTTTTTAGCATTTTAACTCTCCTTTAAAGTTTTATTATATTCTTCTATTATTTTATCAATTCTATCACCATATTTAGTAAAAAATTCATGTTTGATTATTTCTAATCTATGTTTTTCATTATTAATTGCTGATTCTTTAATATTATTTAATACTGATGGAATTTTTACTATTATATTTCCAGTTGTACTACCTAAAACAATTTTATTTGATTCAACTCTAAATGATATAGGAGTTTCTATTTTAGGTCCTAAACCTATATCAATTCCATAACCAGTAAAAATAATATGATAATAAGATATGCCATTTTTATAAATTTTCCTAAGAGAACAGGCAATACTCTTATCTGATGCCAAATCTATATTAGCATCATCTACAAGTTTTCTAAGCTCTTCTTCTAAATAAGCTTCTTTCATTAATCTGTCTAGAGCATTTTTATATGAAGCCATTTATGTGCCCTCACAAATATCATGTTGCATTTGTACTAATTCATTTTGAAATTCTCTTGAAAAATATCCTATAGCCATACCAATTCTAAATAAGGCTTCATTATATTTTGTATCATCTACTAATACATTATCAGTATTATTAATATAAGGTCCACCTGAAGATAATCCATAGGTAAGCTTATCAAATTCAAACTTAACACTAGCTTTTGCAACAGCATTATATTGAATTGGTTCAATAAAAACAATAGTGTAGATAATATGATCTTTACTATTTAATATAATTTTTTCACAATAACAATTTATTTTACATTCTTTTTTAACTGCCTGAGCAGCCTCATACAGTTTATTTTCAAATTCAATATATTTTATTGCTTCTTTTAGTTGTTCTTTATTCATTTGTCTAGATAGATGAGTTTCTCAACATACTGTCTGTCTTTGGCTCTAAGAATAGGCATATTCTCATCAATAAACCACTTGCCATCTTCATCCTTAATGCAAGCTGTACCTCTCTTCTCAACTACTGGACAATCATTCCAATTGATACCAAAGTCTTTAAAGAGCATATCCTGAATCATAGTATTTTTCTTACCCTGAAGCTGCTTAGATGAATAATATGTTCTAGCCAGCATCTGAATACTATTTCTTGAAGCATCCTGCTGTCTCCAATAGATAAGATTACAAACCTCATCCTTAGGAATATTAAAACATCTAGCATCAAACATTGCACCATTCTCAAGTGACTTCTCATAAGCAAGACCTAATGCAATATCTGTATCAGTAATAATTCTCATTGCTCTGAGATCATCTAACTTATCCTTATACATAGCAACCTTTTTAGCAAACAATCTATTAAATTGCATGGTTGCCATAGATGCAGCAACACTACAAATCTTCTGAACTTCATAGTCAAACCAAGCTGAACTCTCAAGATTCTTATAATCAATAAGGATCAAGGTAATCTCATCTGACTGTGTATAACCAAGAACACAACCCTGAATATTCTCACAAAGATACTTGGTTGTTTCCTGCATAGTTTCAATCATAATTTTATCAAAAGGCTTCTTAAAACCTCTAGTAAATGTGTGGAATGCCTTACCATCAATTCTAATAGCAACTGGACATCTTCTCATGAGTTTTGTTTTTGGGATAAACTCATAAAATTCCTTCATTCTCTTATCTAATGCACTCATACAATTGTCATTCCTTTTCTAATACAATCTACTAATCTATAAAACTTTTTCCAATTCTTACATAAAATATTTCCACAGTAAGACCTTGGAGCACCATCAAAGTTAATAACTATGTTATAGTTATCTCCAGCCCAGTTTTTATTGTCATGAACTTTCCAGTTCTTTGTATATCTTGTAATTTTCTTAACAAACTTTTCATATTGCCAAGATGACATCAAAGAAAGATAATCCATCTTTCCATTGTAGATAGCAAATTTATTCTGGACAGCAAAGATCATTAAGACCTCTTCAGTTGATCCAAAATGTCCACCTTGACTCTTGAAATAGAACAAGTAATCCATGTGTCTTATTCTATTATTAAGCTCTTCTTCTGTAATTTCTAGATACATAGTTCTATTCCTTTAAGATTTTGTTAAATTTATTATATACTAAAAATAATATTTTTGTAAATAGTAAATTAAAAGAGCTGACCATTTAGATCAGCTCTTTATTTTAAAAGTCTTTAAGTGATTTTATCTCCAGATTTCACTTTCTCTTTTAAGCCATTCTGCATAGGCTTTAAGAGTAATGTCTTCAACTGGAGCCCAGTCTTTATTTAAGATTTCCTTTGAGAAAGTACACCAGGTACTTTCAAGAACTTCAATAGCTATAGGGTTTGTTTGACCCATATATTCAGCTATCTTTTTTACTTCTTTATCCATTTACTTTTTCTCCAACATGGATGCTGCACACTTGGGGCAGAATGGAAGTGCCTTAGCAAATTCCTTTGTGTCTTCATTAGTGAGGCAAACTCTCACTGTGTTGTTACACTTGCTGCACTTTCCTGAATATAACTTCTCAGCTGTACAACTATTTACCTTAGTAATATCTACCCACTTTGCACTCTCTGCCATTTCCATCATACCAAGAATGTATGCTTCAAAGAAATAGCATCCATCACAATGATTATTATCATAGTCTTCACACTTGCCCTTGCAAGACTTTTCATAACACCACTTAAACTGACTCATATATTATTCTCCTTTTTAGATTAGGTTTTTTGATAAATTTATTATAACACTAAAAAATGATATTTGTAAACTATTTTTTTTATAAAAACCAAAAATCATCTTTTACAGTCAATCTAGTGAATTCGTCATAAGTAAGATCATTAACATCCTTACCTTCAGGAATATTCAGTTCACTAATTATTTTAGTGCTTTCTAGAGCAGCTTTTATCTTTTCAGTTCCTTTTCTTCCTGCAGGATCTGGATCGAGGGCTAATATCAATTCTTTAAAAGGTGTTTTCTTTAGCATTTCATGTTGCTTATAAGAACCTGTTCCATTCAATGCTATTGCATACTTTCCCCAACTCCAAAGAGTAAGAGCATTAATCATACTTTCACATACATAAATAGTATCAATATTCTTACCTGCTTTCATTTCTCTATAAATTTCATAGAGACCATAAAGAGGTTTGTCAACATTATTAGGATAGTGAAAGTATTTTGTATTAACACTTCTTCGTGCTATAAAAAGAATATTTCCAAATTCATCTTTAATAGGAAAAGTAATGCATTGAGTTTCTTCATCATATCCAATGTCAAATTTATCTATTATCTCATCTGTCATCTTTCTCTGATACATATAAGGATGTCTTACTCTATATTTATCTAGTTCCTTAGGATCTATATAAACTTTCTCTTTTACTTTTCTTTCAGGTAAGTCTAACTTGTCTACTTCTCTATTTGAGGTATCAACACCATCAAAATTTTCAAGTAACCAAGCTCTACCATTTGTATCTAATAAATCTGAGATAACAGAAGGAAGAGGATGAGATGCTTTACAATTAAAACAGTAGAAAAAGCCATCTGCTTTTCTAAACTCAGCAGATGGGTGTTTTTCCTGTCCAAATTTATGATATGGACACTGAACCATAAGATAGTCACCAGATTCTTTATAACCCTGACTAAATAAAGAGGAACCTCTTCTATTCAGTTCAGAAAATAATCTGTCTAAAATCTTATAAATATCAGTCTGTAATTCTATATTTTGAATATCCATTAGAAATTCTCTGTATTATCTTTAAATTCATCTCTTATTGCATCAGCATCAATATTTAAGCCATCTTTAGGATTTGCTATGTAGGTAAACTTACCTTCATTGATGTCATACTTATAGATTAACTTGACATTTACTTCACCATAACGGTTCTTATTAAGGTAAAGTGTTAAGATATTATCTTTGCATCTTACTGAGATAACTCTTGATGCATTGTGAGAAATACCATCAGAACCACGAATTGTATCAATTTCAGGTGTATCATTATTGACTTCACCATTTGCATCTCTAGCACCTTCTCTGTTTGCCTGTACAACTACAACAACAGGGATGCTAAGTTCATTTGACAATGTCATAAGGTCTTCTGATATATCTGTAAGTCTCTGTGTTTCATTCTGATGGCCATTGCCCTTTTCATCATGGAGATATGTTAAACCATCAATAACTAACATTTTAAGGTCCAAATCTGTAACCCACTTTTTCAACTTAGTTACAGTAACTTCTCTATCAAAGTCAAGAGGTGATGTTACACTAAAGACTGTTTTGTTCTTAGATAACTGACCAATATATGTCTTATACTTATCTGTATTGTATGTTATATCACTACCCTGAATTCCTTTATTATTGAAATTCTTAAACAAGGTATCAAATCTATAACCAATTGAGGTAGCTGTCATCTCAGGTGAGAAGAATCCAACATTGTTTCCTTCTGCCCAAACTGATACTGCAAACTTTTCTGCAATCCAGGTTTTAGCATTGTTGGTTCTAGCAAATACAACAATTACTTCTTCACCTCTATGCATTCCTCCACCAAGTTTCATATCCAATTCAGGAAGTCCTGTACTAAACTTGTCTGCATTAGGAGATGCTAAGGTACTAATGAGTTTCTCATATCTTTCCTGAGCATTAGCGACAATGTTTGTACCATAACTGCTTCTAGGTGGATGCATGTTCTGTAACTCAGCAATCATTTCATTTTTTGCTCTAACTGCATCAGACTTGAATAAGTCTTTCTTGTCGCTCATGATTTCTCTTGTTCTTTTATAAACAAACTCTTCAAAAAGCTTCTCTTCGATATACTTTTTAGATTCGTTCGTATCAATAATCTGAAAATCAGGAACTTTTTCGAGAACTGAAACTGCATCAGGTACTGTCTTGTACTTAAGATAATGTTGCTTTATGGCATCATATTCTTTTGTATAATTAAAGAAATACTCAGGACCATAAGTCATTAATAAGTCAGAGTCGTGATTTTTCAAAATATAGTTTAAAGCTTGTAATTGTATCATTCTAATTTACCTCCAACTCTCCAGTCACCTGCTTTGAATTCTATAACTTCTGAATTACTATAAATTCTACTTGACAATCTATTTCCAATATAACCAGCAAGTTCTTCTGAGTTTGTAATATTACTTGTGTAGATATTACTTAAACCATTTGCCATTCTATTATCAATAAACTGTAATAATTGTTCATGTTCATATTCAGTTAACTTTGAAAATGCAATGTCGTCCCAAATAACCAAATCAGCTTCTTTAATTCTATTAACATATTCAGGAATGCTTCCAAAATTCTTAATATCCAAAAGAAGTGTAGGAACATGTATATAAAGGCCTCTAGTTATATCATAACTATTATGCCATGTTTTATCAAAATAATTTAACATTAACTTTACTCCCCAACTTGTCTTTGCATTACCACAAGTTGAAGAACAAATATATAAGTTCTTACCTTTTCCTACCCAGTTAACAATATCATCTTTGATATTTGCCAACTTGATATATTCTGCTCTATCTTCATCAACACTTATGATCTTGATAGGCTTTTGATATTTTACAGGAAGATTACTAAGTTCAAGTAATCTCTGCATTTGAATATATCTTATGCAAGATTCAGAACAAGGTTTGTGTGTACACTTGTCTCTATAAATACAATCTTTTACTTTCATATTAGAATACTCCTTGCTCTCCAGAAGCCTCTAAAGCCTCTGCTTTCTTTTTAATTTCTGCAATATCATCTAAAGTATAAGATCCACTAACCAACTTAGACTTATCAAATCTAGGTGCTTTATTATCAGTAGCAACTGGAATATTAGGTACAAACTTAAACCATTGCTTATCAATACTTTGCTGGATGCATTTAAGTTCATCTTCCTCACTAAGATGGAAGCTAACCAATTCTCCAATCATTGCTCTAACCTGATTGGCATGAAGATCATCTGAGGTTGCAAATCTACCTTCCTTGTTCAATCTCTTTGTGAAATAAACAAGTAAAAGATTTTGTACACTAGTACTAAGATCTGTATAACTTTCAATTATCATCTTAATCTTATCGTATATACTAAGTTTAGGAGCTTGAGTTGTTTCTGCATACTCTTTAGCTTCCTTTACTTTTTCCTCTACATTTTCAACTGTCTTAGGAGCAGTATTTTTAAGTTTAGCCTGCTTGTTATTCATTTCAATATAACCAACAGTTGTGAGTTCTTCAAAATATGACTTTAATTCTTCAATAGGAGTTGTTGAGAGTTTAGTTAAATCTTCAAGACTGCAAATATCATCATTACTATATAATATCTGAGTGTAAAGACCTTTTGCTCCAATTGAGAGTCTATTATCATTCAAAACATCCACTGGCATTGTGAACATTTTTCTTATGCCTTGAGTCTTTAATAACATGTTACTCTTCCTCCCAGTTATCTCTTAAAATTTCCATTGAAATTAAATCATGAAATTTTCCATTATAGTAGACTTCATCATGTGCTACACCATTTTGAGTAAAACCAGCTTTAGTATAACACTTAATTGCTCTAACATTATCAGCAACTACATTAAGTGTAACTCTATGAGCATTTAATTCAGTAAAAGCAAACTTGACTAACATTTTGATAGCTTCAGTTCCATAACCCTTATTTCTACCATCAGCTTCACCAATATAAATACCTAAACCAACAGTATTAAATGAAGCATAATGTCTTCTTCCACAATCACAATTACCAACAAGTTTACCTTCCTTGTTGACTATATTAAATCTTATCTTACTCTTATCACTTTTTGCCCAATCTTCAGTTTCACTAAAACTTTGACACACAACATTATGACCAACCCACATATTGATAGATTTGTCATTTATCCATTTGGTATATAATTCAATTGCCTCTGGATCTGTTCTAAAAACACAGAGATCAATTTTTTTACCAGCTAATCTTACTATATTTTTCATTGTTTAATTTCCCTTCACAAAAAGATTAATGCCACTTTCTCATATCTTTTGCAATTGGATAACCATTGCATTCAGTAGGAGAAATGTATTCTCTTTTGCATCTGTCAAGTACTCCTCTTGACTGTGTAATCTTTGAATTTCTGCTATTATTTGATGCATAACCAATATGATTCAAATAATATTTAATGAAGTTATTATTCTTTTCTGTTTCAAAATCAGCTACAATGTCATAGAAGATTAAGTATCTTTCATTGATGCTCACTACTTTTTTGTAGCCAACATACTTTACTTTTTCCCAAACGTACTCATAATCGCCTCTATCTAAAGCATCCATTATATGTTGCTGGTCATTAGTACCTCTTTTACTCATCTTTAGTCTCCTTATTCTCTATATGTATGTATGTTTTCATTCTGTTCTGTAATAATCCTCAACTTGTGTATAACATTCCTTTAAAATCTTTTCAGCACTCATTGGTTCTTGATTATTAGGTTCTACTTTATAAATATCAGTTCCATACGTCCAAGTTGACTTACTAAAGAAGTTACTTTTACCATCTGACTTATTGAATATGTATAATAAACCATGAGCATCCATATATATTATACGATTCATATAACCTTCAGGTAAAAATCTTTCTTGACTTGTTAATAATTTTACTTCATCTATTAGTTTCTTTTTGTCTACAGCTGTATGTTTACAATTAGGTCCTTCTATAATGTAAACGTGAAAGCCTCTTTCATTACCAAATTCATCTGTATAAGGATCTCCAAATATAAATACATGTATTTGTGTCTCCACTATTACTACAAACTTAGGATCAGTAAACTTATGAATAAACCCGATCTCATTGTGTTCAACAGGCTTCCAGTTTCTATCTTCATTATTTGTTATATGTGCCGCTCTGAATAATAATTCTAGAGTTGGGTTCATATATAAAATTCCTTCAACAAGTTCCTTAGTTTTCATACTCTCTGTATTCTAAAACATAAGCTGTATAAATATCCTTTTTAATCATTTTTTGTTCTCCCCTGTAGTATATTTTGTGCATACCCTTTGTCTCGTCTGTAATCCTTTTATAGTCTTACAATCATTACAACATCTCATGTAACCCTGAGACAAACCAATATACCTTGTAGGTTTCCCACAAATAGAACAAACTCCTTCAGCAGGAGCTTTAAAATACTTATCATAATAAGTTTGAGATTCAATTTTATGCACTCTTTTTATATGAGCACTTATACCTTGCATTGTGGTAAAGTTTTCATTACATATCTTGCATGTCATTTCGTCTCTTTTCCTCCAAAGCCTCTTTCATTTCTAAGAAAGTGCTTTCATCTACACAATAATAATTCCTTTTTCCCGGTCCAAAGTTAAATACTACTGCAGTGTAGTCTTTCTTCATAAAAATAGATTCAGACCTATTTTTATCGAACCACTCTTCTTGCATACTAAAAGATTTTTGATCTTTAGTACAAGTCTTTGCCTCTATCAACCAATTATCATCTAGAACATCACCTTTTTGATATGCAGTTGCTCCAGAATTTTTGGTTTGCTTGGCACCAATTGCTTTTGCAATTGACTTTTCTTGTTTGTCAGAATAGTATCGAGTTGGTTTCTTTGTGCCATCATCTCGATGCATTCTCATTGAATTTTCTGTGTTTAAACTGTCTCTTTTTAGTCTCATAAGTTTTAATAAATGGGCTAGGCTATTACACCTAGCCCACATTTAATTACTCTTCATCAGCCTTATCTGACTTTTCCTTTGAAGCAGATTCCTGCTCCTCTTCAATACCCTTCTTGATAGTTTCCTCGACACCCTTTTCAGCTGCCATGATTTCAGCAAGGTCATCTTCATCAATAAGAGAAATGTCTTTTCCAGCCTTGTTAATAAAGTCTGAAACTGCCTTTTCATACTCTGCTCTAAACTCTGGATTTTCCTTAATATAGTCAATCATCTTAGCCTTACCAGCAAAAGTAAGAGGAGCACCTGTCTCATCTGTATAAGGTGTATCAGTTCCAGGAATTACTAACTGCCAAGAAACTGTAGAAAGTCTCTTTGCAATCTCATACTTTGTGATAATTTCAATAAGGTCAGTTAAAGTATCAAGACCTGTATCATATCTAAAAATAATCTTTGCACCATTTCTATTAAGAGGTCCAAGTCTGTTCTTTGTAACTGAGAATGTTGCACAAAGTCCATCTGTATCAGCATCTGTCTGAGAAGCAGATACATCAATCTTATCACCCTTGGTGAACTTTCTACTACCAAATCTTACCTTGATTGTAGGGTAGTAGTTAAGAGCATATCCACAAGGCTCAGTATAAATTGTAGCACCTGTAAATGTCTTACCAGCAACTCTGGTATGGTTAATAACAAGAAGAGGATTTCCCTTCTTTGCAATTGCAGGGATCATGAACTTAAGGAACTTACCCATTGACTTAGCAATTGAAGCTCTCTGACCATTATCCTTGTCAATATCATTATCAATATCCGCCTGAGAAAGAAGCATTGGTGCTGAGTCAATAATAATCATACCAATATTGTCTGCTTCCTGAATTGCAATAAGATCCTTGAAGATTTCCTCCGCTGACTTACCAGCACAGTCATATCTTACAAATTGCTCAGGTGAGGTATTGAGACCGGTCATCTTTACAAACCAATCAAGCTGACCTCTAAGTGTTTCCTCTGCATCAACGTAGATACAAGTTCTGTCTGGATGTTCCTTCTGATACTGTGCCATAGCCAATGTAGCCAAAAGTGACTTACAGGATCCGGATTCACCAGCATAAACAATTAACTTACCTTCAGGGAGACCACCGTACAAAGCATAATCTGCTGAAAGGGTTCCCATTGAAAATCTTTGACACTCAGGAATGAGGTCTGCAGATGTTAAAACATCTGATTTCCAAGCCTTATTGATTGACTTGGCAATGTCTAGTACACTACTCATAATTTAAAATATATTCCTTTCTAATTTAATAAACATAATAAAAAACACTAAACATTACATATATAATTAAATAGCCTTTCACTTAACCCATTGCAAAATTTGTAACTTTATTTAATGAAATGGGTTCATCAATCTGTTCAAACCGATCATTATTCCATTTATAAAGATAACGGTTCTTTGTGGTTGAAAAGAGGCCTTCATCATATTCTTCTATAATACAATAATCATTGGTTGTATCATGTAATATTTCTGAATTGGCATTCATAAAATTGATTGCGTCTTCTACCGATGTATAATATCCCGCACAATGTATTTTTCCAAATTCTGGAAAAGGTAGAATATAAATGCCTTTACTATCTCGTTCGATCTTTGTAATCTTCTCAAATGTCGTCACTGTGTGTATCATCTTTAATTCCCCCTCGTAATTTTGCTTCCGCATTCTTACTAATGAGGACATTACTGAGTACATTTATCATTCTATGAATTTCATCCAGTTTTGACTTAAATCTATTTGTTATTGCATTGTATAATACATTAACAACTTGCTTATCTAACGTGTCTACTATTGCCTGATTGTTTCTAGCGTTCTGCGTTCCGGCTGTTCCATTAAATATATTCGCTTGACCTGTTTTTAACAAAGTTAAAGCACACTCTTGCTTAAGTGTACTTGAATCTTTAATACTGGTCAGATAATATGCTTCGACCGTTAGTTGCAACATGTAATCTTGCAACTCCTTATTAGTAAGATTAGTAAGATCTTTTTTGATATTTTTGAAAATAGCGTCGACTTCTTTAGTATTCTTTGACACTACATCATCTACTAAAGGCATTAACTGCTTGTAAATATCATTTACGTCTTTTAATGAATCGTCTATACTAATCATTATAACTCCTTATCTCAATCATTATTAAACCACTCCTGTAATTCTCTGTAACAATCATAACAGAGATCCTGAGTGGCTTTTCCTGTTTCAAAAATACAACTAAGTTCTAATAGATCAAATGATGAACTAGCAGCACTTTTATCATAAGGGCTGTATTCTTTTCCGCATCTATCACACTTAAATGATTTTATCATGATCTGCTCCTTTCATTTTTCTTATATTTATTATATTTATTATACTTTTTAAGTAAACTAAATAATAAAAAAGGAGAGACTTTTTTCATCTCTCCTTTATAATAGTATAATTAAAAGTTATATATGTATAACTACAATTTTTAGGTTATTTCATTAACATGTCATTGGTGTCAACCTATATTGAGTAACATATTTTTGATTATTCTTGACCTTTGTGACAGTCTTTGCAAGCAAGGGGCTAAAGATAATAAGTGGTTCATTAGTAAGTCTACTAATAATTCTGAATATATCATAACTATTATCAGGTTCAAGATCTGCTATACAAACTACTTCACCAGCTACTGTATACTCCTCATTGTCATCATAGATCAAATTAAGCTTTTCAACACCATACAACATTTAAAATTTCCTCAGTCTTTCTTTCTTAATAATCAAATGGATCTTCATCTGCTGGACAATCAAGTGGAATTCTATTATTATACATCAGGTGTAGACTCCTTTATTATTTGATTAAAGTTATTTTATCATATTAAATATATGTGTGTAAACTGATTTTTAGTTAATTAAGAAAAACTTTTGTTATTTAATGTTAATATGTCTTTCTTTCATTCCAGATAACAATATTGGCAATACTTCCAGCAATCTGATTATTATCATAAACCTTACCAATAATATCACCAGACTTATTAACAAAAATAGCCTCATGCTTGTCAGCTGTAATCTTAGAAGAGTCATTGGCTACAACATAATCACAGTTATTCTTAAGAAGAAGCTTATATGCTACATTTCTAAGCTCTTCATCAGTTACATTATTGAGAAGCTTAAAACCAATAAGTTTTGTATTAGGAGAAAGTCTCTTAATCATGCCAATAATCTTAGGTGTCTTCTTAAGTACTACAACAAGATTATCCTCATCAGAAGAAAGCTTTCTAGAATTATCCAATCTATTCTTTCCTTCAAGAATAATATTAGTAATTCCAGTATTCTCAAACTGAGAAATAGAATCAGTAATCTTTTGAGCTGTAGTTACATAATCTACATAGTAATCAGAAATGGCCATTGCATGAATGAACCAATCAATCTTATTTTCCTTAAGTACCTTTTCAACTGCAGTTGCAACTGAATTAGTATCATCTGCCTCAATATAGATAATCTTTTCATCTGAAGCAGGTTTCTTTGCCTTTGCAGTATGAATGTAAAAAATATTTTCTACTTCAGCCTGTTCCTGAAGACCAGAAGCAATAATTGAAGCAAGGGTTCCTGTACCTGTATTAGTAATACCTCTAACTGCATCAATATGTTCTGTTGTTCCACCAGCTGTAATTACAATATTCATTTTATTTCCCCTTATAAATTTAATCCACCAAAGAAATCTTTAGTAAATGTACCATTCTTAATATGTTCAGCCCAGTCATTAGGATTTTTACTATCAGATAAAACTACCATCTTTTCATAAGAATCCATAGTCTTAATATCTTTAAGTTCAATCTTAGTCAACATACCATTCTCAAGTTTTACTTTGAGTTGTTTATTAGGTATCTTTTCTAATTCATCAATTAATTCCTGAACTGTCATTTTATTACCTCATCTTCTCCATCTTCATTATCCATTTCTTTTAATAGCTTTTCTGTTTTTGCTATAAGATCAGCTGCTTCATTTAAAAGCTTATCAAATTCTTCTACCTTTTTCTTATGTTTTAGTATTACCTCTTCTACCTCATCATTTGGTAAAAATAAACACTCAGCAGGAAAAGTATAAGTTGGCTTATAATCATTAAAGCCAAGAACCTCTATTGTTCCAAAACCTTCATCATAATAAATTCTATCTATTTTAAAGTCCTTATCAAAATACTTATGAATAATCAAATCTACTTTAAAACGTAGATTATCATAATCTCTAAGTACCTTTTCAGTCTTTTTTAACTGATTATACATATCCATTATGACCACCTCATTTTTCTATGATGTGAATAACATTCTAGTAAGAACTGCTTAAATTCCTCATAGTCATTATGAGCTTGAGCAGCATATCTAAAACACTTATCTCCAAAATCTATATCTTTAATAAGATCATAAATTCTTTTACAAGTCTTATGAGAAATCTTACCTTCAATATCAGATGCATAAAGAAAATCTAAGACATCTGCATACTCCTCAAGATTATTATCAGCTATAATCTTATTTGCTTTTCTATCATGCTCTTCAAAATCTGCCTTATAATGACATCTAAGAAGAGATTCATAAACTTCACCTAAGTCTTCATTGAGGGCATAAGCAATATTTTTTCTAATATTGAAAAAGCCTCCACCACCCATATCAAAACTTAAAGTTGAATGATTAGCATATACTGATACTCCCATACCATTTCTCCTTAACCAGGTGTGTCTGTCTTCTTATAGCTAATAATCTCAATGGTCTTTTCATCCCTTGCAACAGCCTTTACTGTATCATAAATCCAGGTATTGTGCCATTCACAAATATATTCACATACATCTGATTCACAGAGATAGTCAACATTTCTACCATTAAGATAACCATTCTTCTTCTTAGGCCACTTTTCAACCATTGACTTGAGCTTATCTTTATTATCAAGAGCCTTAATACTCTCAACATAATCATTGATTGCAATCAGATATTCTGTTTCTGTCATATATGGATCACCATATTCAGGAATATTTCCATACTTAACAAATGACTCAGGCTCATAAAAAGTGATAAAGTCACTCTTACTAAAATCCTTAAGAAGTTCATCAATGTCAAAAATTACATTAAACTTCTTACCATCAACTTCAAATTCATACTTCATGTTTAGTTATTCTCCTGTTTATATTTAGGCATTGGCATCCATGCCTCAATGTCATCTTCATCACAAATCATAGTCTTAATATATCTAGTAACTGTTTTGTCACAATAAATACCATCACCTATTGTGCCATTTTTAGAAACTACAAATACTTTTTCACCATTCTTCTTAGGCCACTCTGATTTGTATTTTCTCCAATAGAGTTCAGTGTCAACATTTTCAAGATGGTTAAAGAAATTTTCTGAGGCCATAAGGGTATCAAGATCTTTTTCAAGTATTTCTGCTTTTTCCTTATAGCCATCTCTTTCAGATACAGCTTTTGCAATTGCAGCCAAGGCATTATAATTACCACAACTACTTTTTACTTTCTTGCATTCTTCACTCTTAGGAATATACTTGCATGTAGCACAAGCTGAATCCATCAGATAATCAAAAGCTCTTTTAATTTCTCCATCAATCATGTTTGCTATACCTCTATATTACTATTATACACTATTAGATATTTTCTTGTAAATAAATTCTTTCAGGCAATTCTCTAGTAATATATTTAGTTTGCTTCATTTCCTCAAGAGTAGAACCAAGAATCAAGCATCCATGACCCTTAAGATTAAACTTATAATATGTACCACTATAATCATCATTATAGTCTTTCATTGCATAAGTAATCTCAGTCAACTCATCAAGTGAGCCACAAGGAACAGGTGTCATTGTCCAAGCTCCACCTTCTGTATAACAATGAGAATGTACAATATAGTTGATATTAGGAAATGCTTTATAAAGATATGTCTGAACAATTGTGTCCTTTGAAGGCTTCTTATCTCCATAATAATATGTTGTATTATCCTCAGTAAATGCAGCAACAAAATGGTCAATGTCAATTGTTGACTTATCTACATCTCTTTCAGATACATAAATAATATTACCTTCACCTCTAAATGAAGAATTACCTAAAAATCTTGTAACACCATCTGAGTGTTGAATTGTTTCATGAAAGATTTCAGCAACTTCTCTAACATATTTAATAAACTCTTCATTGTTAGGAATAAGTACATCTCCAGGTACCTGATATGTTCTTTTTCTTGTTGTAGTGAGCAAGAATCTTACTCTTTTGACAAGAGCAGTCATTAATTCATCTGTACTCTTACCCTCATACCAAGCAGTTCCAAGAGGATCAAACAGAGTCATTGTATATTCCTTTTCAGAATTTGATTTAGAAAACATGATACTAAGATTATGTCTCTGCAAAAGTGTTCTGTTGAGTACATCAACAAAAGAATATTCATTATCAATGTTTCTTTTTGAGCCAATAAGAATAGCATAAGGATTGGCTTTCTTTACATCTCTAACTTTAGGAAGATCATTAGGAACATTGGCCATCCAAAAAATTACATCATAATTAGTAGCAGTATTGATAATTGACTCTAAATTATCATAATTACCACCATTAAAATAATCAATATGGTCCTCTGTCTTCATTTTAGACAAAAGACTATTATACATTTTTTCAATAAGTCCTGAAGGTTTTCCACCTTCCTTATTCCATGTTCCAGCTACAAATAAAATATTCATATTTTAACCCTCATAATCAAATGAACCATTGCAAACATCATAATTATTATCTTGATGCTTTTGCTTATATTCATCAGAAAATTCTTCTTCAGTTGCATATGTAGTAGCAGGTCTAGTTTCTCCATTAGTAAAATAGATAACCTTATCCTTTACATCAGATGAATCAATTTCTATTATATTACATTTATCACACTGAAATATATAAGCTGTAGAGTCTTTATGTCCAATTGCTTGCTGATAAATTAAAGTACCTCCACAGTCCTGACAAATACCATTATTATAGTCACTTACATAATCAGCTTTTGCATTAGTATTGCTTGAACACATAACTAAAAATATAAGGGCAGCAATAATTACTATAATCATTACAGGAACAGAGCAACCATCATCCATATTACAATCCCTCCATAGAAGCATCTACTTCTTCCATAATTCTATCAATCTGAGGAAACTTACCAGGACCAGTAACACCACAAGCAAGAAGTCCTTCATCAGGATAGATAATCTTAAACTTAGATCTATTCTTAAGAATATCAAGATTTGCCTGAAATGCTTCATCATTATACATTACTGAATTCATAGAAGGTACAACAAAAACAGGAATATTTGCTGCAATAATGGTTGAGGTAACTACATTATCAGCAATTCCATGTGCAATCTTTGCAACTGTATTTGCTGTTGCAGGAGCTACAATAATAGCATCATATTCCTGTGCATAATAAATATGATTGATCTTTTCAGAATCTTCTTCATTAAAAGTATCAGTAATAACTGACTGCTTTGACATAGTCTGAAAAGTAAGAGGTGTGACAAACTTACAAGCATTATCTGTCATCATTACTTTAACAGTGTCTCCTCTCTTATAATATTCATTTACAAGATCAGGAACCTTATATGCAGCAATACCACCTGTTACACATACAAGAATCTTCATTTTTCAGCCTCCTTTTCCTCTTCAGGATTATAACCCATTTCTTTAGCTAACTTTTCTAAATAATCAAGATTTCTCTTCATTGCTTCATATTCTTTTACAGTTTTCTTATATTTGTCTATAATAGCCTGTTTTTCTTTTTCTTCATTTTCTTTATTAATTTTTCTTTTAAGACCAACCTGATATGCTTTTTCAGCTTCATATACATTACAAAATCTTATAAGAGAAAAATCATCAATATGATCATAAGGAAGAAAGATATAACCTGTTTGTGTTATTTCCTTATCATTAACTTTAGCCTCATATTTTATTTCTAAGCTAACAGATTTCTTATAAAATTTTATGTCTGAAATTTCCATAGTATCTAAGTATTTATACTTTAAGTCATCTCCTATAGGATTTCTAGACCATACAGACTTTTTAAGTCTGAAGATTTTATTATAATAAACAAAAGCAAAATTATCTTGATGCTTTTTTGCTTCTAAAAATGAAATAAGTTCTTTTAATGTAAGTTTAAAATACTCATTGACAGCTTTCTGATAATCTTTAACAGCCTGTTCGGCTTTTGCTAAATCTTCAATGCCTTTAATAATATCATAATCCATTATCTAAGCTCCATTTCTGTATAGATAGTAGGAAGACTATTTGCTTTATGACCTTCAATGGCTTCACCACAGTTAGGACAAAAAGAAAAATCCTCTACTCCAATTCCTGTTTCATAATCATAAGATCCTTCAAAACCACATTCTGAACAATAGTGAGTTTCAAATCTTTGATTCTTTTCTATTTTGGTTCTTCTAATCCAATAAGCCATATTTATTCCTCTTTATAAATAATCTTCCATATTTTCAAATCTAATCATTGCTTCCATTGTATGCATAGAAAGCATTCCTGCTTCATAAGCTTCCATTACTTCAGGATAACTATCATCAATGAATAAAATTTCATCAAGATCATAACCATCTCTCTGAGCCAAGATTTTCATTACAGCTATCTTGTTATGTCTAGTATGAACTGAAATTAAATCACCATGATGTTCAAAACTTCCTGGATAACATTCCTTAAGTCTATTATATTTTGAATTATACTCAAATGAATTAGTGCATTCAGTCAATCCATAGACTTTTACACCTCTTTTTCTTAAGAAGTCAACTAAGTTAACTAACTGAAGAGGTGCTTCACAATATTGATATGCATTATTGTTAATATTATAGGCCATCCATTCTTTATCATCAAGAATGCCTACTACACGTTCACCTCTCTCTTTATCATTAAGACCATTATAGTCATACATCTTAAGATAAAGTGCAGTATTGTCTACATCAAGAAATACTGCTTTAATCTTTTTAATTTTTTCTACCATTCCCATATTTTAGCCCTCATACTTTTCCTGTAAGTACTTAATATAAGCTTTATCTTTTAAGGTCTTCTCAATTCCAATTTCCTTCATGTGGTCCATAATTTCACAAGCAAATGCAAATGTATCAGCATGCATCTTTGCTGTAGTCTTCTTCTTTAACCACCAATTATATTCAGTTTCCATTGTAAAACCTTTGCCAGCATAAGCTCTACCAGCACCAAGATAATCACAAATCATTTCAAGAGCATACTTAAAAGGCATCTTCTTAGGAATACTACCCTTTTCAAAATCATCCATCCAAAATTCCCAATGATGCTTATTTCTTCCTCTATGATGAAACCATGCCATAGAGTAACCTTTATCTTCCTTACAAGCATCAATAGGAGATCTTGTTCCCTGATAATACTTTACAGATTCCCAAAATTCTGTAGGACTAAACTTAGACATGTCATGCATGATACCTTGTCTATAAAGTCCACACATAAAACAATAATATGCAACCCATCTTTTGTGAGTTAAAATCTTATTGAGATGTTTAAAAAATTTGCTCATAAAAAAATCCTTAGTTTTAATATGATTTATTATATACCAAAACTAAGGACTTTGTAAATATTTTATTTAATGTTTACTGTTAATTCTATATCTTTTGTGTCACCAGGCTTAGGAATTTCTACAGCATCAACTTTTATAGTATAGGTATTTGGAATATCCTTTGCCTCAAATCTTGTTTCAACTTCTTCAATAAACTTAATACTCTTACTAGTATAGAAAAGTTCATCTGTACTAACACTCATAGAGTGCTCCAGAATCTTTTTAGACTTTGTATCAATATAGTCTACTATAAACTCTTCAAAAGATGTTGCCTTCTCTAGCTTGTCTTTAATACCTTTTGTTACCTGAATGTAAAGATTATCTACATAGTTCTTTTCATGATAAGTACACTTTGATAACTTAGTTTCATAAACTTTTATATAATGCAAAACTCCTGTATCAATCTTACCAGAACCAATATAGAGAAATTCTCTACCCTTAATATCCTTATAGATTGTTCCAGGAACAAGAGTAGCAATTGCCTTAGGCTTTTCTGCAGAAAGAACATGAAGCTTACCATCATCAGCTATAATAGGATTTGCATCTATATTATATGCTCTTTCTGAATTAATTCCAATATGAAACTGATTAAGAATTTTCTTCTTTGTAAAAGTAGCTGTTGAATCAGGATCAGGTCCATAAGTAGGCATTACTGCTAAATCAATTGAATTAAGATGAGCATAAGGCTCTCCAGCACCTTCAAGTATCTTAATACCTGTAATAAGAATAGGAATTGCAGTACTTCTTACTTTTCCATTAGCTTTCTTAGGAAGACAATCAAGAATTTTACAAATATCATCAATTGTCCATGTAGCCAAAAGAACAATAACCTTTGCCTGATTATCCTTTGTTAAATTCTTAATAACATTACCATATCTAAAATTTTCTTTTATTGTATAAGCAAGATCTTTCAATACATCATCAGGTACAAGAGTTACAGTTGTTGTACCATCTGAAAAGATAAATTCTGTATCAACATCAACTGCAGGATTTTTATCAGCATTTTTAATACAAGTAAAATTTGCCATGTTATTCTCCTTTAATTATTATATTATAATTATATCATTTATCTTAATTCTGGTAAACAAGCAACTAAAGATAGGCAAAATAAAACCTGCACTTTTTAGGTACAGGCTCTTAATTATTTAACCATTCAGGAAAGTTTCAAGTAAGTCATATGCAAACTCAGCATCAGGATCCTCAACTTCAATAGTAAGAATATTCAAACCATCAAATACTCTAAGCTGATTTCCACCAAGGAAATCATCTGCTCCAATCTGAAGTTCACTATCCTCAGGAAGTACATCAGGAATGTTTGATGTAAACTTATCCTTTGAGCCATCAACATATTCAACTTCTCCAATAGCAGGTCCACCACCAATTACCTTTACAGGTGCTGTTGTGACATAAATACTGTCTATTTCACCAGCATGATCTTCACAATACTTTTTAAGTTCATTAAATGTCATGATCTTCCTTCCTTTATATAAAATATTTTTATAATATCTGTCTTATGTTTATAATTTACAATTCTAATAATTCCACCAATTAACCAGCAAAATGCACATATAACAGAAGCTATTATAGACTTTTGTTCTATAATCTTAACAATAATTTGTATAATAAAAATAGAAGCTGTTATGAAATTTATACAAGCTAACCACTTTTCAGATTCTGCACTTTTTACTTCTCTATATTCTGCCTGTGTCATTTATTTTCTCCTTAAATAAAATCCTTCATTGCCTTCTGAAACTGTCTTGAAAGAAACATAGGCTTCATACAATCCCAACTAAACAAAATATCTTCATCTGACATTTCAACAATATTTTCATAAATTAAACCTTTAAAAATAGTACATGAAGCTACTGAATGAATTACAAATGCAGCTATAAGCTTCTTATCAGATTCAGTTATTGTTCCTAATTTTTCTTCAATATCCTTTATACAAAGATCAATAAAATCTTTAGGCTCAATCTCATCTAAAGTGCCTTTAGAAATATCATAAATGTGACCTTCTTTGACACCAAAAGTTTCATTAGTTCTAAAATAATCAATTACAAACTGTTCAATTCTCATAAGATTTCCTTTACTTAACAATACTACCAATTGCTATGAAGAAAAAGCAAACTATCATGATAGCATAAATCATAATGTTTCTCCTTTGGTTTTATATATCTATATTATCATATACAGAACAATTTGTAAACAAAAAAGATGCTCCCTATAAAAATAGAAAGCATCTTTTTCAAGTATATAAGTTATATAAAGAAGTAATTACTTATCTGAAATATAAACTACCTGGGATTCGTGGTCAAATTCTACCTTATATTTTGTACAATCATAATATTTAGCTTGAATTCTATCTTTCTTGCCATTATGTACATAATAGAATTTATATTCTGCCTTGTCTGCTGCATCCCAAGCCTTCTTAAGTTCCTTAACAGATAGTTCTTGTTGTGATATAGTAGTTTCTATTGTAGTTGGAACTGTTGTTTCAATTGTAGTTTCAACTGTTGTAGTTGTTGTAGCTTCTGTAGTTTCTCTTGTCGTGCACTCTATTCCTGTTGGTACAGTACTTGACTCAACAATTGGCATATCTGGAGGTTCTGCATAAGATTTATTTAAACTTTGCTTAAGACTTTTATAATTAAAACCAAGATATACCATTGGAATTGCTACAAGGATTAATAAAACACTTTTTGCAACTCCACTGAAATCGTATCCATTCAGGTAATTAGAGATACCGCTAATAAGTCCAACAATAGCTATAATAGTCAGTACTATACCTAAAATAGCAACTGTAATTGGTATCATGATTTTTCTTCCTCATTTTTCTTTGTCTCATTAATAAATCTTTCCTTGAGACAATCCTTGCAATTCTTATTATTTTGTATCATATCTTCACAAGGAGTATAGCAAGGACAACCATGCTCACAAATATAAGAACAAGCCTTATCAAGAGCAGCATCTAAATTCTTTATTTTTGTTTCCTTATCAAGATATTCATTCTTAATTGCACGAAGCTTTCCTTCTGTGATGGTATATGCCTTTTCAGCACCATCAATTACTTTACCAGGAATATCCTTTGTCTTATCAACAAACCAATTCAAAACATCATCTGTGTTAATTATCATATATTATTTTTCCTCCATTAGAATCTATACCAAAATATAAAGTGTTTGTATCTATATTTGTAGTGATACTATACTGTATTCCTGGTTCAAGATTTTTACAATAAATTTCTGTATCTTTATAATAAAAATATTCACCTTTATGTTCTGTTTCTTTTAATGACATACTATAGATAGAAACTAAAGTAGTAATTAAGATTAAAGACAATAAGCAAATAAAATTATTCTTCATATCTATCATTCCATGCTTCAATTGCATCTTCTCTAGAGGCATAGACATCATTTCCAACTGTGTCATAGCCATCATCTTCAGTTGCAATAAGACAATCTTCTACATTATGTGTAATAACATAACCTACACCACTCCAAGGATTTTTTAGATATGTTCCATCTCTAAAATTACCTTCTGCATCAGTGAGCTGAATCTTTACTGTTTTACCACAAAAAGGACAAGGCTTAATCATAATAATAATACCTCATTATGTCTCATAAATGCCAAGTGTATTTTCTTGTTCATCTATAAGTTCTGCCTCATGAGTAACAAACTTAACATTAAGCTTAGTATCAAATTTAGAGGCAATAAGTGATTCAATTTCTTCAACAATTGCAATCATGTCTTCATCAGGATCATCAACTATAGTTGCATCTGTGTCAATATAAAAATTTCCATTTAAGATTAATTTATTCATATTTATAACCTTTATAAAACTGAGGCTAGTTTTTAGGCTAGCCTCAGATAACTTCTTATCCTACAACTGAGTCAAGCCAAGGAATGAATTCTGCTTCAATATTAGGATTGATATTAGAAGGAATATCAAAATCCTTTGTTGAAATAACACCATCATAATGCTTCAACTCTGTGCTTACATAAACTTTCTTTCTTGCAAGGCTGATTACAACCCAAGTGATTTCATCATTATCACTTGACTCATAAAATCTTTCAAAACCTCTACAATTTCCTACATGACAATTGCTGTCATATTCAAAACCATACTTTGAAAGCCAAATGTTAATTACAGGCTTATTTTCAATTACTCTTCCCATTTATTAAGCCTCCTTGTTACCATCATCAAGCTTCTTTGCATCATTACCAGGGAGAAGGTCAATGTCTGTAAATGTCTTCTCCATCTTGGTAATTTCAGCTTCACCCTGATCTGCCATCTGTCTGAATGTCTCAATTGTGGACTTCATCTGAGGCAATGCTTCCTGCTTATAATTACTAATATCCTCAAGAGCCTGGAGTGTTTCAGAGAATACTGTCTGGAGTGTCTGAACATCAATTGCTGTTGAAGATGCCTGCTTCTGAATCTCTACACCCTGAGTGTGGAGCATTGTAGCAGTTGTTTCCATCATCTTATTAGTTGTTTCATTAAGAGACTGAACCTTTTCAAGTACAATCTTCTGATTATAAAGAGCACCAGCAACTGTGACTGCAGTTCTAAGAGCTGTAACTGTTACATTTTCTGCTCTTTCAACAGATCTAACAAGTTCCTTATTATTTCTTCTAATGATTTCCATTGCAATTACACCCTGCTGTGAAACAAGTGCAACCTGCTGGAAGTCTTCAATTCTCTGTCTAAGAGGATAAAGTACCTCTTCCTCAACAAATCTAATCTTATCAGGATCAGTACCATCAAGTCTAGCCTTCTCAATTGCTGCTTCAAGAGCTGCATCAAGCTGCTGACCCATTTCAACATTCTGAAGCATCTTTCTTGTTGTCTCTCTCATCTGAACTTCTTCAATTTCAAGAGTTGTATTGTCCTGCTGAAGTGACTTCTTACCCTTATTCAAGCTTTCAACAATGGTACCAATTTCCTGGTCTGCTGTCTTATACTTTTCAAAATATCTTCTTACTGGATTGAAAATCTTACTAAGAGGACCAGTCTTTACAAAATCAATTCCAGAAGGATCCAAGTCCTTCATCTTGATTGTAAGATCCTCAAGTCCCTGTGTAACATGCTGAACTTCACCAATACCAGTCATCTGTCCAGCCTTATCAAAAGTCATCAATCTCTTCTGAAGAATGCTATTGTTTGACTTACTCTTCTTGAGATCATCAAGACCAAAGTCATTAATGATATTTGCAACCTGCTTTCTATTTTCAAGGTTGTTAATATCAACTGCCATAATCTTATCTACAGCATTATTTGATGTAGTTGCAATGGCTGTCTTCTCTGCCTCAGTTATAGCAAGTTCCTTTGTTACTTCTTCCTTTACCTCTTCTGCATTAGGAATTTCCAATGAAAAGAGCTGATCATCATTCTTGTTTTCTGCCATTTTAATTACTCCTTTTAGAATAATAACTTAATACTTGGTTACATTATATATTTGAGGCTCCCAGAAGTAAAATCCTCTGGGAGTCATTTTCAAATATTATACATTTACATTGAACAACTTCTTCAACTGATAGATAACATCATCAGAGGATGCATTAATCATAACACCTTCATTGATGTCACTAAGTGTCTGAAGGTTCTGCTTATCACCATCATTGTAGCAAATTGTATAGATAGGAATATTAAGTCCCTTTACAACAGGCTCTACATCTCTGATGGAATAACCCTCATTCTGCAAACCATCACTAAGAACAAAGATAATTGCTCTTGCATCAGGTACAGTCTTCTTATATTCATTAATCATATTCATGGCTACAATTACACCATCACATGTGGCTGTTCTACCACCTGCAGAAAGTGATTCAACTGTACCCTTGAAAAGTGACTGCTGTTCCAAATTAAACTGTCCAATAGGAAGTTCAATCTTTACATTATCTGAATAAGATACAAGTCCTACATAGTTATCTTCATTGATGTACTGCATTGAGTTAATCAAGGAGTCCTTAAGAGCACTAAGAGGCTCACCATCCATTGATCCAGAAACATCTGCTACAAATACACAGATAACAGGCTTTGTATCCTTATTTTCCTTAAATAACTTCTGAGCTGTAATAATTTCAAGACCAGAATATGTTGTCTTCATAGGTGTATAACCCTGAGGCATCTGATTGAAACCATCCTGCTTTGCAAGTGACTGACCATTCTTATCACAGTAGTCAGCAAACAACTTAAGAGCATCTTTCTTTTCCTGAGAGATAGAGCTGATTGCTGCTAAAGGATTTTCATGCTCATATCCAAAAGGAATGAACTTATAATTCTTACTAAGGTTAGCATCATTTACAAATGCCTGATACTCAGAAACAAATGCTCCAAATGTTCCTCTTTCAATAGCTGACTTCTTCATCTGGCCTGTTGTCATAGCAACAAAAGGTACATTAGCCTGGAATGATGTAAATCCAGCTATTGCATTAGGAGAACTAATGTTACCACTATCATAACTATCAAGTAATGTTACAAGGAAGTTAAGTCCTGTAGCTGATGTAAAGGGGTCTGTATAACCCATGATTACCTTATTTTCAGCTGTTGCCTGTGCAAGTGACTTAACTGAAACTTCACCATAAGTCTCAATCAATGTTGAATATGTTTCAGGTGATACAACAATACCTGCATAATTCATTACAAGAGACTCATCAATATATTCTGTATCAACACCTCTAGCATTTACCATTCTAATCTGCATGGTGCTAGAAGGTGAAATAGCATCAGGTACATACTTACCAGATGTTACATAATCTACCTGCTGTCCAGATGATACTGTTCTAAGCTGTACTGAGAAAGGTGTACCATTTGAAAGTGTAGGCTTTGTTGCATTAAATGCAGTAACCATTTCTCTCAAATATCCATCCTGTCCAGAACTTGTCTTCTCTGATGAAGCAAAGATTTCTACATAAAATGATGTAGTAGCCTTTACTGCAATTGAGCTATCATCAAGATCAGGTAACTCTCTGTAGGTTGTGTCATCTGAATAGGTAACCATTCCCTTTGTAGGTGTACCAATAATAGGATCTACCCTCTGATACATCTTTGCCAACTGTGCTTCATTGCTTTCCTGTGATACTGTTCTTGCACTCTTGTTAGCATTTCTTGAGAGACCAATTCCCAAGGCAACAATAACTCCTACAAGTACAAATATACCAGCAGCAATTAAACCTTTCTGCCAAGTCTTCATGTTTTCTTTACTCCTTTATATATAATACTTTATTGTATTGGTTAATTTATTGATTTCATCAAGCATAACTTGATTTTTATCACTGTCCTCATTGAAATTAGCATCAGCAATTTCAATTGCAAGAGATTCAAGACCTAAGATCAAATTTTCATTTGCAGTCAGTGCGTCTTTTGCTAATTCAAAATTCTTTTGCATAAGTTCAATTTGCTTCTCCTGAATTTCATCAGGAATATCATCATCTTTATAATTCTTAAGGCTATTATAGTCTTCATGATTATAAAGCTGAATTCTATTTAAGAAACTAGCCAAATTCTTAAAAGCACAATTACCTGCATCATCAACTGAAGCATAGAAATTCTGATATGTCATTGATGATGATTCAAACTTATTTGCAATTTCAAATTCAACTCTCTTAATTGATCTATTAAGTCTATCAATTTGAGCTAGTGCTTGTGAGGCTAGCTTACCAATATATGCATCACTAGTATGTTCCTTGAGCTTATTTGAAAGCTCAGTGACATCAATACTAGAATTTATTGTCTTAATATGCTTTTTCTCTGGAGCAAAGAATTTATATGTGGCATATCCAAATACACCAACAAGAAATAATCCTACCATAATTGACAAGGTTGCTCTAACAATAGAAGCATCTGAAAGTCTTAATGCTAATAATCCAGGTGAATAAGCAAAAACAGCTGCTGCACCAACAGCTAAAGCTGTTCCTGCATACTTAGCAATTTTCTTCTTTTCATTAGTTACTTGTAAAGACTTTTCCTCATATTTCATTATGGCAGCCTTACCTTGTTCCTGAATAGCCTTTTCTACTTCAGCACTTCTTTTTATTTTTTCTTCATCCAAATGAGCCTTATACTTGTCATAATTTGACTCTTCATATCCATATTTATCATTAGACGAAGAATATCTCATATCATTTTTCCTTTATTTTACTTTTATATAATCATATAATAATGACATTAACTTGTAAACTATTTTTTTATACGCTAAATGTCATCACACCATCTAATATAATTATATTATCAAATTTTAGAAGTCTTGTAAACTCACTTTTGCACAAAAAATCTACTGGCATTAAACCAGTAGACTTTTATTTTTAATTGTATAGATTAATATTCTATATGATCTAAAATATTTAAGACATTATCTGTAGGAGCAGTTGGCTTTGGTGTAGGTTTCTTTGCTGAACACCATTTACAATGACAATAAGTGTCTTTTAAGAAATAGTTGTTATAATGTTTATATTTCTTATATCTGTTTCTATTTTTAGAACCAAAACCTATACTATTAAAATATAGTACATTATGAGGTATCTCAAATTTATGTACTTTTCTGTAAGCAAGTAAAATTGCCAATTGAGCCTTTTTATCTTTATGATTTCCAGATTTATCTCTGCTTAAATCATAGAATTGACCAGGCTCTGTGATTACACCTTTGATAGAGTTATTGAATTGTTTACAGTATTTTCTGTTCCAAATTATAGCTGCAACACAAATTTTATCATTCATTTTGAGTCCAGCCTCATGGCTAATAACCTCAGCCATCATTTTAAATTCTTTAACAGAAATACCAACTAACTTTGCCTTTTGCTTAATAGATAAAGCATTGAGCTCTTTTGTGGTCATGTTATAAATTGTTTTCTTTTCCTTAGGAATTTCATGAAGATCTTCATAAGTTTCTACATTATCTAAATCATTATTAGTCTCTTCTGTTTCCTCTGTTTCAGAGGTTTCTGATTCAGTTGTGCCAGAAGTACCTTCAGTTGAGGTATCACTAGTTGTTGGAGTACTTTCAATACTAAGAAGTGCAATATTTGCTGTAGTGTCTTTTAAGTTTTCAGTTTTATCCTTCTTAAGTAATACAGTTGCACCACATTCAAAGGGGATTAAAAGTACTAGGGCAATTAACAATATCTTTTTCATAATAAATATATTATAATATAATTTCCTTTCCAAGTAAAATAAAAAGTGACCTATACATCAAATATAGGCCACTTCTTTTTATTACTTTTTGATGTTTTTGTTACTTCATTCTCTTAAGAGCTGCTGCAGAAAGTGGACTTCTTACATTGTGCTCTTCCTCAAATCTGATTATAGCACAGAGAGGATCACCTTTCATACTATCCTTTGCATAAATAAGACCATTATTATGCTCATTGAGTGATGTGTTATCAATCTGTGTAGGATCACCTGCAACTACAATTTTTGTATTAAATGCAGGTCTTGTGATAATATCTTTAATGAGTTGTTTATTGGCATTTTGAGCTTCATCGCAAATGAAGAAAGAGTCATGAATTGTTCTACCTCTAATTGCATAAAGAGGACAAGATTCAATAATTCCAGTCTCCATAAAATCAGCAATGAGTTCTTTTGTATCTCTCAATGATCTTTTATCACCACCAGAAAGAATTACTTCAAGGTTGTCATTATAAGATGCATTAACAGGTCCCATTTTTTCTTCAAGAGAACCAGGTAAATAACCATAATCTTTATCAGCTCCACCATGATTAGGTTTTGCTATGATAAGTTTATTATAGTACTTGTTGGCTTCTCTGTCATCATAGCTTAAATCTTTACCATAATAACTAGCAGTATCAACCATTGACAAACCACATGCTAATGATAAGAATGTTTTAGCGGTACCTGCAGGACCTTCAAGAATTACAAGAGGAATTGCAGGATTTGTAAGTGCCCACATTGCATATCTTTGCATTTTATTAAGTGGCTTAATCTTATAATCATTAAGAGTTAAATCTTCAGGGATTTTAAGAATATGATCACCTTGGAATACTGTCAATACTGACTGTTTTCCTTTCATGGTTTGAGCCGTGATAGTAACAAACTGATTCTGATAAAGCGGATAGTCTAGTTGTGCAATTTCAGGAATCAAGTCTGCTTCTATACATTGGTCTTTATTAAGTTTGTCAATAATCTTTGAATCAGCAATAGGAAGGTTAACATGACCAGAATAACCTGTATACTCTATTTGCTCATTCTTTACATTTTCTGCTCTAATTCCGCATACTTCAGCATTCAGTTGCATTGATGCATCCTCAGTTAATAGGATAGCAGGATTATCTTTGCAATATGATTTGTTCATATGAATGCATGAAGAAATTATTTTGTTGTCTGCTCTATCAAGTTCGTAACCTTTTGGTAAATACTCTTGTTTTACACCATCAGGCTCAAATAGCAGTCTACCACCCTTTTCATTAAGTGGAATTCCATGCTTGGTCAAAATATAAATATTTGGGATTGAATCCCATTCTTTAGCTTTTTGTACCTGAGCAATTTCTGCATTGAGGATTTCATTTTTTCCATCTAGAGCATCTCTGACTACTTGTCTTATACTTCTAATAGCCTCTCTAGCATTATAACCTCTTTCACCCTCATCATTCTTATGCTTATCGAGTTCTTGTAAAACTGTTCCACAAAGAATAATTACATTGTCATCATATCCAAATAATGCATTAGCATTTGACATGAAAACATTAGTGTCCAAAACAAAATTCTTTACCATATTGTTTCACTCCTATTCTTGGTTTTATAAGTTATAAACTTATAACAACCATTATGGAAAATAAGATTTCCATTATTATTAAATGGTCCTTTAGGATATGCCTAAATTATCCATTAGAAACAACATTTTCTATATTTGTTATGGGGTTATGACTAAATCTAAATGACTTATATGTAATCTTCTGATAAGGCTCTAAAGAATACCAAGTAGAACCATTAACAGTGATTTCACTGTATTCTTCATTTTCATTTAAGATAGTAATATAATAATGTTCATATCTGGGACCCTGCTTATCATCACCATAAACAGGATTATTTACTGTTGTAGGAAGATCAGTTTCATGCCAGTATGTGTTCTTGTCATTACCACTAGTAGTGAGAGAATAATTATACTTCCATCTGCCAATTTCATAATAATATTTTGTTCTATAAACAGGAACATCTACATATACAGGTTCCTGATATGTTTCTGTATAATATTCTGTTCTGTATCTAGGAGTTTGAACTACTTCAACCTGACCATTTCCAAGATTTCTATAAGAAGTATCATATCCATCCTGTACCTGTCTAGAACACTGTCTAGTTCTTGTTTCATAGTGATCTAAAACATGGTCATAATGATGAATTTCATTTCTAGTATATTCAAGTTGTGCTCCAGAAGGCAATGACCAATCACTTTCATGACATTCTCTAAATTCCTCTACTGAAATGTCATATTGCCATCTAAAAGATCTTACTGAAGCTTCTCTTGTGACAGGCCAAAATAACCAAGTAAAGAAAGCAACTAAAGTTAAGAAGATAAAAGTAATAACAATAGGCTTTACATGATTTGTAATCCACATCCAAATACCACTAAGTATATCTGACATAGATAACTTTGATGTATTCTTTTCTATAGATTCTTTAATATAATCTCTATCACTTGCCTTAGGATATGTCAATGAAGGCTTAATCTTTTCATCATTTGTTCTAGGATAAGATGATTTTGCAATTAAGTTTTCTGAAATCTTTGTTTCTTCAGACTTTTCATTAGAAAAATGATCAATGTTTGATCTAGGAGCACCACAACTCTCACACCTGTCTAAGTTATTCCAGTTCTGAGAACCACAAGAAAGACACTTCCAATTAGGTCCAGTCTTATAGTCTTTTTCATCAATTATCTCAGACTTAATACCTTTTTCATCAGTATGAATTTTTCCTGAAGTAAGAATAGTTCCATTATTAATTGCTTCAATAACTTCAGGATTATCAGGCATTAAATATTCTGCATCATTTGAAATAGCTCCACCACAATTAGGGCAATTTCTTAAATCACCTCTTACAATAGAGCTACAATAATCACATTTCCAATAAGACCAAACTCTCATTAATGATCCTCCATTGTGTTGAACTATTATTATAGTATCATAAATTTCTAAACTTGTAAATAAAACAGCCTATATTTCTATAGGCTGCTTATAAAATGTAATATTAACTTATTATTTTAATCTTCAATTATGTACTTATCATATTCTGTATTGACTGTTTCATTATAGTCATTAGGAATATATAAGAACCACATGTCTCTATCAATAAATACCTCATGAGTCAATTTGTAATCTTCATAATCACCTTTCTTGATGGTTGCTTCATGATCCTTAGCCATTTGCTCTATGTTATAATTCTTTTGCATATAACTATCTTCTCTATTACCTTCACTATAGAAAGAAGTTACCTTATTATTTGCAATATAAAATATAAACAAACCAGCCATTACTAAGAGTCCAACTATACCAATAGTCATTGCAGGTACAGGTGAATATTTATCCTTTACTACAATAGTTAAAGCAATAACAAAAGCAATTATAGCAAGAATACTTGCACCAAACATAATGTATAATAAAGTATTTCCAATCATTTTCTTTTTACTCCTTTATGTTTTATATTATACCATAAAACATAAAATCTTGTAAATAAGAAATGACTAACCTATACTTATAGTTAATACTATATATTATATTCTTTTTTAACTCTGCTTATGCGGATTTCTTGTACTAAAGCAATAGCTAATATTAATAATCCAATCATTAACATGATAGTATTGATTAGAAAGAAACTTGCTATAATAATTGCTATAGATACAGTTAAAACAAGTTTATGAACAATTGTAGCAACTGGTGATTCTGGAAACACAAAATAACTTATCATATTATTTCTCCTTACTTAAGATTTCCCAACTAGAATATCCGCCATCAGTGGCATCATATTCAAAAATAGAACCATTATCTAATTCTAATCTAATACCATAACCATTAACATCAGCATTGATAATTTTCTTACCAATTAAAGCGTTATTTGTTTCATCTAACATGTCGTAGTACCTCCGTATTTTCATTATAATACAAAGATTTTATTTGTAAATAAAAAATAGCTAGTCTTAATGACTAGCTACTTATTTTAAGTTTTCCAATTTACTGCAATGTCAACTCCATTAGGATATTTCTTTACAAATGTTCCTGTATCACAAACAATTGCAGTTCCCATAGAGGTTTCAAGTATAGTTCCATAAGGTCTTGTTTTAAGATTTGCTGCGACCATTATGTATGGTCCAAGCATTTTACATCCATCATCTCTAACCCAGTATGGAAACTCTTCGGCATCATAGCCTAACTTTCTCATATGAGAAATTACACCCTTCATAGGAAGATTATAAAATGTTTCTCTTCCTGATGGTCCATTAAATACTCCACTTTGAACTGTAATATGTTTCTTTTGTGGTCCTTTAATATCAATACCAAACCAAATGTTCATTGCTAAAACTTCTGATTCATAAGGTGAAGTTTCTTCTGTGATTTCAGTTGTTACTTCAGTTTCTTCTTGGGTTGTTTCAATAATTGAGGTTTCAGTTGCTATTGTAGTTTCTTCTGTGGTTATTTCAATTATTGTTGTAGGTTCATCTACTGTATTGGTTAATGTTAAATTATCAGCCAATGCAGCACTACAAATAAGAAGAGTAATTGATAAAGTAAGAATTGAAATAATTATCTTTTCTTTCATATTACCAATCAACTGCTATGTCAATTCCTTCTGGATAATCTGATACAAATGAACCTGTATCAACTACAATAGCTGTACCAAGAGATGTTTCAAGAATTGTTCCCTTTGGTCTAATACTCCAATTAGCTGCTACCATAATATAGTTACCTAACATCTTGCAACCATCTTCTCTAATCCAATAAGGATAATCCTCCTCATCATAACCAAGCTCTCTCATGTAATAAACAACAAGATCCATCTTAAGATTATAATAAGTTTCTCTACCACTAGGACCATAATAAACACCACCATAAGCAGTTAAATGCTCATCACTAGCAGGTTCTACTTCACCCTGTTCAAGTGCTAATTCATACCACTCTTCAGGTGTCTCAGGCATAGGTGTGGGACTAGGAGTAGGACTAGGTGTGGGTGTATTTGTAGGAGTTGGAATAGGTGTACTTGTTGGAGTTGGAGTACACATTTCTGTTTCAGCAGGTATCAATTGTGTTTCAATGATTTTTTCACCTTCAGCTGCATTGACTGGTTTCATACCTGCAATGTAGATGCTTATTAAAGTTGCACAAAGTATTGCAGCTCCAATAGTCATTGCTTTAAGTTTTAAATACATGAAATTTCCTTTCTATATGCTCTAAAATTTTCATCAGAGTCTTTCAACTTATTCTTTTTAAGAAACTTAGCATATGAAATTCTAGTATCTCTAATGTACCAGTCAAAGATAGGTTCAAAATCAATATCACCATTAAAGATTACTACATTAATGATGAAATATTCAATTCCTACTACTAAAGCTAAGTTGACTAATACTATAGCCAAATGAATTCCATAAAATAATGCAAAATTTGCACCAGTGTATTCACCAATTAAGGGGATGCTACAAATCAAACCAATAGCAAAAATAACATTTCTAACTATTGTAAGCTTCTTGATAAAGTTTACTCTTCTCTGATAGTTCTGTCTACTAGCTGTCATAAGTTTTACCCTCCTTTATAATAAATATATTGTACACTCATTACAAAAGATTGTAAACACTTTTTGACATTGTTACAATTATAAATATATAACTGTAACCTTCTAGTAAAACAACTTACTTAGTTAAATAGCCTTACACTTTTTGGCTACTAAAAAGATTGTGGAATCCTTGAAAATGTACTCCAGAGTATCATCTCTTTCAAAATGCTCAGAGAGATAATCTGCATACTCTTCTTCCTTGATCTTAAGGCAAGTAACCTTGAAGCCAGCCTTGTTTACAAGATCAAGCCACTTTCCAGGTCTAAGAATACCATACTGCTCCTGTACTTCTCTAGGATAACTATCAGGTCCCCAAGTATAGGTGAACATGAACTCCTTTAAGAGATAGATAGGAGCTGTAATCTTAAGATCATCATATACAACAAAAGTATCATTGTCCCACATAGGTGCATCAATGACATACTTCTTAAAGTCTTCAACTACTTTGACATTCTTGGCAGTAAGAGTAGCATATATCTTCTTACCCTTAATACCATCTCTAATGATTATCTGACCATCTTCATTTAATTTCCTATTTGCATCCTTAAGAGCTTCCAGAATGGGCCATTCTGTGTATCTCTGATGGTCATCATAACTACTAAATTCATGTAATACAGAGGAGAAAATAATGGTATCATAAGTACCTTCAACATCATGGAGAGAGATACATTCAGCATTTAAGTTCTGTTCATTACAAATCCCTACTGCCTTGGGATTAAGATCAATTCCCTTTGCATCCTTTAATTGCCTAAGAAGTACTCCAGAGCCACAGCCAACATCTAAGGTCTTTCCCTTTGCAAACATAGGAATCAGACCCTTTGTGGTCTTTGTATAGGAAGTGTCCATTCTTTCCATGTACATCTTGTAATTAGCATTGTTTAAATCCATGTTGTTGTTATCTCCTTTATATATTTATAATTATAATATAAATAATAGATGCTGTAAATAGGCAAATAAAAAGGAGATATAAAATCTCCTTTATAATATTATAAATAATTTATTAGTCATAATAGAATTCATGATCTAATTGACTACCAACCTCAATTCCTGAAACATTAACTCCAATAAAATCCTGAAGCTGTTCTGCAATTGCCACAGCCTCATTCTCATCAAGTTCTGCTCTTTCAAGAATATACTTAAGTGTCTCTTCTAATGAAGGCATCATTGTCTTAAGATGATTAATTATAATTCTAGCTCTAGCTTTCTTAGCTGCAAGATCAGCAGCAAGCTCCTCATTTCTCTTAATTCTAGCCTCAATGGCTTCCTTAAGAGTTCTGTAGCAATCCTTATTGCATACTTCTACTTCTTTGCCACAATCATGACAGTGATTAAAAGACTCATCTAAATCAATTCTATTTCTCTTCTTGACAATAACCCAAGTTGTCTTGTATCTTATCTTAGCTTCTTTCTTGTATCTATCAAAGACACCAGAGTATACACACTGCTCAATAACATCCTTATTGATATAGAAAAGGTTACCATCAATTAATGAATCAAATTTCTGAATTGACATAGTTGTTGTTTTCTCCTTAAGGTTTAATAAAGCTTATTATAACATACTAATTAAAGTACATAAATAGTTTTTTTTACTAGTTCCACCATATTTGATTTTGGCGTTTATGCCCATTTGCAAAGTTTTTATCTACTATTTCACAAAAACCATTAAAATCAGTTACAAAATAAGTACCACATACTTCACAGTTTTCAAGATAAACATGGTGCTTTTTATACTTATAATAAGTTTCATTCATGTCTTGTTTTGTTTCAAGATCAGTTCCACAATGTGGACAATATGTATATCTCATACAATAATTAAACATTATGTATTCCTCTTCTTTTAGATTTTTATTAAATACTTTGTAGGAACTTCTTTAGTTAGCCATACACCATTTTCAGATAAATAAAATTTGTAACCATCTTGATACATTTTACCTGAATCAATTGTATAAACAAATGGCTTACCATGTCTAGAACCTACTTTAATTGCAGTATCAAAATCTTTAGAAAGATGAACATAAAGTCTTGACATAGGCTTTAATCCTTCTTTACTAATTATAGTAACAAATCTAGTAGCTGTTCCATGATATAAATACTGAGGAGGTTCTACTTCTTTAAGTTCTACATCTACAGGAATAGAATGACCTTGATTTGCTCTTATTAAAGTTTTATCTCCATTAAAGGAATATCTCTGCTTATTGTCAGTTCTTACAATTGCCTCAAGTTCTGTCATATCAAAGCCAGGATATTGCTTAGCAACCCCATCAATGAGCTCATCTACATTAGCCCATCCATGCTCATCAAGAGTAATGTTAATAGTCTCCGGCTTATGTCGAAGAATCAAACTAATAAATTTTGACACTGATATTAAATCCATAATTTATCACCTTAATCTTTCATTATATTTCCATCTTTGTCTAATCTAGGAGTAATAGAACATGTAGTATAAGTACCACTACTAGTTCTTGCAACAATTAAATAATGTATACCAGTTTCAGGATCTCTAAAATCATAAATACCTGTATATGGAGCACTATTTTCAATTTTTGTTAAATTTGATGTTTCATCTGCCATTACTGGAGTATTAACAATTTGTTCAATCTTCTCTGATTGTTCAGGTTCAAGATTCTTATTGATTGCATATCTAAATGCAGCCCCAATACCTACAGAAATAAAAATTGCAATAGTTAAACAAATAATTAGCTTTCCAAATTCATAAGCAATATTCTTCATATCTTAACCCCACAAACTATTAAGTGCTTCTTTTAATGTATCTCTCATTGTAGACTTTTCTGTTCTTCCTGTGCACTGTGTATAAAGCATCTGTAAGTACTTCATTTTTGTTGCATCAGGAGGATTTCCTAAAAATACCTTTTCAGGACACATTGTAACATATCTACCAAATTCAACATTTGTAGTAAAACCAGGAAGATCTGTATTATTTCTAGGAACCCAGAAAACAATAAGACTTGAATTTGCAAGTGCTTCCCATTCCCATCTTGTCTGTCTTTCTTCATCAAAATCTTTCATTGATTCAAGATCAGTAAACTCAGGAATATAGACTGTGCCATCAAAGCCAAGTTCTTCAAGAATCTTAACAGCCTCTACTCTCCAACTATCTGTTGCATAGTTAGAATTTCTAAGTGTTGGTCCTGCTAAAAAGATAGATTCAAAATTATCATAATTCACAGGCTCATTTGAAAAATTAACTATCATATATTACTCCTTAAATTATTTCAATTAACTTATTAATAAACTCTTCACATGTCTTGAACTGATAGTGATCAGATTCCCAGTAGATATGATAATATTTTACTCTATCCAAATACCAAAGATCAGTACCACTCTTGAGATAATCTAATGCTAAATAAAGCATCTTCTTTGTGTATTCAGGATCTTCATCATAGAACCTAAAGCCTATTCCAATAATGTCAGAAACTTTTATCCATCTATCCTTGAAATTCTTCTTAAGATAATCATATATCTTATTTTCTATTGTTGTTTTATAATTAGCATCAAAGGGGATAAGTTCTTTTGTGAAGACTCTTGCAGATACTTTATCAATATAAGATCTACTTAAACCTCTAAAAATAAGTTCACCACAATTTCTTTCATTATTATAAGTATACATGAAAGGCCTCTTGGGACCTTCTTTATTGTAAGTAAGCTTATATGTATCACCATATGTAATAGTAGAAATACATTCTAAATCAATTACATCTCTATATTCACCAAGATAAAGATCTGACAGTGTAAGAGTAGAATAAACTGATCCAGGAACCCAATTCTTAGTCTTCTTGCTTGTTGCAATCTTATCTCTAGTTCCCTCATCCTTCATAAGTTCCTTATAAAGAGTTGAACCTTCAATTATTGCACCAAGATTATTATTATTCTTTGCAAAAATAATCTTGCTTTGGAAAACACCATTAACTACAGTTGTTTCTATTAATTCATTAAAAAGATATTCTGAGTTGATACCAACTACAAATGTATCAATTCCATCCTTCTCAATGATACAGTTACAGAATGATCTCTTACCACCATTGTAGGAATCTTCAGGAGCATAACCAATTGTAAGAGTAAAATCTTTATTATCAGTTTCTACAATGATAGGCTTCTTCTTTCCACTCCAATCAGCCCAAGAAATAGCTCCATTCAACTGAGTATCCTTTGTAACAACAAAGGCCTGTGGATATTTCTTACCTTTATATTCTATCTTGTCATGAACACTGTAGACAATCTTAACCTTTTCTGCTGTTTTCCACATAGATTATTCTCCTTAGCACAATTCAATCAACTTATTGATAAATTCTTCCCAAGTATTAAGTGTTACATGAGTGCTTCCCCAGTTTATTTCATAATACTTATAAGTAGATATATACTTAGAAGGTTCATTAACTAATTTTATAACATAAGGAAGACACTTCTTTGTAAATTCAGGATCATTATCATAAAATCTAAAAGCAACTTCTATAAGTGTTGTAGCACTTAAATAATTATTTTTGTAATCACTAATATACTTAAGTACTAACTCTTTGATTTTTTCATTATAGTTAGCATCATAAGGAATAATTTCTTCTGTAAACATTCTAGATGGACAAGACTGTAAATTAGTCCAACCCAATCCCTCATAAATTCTTTCCTCAAGAGGTGAAGTTACATCAGGATATATACCCTTTGTAAAAGGCTTTTTAGGACCTTCTTCATTAAAAGTAAACCTTAATGAATTTAATCTCCAATCAGAAGTATCTATCTTTACTACATCTCTAAAGTCTCCAATATACAAGTCATGCTGAGTAAGTGTAGAATATACAGAACCTGGAATCCAGTTCTTTGTCTTCTTACTAGAAGCTACTTCAGCTCTTTTAGCTTCATCTGCCATGAGTTCCTGATACTGTTTTGAACCAATTGCAATAGCACCAAGATTTCCATTATCTTTTGCAAAGATAATTTCTTCCTGTACTGTTCCCTTTGTCATTGTAGCATCCAACAACATATCAATCAAGAATTCTGTATTAATGCCTACAATAAAAGTATCAATGCCTTCCTTTTCAATAACACAATTACAAAAAGAAAGCTTTCCACCACAACATGCACCACCAGGTGCATATCCTAATGTAAGTGTAAAGCCTTTATTGTCTGTTTCTATAATTTTAGGTGTAACTGATATGTATTTCTTTGCTACAGGATCATAAATGCTAGAACCTGCCCATCTAATAGCTGTATCAAGCTGAGACTTATTTGTTACAACATAAGCTTGTGGATATTTTGAACCTTTATAAGTGTACTTACTAGCACTATATACAATCTTTACCTTATCAGCAGTTTTCCACATAAAAATAGGACTCCTTAATTTAAGATATTATTATTATAAACTAAAATAATATATCTTGTAAATAAGCATTAACTAGACTTTTTTCCTTGACCCATTCCTTGAGGTATAGGATTTTCTAGTAATTCAATATACTTATCATTGTGTAAAGAATAAGCTAGTGCCTCATCTAATTTGAAATATTCATCAAGCTCTTCTTCAGTAACAAGAGGCTTGAACTTTCTTCTATCTTTTTTACCAAATCTTAATCTATTATATTCTTTCCAGAAAATAAGAACTAAGATTTCAATTAAAATTGCAATAAATAAAATATAGAAGTAATGTTCTGTTTGATGTATAGTATCTGCTGTATAGATCCACCATTCCTTAATAGGCTTACCTAACTTATCACAAATAATACCATAAATCATAAAAGCCCAGTAAACAATCATGTAAACCCAAGCTATTACAGTTAAGATAACTTCAAGAACTCTTTTCCATTTCTTTTGTTTTGTGTCAGTTTCAATGTGTTTTGTAGAATGAGGATCAACTGCAGGATTTTCAATTGTACCATCAATCAATGGAGATGAAAGATCCTTTGTACCATCAGCATCAATAGATTGAATAAGTCTACTTACCTTAATATCATCATAAGTAATTTCAGGCTTATTATCTTTTATTACAAATTCCTCTTCTTCTTTGTTCATTTGAGTTATGCCTCTATCAGGAGACTTCCAAGTAGCAAGTTTCTTTTTAGGAAGTATAGCTTTCAAAAGTGCTGCTAATGTAATAAATACATTAACATACCAATAAACAAGAGGGTACCAAATAACTGACCAAGTTGATTTAAGAATATTCTTATCATAATGCTGTTCAAGCCACATTGCTACTCCAAACTGGAGTAAACATACAAAGGACAAGAATTGACTCTTCCATAAGTACTCAGTAAAAACATGCTGATTATTAAATTCCATTATTAAAAGAATAATAGTAAGAATTAACCAACAAACTGACCAGAAGAAAGAACAAACTTGTTCAAGATATATTGGAGTCATTCTTCTTCTTTTCCAAGAACCCCAAATATCATAATGTCTAAAAATAACTTCAAGACCACCTTCAGCCCATCTTTTTCTCTGCTTCCAAAGACCTTTCACTGTTTCAGGAACAAGCATCCAACAAAGTGCTCTTGGTTCATATCTTACATCCCAGAAGTTTTTCTCTAGTTTCCATGTAACAGCAATGTCTTCTGTCATCATGTCTCTATCCCAGAAACCACATTCCATAAGAGCTCTTTTTCTATATGCAACACAAACTCCAGAGACTGTCATAACTTTACCTAAGACTCTCTGAGTTCTTTTAATAAGTGAAATAATAGATGCATATTCACAAAGCTGTAACTTACTAAGTAATGTACCTCTATTTCTTACACGAGGATTACCAGTTACAGCACCAACTCTTTCACCATTATGTTTATTTGTAAAATGTGAAACTAAGTATCTAAGAGCATTTTTATCCAAATAAGAATCAGAATCTACTCCTACAAGAATTTCTCCTTTTGCAGCAATAGTTCCAAGATATAAAGCATTTGCTTTACCACAATTTGGATGCAAGTCAATAACTCTTACAATATCATATGCTTTTACAATATTTTTCAATACTTCTGCAGTATTATCTGAACTACCATCATTAATAAGAATAATCTCATAATTAGGATAGTTTAATTTTGTCATTTCTTCTACAACATTATAAAGGATGTCACCTTCATTATGTGCAGGCATCAAAATAGAAACAAAAGGAAGATCGTCTATTGGCAATGCTCCCTTTCTTTCATTTGAAAAATAAAAAAATAAGGGAGCCAAGTACCCACATCATTGCCATGATTGCTGGGTACCAATAAACGAATTCCGTTATTCCTTTAAATAACCAGAAATCCATTTATTTTTTAACTCCTTTTTAGTTTTAAATTGTAATTAATGATTTACCAGTCCCAATCGCCGTCGTCACTGTCATCATCTTCGTCGTCATCATCTTCATCTTCATCAATGCCGACATCACAATATACATCATACTGAGTAAGATCAACATAACCATTCCTAAGTAAATTATTGAAAAGAGTATCAAAATTATCAAGAAGATCAGGATCTTTTGAGAAATAAGAATCACCAGCGTCATCTGTAATAATCCAAACTATTGGAGTTTCTGCACTTGTTAATTCCTTTGAAAAAATCGTAGCGTCAACAATTGTTTTGTTGCCATCTGAATCCATAAAACCAATTCTCATAGTTCTAGTTTCCTTTCTTTTATAAAATACCTTTGTCTTTTAAAATTTTTCTTACTTCATTAATATCTTTATATAGAATTCCTGTTCCACCAGCAGCTTCCCATTCATCTACATTCATAAAGAAGTCATCAATTAAGATGCAATCCTCACCAGTACAGAAATTAATCTTTTCTGCTCTATAGCAAGTATTTACCTTAATGTCTTCAGAAATCAACCTCTTGACCCAGTCAATCTTATCTTCAGCTGCATCTGGTATCTTTCTGTGAGGCTTAGGAATAGCAGTAAGAATTTGAACATCATCACCATACTTCTCATAAAGTTCCATCATGAGATCAACTGCCTCCTGAATAGGTTCAAGTTTGCTGTAATAATGGTCAATTTCTCTCATTCTTGAATAAAGAAGATTAACCATCTTAAAATTATTCTGACCAAATGGTCTAATATTACACAACTCCAGCATACCCTTGCTGAAATTTGCAATTACATCATCCATGTCAAAATAAATTTTCATACTTTACCTTACTTATTTTCCTCTTCAATTTCCTTTAGAGCATTATCAATAAAGGCCTCAATATTTTCAGTCGTAGGTTCTTTATCCTCTTGCTTTAATGCTTTAATAATCATTCTTTCAAGCACTTTGGCTAAAATTGCATCTCTTTTCATACTTTCACCTTTTGTTAAGGACAGCATGATTTCTCATGCTGCCCCTTGTTTCTTACTTTCCACCAATAATGAGGTTCCTAGCAATCTTCATTACAATAGAACCACAAATCTTGCCAAAAGGCTGTGCTCCAAGTGCATCAACTGCAGCAACAGTCTCAGGCTCCTCCTTAAGACAATCCTCATAGACTCTTCTAGGAAGGTGCTGAGCAACAAGCTTCATGTCCTTTGCCTCAAAAGTCTCAGGGAAAATACCATCATCTCTGAGTGCATAGATCATCTTCTCAACTCTTCTCTCAGTAATAATTGTGAGAGCAAGAGCCATAGCCTCATTACCAGCAGCAATCTGCTCAGCAGACTTAGGTGCCTTCTGCTTCTGAGTCTCCTTAAAATCATCATTTACAATCTTAAGGTATACAGGATCTCTAATAATTGGCTCATTGAGCTTTGTCTGGTTCTTAATTACAATACCCTCCTGTCTGTCTCCATACATTGGAGAGTGCATGAAAGTCTTGCAATGATCCCAAGAAATGAAAGGTCCCTCATAGAGAACATGAACATAAATAAGATCATGCTTCTTGCAGAAATTCTTTACAAAATCCTGAGGCATCCACTGCTCTGTGGTAAGATCAAAAATATCATATACATACCACTTATGCATGTTATCAGCCTCATAAATAATCTTGTTCTTTCTCAGCCACTCACCAAAAATTACAAGGTTAGGAGTGTCAGAAAACTTTGCAGGATCAAGAGACTTTACATAATCAAAGAATCCATCAAGTGTGTTATCAGGTGTAAGCTCCT
>Ga0256405_10000918_pt1 | contig 88591 bp, 83 predicted proteins | sample RumenRJG_02DNA_FD_189096 | JGI IMG/M metagenome (GOLD analysis project Ga0256405, IMG submission 189096) | Bovine rumen microbial communities from Lethbridge, Alberta, Canada - RJG_02 | ecosystem: Host-associated > Mammals > Digestive system > Stomach > Rumen | place: Canada: Alberta... | reverse complement strand
CTTTTTGTGAGCCATTAGGGTCTCTCCTTTGCATGATGATTGTCTCGACAACTTTCATTTTACAGGAGCCCCTAGTGGCTTGTCTATTTCCTTTTCACTTTTGCAAACATCATTGTACTCTATCCTACCTTACCGTTGCGGAGAATTTACCATTTTATCGACAGTCTTAATGGCGGTCTGCGTATGCAGACCGCCATTCAATCTTCCTCAGAATACCTTCGTTTCGCATAAACGATTCATCTAAAAGCGGCCCTCTGCGCTCACTTTAGCAGCATACGTCTGAAAAACCGCATTTTTCTTTATCGAAAACGTTTAATTTCAAAAGAAAATCTTGTAAAATATATTGATTGTATTTTCTTTTCCAATCTACTATAATACAAAATGGTTATATCCGGAGCCGCAGGCCGCCGGTTTTCCGCATTGGGCGTCCACCGGCTCCATGTTGTTCTATTCTGCCTGTTCCGGGCAAAAATCGAAGGAGAGTTTCTATGAGCAAGAAGTATTGTTACCTGTTCACGGAAGGCAACGCCAACATGCGTGAACTTCTGGGCGGCAAGGGCGCCAACCTGGCTGAGATGACCAACATCGGTCTGCCCGTGCCTCAGGGCTTCACCATCACCACCGAGGCCTGCACCCAGTATTATGAGGACGGCCAGAAGATCAATGACGGCATCTTTGCCGAGATCATGGAATACATCGAGAAGATGGAGAGCATCACCGGCAAGAAGTTCGGCGACCACGAGAATCCTCTGCTGGTCTCCGTCCGTTCCGGTGCCCGCGCCTCCATGCCCGGCATGATGGATACCATCCTGAACCTGGGCCTGAACGAGGACGTTGTTGACGTCATCGCCAAGAAGTCCAACAACCCCCGCTGGGCTTGGGACTGCTATCGCCGCTTTATCCAGATGTACTCCGACGTGGTCATGGAAGTGGGCAAGAAGTACTTCGAGCAGCTCATCGACGAGATGAAGGAGAAGAAGGGCGTCACGCAGGACGTGGATCTCACCGCTGAGGACCTGAAGGAACTGGCCATGCAGTTCAAGGCCGAGTACAAGTCCAAGATTGGCCAGGAGTTCCCCGCCGACCCCAAGGAGCAGCTGATGGGCGCCATCAAGGCCGTGTTCCGTTCCTGGGATAACCCCCGTGCCAACGTCTATCGCCGCGACAATGATATCCCCTATTCCTGGGGTACTGCCGTCAACGTGCAGTCCATGGCCTTCGGCAACATGGGTGATGACTGCGGCACCGGCGTTGCTTTCACCCGTAACCCCGCCACCGGCGAGAAGAAGCTCTTCGGCGAGTTCCTGACCAACGCCCAGGGCGAGGACGTCGTCGCCGGCGTCCGTACTCCCATGCCCATCGCTGAGATGGCTGAGAAGTTCCCCGAGGCCTTCCAGCAGTTTGAGGGTGTCTGCAAGACCCTGGAGGATCATTATCACGATATGCAGGACATGGAGTTCACCGTGGAACACGGCAAGCTCTACATGCTCCAGACCCGTAACGGCAAGCGCACTCCCGCTGCCGCTCTGAAGATCGCCTGCGACCTGGTGGACGAGGGCATGATCGACGAGAAGCAGGCCGTGGCTATGATTGAGCCCCGCTCTCTGGACACCCTGCTGCATCCCCAGTTTGACGCTGAGGCCCTGAAGAAGGCCGCCATCATCGGCAAGGCTCTGGGTGCCTCTCCCGGCGCTGCCTCCGGTAAGATCGTTTTCTCCGCTGAGGACGCCAAGGAATGGGCTGAGCGCGGCGAGAAGGTGGTCCTGGTCCGTCTGGAGACCTCTCCCGAGGACATCGAGGGCATGAAGGCTGCTCAGGGCATCCTGACCGTCCGCGGCGGCATGACCTCTCACGCTGCCGTTGTGGCCCGCGGCATGGGTAAGTGCTGCGTCTCCGGCTGCGGCGACATCAAGATGGACGAGGAGAACAAGAAGTTCGAGCTGTCCGGCAAGACCTACCGCGAGGGTGACTGGATCTCCCTGAACGGCTCCACCGGCAACATCTATGACGGCGCTGTGCCCACCACCGATGCTGTCATCGGCGGCGAGTTCGGCCGTGTCATGGGCTGGGCTGACCAGTTCCGCCGCCTGAAGGTCCGCACCAACGCCGACACTCCCCACGATGCTGCTCAGGCCCGTAAGTTCGGCGCACAGGGCATCGGCCTGTGCCGTACCGAGCACATGTTCTTCAACGAGGACCGTATCCCCGCTATCCGCCGCATGATCTGCTCCGACACTGTGGAAGAGCGCGAAGCCGCTCTGGCCGTTCTGGAGCCCATGCAGCAGAGCGACTTCGAGGGCATCTATGAGGCTATGGAAGGCTGCCCCGTCACCATCCGTTTCCTGGATCCCCCTCTGCACGAGTTTGTTCCCACCGAAGAGGCCGACATTGAGAAGCTGGCCAGCGACATGGGTAAGACCGTTGCCGAGATCAAGAGCATCATCGCCGGTCTCCACGAGTTCAACCCCATGATGGGTCACCGCGGCTGCCGTCTGGCTGTCACCTATCCGGAGATCGCCGCCATGCAGACCCGCGCCGTCATCAAGGCTGCTCTGGCTGTTCAGGCCCATCATCCCGAGTGGACCATGGTCCCCGAGATCATGATCCCCCTGGTGGGCGAGGCCAAGGAGCTGAAGTATGTTAAGGACATTGTTGTCAAGACTGCTGACGAGCTGATCAAGGCTGCCGGTTCCGACATGAAGTACCTGGTTGGTACCATGATCGAGATCCCCCGCGCCGCTCTGACCGCCGATGAGATCGCCAAGGAAGCTGCCTTCTTCTCCTTCGGAACCAACGACCTGACTCAGATGACCTTCGGCTTCAGCCGTGACGATGCCGGCAAGTTCCTGGGCGCTTACTATGATAAGAAGATCTACGAGAACGATCCCTTCGCCAAGCTGGATCAGAAGGGCGTCGGCAAGCTGGTGGATATGGCCTGCAAGCTGGGCCGCGGCGTGAACCCCGACCTGCATCTGGGTATCTGCGGCGAGCACGGCGGCGATCCCTCCTCCGTGGAGTTCTGCCACCGCACCGGTCTGGACTATGTGTCCTGCTCTCCCTTCCGTGTGCCCATCGCCCGTCTGGCCGCCGCTCAGGCTGCCATCAAGGAGATGTAATTCTCCCGCAAGGGCGTCAAGCAACCGTATACCCGCAAGCCTCCGGTCATTGACCGGAGGCTTGTTCTTTTTTCTGTGGCATGTTAAACTGAAAGGGAAGCAGAGGTAGGGCAAACCGTTCGACAAAGGTGTGTGATGGTATGAAAAAAATGATACCATGGATCATTGCGTCGGCCGTGATCATGCTGATCTTTCCTTGGCTTGCGGTCACCTTCGTAAAAGGCGATGGCGGAATGGCCGTTTGCTTCATTCTGTTTTTTGCGCTGAACCCTATTTATGCCATATTTGCCGGAGTGCAGGCCAGTAGAGACGTCAAACGCTTCTGGGCCTTGCCGATGATCACAGCGGTCTTGTTTTTAGCCGGTACATGGCTGCATTTCGATATGGGCGAACCGGCGTTTCTTCTCTATGCGTTGATCTACTTGCTTTTAGGGACCGCAGCCATGCTGATTTCCGCGTTTATAAGGAAAATACTTGAAAAGCACTGAGACAACTCCAATTTCTCTTGCAGCCGCCTCAGCCGTCCTATTTCAACACTCTTGAAAATTTCTGTCAATCAATCCGCGGATGCCTATTGGGATCTGTTTCGACCCCTCACTGAAAAAAGTCCGTCTGGAATACTCCAGACGGACTTTTTATCGCATTTTCAAGTTTTCGGTGCTTTTTTCATTTCTCAGAATCATGGGTACAGGTCTGAATATCAGGATCATTCAAGATTCGGGCTTTCTTATCGGCGTTGCTCTCCTCTCTCAAAGTCCCGGCAACGCCCTTTCCGATGATCAGCCCTAAAGCGCCCCAGACTACGATAGCAAACAGAAAAACAAAATATTTCATGGTGTCTCCTTTCCCGCAGTCCAACCTTCCATTTCTATTATTAACATAACAGCCGCCACAGGAAAAATCAATCCGTTTTCTGCACAGAAATTTCTCTAATATTCTGTACTTTTTCACCGGAAACTAATTTGTATTTCATTGAAAAGCACAAAAAATGCAAGGAATCAGCTTTTTGCTAATTCCTTGCATTTTTGCGGTTCCATCAGGTCCCTGTGGTGGAATTTTCCTCATTTGCGGAGATCTCTGTGGAAATCTCTGCTTCCGCGGACACGTCCTCCGTGTCCTCATGCTCCGCCAGCGCCATAGAGATCACCTGGTCTCCATCTTCCTTGAAGCGCATGACGATCACGCCCTGAGTGGCCCGGTTTGCGGTCTCCTTGATGTTCTCCACCGGCGTCCGGATCAGGATACCGGACTGGGTCATCAGCAGCAGGTCCTCGGTACCATCCACCACCTTGACGCCTACGATCTTGCCGGTCTTGTCTGTGATCTGGTAGTTCTTGATGCCCAGACCGCCCCGGTTGGTGATGCGGTACTCCTCCACAGGCGTCCGCTTGCCGTAGCCCTTCTCCGTGATGGTCAGCACGCTCTTGCCCTCTCTGGCTCGGGCAGCGCCTACCACATAGTCGCCTTCCCGGAGACGGATGCCCCGGACGCCCATAGCGGAACGTCCCATAGGCCGGACGTCATTCTCGTCGAACACCACGGCCATGCCGTCATGGGTGGCGATGAGGATTTTCTGGCTGCCGTCGGTCTCCCGGACAGATACCAGCTGGTCGCCCTCGTCCATGGTCAACGCCCGGATACCGTTGTTGCGGAGGTTCTTCAGCGCCTCCACCGGCAGACGCTTCACCGTACCGTTCCGGGTCACCATCATCAAATAGAGCTGCTCCTCGCCGGTCTCCCGGTAATGGAGCATGGCCTGCACCCGCTCACCCTGCTCGATCTGCAAAATGTTGATGAGGTTGGTGCCCTTGGCGGTCTTGCCGGACTCGGGGATCTGATAGCCCTTCTTCCGGTAGACTTTACCGGTATCGGTAAAGAACAGGATATGATCGTGGGTAGAGGCGGTAAACACATCCACCACCGTATCCTCTTCCCGGGTGGTGATGCCCTTCTTGCCCATGCCGCCCTTGGACTGAGCGGTATACTCGCTGACGGGGGTCCGCTTGATGTAGCCCGCCTCCGTCAGAGTAAAGACGCACTGCTCCTCCTCAATGAGGTCCTCAATGTCGATCTCGTCCTCCACGTCCTGAATCTCGGTCTTGCGGTCATCGCCGAACTTTTCGGCAATGGCGGTCAGCTCCTCCTTCAGGATCTGACGCACCAGACTTTCGTCGGACAGCACCCGGTTGAAGTAAGCGATCCGCTCCTCCAGTTCCTTGTACTCGCCCTCCAGCTTCTCCCGGTCCAGGCCCTGCAGCGCCTTCAAGCGCATATCCAGAATGGCCTGTGCCTGAATATCGTCCAGACCGAAGCGCTCCATGAGCTTCTGCTTGGCATCGTCATAAGCGCTGCGGATGATCTTGATGACCTCATCGATGTTATCCTGCGCGATCAGCAGACCCTCCAGCAAATGCGCCCGCTCCTGAGCCTTTTTCAGATCGTAGCGGGTCCGGCGGATGATGATTTCCTCCTGGAACGCCAGATATTCGTCAATGATGTGCCGCAGGGACAGGATCTTGGGCTGGTGCTGGTTATCCACCAGAGCCAGCATATTGATGGAAAACGTAGTCTGTAACTGAGACTGGCTGAACAGGCGGTTCAGTACCACCTGAGGATTGGCGTCCCGCTTCAGCTCAATGACCATCCGCATACCGTTCCGGTCGGACTCGTCCCGGATGTCGGAAATGCCCTCCAGCCGCTTATCCTCCACCTGATCCGCCAGGCTCTTAATCAGCATCCGCTTATTTACCTGATAGGGCAGCTCCGTGATGACGATGCGAGTGCGGTCATGGCCGAATTCCTCAAATTCATGCCGCGCCCGGACCACGATGCGGCCCCGGCCGGTGGCGTAAGCCGCCCGGATGCCGGACCGGCCCATGATGATGCCCTTGGTGGGGAAGTCCGGTCCCTTGATGTGCTCCATCAGGTCAGCCAGAGAGGCATTGGGATCGTCCAGCACACAGATGCAGGCGCCAATGACCTCCCGCAGGTTGTGGGGCGGGATGTTGGTGGCCATGCCAACGGCGATACCGCTGGAGCCGTTTACCAGCAGGTTGGGGAACCGGGCAGGGAGGACCCGGGGCTCTTTCCGGCTCTCGTCGAAGTTGGGGTCCCAGTCCACAGTATCCTTTTCAATATCCCGGAGCATCTCGTCGGAGATTTTGCTCAGACGGGCCTCCGTATATCGGTAGGCCGCCGGGGGGTCGCCATCCACGGAACCGAAGTTGCCGTGGCCATCCACCAGCATATAGCGCATGGAGAAGTCCTGTGCCAGACGCACCAGCGCGTCATACACGGAGGCATCGCCGTGTGGATGATACCGGCCCAGCACGTCGCCCACGCAGGTAGCAGACTTCTTAAAGGGCTTGTCGCTTGTCAGATTGTCCTCGTACATGGCGTACAGAATGCGCCGGTGTACAGGCTTCAGGCCGTCCCGCACATCCGGCAGGGCACGGCCCACAATGACGCTCATAGCATATTCGATATAGGATTGCTCCATCTCCGGTACCAGAGGAGATTCCACGATTCTTTGTTCCGGATATCGGATCTCCTCGGGGTCGTATTGGGGTTTTTTACTCATTTTTTCTCCTCCTTGAGGGATCAATAATCCAGATTGACCGCATACTGGGCCCGCTTCTCAATGAACTCCTTCCGGGGTTCCACCTTCTCGCCCATCAAAATCGTGAAGGTCTCGTCCGCCTGTACGGCGTCATCCAAAGTGATCCGCCGCAGGGTCCGCTTCTCCGGGTCCATGGTGGTCTCCCACAGCTCATGGGGGTTCATCTCGCCCAAGCCCTTGAACCGGGAAATGTCGATCTTCGTGTTGGGATTGCCGCCACGCAGCTCAGCGGACACCGCGTCCCGTTCCTCGTCGGAGAAAGCCACCCGTGTGGTCTTGCCGCGGGTCAGCTTGTAAAGCGGCGGCACAGCGGAATATACATAGCCCTGCTCGATCAGAGGCCGCATGAAGCGGAAGAAGAAGGTCAGCAGCAGCGTCCGGATATGGGCGCCGTCCACATCGGCATCCGCCATGATGATGATTTTATGATAGCGCAGCTTGGCGGAGTCAAATTCGTCACCGATACCCGCGCCCAGCGCCGTGATCACCGGCTGGAGCTTATCGTTGCCATACACCTTGTCCGCCCGGGCCTTTTCCACGTTCAGCATCTTGCCCCACAGGGGGAGGATCGCCTGGAACCGGGAATCACGGCCCTGGGTGGCGGAGCCGCCTGCGGAGTCACCCTCGACGATATAAAGCTCGGTGAGCTCCGGGTTGTTCTCGTTGCAGTCCCGCAGCTTATCCGGCATGGCCGCGCCGCCCAGCGCCGTCTTGCGGCGGATGGACTCTCTGGCCTTCTTGGCTGCCTCTCTGGCCCGGTTGGCTGTGAGGGCCTTGTCCAAGATCATCCGGCCCACCTGGGGATTTTCCTCCAGGAAGGTGTCCAACTTTTCGGAGACGATGTTGTTCACCAGCGTCCGGATCTCGCTGTTGCCCAGCTTGGCCTTGGTCTGGCCCTCGAACTGTGCGTCCGTCAGCTTCACGGAAATGACGCAGGTAAGGCCCTCCCGGCAGTCCTCGCCGGAGACCTTCTCATCGTCCTTCAGCATCTTGATCTTCCGGCCGTAGTTATTCAGCACGGTGGTCAACGCCCGGCGGAAGCCTTCCTCGTGCATACCGCCCTCCGGGGTATGGACGTTGTTGGCGAAGGAGAGGGTGGTCTCGTTGTAGCCATCGTTATACTGCATGGCGATCTCCGCCATGGAGTCGCCCTTCTGGCCCGCCACGTAGATGACCTGGTCATGGAGGGGCGTTTTCGTCCGGTTCAGATAGGTGACGAACTCCCGGATACCGCCCTCGTAGCACATGGAGTGGCGGCGCTCCTCCTCCGGCTTCTCGGCGGAAGCCAAACGCTCGTCGGCAATGGTGATCCGCAGGCCGGCATTCAGGAATGCCTCCTCCCGCATCCGGGTATGGAGGATATCGTAGCTGTAAACCGTTTCCTCAAACATCTCCGGATCCGGCTTGAAGGTCACGGTGGTACCGGTGTGATCCGTGGTGCCTACGATCGTCATCGGCTCCGTCACATGGCCCCGGGCAAACTTCATCTCATGGATCTTGCCGTCACGATGGACCTGGACCACCAGCCACTCAGACAATGCGTTCACCACGGATGCGCCCACGCCGTGCAGACCGCCGGACACCTTGTAGCCGCCGCCGCCGAACTTGCCGCCGGCGTGGAGCACGGTGTACACCACCTCCAGAGCGGGCTTTCCCGTCTGGGCCTGAATGTCCACGGGGATACCGCGGCCGTTATCCACCACGGTGATGGTGTTGCCTTCGTTGATGGTCACGGAAATTTCCGAGCAGTAGCCCGCCAGCGCTTCGTCGATGGCGTTGTCTACGATCTCGTATACCAGATGGTGGAGACCGGAGGTGGAAGTGGAGCCGATATACATACCGGGACGCTTCCGGACGGCTTCCAGGCCTTCCAGCACCTGGATCTCCGATGCGTCATACTCGTTGGCGGCGTCCACCGCCGTGGATTGCAGGATCTCGTTGTCTGCCATGTAGGTTCTCCTTTCGTCGCGGGACCAGAAGAATCAAGCCGGAGCCATTTCCGGCTCGGTTCTTCTTGCCCCGAAGAAATTCTTACTTCTATTCAACGGCAAGCCGTTCCCGGCCCGCCCCATTTGTCTCACAGTACCAGCTTTTCGCTCTCCGCCCGGTTTTTCAGGGTGGAGGTATTCAACTGGCTCAGATACACGATCTGCGGGTGATAGGGGTGGTCGCACACCACAAAGGACTTCGGCAGGTCGCCGGACACATCCAGCACCACGCCATCCTTTTCCGCGCCCGCCAGATACTCCCGGGTGCGCTTTTCATAGCTGCATTTATCCAGATCAAAAATACCGATGATCCGATGGTCCGGCACGATCTCATTTTGTCCCAAATGCAAATACACGGTATCCCTCCGTTCCAAAAGCAGCGTCAATGCGCACAAAGCCCGTCCTTACATCAGCCGTATCGCAACATCCATCACACGGGTAATGAGAAGGATCCAATATACATTCTTGCTCCTTCTGTCCTCCTCCGGATCTGAGATCCCAAGCAGGCAGCTGAGCAGAATGGCAAAGTCTATCGTGAACAACATCCACTGTCTTTTCAGAAAGAGATACGCAATGAACATCCCCAGCGCGACCACCCATGCCGTCACGCTGATCAGGCTTTTTACCTTTATTTTTCGGTTCTCCATAGCACCGCTCCTCTGCTCAGCCATCCAGCCCTCTTTAATATGGAAGATTCTTCCCCCTAACAACTGCGGCAACTGGTCATCTTCGCAGCAGGTGATGCGCCGCGTAACGGCGCGGCATTTCAAAACGCGCTGACGCGCGGCTCCGTTCGCTGCGCTCCGTCGCGGTATTTATCACCACACAGTGCCATTTTTGACATGGAAGATCCTTCCTCCCAACAGCTGCGGCAGCCGGTCGTCCTCGCAGCAGGTGATGAATACCTGCCCGCCCCGGATGCGGTTCAGTACAAACTCCTGCCGCCGGGGGTCCAGCTCGGAAAGCACATCGTCCAGCAGCAGCACCGGATACTCCCCGGTGTCCTGCTGAAAGATCTCCCGGGCCGCCAGCTTCAAGGAGAGAGCCGCCGTCCGGGTCTGCCCCTGTGAGGCATAGCTTTTCGCGGCCTGCCCGTCGATCTTCACCAGTAAATCGTCCTTATGAGGGCCGGACAGACATTGCCGGCTGGCGATCTCCGCTGCCCGGTGCTCCTCCTGATGCTGTAAAAGCTGCTGGAAGATCACCTGCGGTCCAGCCTCCGGGTCTGTCACCGTAGACACCGTTTCATAACGTAAGGTAAGCCGTTCCCGGCCTCCGGAAAAGTCCCCGTGAATGGCCGGGGCCGCCTGACACAGCCGCTTGATAAAGTGTGCCCGGTAATGGATCAGCAGCGCTCCCGCCTTGGCCATGCTCATGGAAAACTCGTCCAGCGCGTCCAGCAGGGAGGGCTTTTCCTCGCTGTCCCGCAAAATGCGGGTCTTGTGCTCGTGAAGCCGCTTATATTCCGCAAGTGCTTGCGCGTACCGGGGCCGCAGCTGGCAGATGCAGTCATCCAGAAAGTCCCGCCGGGCGGCGGCTCCTTCCCGGATCAGATACAGGTCCTCCGGGCAGAACAGCACACTTTGAAAAATACCGGACAGCTCGCCGCTGTTTTTCAGCTTGACGCCGTTAGACCGCAGCACCCGCCGCGCCCCCCGGTGCAGCTCCGCCTCCAGCAGAAAATCCCTCTCCCGTGCAAACACATGCCCCTTCAAAAAGGCGTGATCCACGCCGAATTGGATCAGCTCCCGGTCATATCTGGCCCGATGGCTGACGCCGGAGAGATAGGCCACCGCTTCCAGCAGATTCGTCTTTCCCTGGGCGTTGTCACCGTAGATCACATTGATATTCGGGTCAAACGCAGCGTCTAAATGAACGTAATTACGGAAAAAATCCAGGCTTAACCCGTCAATCCGCATAGGCCGCCGCGTATTCCTGTCCCCGGAAGGTTACCACGTCTCCGGGGCGGATCTTCTTGCCCCGCATGGTGCACACCTCGCCGTTGACCTGTACTTCGCCGCTCTGGACGCACTCCTTGGCCTCGCCGCCGGTCTCTACCACGTTCGCCAGCTTCAGAAGATCCTGGAGCTTGATGTATTCCGTTGTAATGGTCATTGTTTTCATATTTGTTTACTCCGCGCTCTTCAGCCGTACAGGCAATACCATATAAAGGAAGTTCTCCTCGCCCTCCACAGGGACGATAATGGCAGGGGAGACCCCTGTGTTCAGCTCGATCTTCACCTTGTCCGCCGGGGCATACCGCAGCGCCTCCATCAGATACCGGTTATTGAAGCCGATCTCCAGCTTGTCGCCGTCGCCGCTGACACGGCACACGTCCTTGGCCTCACCGTTGCCGGTCTTGGCAGACAGCATCACCTTATCATGGTCGAACAGGCACCGCACCGGGCTTTTCAGCTTGTCGGAGATCACCACGGACACGCGGTCGATGCTCTCAATGAGGGCCTTGGTCTCTGCCACGATCTGAATGGGATTCTTCCGGGGGATGGCGTTCTTATAATCCAGGAACTCACCCTCCAGACGGCGGCAGATCAGCTGAGTATCACCAATTTCAAATAGGATATGCCGCTTGCCCAGCGTCACCGTCACCAGATCCTCCGTATCTCCGCAAATACTCTTGACCTCACTGAGGGCGGAGCCGGGACAGACGAAGGAGAACGCGCCGCCCTCCAGCTTTTCCAGCTTCTCCCGGCGGAAAGCCAGACGGAAGCCGTCCACGGCCACCATGCTGAGGCTCATATCCGCGATCTCAAAGAGCGCGCCGGTATGGACCGGGCGGCTTTCATTGGTAGAGACGGCAAAGGCCACCTCCTCGATCATGCTCCGCAGCACCTTCTGCTGCATGGAAACGGCATATTCATCCTCAACCTCCGGCAGATCCGGGTAATCTGCGGCGGACAAGCCCAGAATGTCAAAATCCGCATCACCGCAAGAGACATGGACCATCATTTTTTCATCAGCGGTAAAGGTGATCATATCATCGGGCATCCGGCGGATGATGTCACCAAACAGCCGGGCGTTCAGCACGATGTCGCCGCCTTCCACAACGTTGGCGAAAACGTTGGTGCGAATACCGGTCTGCATGTTGTAGCCGGAGATGGTCAACTGCTGGTCCGCGTGGATCAACAGACCTTCCAGCGCCGGAATGGAGCTCTTCTGGGCAACGGCCCGGCTGGTGACGGCAATCGCGTTTTGGAGGAAAACTTTTTCACAGGAAAATTTAATCATGAGAGCCGCTTCCTTTCTGTATCAAATAGGGATAAAAGCGCTTTTTAAAAAGAAAAAATATATTTTTTAGAAGAAAGTAACAGTAGTGCAAAAAAATGTGGAAAAGTAGAAAAACCCTTGCAACCCCAATATTTACAGCCTCCACGCTCTTGTGGAAAAAAGATGTGGAAAAAATTTGATTTTACACGGACTTTCTTTTTCCACATTACAGTTTTTCTTTTTCCCTTGCGAATGTGGAAAAAATACGGTCAATGGCGGTTGTTGATATTGGTCTTGATCTCCTTCACCGTCTCGGCGAAAGTGGGGTCTTTTTTCATCTGCTTTTCTACCTGCTTGAGAGAGTAGAGCACCGTAGAGTGATCCCGGTTGTCAAAGACCTTGCCGATCTCCACCACAGGCAGATTGGTCATGCCGCGAATGAGGTACATGGCGATCTGGCGGGCAGCCACGGCATCCTTGACCCGCTGCTGACCGCAGATGATCTCTTTTTCGATCCCGTAATACTTGCTGATGTAGTCCAGGATGTTGTCCGGCGTGGGAATATACTCGTTGCTCTTTTTCAGAATGTCCTGCATGGCACGGGTGACCGTGGCTTCGTCGGCTTCGCTGCCCAGCAGATCCTTGTAAGCTAGAATTTTATTGACGGTGCCCTCCAGCTGTCGGACGTTGGCAGTGACATTTTCAGCAATGTAGCTGGCGATCTTATCGGGAAGATCCATACCCAGCGCCGCCGCCTTATTTTTTACGATGGCAAGACGGGTCTCAAAGTCCGGCGGCGTCACGTCCGCCAGCAGACCCCATTCAAACCGGGTCCGCAGCCGGTCATCCAGCAGCGTCATCTCAGAGGGGGGACGGTCCGAGGTCAGAACGATCTGCTTACCGGATTCGTACAGGTTATTGAAGGTATGGAAGAATTCATTCTGGACCTGTTCCTTGCCGGCCACGAACTGCACGTCGTCCACCAGCAGAAGGTCTGCCTCCCGGTACTTGGCCCGGAAGTCGCTGCCACGGCCTGCCCGAATCAGCTCAATGAACTCATTGATGAAGTCATCGCCCTTGATATAGACGATTTTGGCAGCTGGATCATTCTGCCGGATCACGTTGGCGATGGCGTACAGCAAGTGGGTCTTGCCCAGACCGGAATCGCCGTAGATCAGCAAGGGGTTGTAGTTCTGGGCGGGATGCTCCGCCACCGCCATAGAGGCGGCGTAGGCCAGCTTATTGCTGGGACCTACCACGAAGGTCTCAAACGTGAAATCCTCGTAGGTGAAGCGATCGCTGTTTTTCTTGGGCGCGCCGCCCTGAAATTCCAGAAGTCCCGCTTCGTCCAGGATCTTCACTTCAAACTCCATGGAGAAGAGATCCTGAAGGGCGGCTTTGATGTTTTTGATAAACAGGGATTCGATGTATCGTTTTTTAAAGTCGTTGGGACAGTGCAGATAGAAGGTATTTTCCCGGATGTCCACCGCCGTCAGTTCATCGAACCAGGTGGTGATGGTCGTCTCCGAGAGATCCTTCTTGAGCTGCTGGAGGACGTTGGTCCACACATCAGCGACAGAATTCAAATCAGAACACCTCTCTTGTTATAAAAGACAAAATCATACCGAATTACATTATATCAAAAACAGAACGTTCAGGCAACAGAAATTACACATATACTAAATAATAAAGTTCAAAAATTTAGGGGCTGTCGGGAAACAAAATGTGGTTATCTCCGACAAAAAAAGCACCATATCTGCCAAAACGTACAAGAAACAGAAAAAACCGGATGTTTTTCACGGAATCTGCAACTTTTTCTTGACAGAATTTGAAAAAGTATGTATACTAATCCGTGCGTCATAAGTACGCACTGATATGCTTACTGCGCCGCCGGTCTCCGGGGGTGTCGAGTAAATGCCGCCGCAAGGCGGACGGAAATCTGACAGGAGGTGTCTCAACATGGCAACGAAACGTACCTATCAGCCCAAGAAGCTCCACGGCCAGAAGGTCCATGGCTTCCGCAAGAGAATGGCTACCGCCAACGGCCGCAAGGTCCTGGCTCGCCGCCGCGCCAAGGGCCGTGCCCGCCTGAGCTACTAAGAAGGACTCATGCGCGGGAGACACCTGAACAATGTCCTTTAGGGACGGTGGGACTGCAAGCGTCCTCCGTCCCTGGAATTGTATCCAAGGAAACTTTGTTCAGGGTGAAAGGACAGGGAACGAGTCATGAAAGCAGCGGTCACGCTGAAAGAGAATTATGAATTCCGGAGAACCTATCAGAAGGGCGTTTCGGCTGTCAGTCCCGTCATGGTGCTGTACTGCCGGAAAAACCGTCTGGGCCGGAACCGTCTGGGGCTGGTGTCCTCTACAAAGCTGGGACATGCCGTGGTGCGCAACCGCTGCCGCCGCCGTCTCCGGGAGGTCTACCGTCTGGAAAAGCCCCAGCTGAAAACGGGATATGATATTATTCTGGTTGCCCGGAGCAGAACTGCCACGGCCCCTTGGCCGGAACTGCAAAAACAGTTCCGCCGTCTGTGCCGGAAGGTAGATCTGATGAAGGAGCCCGTATGAAGCGGGTTCTTTTGGCTTTGGTGCGGTTCTACCGCCGGGCTATTTCTCCGTTTCGGCCGCCCTGCTGCCGCTATACCCCTACCTGTTCTCAATACGCGCTGGAAGCCATTGAAAAATACGGCGCCCTGAAGGGCGGCTGGATGGCTTTCCGCCGGATCCTGCGCTGTAATCCCTTCCACAAAGGCGGTTACGACCCCGTTCCCTGATTCAAAAGAATATCGGAGGAAAGACAAGAATGTCCACCATTGGCTACTACATTTGCGTACCCTTTGCCTGGCTGGTTCGTCTGTTCTATAACCTGACGAACTCCTACGGTGTGGCTCTGATCCTGTTTACTCTGGTCATCAAGCTCATCATGCTGCCCTTCCAGATGAAGTCCAAGAAGAGCATGATGCGCATGAGCCGTGTCAGCGGTCAGATGCAGGAGCTGCAGAAGCGCTATGCCAAAAACCAGGCCAAGCTTCAGGAGGAAATGCAGAAGCTCTACGAAGAGGAAGGCGTCAATCCCATGAGCGGCTGCCTCTGGAGCTTTTTGCCCTTTCCCATCCTGATTGCTCTGTACTCCATCATCCGCCAGCCCATCACCCATTTCATGATGCTGCCGGAATCCGCGGTGGAGACTTTGATCCAGACTGCTACCAACGCCGGCGTCAACATGGCCAATATCGTCCAGTTGGATAAGGCCGGTGCCGCCATCGTGAAAAACGGTGTTACCCAGCTTTCTGCCTACGGCCAGATCAACTTAGTCAAGGCCGTGCAGGAGATGGGCCTTTCCACGCCGGATGGCTGGTTCAACGTGAACTATAAGTTCCTGGGTCTGGACCTGACCGCTACTCCCTGGGAGTATGTCAAGAGCTTCACCTTCACCTGGGCTGTGATCGGCGTGATCCTGATCCCCATTCTGGCCGGTCTTTCTCAGTTTGTGTTCAGCAAGCTCACCATGAAGACCCAGCCTCAGGCGGACGCTGCCGGCGGTGCATCCATGAAGTCCATGATGTATATGATGCCTCTGTTCAGCGTCTACATCGCCTTCGTCATGCCTGCCGCACTGGGCGTGTACTGGATCGCCCAGAGTGTGTTCTCTCTGATCCAGGAGGCGATCCTCAACAAGACTCTGTCTGCTAAGATGGAGGCGGAAGAGGAAGCCCGTTTCCAGGCTCGTCAGGCTGACCGCCAGAAGCGTATGGAAGAGGCTCGCATCCAGGAGCGGCAGAGACAGCAGGATGAGCAGAAGAAGCAGACTCTGCGTGAAAAGCAGCAGGCTGCTCAGGCTGCCAAGGCTGTCAAAGCTGCCAAGGCCGCTACCAGCACCACCGAGGCTGGCCGGGTGGGTGACCGCCCCTATGCCCGCGGCCGTGCTTACAAGGCGGACCGCTATGACGAAACATAATGAGGAGCCGTTATGAGACAGTTTATTGATGTAACGGGCAAAACGGAAGAAGAAGCCATTAACCGCGCCCTGGAGCAGCTGAAGCTGGACCGGGACGATGTATCCGTAGAGATCCTGGAGCGGGCAAAGGCCGGTTTCCTGGGTTTGGGAAGCTGCCCTGCCAAGGTCCGGGTCAGCTACGGTGAGGATGACGAGCCTGCCGCCCCCGCCCAGCCCAAGGCGGAAAAGGTCCGGGAGGACAAGCCAAAGGCCGAGAAGCCCCGGACGGAAAAGAAGCCCGCCGAAAAGCCTCAGCGCCGGGAAGAGCCGGTCAAAAAGGAGTCCGCTCCCAAGACCGAGGAAGCACAGACCGTCAAAGTCCCGGAGGATCTGGGCGAGGAAGTGGATGACGAGCGGGCTCAGGAGATCCGTAAGTTCCTCTCCGGCCTCCTTCAGCAGATGGAGGTTCAGGCAGAGGTCAAGGTGTATCTCCCTGAAAAGGGCCGCTACAAGGTGTTCCTGGAAGGTCAGGGCCTTGGCGCCATCATCGGCCGCCGGGGCGAGACTCTGGACGCCATCCAGCAGCTCACCAGCTACTCCGTCAACCGCACCGGCAGCCGGGTCCGTGTCCAATTGGACGCCGAGAATTACCGGGCCAAGCGGGAACAGAGCCTGGAGCGTCTGGCCAACAAGGTGGCAGGCAAGGTGGTCAAGTACCGCCGCAGCGTCACTCTGGAGCCTATGAACGCCTACGAGCGCCATGTGATCCACACGGCTTTGCAGGAGGTTCCCGGAGTCACCACCTATTCTACGGGTGTGGATCCCAACCGTCGGGTCATCGTGGCCTACGATCGGGAGAAAAAGTAACCGAAACAACGCTCCGCCTGAAAAGGCGGAGCGTTGTCCTATTTTTCCGGATTCCTTTCAACATTGTGAAAAAGTCGGTGACTTTTTTCAGAAACCCAATGAAAAAACGGCCGTTTTCCGCTGTTTGCCTTGACAATGTTCAAAAACCGTGATACAGTGACCGGGTGAAAGGCTGTGACAGGGAAGTCCTGCTGGATCCGGTTTCAGAGAAGGAGCGGTTGGTGCAAGCTCCTCCGGAAAGCATCGGATGGCGCCCTGGAGCCGCGGAGCGGAAATGCTTCGCCGGACCCCGCCGTTACCGGGAACGAAGTGCCCCGCCTCCAACGGGGAATTCAGGTGGAACCACGGACAAGACTTTGTTCGCCCTGAGCCTACTAAAATAGGCTCAGGGCGTTTTTTTCTGCGCAAAAACGCATGAGTTGAGCCGCGCCCCTCGCCGCAGACACGGCAGCCGGGACGCGTGGCATCAGAATTGCGTGCATGCAATTTTGAAATCGCTCTGAGCCACCAAACAAAAAGGAGAGGAAACCATGAAAAACACTGAAAAAACCATGGACAAAATCGTTGCCCTGTGCAAAAACCGGGGCTTTGTGTTCCCCGGCAGCGAGATCTATGGCGGCCTTGCCAACACTTGGGACTACGGCCCTCTTGGTGCGGAGCTGAAGAAGAATATCAAGAACGCCTGGTGGAAGAAGTTCGTCCAGGAGAACCCCTACAACGTGGGCCTGGACGCCGCCATCCTCATGAACCCCCAGACCTGGGTGGCCAGCGGTCACCTCAGCGGCTTCTCCGATCCCCTGATGGACTGCCGCGAGTGCCACGAGCGCTTCCGCGCCGATAAGCTGATCGAGGACTGGTGCGCCGAGAGCGGCTTTGAACTGCCCAAGCCAGTGGACGCTTTCTCTCAGGCCGAGATGAAGGACTTCATTGAAGAGCATAACATTCCCTGCCCCACCTGCGGCAAGCACAACTTCACCGACATCCGTCAGTTCAACCTGATGTTCAAGACCTTCCAGGGCGTCACTGAGGATGCCAAGAATACTGTCTACCTCCGTCCCGAGACCGCTCAGGGCATCTTCGTGAACTTCAACAACGTCCAGCGCACTACCCGGAAGAAGCTGCCCTTCGGCATCGGCCAGATCGGCAAGTCCTTCCGCAACGAGATCACCCCGGGCAACTTCATCTTCCGTGTTCGCGAGTTCGAGCAGATGGAGCTGGAGTTCTTCTGTAAGCCCGGCACCGATCTGGAGTGGTTCAACTACTGGCGTACCTTCTGCCACAACTGGCTGCTGTCCATCGGTCTGAAGGATGAGAACCTGCGTCTCCGTGACCATGATCCCGAGGAGCTGTGCTTCTACTCCAAGGCTACCACGGACTTCGAGTTCCTGTTCCCCTTCGGCTGGGGCGAGCTGTGGGGCGTAGCCGACCGTACTGACTATGACCTGACCCAGCATCAGAATACCAGCGGTCAGAAGATGGTCTACCGCGAGGGCGAGGGCAAGGACATGGTGGAATATATCCCCTATGTCATCGAGCCCTCTCTGGGCGTGGAGCGCAGTGTTCTGGCCGTTTTGTGCGACGCTTATGACGAGGAAGTTGTGGGTCAGGACAAGAACGGCAAGGACGATGTCCGCGTGGTCATGCACTTCCATCCCGCTCTGGCTCCCTTTAAGGCCGCCATCCTGCCTCTGAGCAAGAAGGAGGTCCTCTCCGGCCCCGCTATGGAGCTGTACAACGAGCTGTCCAAGGAGTTCATGGTGGACTATGACGAGACCGGCTCCATCGGCAAGCGCTATCGCCGTCAGGATGAGATCGGCACTCCCTTCTGCATTACCTTGGACTTTGAGACCGTGGGCGATGAGAACACCCCCGCTGACCACTGTGTCACCATCCGTGAGCGTGATACCATGAATCAGGTGCGTATCCCCATTGATCAGGTGAAGAGCTATCTGGAAGAGAAGATCAAGTTCTAAGAAAACGCAGTAACAGGGCGGAGGGTCTGATCGACTCTCCGCCTCTTTAAGGAAAAGGATCAGAGGAACATGGAAGAACAGTTGGAGCAATCAAAACGGCGCCTGCATTTCTGCATGGCACTGATCGGCGGCTGGTTCGGCGCGTATGCTATTTTGCGCTTTCATCACTTCGCCTCGGCAGTGACCGTCAATTTCATTGAGATTTTCACAAGCGCGGTTCAGGAAAACTGGATCAAAGCGCTGCTGCGTATGGGAATCGTTATCCTGTATGTTTTTACGATTTTTCTGGCAGCCTGCCTGTCGAAGCGCTGTAAGGGCGATCTGCGGATGTGGGCCATTCTCTCAGATGCAGCTGCGGCCTGTGTGCTGAGTGTTCTGCCGGAGCACTTATCGGAGCTGGGTGTTTACATCTGCATTTTCGCCATGGGCTTCCAGTGGTGCGTGTTTGCCGGAAAATACGGGTATCCCTGTTCCACCATCTTTTCTACCAACAACCTCCGCCAGTTTGTGGATGCCTGGGTCCAGGCCCATTTGTTCCGGGATTCGGACCATATCCCCCGGATGAATCTCTATGGAGGAACACTGTTGGCCTTCCATGCCGGCGTTATTGCAGAATGTGTGCTGTGGGCGATGGGGTGGGGAAGCTGCACGATCCTGCCTGTTCTGCTACCTGCGGTTCTGGCTCTTGTTTGGCAGCGCCGGGATTTCCGGATGAGGGAAAGGATCGAAGAAGCCTTTGAACCCCATCATACTGCCTGAACGAAGCGGCCCTGTCGAAATGACAGGGCTGTTTTTGTGCAATATGCTAAAGAGACACCTATTTTTTCAGTAAATCTCAGAACTATTCATGAGCGGAAATTTGTGTTAAAATTTCGTTATAACAGAGGTTGACCTTTACGGGGCCCTGTGATAAGAGAAAGGGGAAAACTATGGAAAAAATCTTTAAACTGAAAGAGAACGGCACTACCGTCCGGACAGAGATCCTGGCGGGCCTGACCACGTTCATGACGATGGCCTACATCATCGCCCTGAACCCCAATCTGCTCACCGGCTTCGCGGTCGGCACGCCGCTGTGGAACGGCGTGTTCCTTGCAACCTGCATCGCCTCCGCCATCGGCACCGCCTGCATGGCCTTCCTGGCCAACAAGCCCTTTGCCATGGCGCCCGGCATGGGTCTCAACAGCTTCTTCGCTGTGGTGGTGGCCAACATCGCCGTGATCAATGACTGCGACTACACCAGCGCTTTTCAGGCTGCCCTCGTCATCATCCTCATCGAAGGCATCGTGTTCCTCGTGCTCACCGTGCTGAAGGTGCGCGAGAAGATCGTGGAGGCCATCCCGCTCGGTGTGCGCTACGGCATTGCCCCTGCCATCGGCCTGATGCTGATGAACGTGGGTCTCGGCTCCAACATTGGCATCTATTCCGAAAACGGCGGTCCGTTCTACATGATGCGCGACTTCTTCGGCGCCCTGACCCCCAGTATCATCAAGGGCAATATGGGTTCTGGCTATGACACGATGGTCCTGACCGTCGTGACCGCGTTCCTCGGTGTGTTCGTCATGGTCGTGCTGGCCAAGAAGGGCATCAAGGCCGCCGTGCTGCTTGGTATGCTCTTTTCCTCCGTCCTTTATTGGATCGGCAGCTTCGCATTCCTCGGCGTGAATCCCTTTGCGAGCCTTGAGACCGCAAGCTTCGTGCCGCCCTTCGCCGACATGGTCTCTACCACGCTCTTCAAGTTTGACTTTGCGGGCTTTATGAACATCGGCTGGTTTACTGCCATTACGCTGATCATCACCTTCTGCATGATCGATATGTTCGACACCATCGGCACTCTGGTGGGCACCGCTTCCCGCGCCGGCATGGTGAATGAGAAGGGCGAGATGCCCAACATGAAGGAGGCCCTGCTCTCCGACGCCATCGGTACGGTCGCGGGCGCTGCCACCGGCACCTCCACCGTTACCACCTTTATCGAATCCGCCTCCGGCGTGGAGGCCGGCGGCCGCACCGGTCTGACCGCGCTGACCTCTGCCGTGCTGTTCCTCGCCTGCATCTTCCTCGCTCCCGTCGCCGCCATCATTCCCGGCGCCGCGACCTCTGCTGCGCTGATCTACGTCGGTGTGCTGATGCTTCAGGGTCTCAAGAATGTCAACTTTGACGATATGGACCAGATGCTACCGGTGTCCATCATGCTCATCGGTATGCCGATCTCCGGCTCCATCGGCCACGCCATCGGTCTCGGCCTGATCTCCTACGCGGTGGTCAAGCTCCTCTCCGGCAAGGCCAAGGACGTCAGCGTGCTGACCTATGTGATCTCTGTCCTGTTCCTCATCAAGTTCTTCGCGGTAGTGTGATCTGCCACCCCGCAGACAACAGGCAACTGCAAATTGTAAAATAGCAGAATAGCAACCCCGGCCCCGGACTTTTGTCCGGGGCCGGGGTTTTACTATGAAAAACAAATTTTCCGCAGCGGTAAAGAAGTCAATAAAACATCCCCATGAAGCCATCGGGCCGCTCCTGGGCCTGATTCCATACCTCGATGAACAACTGCCGGGGGATGGCCCGGACCTCCACCTCACCGGGGTGGTTCAGTGTCCGCAGGTCCTCCGGGAAGGGTGCGGAGTCCAGCACTTCGTCCTGTCCCATATCCCCACCGTAGGCAAAGCACATACCGGAGGGATAGAACTCCACCCGCCGGGTCTCCCGGCGCTGGCTGTCCAGCTCCGAGTAGATGAAATTGGCCTCGTCATCCTCCTCCGGGTGAAGCAATTCCTTAATCACATATTCCATATCCATTCTCCTTGAAAAACGATTCGATGGCGTTCCGCTCCGTCTCCACGCTGCCTTGAGCGAAGCCGCTCCGTCCGCCGCCCCGCCCGTGAAGCACCGTATTCATGGCCTTGACCAGAGGGCTGATGTCCTGTCCGTCCGCCCGGCCCAGGGCGTAGGCGTAATGGCCCTCCTCTCCGGCGAAAACTGCCGCCAGACCGCCGCAGGTCTTGGACACGGCGTCCATCAGCCGCCGGACGCTGTCCGGTCGCATGGCAGGCTGGAATAGCAGCACATTACCCTTTCCTGCCTGCTCCTTGGCCATGGATTCAAATACGGACTCTTCCAATTGAGCACAGCGGAGCTTGAGGCTGGTTAACTCGCCCTCCAGCCGCTCCACAGCCGCCTCGCTGTCCACAGGCTTTACACTGAGCCGCTGGCCGATGGCCTTGGCCTGTTCCCATGTTTTGGACAGGTATTCCAGCGCCCGTTTGCCGCACAGCAGCTCAATCCGCACGCCCTCCCGGAATTTCTGCACCGACAGGAACTTCACCAGTCCCACCTGCCCGCTCCGCAGCACATGGGTGCCGCAGCAGGCGCAGCAGTCCGCACCGGGGAAGGCCACGATCCGCACATCCCCCTCCAGCGCCTTTTTGCTCCGGTAGTCGATGGCCTCCAGCTCCGCTCCCCGGTGGAACTGAATGTCGATGGGGTGGTTTTCGTAAAGATACTGATTGGCCTTAGCCTCGATCTCCAACAGCTCCTCCCAGGAAATATCGGCGTTGAAGTCGATGGTCACGATGTCCGCGCCCATGTGGAACCCCACATTGTCGCAGCGAAACCGTTCACAGATTAGCCCGGAACAGATATGCTCTCCGGAGTGCTGCTGCATGTGGTCGAACCGCCGTCCCCAGTCGATGGCGCCGGTGACAGTTTTCCCAATTTCCACGGCTCTGTCCACATTGTGGAGAATCACGCCGTTTTTTTCATGGACGTCCGTCACAGCCGCTCCGTCCAGAACGCCGTGATCGGCAGGCTGTCCGCCCCCCTCCGGGTAGAAGGCCGTGCGGTCTAATGTGACTAAATAGCCGTTTTTATCCGGCTGACAGTCCAGAACCGTAGCGGTAAAGTCCGTCAAAAACGGGTCCGCGTAGTATAGCTTTTCAGTTTCCATGGGGAAAATTCCTTTCAATTTTAAGAGATCGACACGATAAAATGCCACAGCGGGTCAATGAGCCAGAGACCCAACACAGCCGAGCAGAGGTTGGCAGCGATGGCGTACACGGCGGCTCGCGCCTTGTTTTTTTCCGTCAGCAGACGGCGGTACAGCAGCAATTCGACCAGTGTGATGATGACCTCAATGGGAATATAGAAGATCAAAGACCAGCCGCTTACACCGTGATTCAACACCGTTACGGCGAGATAGACGGCGAAGCCGCCCTGTGTCACCAGATTCACCAGCAGAAATACCAGCCAGCTTTTCTTGCTCCGGTAGCCGAAGGCAAACAGCAAAAGCCCCTCGATCAGCAGGGTAGGGAGGAGGGTGCACAGGAATTGCAGCGCATAGGCCATGGCCGGACTGGGCGCGTTGGCGGTCCTTGCCGCCCAGTCCACCGTTGCGCTGGATTGCAGCGTTGCCCGGTGCAGGACTCCGGATACCCAGCTTTCGCCGCTTTTTGTTACGAGAATGATCCGATATGTATCCGGTACGCCATGGTAACGGAAGGAATGGAGCCGCACCCCGCCTGCGTCGCTGCCGATCAGGTCGCCCCACATGGGCGCACCGTTGGTGCCCTGCGCGGTGCAGGCGTGCCAGCCTTCCGGCACCGCCGCCCGCAGCGCGTCCAGCAGCTCGCTGTCCAGTGCAGCGATCTCCTCCTCGGAGTAGCTCCAATCCAGCCCGCTGTATGTGTCATCCCCGTCTCCGGAGCCATAGGTGTGCCCCTGATAATCCCCCTTTTCCAAAAGATCGAGGTAATATGGCTCCTCCGGGGCATTTTTCACCAGCACCTTTAACTGCGCCTTTGGCCCGGTGTCCGCAAAGGCGGAGACCGTCAGCAATGCGGCGGCTAAAGCCAGCAAAACGCAAAAACGCAGAGACTTTTTCATAGAAATGCTCCTTTCCCATAGACCGGTCTTTCTAATAGATGTTCACAAGAAAAGACGAAAAAAGGGACGTTTTGGTTGCACATTTTCAAAAAAATGAAGCAAATCAGGCTGTTTTCATGGAATATCCAATCAGGGATTGTTTTCGGGGATTCTCAAAAAGGTGTCCTTGCACCGCAGTACCCGGAGACAGGCGTCATCGATGACGCTTTCCTCCAATGTGCCCTCCTGCACCGCCGCAATGACGGCGGGGATCTGGGTCCGGTAGTCCGTGGTAACAACCATATCGTTCCCCGCCTGCAAGGCCAGCACAGCCACAGCGCCGTCCTTGGCGTAGGCCTTCACGGCGTCCATCGCCAGATCGTCGGTGATAGCGATGCCGTCAAAGCCGCATTCTTCCCGCAGAATTTTGTGAACGGTCGGGGACAGGGACGCCGGCAGCTCCGGGTCCATGCAGTTGACGATGTTGTGGCTCACCAGCACGAAGGGCGCTCCGGCCTCGATCCCCGCCTTGAAGGGCAGCAGGTCGGCAGTCTCAAAGGTCTCCATAGGCCGCTGATCTACGGCGATGCCGGTGTGGGTGTCTGCGTTGCTGCCATAGCCGGGGAAGTGCTTCAGCACAGGCAGCGTGCCGCCCTCCGTCATGGCCGGCACCACCAGCCTCACATAATCCGCCGTCATGTTCGCGTCCTGCCCCAGCGTCCGGTCATAGATGAAATCCTTAGGGTCAGTGGACACGTCGCACACCGGCGCGAAATTCACGTTGATCCCCAGCGCCCGCAGTTCCCGGCTTCGGGTGTCCGTATCCCGGAGAATTTCCTCAATGCCGCCGATGTAGTTCAGCTTCTGAGGAGATTTGAAGGGTTCAGAGAAGAGGTTAGGGTTTCGGCTGGCCCGGGTGACGGTGCCGCCCTCCTCGTCGCTTCCAATAAACAGGGGGATAGCGGCCGCATCCTGGTAGCTCTCGATTTTCTGGATGAACTGCTCCCATGTCAGCCAACTGTCGCCGTCCTTGTAGTCCCGTCCGAACAGCAGATAGCCTCCTAAATGGTAGGTGGAAATATCCTCCACGGCGTTGGTCTCCGGGCACCGGACGAAGAAAAGCTGTCCCACCTTTTCCTCTAAGGTCATGGAGTTCAGCAGTCCCTGCAGCCGTTCTTCACGGGCCTTTTCTGCCGCCAGACGCTCCTGTTCCGCGATTTCCTCCGGCGTCAGCTCCGGTTCCGTGGGCGCAGCGGGTTCCTCTGCCTGTCCCGGCGTCACCGGTTCAGCGGGATTCTCTGTTTTTCCGCAGCCTGTAAGGGTAAATACAGTCAATGCCGCCAAAAGCGCGGCCAAAAAGCGTTTCATAGGCGCCTCCTCTCAAAGTAGCTTCAGTCTAACATAAACCGGGAAAAAAAGAAAGAAAAAAGGAGGGCCTCGCCCTCCTTACTATTTATTGATCCGGTCCCTTATATTGAAGCAGATCTTCAACCTTGCAATCCAATACATAGCAGACCTTCGCCAAGAAATCCAGATCCACCAAAGCGATGTCCTGGCCTTTATAATAGCGGTCGATCACATCATATTTTACACCCGTCAGAGTTCTCAGACGGTTACGGGTGATTCCCCGTGCGTCCATCACGTTCGCAAGGGTGACTTTCACATGACCGTATTCCGTTGTCTGATAGCTGACAATGCTTTTTGGCTCACGCATATGACCCCTCCTCGCTCTATCCATTTTAGCAAGGATAACCCTGATTGACATTTACCTGATTTTAGTATATCCTTGTATCAGGTAAATAAAGGAGGGAGTTTTATGCAGAATGAGCAGGAATTTTATCGCTGTCTGGTGTCTGACGCCGCGGGCCGCACGTTGAAAAAGATATTGGAGATCATCCGGGACGATACGCTAAGTGATGAAATCTGCTTTCATAAGATCGAAGCGATCATTTCCCTTTACGAAGAGCGTGGAATTTCGACGGGCAGCCGTCATGATTTCGGATAATTCGGATAACAAGGAAGCGCGCGGCGATGCCGCGCGCTTTCGCATAGTTTCCTGCTCCCGCAAGGGGACATTCCCATGATAGGGCAAGGGGAAGGGACCACAGTCCCTCCCCCTTGGAAACCCCTCCCAGGGCGAGACGGGGGAGCGGCAGCGGAAAGAGGAGCATGGGATGTCCTATTTGCACCCCGTTATGCTCTGCACCCGCAGGTGCGGGGATATGCCGATTTGATATTCGGGTATAGCGCAGCTGGCAGGCAACATCCGGATTTTGTCGGCAGTGCGTGACGGCCAGTCCCCGTTTGGGGTGAGTTGACCGCTTTGCCGGTCAACTCATCCCTCAGCGTCTTTTCTTTTGACCATGAATGGCCGTTTTCTTTTCCGCAAGAGGAAAAGAAAATGGGGATTCCATCCTGCATGGTATCACCATGCTTTCCTGTGCGGCAAAGCCGCACATTGCGGTTTATTCCTCGTGCTTGGTGATCTGAATATGCAGCTCATCCAGCTGCTTCTGGGTGACCTCGGAAGGCGCGCTCATCATCACATCCTGGGCGTTCTTGTTCATGGGGAAGGGAATGATCTCCCGGATGCTGTCCTCACCGGCCAGCAGCATCACCATGCGGTCCACGCCCGGCGCGATACCGGCATGGGGGGGTGCACCGTAGGTGAAGGCGTTGTACATAGCGGGGAACTTGGCCTTCACATCATCCTCGCCCAGCCGGACCAGTTCAAAGGCCTTGATCATGATCTCGGGATCGTGGTTCCGGACAGCGCCGGAGCTGAGCTCCACGCCGTTGCACACCAGATCGTACTGGTCGGCGGTGATGCTCAGGGGGTCGATCTCGCCCTTTTCAGCCTTCAGCAGCACGTCCAGGCCGCCGGAGGGCATAGAGAACGGGTTGTGGCAGAATTCCAACTCGCCGGACTCGTCGCCGATCTCGTACATGGGGAAGTCCACGATCCAGCAGAAGGCGTACTGTTCCTTGTCCATGTGACCGGGAACGGCAGCGCCCAAGGTCTTGACCAGCACACCGGCGGTCTTGAGGGCAGACTCCCGCTTACCGGCGGACAGGGCCACGAAGTCATTGGCCTTCAGCCCCAGAGCCTCGATGACCTTCTCCTTGATGGGGCTCACGAACTTGGAAATGCCGCCCACCAGCTCGCCGTTTTCATCCATGCGGAACCAATAGGCCTTGCCGCCGGACACAGTTTCCACATCTGCCAGCGTCTTGTCGATAAACTTCCGGGTCTCGTGGAAATCGCTGACCTTCACGGCCTTCACCAGATTGCCCTCGGTAAAGGGCTCAAAGCCGCAGCCGCCCAGAACGGCGGTGACGTCCTGCACCCGCAGGTCGATCCGCAGATCGGGCTTGTCGGAGCCGTAATTCTCCATAGCCTCGGTGTAGGGGATACGGATGAAGGGAGCGCCGCTGGCCCGGTTGTAAGCGCCGTACTGAGCGAAGATGGGAGGCAGCACGTCTTCCAGAACGGCGAACACGTCCTCCTGCGTGGCGAAGGCCATCTCCATATCCAGCTGATAGAACTCGCCGGGGGAGCGGTCCGCACGGGCGTCCTCGTCACGGAAGCAGGGGGCGATCTGGAAGTAGCGGTCGAAGCCGGAGGTCATCAGCAGCTGCTTGAACTGCTGGGGAGCCTGAGGCAGCGCGTAGAACTTGCCGGGATGGTTCCGGGCGGGCACCAGATAGTCACGGGCACCCTCGGGGGAGGAGGCGGTGAGGATGGGAGTGGTGATCTCCAAAAAGCCGTGCTCGGTCATGGACTTCCGCAGGGCGGCCACTACGTTGCACCGCAGAATGATGTTCTTCTTCACGGCGGGGTTCCGCAGATCCAGATAGCGGTACTTCAGCCGCTGGGCTTCGTCGGCCTCCCGGCTGCGGTTGATCTGGAAGGGCAGTTCGCTGTGCTGGCAGCGGCCCAGTACCTCTACCTTGGCGGGGACGATCTCAATGTCACCGGTGGCCATCTTGTCGGTCTTGCTGTCACGCTCCCGGACGGTGCCCTCCACGGAGATGGTGGACTCCTTGGTGATGGCCTTGAAGGTGTTCACCATGTCCTCGGTCTCCGCCACCACCTGGGTGGTGCCGTAGAAGTCCCGGACCACCACGAAGGCCAGATTGGCGCTGACCACGCGGACGTTCTCCATCCAGCCGGAAATTTTCACCTGCTTGCCTGCGTCACTGAGGCGCAGCTCTCCACAGGTATGGGTTCGATTCTGCATCATATTGTTGCTTCCTTTCCATGAAAAGTGATTTAAAATTGTATAATTAAAATAAGAAATAACGAATTGTATTTATTCGGCCGCCTGTTCCCACAGCTCGTGGGCCATTTTCTGCCCGATTTCGTGGCCGTTCTTCATCATCAGCGGCAGCGTGACCCCATGGTCAAAGTCCCGGTAACTCCACGAATTCGTCCAGAATTGCAAATCCTCCGACCGCCATGTGTCAGTCCCGTTGTCCTGCGCGAAGCCGATAATCAGGTGGTCTATATCATCGTCCTCCGGGTATTTGACATAGGAACCCACGATCCCTTCTAAGAAGGGGAGGGCCTGTACCACCACGTTGAAGGGGGAGCGCCGGAACCGCAATTCCCGAATTTCCGACCAGAGATCGTCAAATTCCTCTGTCCCGGCGGTGAGCTTGAGATTCTGCTCCTCATGGCCGCTGCCGGTAAAATCGATCAGCGTCACATAAATGAGGTCTGGCTTCAGCTCCGGATACAGGATGTCCACTCCCACCGGCCGTGCGTACCAAAGCCCCCAGATCACCAGCAGCGCCGCCAGCAGCGGCAGGTCACGCTTCAGAGTCAGCTTCATAACAGGCTCCTTTCCGTGGTCAATCCACGATCACGCTGCCCTTTTCCAGTTCGGCAAGACCGGCCTTGATCCGGTCGATGGTCTCCTGCGTATTCAGTTTGGTCTGCTCGCCGGACTTCATGTCCTTGCAGGCCACCACGCCGGCGTTGATCTCGTCCTCGCCCAGGAAGATCACATAGGGGATGGACAGCTTGTCGGCATAGCTGATTTTGGCCTTGAACTTCTTCTGTTCGCAGTGAAGCTGGGTGCGGATGCCCGCCTGCCGCAGCTGGGTGGCCAGCGCGATGGCGGGGGAGAGGTCCTCCGTCATAGGCAGGATCAGCACATCCGCCGGGGCGGTGGGCAGCTCCGGATTCAGCATCCCCTGCTCGCCCAGCACATAGAACAGCCGGGTCAGGCCGATGGAAATGCCCACGCCGGGGAGCTGCTTGTCGGTGTAGAACTCCGCCAGATTGTCATACCGTCCGCCGGAGCACACGGAGCCGATCTCCGGGTGATCCAGCAGCGTGGTCTCATAGACCGTGCCGGTGTAGTAATCCAGGCCACGGGCAATGGTGAGATCCACGGCGAAATTCTCCGCGGGCACGCCAAAGTCCGCCAGATACTTCACCACGGTGTTCAGCTCGCTAAGCCCCTGATCGAACATCTCGTTTCTGCCGGTGTAGCCCTCCAGCGCCGTCAGGACCTCTGCATTGCTGCCCTTGATGGCGATGAACTTCAAGATCTCGTCGGCGTCGCTCTCGCTGACGGCGAAATCCTCCACCAGAATGGCTTTTACCTTTTCGGGACCGATCTTGTCCAGCTTGTCTACCGTCCGCATCACGTCGGCGGATTTCTCCGTCAGGCCCAGCATGGCGTAGAAGCCGTTCAGGATCTTCCGGTTGTTCACCCGGATCTGGAACCGCTTCAGTCCCAGAGTGGAGAAGGTCTGATAGATGATGGAGGGGATCTCCGCCTCGTTGGTGATGTCCAGCTTACCGTCACCGATGATGTCAATATCTGCCTGATAAAACTCCCGGAACCGGCCCCGCTGGGCCCGCTCGCCCCGGTACACCTTGCCGATCTGATACCGGCGGAAGGGGAAGGACAGCTCGTTGTAGTGAAGGGCCACATACTTGGCCAGTGGCACCGTCAGGTCAAAGCGGAGGGAGAGGTCGCTGTCGCCCTTCTGAAAGCGGTAGATCTGCTTTTCCGTCTCGCCGCCGGCCTTGGCCAGCAGCACCTCACTGGATTCAATGACAGGGGTATCCAGGGGCGTGAAGCCGTACAGGGAATAGGTCTTGCGGAGGACCTCCATAATGCGCTCCATCTGCTGCTGGGGCGCCGGGAGAAGCTCCATAAAGCCGGACAGCGTCCGGGGGGTCATTTTTGCCATAAAAATACTCCTTTTCGGGTGATATTACTGAGTTTTCCGCTGAAACGGGGCGTTATAGGATCGTAAAAACTGCAAAAAAACGCTCCCGTCCCATAGCTTTGGGACGAGAGCTTACGCTTCGTGGTGCCACCCAAATTCGGGGCAGACTGCCCCCTTTGGCCTTCTGGTACGGGAAGGGGACCGTGGACGTTTCCGTCCCCGCTCCGCCGCTGTCCTTCCTCCGGGGCAGACGGGATGCTTTCAGCATTGCACCCCTCTCTGTGAGACTGCGTTCCGGCCTACTGCTGCGGCGTCATAGCGGTGTATTCATTTGATAGTAGCCGTTTTTCGGTGATTTGTCAAGCGATGGGCCGGTTGCTGGCGGGATTGACAATCATACGCCAGTCCAGATCACCCCGGGCCAGACCCAGTACCAGCATTTCCGCCGTGGCAATGTTGCTGGCGAAGGGCACATTGTTCTGGTCGCACAGGCGGGAGATGTAACTGATCTCATCGGCCATCTTTTCGTTACTGGGGTCGTTGAAAAACAGTACCAGATCGAATTCATTGTAGGCGATGCGGGCGCCGATCTGCTGGCTGCCGCCGTGGGCATAAGACAGGAAGCAGTGTACCTTCAGACCCGTGGCTTCCGCTACCATGTGTCCGGTGGTGTTGGTAGCGTACAGGTTATGCTGAGAGAGAATGCCGGCGTAGGCGGTACAGAACTGTACCATCAGGTCCTTCCGGTTGTCATGCGACATAATAGCAATATTCATCTGTCGATCTCCTTTCTGAGGTTCTTATCTGATCCGCAGCAGCGGCGCTTTACCGCCCTGCAGTCGAATTGCGATATTTCGGTATGCGCTGGCCGCTCCATTGTAAGAGCGCAGCAAAAGGGGAGTTCCTTGATTCAGGGATACAGGCAGCGCGTCATCCTCCGGTACCACGCCGATGAGGGGCAGACCCGCCTTGTCCATGGCGTCGTCAATGGTGGCGTGCATACTGTGCAGCAGCTTCTTCCGCACCCGGTTCACCACCAGATGCAGCCGGCCGGAGCCGAACTGCCGCAGTTCCATCACGGTATGCTGGGCGTCCCGCAGGGAAGAGGCGTCCTGCGTGGTCACTACCACGCAGCGGTCTGCACCGCAGACCGCCAGCCGGAACCCCAGCCCCAGTCCTGCCGGTGCGTCCAGCAGACAGAAGTCAAACTGCTGCCGGATCTTTTGCAGCATCCGCCGAAAGTCCTCCTCTGTCACAGCAGGCCCCCGCATTCGTACAGGCGCCGTCAGCAGATAGAGGTTAGGGATACTGGGATGCGCCACCACAGCCGCTTCCAGCGGGCAGCGGTCCAGCGCCACATCGGAGAAATCCATCAGCGCCCGGTCCGTCAGTCCCAAGGCCAGATCCAGATTTCGCAGTCCGATGTCGCAGTCCACGCACAGCACCCGCTTGCCGCTCTGGGCCAGCGCCGTGCCAACGCCTGCGGTCAGGGAGGTTTTCCCGGTGCCGCCCTTGCCGGACACAACAGCAATACATTGTCCGTTCACGGCACCACTTCCTTCCAGCTCCTATTATAACGGATTCTTTTTGATTTTTGCAAATGGTCTGGGATATTTTTTTGGCGTTTCTGCAATTTTTTTTATAAAAATGACCCGATGGGTCACATCCGTACCCGGTATGGAATAGTCGGCAGTACGTTCTACCCGTCCTCCCAGAATCCCAATGGCCTTTTTGGCCTGTTCCAGTTCCCCGCCGGATTCCACGGATTTCATGGACAGGAAGGCGCCGCCGACCTTCACCAGCGGCAGGCACAGCTCGCACAGCACGCTGAGGTTGGCCACAGCGCGGGACACGGCAAAGTCAAAGCTCTGCCGGTGGTCTGCCGCAAATTCCTCTGCACGGGCGTGGATGCACTGCACATCCGTCAGTCCCAGATCGTCGCAGACCTCCTGCAAAAAGGTGATCCGCTTGCCGAGGGAGTCCAGCAGCGTCATGCGGATGGACGGCTCCAGAATTTTCAGGGGTATACCGGGCAGTCCCGCGCCGGTTCCCACATCCACCACGGATTTCCCCTTGAGGTCGGCAAGGGTCAGCAGGGCAGCGCTGTCAAGAAAGTGCAGTGTCGCCACATCCTGCGGCTCCGTGATGGCCGTCAGGTTCATGACCTTATTTTTTTCCAGCAGCAGCTCCCCGTACCGCAGCAGGGAGGGGGCACCGCTGTCGTCCAGACCCAGTTGGGCCAGACCCTTTCGCAGAAGCGCTTCCATCACTTCTGCTCTTTCAGCAGATCCCGGATCTCCGTCAGCAGCTTTTCCTCAGCGGAAGGCTCCGGCGGTGCGGGCGGTTCAGCGGGGGCTTCCTCTTCCTGCTTCTTCATTTTGTCGTGGAAGCCGTTGATGGTTTTGATCATCAGGAACACCGCAAAGGCAATGATGAGAAAATCCAGAATGGTGGCGAGGAAGGTGCCGTACCGAACGGCAACTTCCGTGGATGCGTCGATCACGCCGTCAGCACCGGCGACGGCCTGCTTGAGAACGATTTTCCAGTTGCTGAAATCAATGCCGCCGGTGAGCATGGAGATCAGGGGCATGATGATATCATTCACAAGAGAGGTGGAAATTTTGCCGAATGCGCCGCCAATGATGACGCCGACGGCCATATCCATAACATTGCCTCGGGCGATAAAGGTTTTAAACTCTCCCATGAAGCTTTTTTTCTTTTCGGGTGCGGACATAGGAAGAACCTCCTTTTGGTCGAAAAATCTTGAAAGCTGAAACCGTTGCGCCGCAAGGGTTTCAGAACGCAGACCGGAATGGAGACGTTTTCAGGACCTAAAATGATCCCACCATGGTCTCCGCGGTCTGCTATGGGCTGTATCGGCCTACTACGAATTGTATTACTCTATTAAAATAATACAATTCGTAGCTTTTGGCCGATTTCTTGTTTTTACAGGGCTGTGAGAAGAATTTACTTCTTGGTCGGGACCAGAACCTTGGTGCCGCCCATGTAGGGCCACAGGACTTCAGGGATCTTTACGGTGCCGTCCGCTTGCAGGTTGTTTTCCAGGAAAGCAATCAGCATCCGGGGAGGCGCCACGCAGGTGTTGTTCAGCGTGTGGCAGAGCTGCATCTTGCCGTTTTCATCCTTGTAGCGGATGCGCAGACGGCGGGCCTGGGCGTCACCCAGGTTGGAGCAGGAGCACACCTCAAAGTACTTCTGCTGACGGGGGGACCAGGCCTCAATGTCGCAGGACTTCACCTTCAGGTCGGCCAGATCGCCGGAGCAGCACTCCAACTGCCGCACGGGGATGTCCATGGAGCGGAACAGCTCCACGGAGAAGTTCCACAGCTTATCGTACCACGCCTTGGAGTCCTCGGGCTTGCAGACCACGATCATCTCCTGCTTCTCAAACTGGTGGATGCGGTACACGCCGCGTTCCTCAATACCATGAGAACCCTTCTCCTTGCGGAAGCAGGGGGAGTAGGAGGTCAGCGTCTGGGGCAGTTTGTCGGAGGGAATGATCTGGTCGATGAACCGGCCGATCATGGAGTGCTCGCTGGTGCCGATCAGATACAGGTCCTCGCCCTCGATCTTATACATCATGGCGTCCATATCCGTCTGGCTCATAACGCCCTCCACCACGTTGCCGTGGATCATGAAGGGGGGGATGCAGTAGGTGAAGCCCTTGGAGATCATGAAGTCCCGGCCATAAGCCAGCACAGCCTCGTGGAGACGGGCAATGTCACCCAGCAGATAGTAGAAGCCAGAGCCGGAGACACGGCCGGCGGCGTCCATATCAATGCCATCGAAGCTCTCCATAATGTCCGTGTGATAGGGGATGGGGAAGTCAGGCACCTTGGCCTCGCCGAAGCGCTGGACCTCTACGTTGGCGGAATCGTCCGGGCCGATGGGCACGGAGGGGTCAATGATCTGGGGGATCTGGAGCATGATGTGGTGGACCTTCTCGTCCAGCTCAGCTTCCAGCTTTTCCAGAGCGGCCAGCCGCTCAGCCTCATCGGTGACCTGCTTCTTCACAGCCTCGGCCTCAGCCAGCTTGCTGGGGTCCTTCTTGGCCTGACCCATCAGCATACCGACCTGCTTGCTCAGGCGGTTGCGGTCGGAACGGAGCTGGTCTGCCTCCTGAATGTTGGCCCGGCGCTGGCTGTCCAGCTCGATGACCTCATCCACCAGGGGCAGCTTCTCGTCCTGGAACTTCTTCTTGATGTTTTCCTTCACAATGTCGGGATTTTCCCGGATAAACTTAATGTCGAGCATAGTTCATTCTCCTTGATCGATTTGATCGAAATAATTGTAATGATAATGTTTACTTGTTTAAGATCGCTTCTTTTAATTCCTGATACCGCTGGGCCGGAGGCGTAACGCCTTCCGTATTGGTGCTGGGCAGAAGCTCGTCCAGATGCTGGTCGCTGATCTCCTGAAGGGTCAGGAGGCAGCCGTCCAGATTTCCGGTGAGATACTCCTGCTGAAGATTGTAGAGGGCCATCAGTGCCTGAGACGTTTTCTCCAGATCGGAGATGCTGTCGGAAATGACCTTCAGCTCCTCCTTGGCCTCATCCCGTTCTGCTTCTGTTTCATCCAGCCGCTTCTGCAGCTCGATGATCTGCTCCTGTGTTGCCTGGATCTCCTGAATGGCGGAGACGGAATTCTGTAATTGTCCCAGTGCCTCCGTGTTGCTCCGCTGATGGGACAGCATGGAGAGAAACATCAGCAGAAATGCCGCCAGGAACAGGATCAGAATATAGATGATAACGGGCTTCTTGCCGGTTTCCGGCGTTTCTGAGGATGCGGGCGTCACCTCGCCTCCGTCAGCTCGTTTTTCAAATTTCATACCTGAGGTCCTTTCTTTAATTGTGAGACCTTGATGACAGCCAAAGCGTCCAGCAGGTCGTTCAGATCGTCCACGCCGTAATATTCCAGCTCAATCCGACCTTTTTTACGGCCGGGAACGATCTTCACACCGCGGCACAGCCGGGCCTTCAACTCATTTTGGGCCTCTGCCAGATAATCCACCTCGTCAGGATCTTTGACCTGCGCCTCTTTCTTCTCAGCGGAAAGCCGTTTGACCAGAGCCTCTGTCTGCCGGACGGAAAGTCCGCCGCTGACAATGGCGTTGGCCGCGCTTTCCTGCAGGGAAGGGGAGAGGGGAACCAAAGCCCGGGCGTGACCAGCGGAGAGCTTGCCCTCCTCCACCAGCTTTCGGACGGAGGGCGTCAGTCCCAGCAGCCGCAGGGCATTGGTCACGGCGCTGCGGGATTTGCCTACCCGCTGGGCGGCTTCCTCCTGCGTCATGTGGTAGGATTCGATCAATGACTGAAAACCAGCGGCTTCCTCCATGGGATTCAGGTCCTCTCGCTGGAGGTTTTCGATCATGGCCAGCTCGGCCGCCTTGCGGTCATCGGCCTCGATCACGATGACCGGAACCTCCTGTAAGCCCGCCAGCCGGGCTGCCCGCCAGCGGCGTTCTCCGGCAATGATCTGATAGTAGCCGGATGACAGCTTTCGCACGGTTAACGGCTGAATGATGCCGTGCTGTGAAATGGAATCCGCCAGTTCCTGGAGAGATTCATCATCAAAGCGCTTCCGGGGCTGTGATGAGCAGGTCTCCACCTGTGAAATGGGAAGTGACAGACTGCCGCTGGACTCGGTTTTCATCACATCGTCGCCTAAGAGGGCGCCGAGTCCTCTGCCGAGACCAGAGGGCTTTTTTGATGCCATAGAAACGCTCCTTTCTACTGTTTTTTCAGGAACTCGACTGCGAGTGCCTGATAGGCCTCCGCACCGCGGGAGGTGCGGTCATAGGCCGTGATGGGCTTTCCGTGGCTGGGCGCCTCAGAGAGCCGGACGTTCCGGGGGATCACTGTGGCGTAGACCTTGCCGGGGAAATAGTGCTTGACCTCTTCCGCCACCTGCATGGCCAGATTGGTGCGCCCGTCGAACATGGTCAGCAGAACGCCTTCCAGCGCCAGCTTCGGGTTTAAAGAGCGCCGCACAATGCGAACCGTGTTCATCAGGTCGCTGAGACCTTCCAGAGCGAAATACTCGCCCTGAACCGGAACCAAAATGCTGTCAGCAGCACAGAGGGCGTTCAGCGTCAAAAGCTCCAAAGACGGCGGGCAGTCAATGAAAATGAAGTCATATTCCGCCGCCAGCTGGTCCAGCGCGTCCTTCAGAAGAAATTCGCGGCGGTCCATGCCGATGAGCTCAATGCCGGCGCCGGCCAGTGCCTTGTTGGAGGGAAGTACGTCTCCGTATCGGGTGTGCACCACCGCGTCCGCGGCGGGCACATCGGAGACCAGCACCTCGTAAATGCCTTTGGAAACGGTTTTGTCCACGCCCATGCCGGAAGTGGAATTGGCCTGTGGGTCAAAGTCGCAAAGCAAGACGCGCTTGCCCTGCTCCGCCAGTGCTGCCGCCAGATTGACACAGGTGGTGGTTTTGCCCACGCCGCCTTTTTGGTTTACGATGGAAATGATTTTTGCCACAGGCCACCTGCTTTCCGGGCCACAGCCCTGTTTGATGCACGGCATAAGTGCCGTGGAGCATTGCGGTGCAATGACTCGGCAAATAGTATTATAACAAGGAGCCTGCAGTGTTTCAAGGCGTTCCTGTAAAAAAATGCGGTTTTGCAGTATTTTTTATAAAAACAATTTTTGGGAAACTCAGATTCTACTGGTTTCACGTGAAACATTTTGTTGGCGGCGGCTGTAAAGGAAACTCCGCTGACAAAAGTCAGCGGAGTTGTTTCACGTGAAACATGAAGCGGAAGCGAGAGTGCTTCACGGCAGATCGGTTTGCAGCAGCAATCCGCTGCGGGGCGGCAATGTCAAGGAAATTGCATTGTCAGTTGGGATGAAGCGCTGACTGGTAAGCAGATCCCGGGCAGGCGGAGCAGACCAGGGCAGCGATAAGGCCTGAGACATATCAGCGGCATTGACCACGGTGGTCAGAAGCTGACCATCCAGCTCCCGGGCAAAGATCAGCAGGGGACCGGAGGTCCAGATCCAATGAAGAACGCCGGCTTGCAGTGCCGGGAAGAAGCGCCGGAACCGGGCCAGTTCCGCAAAGTGCGCTTTGAGATCAGTATCTTCCTGCTCCCAAGGATAGCCGGCCCGGTTAAAGGGATCTTCCCAACCCTCCATAGCAGCTTCATCTCCGTAATAGACGGTGGGCGTGCCGGGGAAGGTAAAGAGGATCAGTGCCGCCAGCCGCAGCCGCTCCAGGCCAATCTGGCGCTGGGCGGGGGAGAGGCGGTACGCTGCCCGGTCTGCCTTGTTGTCCGGTACGTTGTCAGCGCCTAAAACGGTAAGGATGCGAGGGGTATCGTGGGTACCAAGGAAGTTCATCAGGGAGAGGAATGCCTCCGGCGGGTAGTTTTCCCGGAGGGCTTCCAGTGTTTCCCGGAAATCGTCGGCATCCCCGCCTCGCAGGTAGGCGATGAGCGCCGTGCGGAAGGGGTAGTTCATTACGCCGTGCAGCTCGTGGCCAAGCAGATAGCGCCGCCGCTGGGAATAGGCCACCTTGGTGGTGGCGTCCTCCCAGACTTCACCCAAAAGGAAGCTGTCCGGGGCGGTTTCCTCCATAGCGGTACGAATTTCGGCAATAAAGTCATCCGGCAGCTCATCGGCTACGTCCAGCCGCCAACCAGAAGCCCCGGCCCGGAGCCAGTGGCGCACCACGGAGTCCTGTCCCCGGATGATGAAGTCCCGGTAGTCCGGCTCGTTCTCCTGAACGGCAGGCAGCGTCATGATCCCCCACCAGGCGTCATAATCCGTGGGCCAGGGATGGAAGGAAAACCAGTTGAAATAAGGGGAATCAGTGCTTTGGGCCGCGCCTACGCCGGGATAGAAGCCGTCGGCGTTGAAGTAGCGGCTTTGAGAGCCGGTGTGGTTGAATACACCGTCTAAAATCACCCGGATGCCACGCTGTTTCGCTTCCCGGCAAAGGCGGCGGAAATCCTCCTCGGTGCCTAACATAGGGTCGATGCGAAGGTAGTCGGCTGTGTTGTAGCGGTGGTTGGAGGCGGATTCAAAAATAGGATTCAAGTACAGCACGGTGACGCCCAGAGCGGCCAGATCATCCAGCTTGGCGGTGATGCCATTGAGAGAGCCGCCGAAAAAGTCCCGGTTTCGTACCTCACCGTCTGGGTCCGGCGCCCAAACGGGCTGGTCGTTCCAATTCTCGTGGACCCAGCGGTTTCCCACCAGACCGGTAGGGTCCGGGAGGGAAAGGCGGCAGAAGCGATCCGGGAAGATCTGATAGACCACACCGCTGCCGAACCAGGCAGGTGTGGCGCTTTTTTCATAAACGGTCAACTGCCAGCTTTGGATCTCCCCGGTCTCCTGCCAGCCGGATTGATCCAACAGGGCCGTGGAGCCATCGGAGCGGATCAGGCGGAAATGATACCAGAGCAGCTCCGGTTCTGAGGGGGCGGTGAGGACGCCGGTGAAGCGGGTACGCTCGCCGTCCACAGCCTCCGGCAGAAGCTCTATCCGGATCTCTTCACCGGAAAATTCCCGCCGCGCCACCAGGACACAGCGGGAATAGCCATCCCGGGTGAGGGGACGGACATGAAACATGACCTCGCTGCCGCAAGGGACAGCGCCAAAGGGCTTTTTACAGAACTCACTGCGGGAGTCGAACACAAAGGGATCACGCATGGGAGAGACCTCCGAATCAAGGAATCAGTTGATTTTCCGGGAGAATGGACGCAGTGTCCTCCCGGTCAAAGTAAGCGTTGATAATGTCCACAGCGGTGGTGGCCAGAACCGCGCCGGCGTCAGCCTTTTCCAATACCAAAGCTACGGCGATCTCCGGCTCGTCATAGGGTGCGAAGGCTACGAACACGCCGTTTTTCATGGAGCCACCGATCTGGGCGGTACCGGTTTTCGCACCGGCGGAGACCACGCAGTTCTGGAAGGGACCGGCCACGGAGCCGCCGTTGGTGGTGTAGCCCAGCATACCTTTTTTCACAGCTTGCAGAGTGGAATCGCTGATGTTCAGGGTGTTGAGGGGTTCTGTGTCGCCGGTGGCGATGATCTCAGAGTTATCGTAGGACTTGACGTTTTTCAACAAATGGGCGGGGTAATGCTTGCCACCAGAGACAAGAGTAGCAATGTAGTTGGCAAGCTGCAACGGAGTATATTCCTGATTGGCCTGGCCGAAAGCTGCCCACGGGGCCTGATCCTGGCCGCTTTCGTTGACGGCCTGTCGGCCTGTGCTTTCACCGACCTCAATGCCGGTGGGCTCGCCGAGGCCCAGAGCGGAATAGTATTCGTTCAGTGTGTCCAGTCCCATGCGGTAGCCCATTTCCATGAAATAGGTGTTGCAGGAATTGGTGATGGCGTTGGTAACATTCATTTTGCCGTGTCCGCTGCGCTTCCAGCAATTCGTTTTGTTTTCCCAAGTGGCACTGGGGTATTTCCAGTAGCCGGGGTCAAAAATGGTCTCGGTGGTGGTGGTGACACCGGATTCCAGCGCCGCCACAGCGGTAGCGGGCTTCAAGGTAGAGCCGGGGGCGTAGGTGCTGTTGGTGGCGCGGTTGGTCAGGGGCTTGGCGGGATCGTCCCGCAGCTCCGCAAAGTCCTTTCGCCAGGTGGAGAGGTCATAGGAAGGGCAGGAGGCCAGCGCCAGAATCTCCCCGGTGCCCACCTTGATCACAGCGGCGGCGGCACCCCGGCTGTCCAGATGGTCTTTCTGGTTTAACTGGGCTACCTTGACGGCCAAAGTATCCTCCACCGCCTGCTGGAGCTTGAGATCCACCGTCAGCTCCACGGTATAGCCAGAGCGGGGCTCTACACTATAATATTCACCGGTGACCTTGCCGTCGCTGTTGACGGAGATCATCCGCTTGCCGTCCGCACCCCGGAGGTAGTCCTCAAAGGCGGCTTCTGCACCGGAGAGGCCGATGGTGTCATCCATCCGGTAGCCACGCTCCTTCAAATCATCGGTATAGTCGGAAATGCCGCCCACGGTGCCTAAAATATGGGCAGCGTAGGTGGTGGCGTACTGCCGGGCGGAGGAGCGGATGATCTTGGCCCCCTGAAACTGGCCGTCGCTGATGAGGGAGCAGAAAGCTACGTCTACATTCTGCGCCAGAACGTAGGCGTTGTTGTTGGCGCCCAGCTTCCGCAGCTTCAATTCGTACCGGACGCCCAAGATCAGGCGGGCGTCGCTGTCAGAATAATCGTCGGAGAGCTTCATATCCTCCCGCATCCAGTCGAATAGCTTGGCGGGCGTGACGCCGACGTTCAGCAGGAGGGAATTGGTCAGGGCGGCGCTGTTGGTCTGCTTCAAAAGCTCCGTATCCTTGGCGGAGGCCGGGTCCAGAGCGGTTTCCCCCTCCTTGGGGGGCTTCAGCAGCTCCGGGTGCTGGCGGACATAGGCGGCCAGCAGCTCCCGGGTGGGCTTCAGGTCCCGAAGGTAGGAGAAAAAGCGGCTCTTCTGCGTGTCGGTAAGGGTATCTACGGTGAAATGGGCCGCGCCGTCCAGGGAGAGGGGGAGGTTATCCTCCCAAGCGACCCCCTGATCCCGGCAGAGGGTGACCAGACGGAGGATGGCGTCATTCTGGTTTTCACCGGGCTTCAAAAGAGAGGCGTCAAAGGTCAGGCTGTAAGTGGATTGGTTGGTCACAAGGGTCCGGCCGGAGCGGTCAGTGATGATGCCCCGGGAGGCCTCCACATTTTCCATGCGGGTGATGGTCTGAATGGATTTGGCCAGATATTCCTCGTGGTGAACAACCTGGGTATTGAAAAGGACCACCAGATAAATGGCCAGCACTACCAGCGCCATGGCGGCCATGACGCGGAATCTGGTGAGTTGGGAGGGGCGTTGGTTCATGATTACCTCCGTGGAAAGTCCTTAATCGTCAACATGAACGCGGAGATAGACCCGGCGGAACAGCCAGGTCATAGGCAGGCTCCACAGCAGGGAGGCGCACAGCTCCCGCAGGGTGACGGACATGGCCGCACCCCATGCGGGATGGCCCTGAGCCCAAAGGACGATGCAGTGGAAGATGCCTGTCAGCAGATAGGCGGGTAGGGCCGCGGCGGCAGAGCAGAGATACCCGGCTGGGATCAGGCTCTGGGACAGCAGTCCGGCGGCGAGGCCTACAAGGGGGAGGATCAGAGTATAAAAGCAGGGAATGGGGGAAGGGAGCAGCAGGTCGCAGAAAACGCCACAGGCAAGGGCGTAGACCGTGCCGGCGGCGGGACCCTCAAAGGTGGCGGGGAGGGCGGCAATCAGGGGATAGAGAAAGGGAATGACGCCCCAGATGGTTACACGCTGGAGAAAGGCGGCCTGAACAACGGCCCAGACCAGCCCGGCCAAAGTATACAGAGTCCATTTAAAAATCGTGGCGCTGCGGGCCAGCAAGGGGAATCCCTCCCTTCTGTAATGGTGGATGAACGGTAAGCGGTCAGCTTACGATCTCAAAGGATTTGATGATGCACACCTCCGTGAGACCGTTCAGGTCCGCAGCGGGGGTGAGGATGGCATAATTAGAGGTGTCGGAATCGTCGGCCCGAAGCTCGGAGACAGAGCCGATGACCAGATCCGGGGGCAGATAGCCGCCCAGACCGGAGGTAACTACCAGGTCGCCCTCCAACAGCTGGCAGGAGGCGGGGAGGGAATCCAGCTTCAGCTTGCCGTCACCCATCAGGGCGAAATCGCCGCCGGCAATGCCGATGTCCCTGGTCCGGTAGACACGGGCGCCTAAGGAGGTGTCGGTGTCGATCACAGTCAAAACCGTGGACCAATTGTAGCCCACCTCGCTGATGCGGCCCACCAGACTGGCGTTTCCGTCGATAACGCAGTCACCGATCTCCACGCCGTGGGCCGTGCCCTTGTTCAGCGTCAGGGAGGCGGTCCAGTTGGTGACACCCCGCTCCGTGACGGTGGCGGTCTCGAAGTCGCTGAGGTCCCGGCGCTGCTGACGCAGATCCAGCAGGTCCCGGAGAAATACATTTTCCTGACTGGCGGCCTCGCCCTGACGGACGGTGGCCTCCATTTCCGCGATCTGCTTTTTCAGGGCCTCATTTTCCGCTTTCAGGGCGGTGACGTCCTCATAGTAATTCTGCTTGTCGGTGAACCAGCCGGATACGGAGGTGCAGACTGCCCGGAAAGGACTGGTAATGGTGTTGGCCAGATCCACCAGCGGGGAGGCGTTGGTGCTGAAATAGGACAGCAGAGCCAGCGCCACGGCGATCACCGCCCCGGCGAAGAGGATCCATAATCCGTGATTTCTCAGAAAATCCTTCAAGGAAGTTCTCCTTCTAAAAAGTTAAAACGCAATCGATTACAATAGCTTAATGCCAAACTGAGCCAGCATCCGGCTCAGACGCAGGACAGGCAGGCCCATGACATTGAAGAAGTCGCCCTCCAGACGCTCCACCAGTAACGCGCCCTTGCCCTGAACACCGTAGGACCCGGCTTTGTCCATAGGCTCGCCGGTGGCAATATAGGCCCGCAGCTCGGATTCCTCAGCGGGGCGGAACACCACGCCGGTGGATTCACTCTCCGTCAGTACGCGGTCTCCCTGACGGACGGTGACGCCGGTGCAGACAGTGTGGCGGCGGCCCTGCAGCGCGGTGAGCATCCGCAGCGCGTCGGCCTCATCCTGAGGCTTGCCCAGACGCTGGTCATCCAGAAACACCATGGTGTCGGCGGTGATGACGATCTCCTCCGGGGTGCAGAGCTTGGCGGCGGCATCCGCCTTTTCCCGGGAGATGTATTCCACGATCTGCGCCGGGGTGAGACCCGTCGGGTAGTGCTCGTCCGTCTGGGGCACCCGGATGTCAAAATCCGTGATGCCGATGCGGTTCAATAATTCCTGCCGCCGGGGAGACCCGGAGGCCAAAACGATGCGAGACATGGCGGCCCTCCTTACTTGCCGGTGGAGCCGAAGCCGCCCCGGTCGGGACCGGTGAGGTGCTCCACACGGGTAAAGACGAGAGGGGGCTGGTTCTTCATAATGCGGAACTGGGAAATGCGGGTGTTCTTGTCGATGTGGACATCCCGTGTGGCGTACATGGGAACGCGCCACTGGTCATTGTCGCCCCGGTAGGTGTAGTCCACCACACCCATAGAGTTGGCTTGCAGCAGACCGTAGTTCTTAAAGGTGGAACTGCGGGGCACCACATGGGCCTCGTAACCCTCCGGCAGTTCGACGGCGACACCCAAGGGGATCAGGCGGAATTCTCCGGCCTTCATATCCACATCCTCGGCGGCGTGGAGGTCGATCCAGTCGGATTTGCCCGCCACGTAGCACAGCTCGTCGATGCCGTCCACAAAATATTTTACCTTGATTTCTTCCATGTAAAACTCCAAAATCGAAAACAAATAGTATTATATGATCTCTATTATACAAATAGAACTGAAAATCAGCTGAAAAAGCGGGGAATTTCCGGTGAGACTCTGCCGCTGGGTCAATCCACGCCGCGGTAGTAGAGTCCCCGGGTGAAGGGGCCGGAGGCGGGGGCGCCGGTCTGGTAGGCCCGGAAAATGTCCGCACATTCTGCGGGGGCTTCCGTGGTGAACCGCAGGCGGGCATAGGTCAGGCCGCAGTGCTTCCACTCCGGCTTGTCCGCCAGCCACACCGGCGCACTGTTCTGGATCTCCGTCCGGTGGCCGTAGGCCGGGAGCAGCGGGAACTTTGCCCCGGTGCGGTCCTGAAGATCGTTTGGCTTGCGGCAGGGAGCCTGCTGGGGGACGGCGTCACCCGCTTCGGACAGGTGACAGCCGGTTTCATTCTGCACCAGACAGTTTTCCGTGATCATCAGGGGCAGTCGGCCGTAGACGATGGCCTCTGCCGGGATCAGCTTTTGGATGTCCCGCATCTGTGGAAACCGCAGCTCGAAGGACAGGCAGGCGGAGGAGAGCTCCTTGCGCCGGAGATAGTCCAGAGAGCGACTGTTGAACACGTTGAGGCCGAAGTCACCGTGGATAGTCAGTCCGGCGTCCCGCAAAAGGGGCAGATGGCCGATATTCCCAGCCAGAGCGGAGGTGACACCCAGTTTTTTAGCATGGGCCAGCCACCCGCGGAGTTGAGGTTCATTTCGGTCCCGCCAGACACGGGGAAGAATGGCGCACCACTCTCCGGCGAAGTCCGGCAGCGCGTCCCGCTCCGCCAGCAGTTCCAGAGGGAGGTCAATGCGAGCGGGGGCCAGGGGCAGCAGCGCTTTTGCCTGAGGCCAGGAGGTGACGGAAACGGTCAGGGCCGGGGTATCGGCGGTGCAGTCCAGATCCGGCAGGGGGGAGAAGTCCTGTTCCCGGCGGACCGGAACGGCACAACGGGCGTTCTCCAAGGCGGCCAGAGCATCCCGGCGCAGGGCGTTTACCGCCCCGGCGGAGAGAAACAGGCCGTCTGCTACATCGGCGGAGCCGTCCGTACAGCGGAAGGCGGTGCCGCCTGTCTTTTGCAGACGGAATTCCAGATCGGTAGCCGTCAGTGCCTTGTTCTGAGCCGGCTCCGGGATGGGGCCTTCGGCGGCGGCCACATGGCCGTCATCGTCCCAAACTGTCAGGGAAACCGGCTGTCCGGCCTGACAGGAGCAGGAGAAATGGATGGGAACGGTGCGGGCGTCATCCTTTTCGTATTTGGCTCGGGCGGCGGCAAACAATTCCTTCGGCTCCGGGGTGTTTTCAGGGCGGGTGCCAAACATGGCGGGGCCGTGACGGCCCTGCCAGTAGTCCGCTGTAAAACCGGAGCGGGAGAAGGCCAGCTCCAGATCCTTTTTTTCGGCAGCGGTGGGCTTCCGGCCCTCCCGGATCAGACGGGCGTAAATGTCCGTGATGACCGCCACATATTCCGGGCGCTTCATGCGGCCTTCCAGTTTCAGGCAGCTGACATCCATTCGCTCCATGTCGGAAATGCGGTCAGCAAGGCAGCTGTCCTTCAAACTGAGGGGGTAGGTGTTTTTGGCGGGGCCGATGAAGCCGTAGGGCAGGCGGCAGGGCTGGGCGCAGGTGCCCCGGTTGCCGCTGCGTCCGCCAATGAGGGCGCTCATTTCGCACTGGCCGGAATAGCACATGCAGAGAGCACCATGGCCGAAGATCTCGATCTCGGCGGGACAGGCCTTGCAGATGGCGGCGGTGTCCTCCTGGGAACATTCCCGGGCAATGACCACCCGCTCGCAGCCGTCCCCATAGACCTCGTTGGCACCGCCGGCGGTAAAGACGCTCATCTGAGTGCTGGCGTGAAGGGGGAGGTCCGGCAAGGCCTCCCGCAGCAGGGCAAACAGGCCCCAGTCCTGCACCAGCACGGAGTCCACCCCGAGACGGCAGGCCGTCCGGGCGGCATCTAAGGCCAGAGGCAGCTCCCGGTCCGTCAGCAGGGTGTTCAGGGTCAGAAAGACCCGGACGCCCCGGAGATGGCAGTACCGGATGGCATCGGCAAATTCTTCGTCAGAAAAGTTTTTGGCGCTCCGGCGGGCGTTGAAGCTCCCCCAACCCAGATAGACGGCGCCGCAGCCGCTCTGGACGGCGGCCCGGAGGGCTTCCGGAGACCCAGCGGGGGAGAGCAGTTCCAGAGCCATTACTTGCGGTTGTCCAGACGCTGCTGAAGACGGAAGATCTCCCGTTTCAGCTCACTGACCTCAGCCTGGGCCTTGGAAGCCTCGTCCAGATAGCCTTTGATCTGGCTCCGAAGCTGCTCGGCGGCGGCCTGAGATTTGAACAACTCGTCCGTCAGGTTGACGGCAGTGAGCACGGCGGCGTCGGTGCGGCCCACCTTGGCATCGTTCATGACCTCGGTCATTTTGTCGCTGACACAGCTTCCTACCTTCTGCATGTAGGCGGAGGTTTCGTCCGCTACCAGGGTGTATTCCTCTCCGCAGATGGTGATGACAACACGGTTTGCCATTTGCGCATCCTCCTTTTTTATGTACGTCCTGCGTTGGGACGCAATACACAATATTACAGCATCCAGTATAGCACAAAGGCCGCAGGTGTTCCACAAAAATCGTGGGAAATCGAAAAAGTTTACAACTCGCTGACGGCCCTCTTGCCGTAGGGGAAGATTTCGTGTAGAATAAGGGCTGAATGAAAAGGAAAGAGGCTGTCGATAAAGTAGTAAATTCTCCGCGACGGTAAGGTAGGGCAGCCGTTAGCGGCTTTGCCGCTTTACGGATGCTACATACCCCTTGCGGGTAAAGGGTGTGCGCGGGAAACCCAAGAAGGGTTTCCTGCGCCATTGAAATCAAATATTATCAGAACTTTTACAAGTTCTGATAATAAGGGCAACGGGAAGAAAAGATTTTTTCGACCCGTTGCGCCCCCGATTTCCGGGCGCAAAGCGCACGGAAACCGGCTGGGCCGACGGTGTATTCCTGCCCCACGCGGGGCGAAAAGACTTTTTCGACACGCTGAAGGAGGAGCGCGGATGGCGAGTATTTTGATCCACACGGCGGATGAGTCCATCACGCTGACGGCTCAGACGGTGAAGCGTCTGCTGGACCGGGGCGATGGTGATGCGGCGCTGCTGTATCTGGCGCTCCTGCGGCATCACGGCACGGTGCAGCCCCGGTCTTTGGCGGGAGAGCTGCGATGGGAAAAGAGCCGCATCGAGGCGGCGGAGCAAGCCCTGCGGGACCTGCGGCTGTTGGCGCCCGCAGCGGAGGAGATCCCGGAGCCTGCCGATGAAAAGCCCAGCTACCAGCGGGATGACATTGCCCGGCGGTTGGAGAGCAGCGAGGAATTCCGTCTGTTGACGGCGGAGGTGGAAAAAAAGCTGGGGAAGCGGCTCACCACGCCGGATGTGGGCGTTCTGCTGGGACTGAACGATTATCTGGGTCTGCCGGCGGACGTGATCTTCTTGCTGGTGAATCACTGCGTGGAGCGGGTCACCCGGAAGTACGGAGAGGGGCGGCGGCCGACTCTGCGGCAGATCGAGAAGGAGGGCTACGCCTGGGCCAGAAGGGGCATCGACACCCAGAGGGCCGCAGTGGAGTACCTGAAAAAGTACGCGGAGCGTCAGGGGGCCATCCCGCCGTATATGCGGGCGCTGGGCCTGGGAGACCGGCTGCCGGTGGCATCGGAGGAGAAGTATCTGAACGCATGGCAGGAGATGGGCTTTCCGCCGGAGACAGTGGCTCTGGCCTATGACAAGACGGTGCTCAAGTGCCACGAGCTGAAGTGGCCCTACTGCAACGGTATTTTAAAGCGTTGGCACGAGGCGGGCTTACATACTCCGGAGGAGATCGAACGGGCGGACAAGCCCCCGGCGAAGCAGCCGACACAGTCGGCGGGCGACGCCTGGAAATACGTGTAAGGAGGGAGCGGGGACATGGCATACGACGGACGGCTGCTGCGTCTGGCGCAGGAGCGGTATGAAGCGGATCGGAGCGCCCGGGAAGCGGATCTGGCGGAGCAGCGGGAACAGCTCTATGCCCGCAGACCCCGGCTGCGGGAAATTCAGGATCAGCTGCGCCGCACGGCCAGCCGGGTGATGGCCGCCGCTCTGCGGCGGGGAGAGGACCCGCTGCCGGAGATCCAGCGCCTGCGGGAAGAAAACCTCAGCTTGCAGGCAGAACGGCAGATGCTGTTGGCGGAGCTGGGCCTGCCGGACAACGCGCTGGAGGATACGCCCCTCTGCCCCTTCTGCAATGACACGGGCTACCGGGGCGGCGAGATGTGCCGCTGCCTGAAAACCTACTATGTGGAGGAGCAGCGCAAGGAGCTTTCCAAGCTGCTGGATCTGGGCAGCCAGAGCTTTGACACCTTTGACACCGACTGGTATTCCGACCAGCGGGCACCGGGAAAAACCAAGTCTGCCCGGGAGCACATGGAGTGGGTGTATGACACCTGCGTGGAATATGCCCACAATTTTGGAAAAAAACCGGCCAACCTGCTGTTGTTCGGCCGTCCGGGGTTGGGAAAGACCCACCTGTCTGCCGCCATCGCCAGAGAGGTCAGCGGCAAGGGCTTCTCCGTGGTGTACGATACGGCGGGACATATTTTTGAGCGGTTCGAGGCGCAGAAATTTGGCCGGGATGAGGCAGAGCGGGACGTGGAGCGGGTGCTGAACTGCGATCTGCTGATCCTGGACGACCTGGGGACGGAGATGGTGACCACCTTCGTCCAGAGCGCGCTGTATCAGATCATCAATGGCCGCCTGCTGGAAAAGAAGTCCACCATCGTCAGCACCAACCTGATGCCGGAGGCCATCGCACAACGGTATTCCGGACAGATCGCCTCCCGGATCGAGGGAGAGTATCAGCTTCTGCCTTTTGTGGGAGAGGACATCCGGGTATTGAAAAAGAAGCGGGGCCTGTAAGGCCGCTTCCGTATAAGCACGTATAAGCATAAGAATCCCCCGCCCATACTGATGTATGGGCGGGGGATTGCGGTTTTGATCTTAAAAACGGATGGGGATGGCTGCTTTGCAACGAACAAGCTGTGGGGCGCTTCCGTTACGGTTCCGCCGGGATCTCCGGTTCGACAGGAAGGTCAGGGGACGCGGCAGGTTCCGCGGGGACTGTTGGCTCCATAGGAACAGGGGTATCCGACGGAGTGTCCGGTGTGACGGCGGGAATCTCCGCTGTTCCGCTGCCGGACTGGGCGGCGGGAGCCTGTAAGATCACCTTGTTGCGAACCTTGTAGTTACTGGACGCTTCAAAATGGCTGTCGATCACCTTGCCGTCCTTGTCATAAATGGTCTGATAGGAGTTGACCTTGTATCCGGTATAGGGCGTCACCTTCACCACATCCGGGGAGCCGGGAGCCATGGTGGGGTCCTCCTGATAGATGGTTTCCCAGGGGGTCTTCGAGAGGACCTCGTTGCTCATTTTTACATAGGTGCCGTCCACATTGGTGCCCAGGATCTGAACGGTGAGATAGCCCTTTTCATATTTGGTGACGATCTTCACGGGGTACAGGGTGTTGTTGGTGAACTTATAGTCGGGGCCGCCCCAGGACACCGTGGCATCCATGCCCCAGGCGATGTAAGCGGGGACATAGCGGTGGGCGTACCGCTCCGTGATCTCCAGATTGCTTAGGAGACAGGCCAGATACAGGGTGGAGGAGGTCTGGCAGATGCCGCCGCCGATCTCGTCCACGGTTTCGCCCTTGACATAGGCGGGGGCGGGCTTGAAGCCCCGGTCCGCCGTCCGTTTGCCGACGGATCCGTTGTAGGAGAAGGTTTCTCCGCTGTTGAGAACAAGGCCGTTGATAATCTGAGCGGAGAGCTTAACGTTGCCGATCCGCCCGGCGGAGCCGGAGACATGGGTCTTGGCCTCGCCCAGCACGTCCCGGAACAGGACGGCCTTCAAATCGGCGGCGGTGACCTCCGGTTGCTGAATATCAGCCTTCACAGTCAGCGTTTCGCCGGGAGCGGCCTCGTCCATGGCCTTCTGAACGGCGGCGATGTCAAAATCGGCCCCCAGCTGCTCCGGTACGATGGAGTCCGTAGCGGAGTCATAGGAGGCGTTTCGCACCTCGCCGTGGAGCTGGTCGTGGAGCTGCTGGGCGGTGAGGGTCTTGGCGGGGACGGTCTGGAAGGAGACGGGGACTTGATAGCCGCTCAAACTGTAATCGGAAATATCTGCCAGAAGGAGACGGAGATCTTGCGGTGTTCGGCCGTCCCGCGCCTTGGTGATGTGGACAGACTGCCCCTCCACAGCGCCGGAGGCGTCAAGGGGTGCTTCGGAAAGCTGCTCCGTCAGACGGGATACGGTTTTGGAAAAGGCGGCTTGGTCCATGTCCGGCCAATGGGCACCGCCGGGCCAGCGACCGGTGACGGTGGCCAGATAGGCCCAGCCTTTCTTGAAAAAGCCTTTGTTCTGATCATCGTTTTTCCAGAATTGAGCGTCCCCAGAAAAATCCTCTGCCGTGTAGCCCAGATCGCTCACGGTGAACTGAGCCAAGGGCTGGCCCTCGTCATCCACAAGGGTGATCGCCTGCTGGAGAAGCTGACTCTCCAGGCGCTGCTGCGCCTGTTCCACGGTAAGACCGCCCACATCGATGCCGTTGATGTGGCGGTTGGGATAAAATGTATCCAGAGAACCGGCATAGGCGCAAAGGCCCGCGTAGGCCGCCAGCAAAACCGCCAGTACGATGCCGGCGATCAGCAACGGCCCCTTCCCACTCTTTTTGGGTTCCTCGTTCAGCCGCTTCCCCGGCTGGGTCTGCATCTCGGCTTCACGGATCGGTTCCATAAGAAGCCCTCCTGTTTTGATCGTTATGTTAAATGAGAAACAATCTCCCATTTAACGCTATCATATCACTCTTTTCTGAAAAAAGGCGTTACAATCCGGTAACAGAGTGAAATAATTTTGACTTTTGGCGCAAGCGGCAGGCTGTGGTTTCCGAAAAAACCAAAAAGCGGAGACCGAAGTCTCCGTTTTTTTGAAAAGGACTGTAAACGTCAGCCGACCCGGCGGTTCTTGGGGATGCGGATAGTGAGGAGGATGGCGTCCTCCGTGTCCTCCCGGCGGGATTCCGCGTCGATGCCGGCCTCCCGCACCAGCCGCAGGCCCCGGTCCAGACTGTTGAGAAACAGGCGGACATCCTTGAGAAGAAAGACCCGGCGGCCGGAGGGGGGCGTGGCTTGCAGCTGGGCCAGACGCTTGTCGATGTACTGCTCCGTCTGGGCTACGTTCAGGTGCTGGCGGATGATGTGGTGGAGGGCGTTCAGACGTTCTTCTTCATCCTCCAGACGGAGGAGGGCACGGGCGTGGCGCTCGGTCAGGTCATGTTCTGTGAGCAGGCGGCAGCAGTCAGGGGAGAGCCGCAGCAGGCGCAGTTTGTTGGCCAGGGCGGAGGGGGAGCGGCCCAGCAGGGCAGCGGCGACCTCCTGCGTGGAGCCGGACTGACGGAGATAGGCGGCAATGGCGGCGGCTTCCTCCAAGTAATGCAGGTCCCGGCGCTGGATATTTTCGATGAGGGCCAGAATGGCGGAGTCCTGCTCATCGACCTGCATTTCCAGGCAGGGAACTGTTTGCAGTCCCGCCAGCTTGGCTGCCCGGAGGCGGCGCTCTCCCGCTATCAGCTCCCAGCCGTCAGCGCTGTGGCGGACGGTCAGGGGTTGGATGATCCCATGGCGGCGGATGGATTCCGCCAGCTCCGCCAGAGGTCCGGGAGCGAATTCCCTTCGGGGCTGGTGGGGGTTGGGAGCGATCTGCTCCACCGGAAGCCAATGGACCTGCGTGTCCAACATGCGCGGCACCTCCTGACAGGTTCGGAAACGGCGGGCGTTCCCGGTTCTGCCTGTATTGTAGCGCCGGGGAGTGGGGGAAATGTCGGGAAATCTGTCGGGAAATTAAAAGAAAATAAAAAAGCGCAGGGGGTATCTGCGCTTTTTTGAGATATTTATCACTTCGGCGTTGTTTCGCCGGAAGGGTAGACCCGCTGTAGAAGCCGGACGGCCAGAGAAACAGAGAGCTGGGAGAGTACCGGCGAAACAGAGGGGGAAAATACCACATCGGAGGGAAAATACTGGGCTGCCAGTGTGGCTGCGGCGGAATTGTTCCGCATCCCGGAGTTGACGGAAACGGCCAGACCAGTGTCGTAAGGAAGACGGAACAACCGGGATATCCCGAAACCGATGGTCAGTCCCAATACCCGCATCACGAGGGAGCAGCATACCAACAGGGCCAGAGAGATATTCAGATGACGGAGGCTGTCAGCGCAGCGGGTGACGTTGGCGCTGACGATCAGCAGCAGTACCAGCTTGGAAGGCAAAGCTAATTGTGTTTTCAGGTGGGAACAGCGCTCCCTGCCCCAAACGCGGCACAGGAACATAGCTGCCGCGGCAGGGATTACCACCATGACCATCAGACTTTTGATGAGCCCCAACGTGTCCAGCGCCACCATGGTGCCGCACAGCAGCCGCAGCGTCAGCGGCAGAATCAACGGGGAGAGCAGGGAGTCCAGCAGAACGGTGGAAAGGCAGATCCCTGTGCTGCCGCCGCCAATCGTCATCCAGATCAGGGAGGATACGGCGGCGGGAGAGCTTTCCACCAGTACCAGACTCAGGGTATAAAGGGGATTCTGCGGAAAAATCAGGACGCCTGCGCCCAAGGCAATCACAGGCATGAGAACATGCAGAGTGAGCATGGTCAGCAGGACTGGCTTAGGATGGGCCATAACCTGGGCCAGATCCCGGAATCCGCCGCCCAGGCTGTTGGCAAAGGTCTGGAAAATCATCATATAGCCCACATAGGGGGAGAAAACGCCCAATTGCGTTGGAAAGAGCAGACCTGCAATCAGAGCTGCCAGAATCAGAAAGGGGATGTTATTTGCAATCCAATTGTTAAGCTGCGCGGCTTTCTTCATGTGCGTCAGGGTCCTTTCAGCCTTTAGCGGCAGGCGTAGGAATACCAGCCCTCACTGGACCGGGTAGTTTCGATTTCCCAACCGTTTTGACGGAGGGCGTCCGCCACCTCCTCGGCCCGGGTGTCGATGATGCCGGAGCAGAGGAACAGCCCGCCGGGCTTCAGGAACTGCCGCACCATGGGGGCAAGCCCTATAATGACGTCCGCTACAATGTTGGCAACCACCACATCGTAGCCGCCGCCCAGAGTTTCCCGGAGGGCACCGTTGGAGAGGACATCCCCAACCAGAACGGTGTAGCGGTCCTTGCCGATGCCGTTGAGAGCGGCGTTTTCATAGGCCACCGTCAGGCACTTGTCGTCAATGTCCACAGCCTTGGCGGAGGCGGCACCCAGCCGCAGCGCGGCAATGGAGAGGATGCCGCTGCCGCAGCCCAGATCCAATACGGTCTCGCCGCCGTGGACGGCTTCCTCCAGCGCTGTCAGGCACAGGCGGGTGGTGGCGTGGCTGCCTGTGCCGAAGGTGAGGCCCGGCTCTAAGATCAGGGGCACCTTGCCGGCGTATTTGGCCTGCCCCTTCACGTTTTCCTGTTCCCATTCCGGGATTACCAGCAGGCGTTCGCCGATCTCCATGGGCTTATAATACTGCTTCCAGTTGTTTTCCCAGTCGGCGTCCTTCAGATTTTCCAGCGTCATCAGGAGGGTGCCGTATTTTCCGGCATGGGCGTCCTTGAAGCCCTGAAGAGCAGTGCGGAGGTGGGCCAACTGGTCAAAGCCGTCTCCGTCCGCCGGGAGGTAGAAGGTGATCCGGGATTTACCCTTCATGGACGCCTCCAGATCTTCGTCCACATAGTCCCAATACTGGTGGTTGTTTTCCAGAAAGCTCTGGAAATCCTGCTCGTCGTCAATGACCACGCCGTCCACCCCATTGGCGGAGAGGAAGATTTCCAGAGGCTCCAGCCCGGCGTGATTCGTGTCAATGTGTACTTCCAGCCATTCCATATATGATCCTCACATGTGCTTCCGCCAGAGCGGAAAATTTAATTTCATACGCATAAAACTTCATGCATGAGCAGTGCACCGCGAACATGCACAAATGCCAGTGCATGAAGTTTTCGTGCATCATTTCCGGTTGCCCCGCAGGGGCGAGGAAATGGCACATTTCTTATTTTGCTATGTGTTTGCATAGCAAAAATAGTTTGGGGATTTCCCCAAACTATTTTAGCATAATTATCGTTCGCTGCCAAGGAAAAACAGCGCCATGGTGCCGGGGCCGGAGTGGTTGCCGATGACAGGACCCACATAGTTGATGTGGACGGTCTTCACACCCAGACGGCGGCGAACCTCACCGGCAACAAATTCAGCGTCTTCCAGACAGTCACCGTGGCTGATGAACACCGTCTGACCGGCGGGGTCGATGGCGGTGGCCTCCATCCGGTCTACCAGCGCCGTCAGAGACGCCTTGCGGCCCCGGGCCTTGCTGACCGGGATCAGGCGGCCCTCGTCGTCCACATGCATGACAGGCTTGATGGCCAGCATGGTGCCGAACAGGGCGGTGGCGGCGTTGATCCGGCCGCCCCGCTTCAGGTGGTTCAGATCGTCCACTGTGAACCAGTGGCAGACGCGGCCCTTGGTCTCCTCGGCAAAGGTCTTCACCTCGTCGATGGTTTTCCCCTTTTTCTGCTCCTGAGCGCAGAGATACACGAACAATCCCTGCCCCAGAGAGGCGCAGAGGGAGTCCACCGTCAGGATCTTCGCGTCGGGAAATTCGTCCTTCAACTCCTCCGCGGCAATGACGGAGGACTGGTAGGTGGTGGAGAGGGCGGAGGAAAAGCTGATGCTCAGGATGTCCTTTCCGGTTTTCAGGATCTCCCGCATCTTTTCCTCAAATTCCCCCACGTTGACGGCGGAGGTGGTGGCCAGCTCGCCGGAGCGGACCCGCTCGTAGAACTCATGGAAGCCGATCTCCCGGCCATCCAGATAGTTGCGGTAGGTGCGATCACCCATTTGCAGGCTCAACGGTAGGACCTCTACGCCCAGCTCTGCGGCCATTTCCGCAGAGAGATCGCAGCAGCTATCCGTTAAAATTACATAATCACGCATCAGTCCTTGCGCTCCTTTCTGCTTTTCGCGGCCTTTTTGGCCTCGGCTTTATCCGGTTTGCCGGCGGGTTTCGTCCGGGCGCGGAGCTGGGCCACATACTGACGGCTCACAAGGCCGGCGGCATAACTCAGCAGACCGAAATGAACAGCGGCGTCCGCCAGATTGTCAGTTCCTTCATAAGCGCCCATCTCCTGCACGGCACTGGACAGGGCACCGTCCAGACTTTCCAGAAAGGCCCGGTAGCCGTTTTCCACGGAGCGGTCATCAGAAAGCTCAGTGCGGATCAGCAGGTCCATATCCCGGACGGACATCACCTGCTTGAGAATGCAGACGAAGGTGAGGTAGGCCAGATGGTCCCGGTTGTATTTCTTGCCCTCAGCCCGGGGGACCAGGGCGTTTTTCGTGTAGTTATTGACCATAGAGGCTGTCAGAGCGTCGCTCTCGTCCAGACGGATGGTCTGCCGTTCCATGTAGGAGAGGACCTGATCCATATACAGGGGGAAATCCGGCAGTGTTTCCCAATCCGCAGGGCGGTGGGTCTCCAACTGACGGCGAAAGGCGGAAATTTCTTCCATACCGGTGCTCCTTCCTTTGAAATCAGAGCAAGTATATCACATTTTTGTAGTTTTGTAAACCGGATTATGCGTTAAGGAAAACAGGAAGAAAGACAGGGGAAAACGAAAATTGTTATTTTCCCACGCAGAAACGGCTGAACACCGCGCCTACGATCTCCTCCTTGGCGGTGCGGCCCGTCAGTTCGCCGATGGACTCCAGTGCTTCCTCCGCATCAGTGAGGACAGCGTCGGGAGTCAGACCGCTGTCCAGCGCGGACAGCGCCCGACGGACAGCCTCCAGACTCCGGCGGACGGCGGATTCCTGCCGGGCGTTGGTCAGCAGGGAACCGGCTTCGGCAGGCGCACCGGCGGGGAAGCAGTCCTGAATGGCGTCCACCAGCGTATCTAGGCCGCCGGGGGCCACGGAGTTGAACGAAACCAGAGCGTCCGGCTCCCGCAGGCCCTTGGGGAGCTGCCAGACGGCGGTTTTCACGGCGGGGTTCAGATCGTTTTTGCTGACAGCCAGGATCCAGTGGGGGGCCTGGGCGGAAAGGGAGAGTATGTCCTCATCCACAGTCGGCGGTGTCTGACTGCCGTCCACCACGGCGATTACCAGATCGGCAGTCTCTGCCGCCTTGCGGCTGCGCTCTACGCCCAACTGCTCCACGGCGTCGGCGGTATCGTGGATACCGGCGGTGTCAATGAGCCGCAGGAGGGTGCCGCCGCAGGTAACGGTCTCCTCCACCGTGTCCCGCGTGGTGCCGGGGATGTCGGTGACGATGGCCCGGTCATAGCCAGCCAAGGCATTGAGCAGGGAGGACTTACCGGCATTGGGCAGGCCCACGATAGCGGTGCGGACGCCGTTTTTCAGCACCCGGCCCCGCTGGGCGGTGTCCAGCAGGGCGGAGAGGGTGTCGGCGGCGATTTGCAGAGAGGATCGGATCTGCTGCGGCTGAATGTCCTCAATGTCTTCGTCGGGGTAATCTACCACGGCGTAAAACCGGGAGGTGATGTCGATGAGGGCCTCCTGCACCGGCTCCAAGCGGCGGCGGAGACCGCCGTCCAGCTGGGCTGCGGCGTTTTTCGCGGCAGCGGCGGACTGGGCATCGATGAGATCGATGACGGCTTCCGCCTCCGTCAGGTCCATTTTACCGTTGAGGAAGGCCCGCTTGGTGAATTCACCGGCCTGTGCCTGCCGGGCTCCGGCGGCAAAGAGAGCGGAGAGCAGGGTGTGGAGGACCACGGGAGAGCCGTGGCAGTGGAATTCGGCGGAGTCCTCCCCAGTGTAGCTGTGTCCGCCGCCGAAGCGGACGGCTAATCCCTGATCGATAACGGCGCCGGAATTGTCCAGCATTTCTCCGAACACCATCTTGTGAGAGGGCTGCTGGGCGAAGGGGACTCCGTTCCGGGGACGAAAGACCCGGTCACAGGAGGCAAAGCAGCCATCCCCGGAGACCCGGACGATGCCGATGGCGGTGGCGATGCTGCCGGTGGCAATGGCGGCGATGAGATCAGACATAGAAGCTCCTTTCAGAGGGTGCCGCTTTGCGGCATGGGAAAGCATGGTGATACCATGCGGGATCGAATCCTAAAATGGGCTTTGCCCATTGGAATGTCCCCTACTTTTTCTTTGCTCCAACAAGGGGCGCGGCGAACCGCCGCAAGGATGCACCCCCGTTTTCTTTTTGAGACATCAAAAAGAAAACGCGCCGTGCACGGTGGAAAAGAAAAAATGTCAGGGGTGAGTTGACCGCTTTGTCGGTCAACTCACCCAAAACGGAGGTTGGCCGCCACGCACTGCCGACTAAACTTGAAACGCCCCTACCGGCTGCGCTATACTCAAATCTCAAATCAGTGCGTCCCCGCACCAGAAAGTCCTTCGCACACAGGTGTTGCAAATAGGACGTCCTCTGCTTCTCTTTCCACTGTTGCTCCCCCGTCTTTCCTTGGGAGGAATTTCCAAAGGGGAAAGCACCAAAGCGCCGCCGGGGGGCAGATAAAGCGAGGTGCTTTCGAGGAAATGGCACGATTGGCGGCCCATCAGGGCCGGGAATCGTATCGCCGTGACGGTGTAAGGTGGCGTCCCCCATGTTTCGGGTGGGGGTCTAAGGGGGAGGGGGCTTTGCGCCAAAGACTCCTTCCCCTTGCCCCGTAGTGGGAACTGCCCCCTGCGGGAACAGAGAGAATATCCTCTTTGGCTTCGCCGGGAATCCCGGCCTTTTGTTGTGGCGCAGGAAACGAAAAAGGCGGGGCAGGCGAAGTGCCCGCCCCGTCTGGCGTTTTAGAATAGAAAGACGATTTACTTGACCCGCTCGCCGTTGGCTTCCTTGGCGGCGATCTCACGCATGGCGTCCTTGTGGGAGAGGTTCACGCGGCCCTTCTCGTCGATATCGGTGACCTTGACCCACATCATGTCGCCGATCTTGCAGGCATCCTCCACCTTTTCAATGCGGTGGTCGGCCAGCTTGGAGATGTGCACCAGACCGTCCTTGCCGGGAGCCAGCTCCACGAAGGCACCGAAGGTCATCAGGCGCACCACGCGGCCGTAGTACAGCTTGCCGATCTCGGGGACGAACACGATATCGTCGATGCACTTCTTGGCGGCGTCGCAGGCGGAAGCGTCGGCTGCGGCGATGTGGATGGTGCCGTCATCGTCAATGTCGATCTTGGCGCCGGTATCGGCCACGATCTTCTGGATGACAGAACCGCCCTTGCCGATGACGTCCCGGATGTTGTCGGGATTGATGTGCATAATGACCATCTTGGGGGCGTACTTGGAGACTTCCTTCCGGGGCTCGGAGATGCAGGGCAGCATGATCTGGTCCAGGATCTCGCAGCGGGCGTCATAGGTGATGTCCAGAGCGTTCTTGATGATCTCCATGGTCAGACCGTCATTCTTCAGGTCCATCTGGATGGCGGTGATGCCCTTCTTGGTGCCGGCCACCTTGAAGTCCATCTCGCCGTGGAAGTCCTCCACGCCCTGAATGTCGATAAAGGTGGTGAAGCCGCCGTTGTCGTCCTGGATCAGGCCGCAGGAAATACCGGCCACAGGCGCCTTGATGGGCACGCCGGCATCCATCAGAGCCAGCGTGGAGCCGCAGATGGAGCCCTGAGAGGTGGAGCCGTTGGAGCTGACGACCTCAGAGACCACGCGGATCGCATAGGGGAAGTCCTCCACAGAGGGGATCACGGGCAGCAGAGCACGCTCGGCCAGAGCGCCGTGACCGATCTCGCGACGGCCGGGGCTGCGGGCGGGCTTGGCTTCGCCCACAGAGTAGCCGGGGAAGTTGTAGTGGTGCATGTAGCGCTTCTCGGTCTCTTCCCAGATGGTGTCCAGCTTCTGGCAGGCGGACAGGGTGTCCAGGGTGCAGACGGAGAGAACCTGGGTCTGGCCGCGGGTGAACAGGCCGGAGCCGTGGACCCGGGGCAGCACGCCCACTTCGGCGCTGAGGGGACGGATCTCGTTCTTCTGGCGGCCGTCCACGCGGTGGCCTTCCAGCAGCCAGGCCTTGACGATCTTCTTCTGGAACTTGTAGGTGATCTCCTCCAGATACTGGTCCATGTCGGGGTGATCTTCCAGATACTTCTCGTGCCACTTTTCGATCATGGCGTTCCAGCGCTGCTCACGGACGTTCTTGTCATCGGTGTCCATAGCGGCCTTGGCCTCGTCCATGAAGTTGGCCACGATGTCGTCGAACAGCTCCTGGTCGAAGGCGGCGTGGGGATAGTCGAACTTGGGCTTGCCGATCTCGGCGACCATCTTGTTGATGAGCTTGATCTGCTTCTGGTTCTCCTCGTGGGCCTTCTGAATGGCTTCGAACATCTTGTCGTTGGGGACCTCGTTGGCGCCGGCCTCGATCATGACCACCTTCTTGCCGGTGGAGACCACGGTGACGTCCAGATCGCTGACCTTGCGCTGTTCACTGGTGGGGTTGATGACCAGCTCACCGTCCACCAGGCCCATCTTCACGGCGCCCACAGGACCGTTCCAGGGGATATCGGAGATGGCCAGAGCGGCGGAGGTGCCGATCAGAGCGGCGATCTCGGGAGAGCAGTCATGATCCACAGCCATGACGGTGGCCATGATGGACACGTCATTGCGGAAGTCATAGGGGAACAGGGGGCGGATGGGGCGGTCGATGACGCGGCTGGTGAGGATGCCCTTCTCACCGGGACGGCCCTCGCGGCGGTTGAAGCTGCCGGGGATGCGGCCCACGGCGTACATCTTCTCATCAAAGTCCACGCTCAGGGGGAAGAAATCGATGCCGTCCCGGGGACGGGCGGAGGCGGTGGCGCAGACCAGCACGCGGGTGTCGCCGTAGCCCACCATGACGGCGGCGTTGGCCAACTCAGCCAGCTTGCCCACTTCCAGAGTCAGGGGACGGCCTGCCAGCTCCATCTCGTACTTATGATAGCCGGGGAACTGCCGATGGGTGATAATGGTTGACATAAGATTGCTCCTTTACTCAGATGCTCGAGAGCGGCTCTTTTCGTATTTGAAAGCATGTCCGAGATTCGGGCACAGTTTCAAACACAAAAAGCAACAGCTCCCGGCGAAAAATGACTTAAAATTCGCAGAAAAGGGTGACGGAGATCCGCTCCGTCACCCTCATTGCTTCTTACTTCCGGATGCCCAGCTTGGCGATCAGGGCACGATAGCGCTCGATATCCTTCTTCTGCAGATAGTCCAGCAGGCTGCGGCGCTTACCGACCATCTTCAGCAGACCACGGTTGGAGTGCTTGTCCTGGGGGTTGGCGCGCATATGCTCGGTGAGGATGTTGATACGCTCGGTGAGGATCGCGACCTGGACCTCGGGGGAGCCAGTGTCGGTCTCGTGGGTACGGTTGGCCTCGATCACGGCCGTCTTCTGATCTTTACGCAGCATTGTGTGTTTCCACCTTTCAAAAAATTCTCCGTGAACTGCGCCCTGGGAGTGGTGAAATCCTCCGCGGAACGAAGTCCCGGAATTGCGCACAAATTCACGTGCTGAACAAGTTTACCATAGGAATGTGCGGTTGTAAAGAGAAAAATGCAAAAAATTCCTTGTTTTTATAAAAGGAGCGGGGAAAAGAGGCGGGAAATATTTTTTTGAAAGGGGATTGACAGAGAGAAACGGCCGTGTTATCCTAACTGTACTAACACACATAGTACAGTTGGTACAGTTCGGAGGAACGTTATGAAGGTCATCAAGAAGGTAGTAGCCGCCCTGATGGTGCTGGGAGCACTGGCGGCGCTGACGGTAGGCGTGGTTTTGAAGCCGGGCCGGAAAGGAGACGAAACATGATGCTGTTTGGTTTTGCGGGGATCGCCGCCATCGTGGGTCTGATTTTTGCCGCTGTTGTTCTGGTGTCCGTGGCCTTGCAGCCCTGAGCGCGGGGCGGATGCGATGAGTACGCTGCTTTTGCTTGGTATCGCAGGCGCGGTACTGCTGGTTATTTTGCTGACAGCGGTGATCCTGCACCGCTGATCGAACATTCCTCAGAAAGGAGAGGCACATGTGCTGACATTGAATTACCGGGATTCCCGTCCCATTTATGAACAGATCAAGGACGGCCTGCGGCGGATGATCGTCACCGGGGCCATGGCTCAGGACGAAAAGCTGCCGTCGGTCCGGGCGCTGGCCACCCAGCTGTCCATCAATCCCAACACCATCCAGCGGGCCTATAACGAGTTGGAAGCGGAAGGCTATATTTACTCCGTGGCGGGAAAGGGCAGCTTCGTCAGCGGTACGGCGGACGCCGACGCTGTCCGGCGGGAAACGCTTCGGGCGGATGTGAAAAAACTGCTGAATGAGCTGCGGTATCTGGGCGTGACGGAAGCGGACGCTGCGGCGCTCATCGAGGAGGTATACGAGCAATGATCGAAGTGAAAAACGTCGTCAAGACCTTTGACGGCTTTGCCGCCCTGAATGACGCGACCCTCAGTGTGCCCACCGGAGCCGTCTACGGACTGGTAGGGCCCAACGGCGCGGGCAAGTCCACCATCATCCGCCATCTCACCGGCATTTTCCGGCAGGACAGCGGCACCGTGCGGCTGGGCGGCGAGGATGTGTGGGAAAACGCGGCGCTGAAGGCCAAGATCGCCGCCATTCCCGATGATTGGTACTATTTCAATTCCGCAGGCATCGGGGATATGATGCGGTTTTACAAGGGCTTCTATCCAAACTTCTCCACGGAGCGGTATGAAAAGCTGCGGGAAGTGTTTGAACTGGACGAAAAGCGGCCTATCCGGCGGTTTTCCAAGGGTATGCAGAAGCAGGCGGCCTTCTGGCTGGCTCTGTCCGCCATGCCGGATTATCTGATCCTGGATGAGCCTGTGGACGGTCTGGACCCGGTGATGCGCCGTCAGGTGTGGAGCCTGATGATGGGCGATGTGGCGGAGCGGGGCACCACGGTGCTGGTATCCAGCCACAACCTCCGGGAGCTGGAGGACGTGTGCGACCATGTGGGCATCATGGATCACGGCCATGTGCTGCTGGAGCGGAGTCTGGCCCAGTTGCAGGATAACATGGTGAAATTGCAGGTGGTGTTCCCTGACGGCATGGAGGACGTTCCGGCGGAGCTGCCGGTGCTTCATGCCTCGAAGCTCGGCCGGGTGCATACCCTCATCATGCGGATGAACGCGCAGGAGGCCACGGAGCGGCTGATGGCTTACAGCCCGCTGCTGGTGGACGCCATCCCCCTGACGCTGGAGGAGATCTTTATTTACGAATTGGGAGGTGCAGACTATGCGGTCAAAGACATCGTGCTTTAACGGCACTCTTTTCCGGAAAAACCTGTCCCGGTACTGGCCGCTGTGGGGTCTGGCCTCCTTCGGCGGGGCCATGTTCCCCTTGGCGATGCTGCTGGAGCTGCTGCACGACGGGTTCCGGCTCTGGTCGCCTCTGGAGACCACGAGGGCCTACTATACGGTGCTGTCCTATGGGGTGCCGGTTATTTCCATCGTGTACGCCATTTTGTGCGCCATGGCGGTGTGGAGCTATCTTTACAATGCCCGCAGCGTGGGAATGATGCACACGCTGCCCATCCGCCGGGAGGGACTGTTTGTTACCAACGTGCTGTCCGGCCTGACGATGATGGCTATTCCCTACACCGTCACCGGCGTGCTGACGGTGCTGGTGACGATGCTGTTCGGCGGATTTGAGCCGGTGGGCGTGCTGGTGACGGTCTTAGGCGTTATGGGGGAGAGTTTGTTCTTCTTCGGCCTTGCTACCTTCTGTGCCTTCATCGTGGGCAACGTGTTCATGCTGCCCACTCTTTACGGACTGCTGAACTTCATCGCCGTGCTGACGGACTTCATGGTGAACCTGTTGGCGCAGGGCTTCTGCTTCGGCCTGAACAGCAGCTATTCCGGTACCGTGGAGTGGCTCAGCCCCGTGGTATACCTCATACAGAAGATCTCTCCCAACAGCACCTACGAGACCCAGTGGGTGACGGATCGACTGGGCGGTCAGCGGTATGAGACCAGTGTGCTGACCTCCGTGACGCTGGAAAACGGCTGGCTCATCGCCGCCTATGCCGCCGCGGGTGCGGCGCTGCTGGGACTGGCGTGGCTGCTGTACCGCAGACGCCGCAGCGAGAGCGCCGGGGACGTGGTGGCCGTGGGCTGGATGAAGCCGGTGTTCCGGTACGGCTGCGCCGTCTACGCCGCCATTTTAGGCGGACGGCTGCTGTACGCCCTGCTGTGGGAGAGCTTTCAGAGCGGCCAGTACTTCACGCTCCTGCCTATGATCTTGTGCATGATCGCGGGCGGCGCTATTGGCTATTACGCGGCGTCCATGCTGCTGGCGAAAACGCCCCGGGTGTTCAAGACCACCTGGAAGGGGATGCTGGCGGTGGCGCTGGGCTGCGCGGCCCTGTGCGGCGCTATGAAGTACGACCTGTTCGGCGTGACCCGCCGGGTCCCCGCGCCGGACAGCGTGAAGCTGGTGAACGTCTACGCCGCCGGCAGCAACTATTACCTGACCCCCGGAAAGGACGACGCCCTCATCGAGGAGGTCCGGACGCTGCATCAGACCATCATCGACGATAAGGATTACATTCTGGGATACCGTTCGAGAACTGACTATGATTTCGTCGCTGATACTGCCAGTACGGAAATGGCCGTGGAGGACTCCGGGGCACAGTCAACCATAAGCAATATCCGGATCACCTACATGCTGAACAGCGGACTGAAGGTGGAGCGGCGGTACAGACTGTATCTGACCTCTGGCCGCATGGCTCAGAAGGGCACCTATGACTATCTGCTGGATCAGCTCATCAACAGCCCGGAGATGCGTCAGAAGCGTATCCGCTGGCGGGATGAGGGCTTCCAGATGACTGAAGCGTGGTACGATACATGGAGCGGCGGCGGCGACCTCAGCAGCCGGGAGGCGGGTCTGCTCCTGGACGCTGTGGCCAAGGACGCGGAAAATGGGGATTGGGGCGTGTATAACTGGTTCCTGGCGGATAATGACGCCGACAGCTATGACCTCCATATTCAGTTCCAATACAAGCTGCCGGAGAGCCTGTTCAACGGGAGCTATGATACGATCCAGGTCAACGTCAAGGAAGGCATGACGGAGACGATCCGGGCGCTGAAGGACCTGAAATTGATCACCGACGCCGATCTGGTCACCAACCGGGAACGGTACCCGTGGCAGTACGGCAAGGGTGGCTGGGACCAATATGACCAGTTCTATAAGCAGTTCAATATGAGTCCCGAGGAATACTATGACCGGTACGGCGAGTACCCGGCGGGGTGGTTCGGCACGGAGAGCGATGATTCGTCCACGGAGACGGAAATTGATCCCGCCGCGGATGACAGCCACAGCCCCAGCATGTCCGCCGGGGCGGAGTCCACCGGTCTCGGCATCATCGGCGGGGCGGACGGCCCCACGGTGATGGTGACGGCTACGGCCTGACCCAAATCGTACCGCAAGGACACTCCCCGGCGGGAGACCGCCGGGGATAGCGTGTCGAAAAAGTCTTTTCGCCCCGCGTGGGGCAGGAATACACCGTCGGCCCAGCCGGTTTCCGTGCGCTTTGCGCCCGGAAATCGGGGGCCTTCCTCGAAATGGGCTCGCTTTCTCCGCCGCTGGCGGCGCATCGCCCGTTTCCCCTTCTTGGGTTTCCCGCGCATACCCTTTACCCGCAAGGGGTATGCAGCATCCGTAAAGCGGCAAAGCCGCTAACGGCTGCCCTACCTTACCGTCGCGGAGGATTTACCACTTTATCGACAGTCTCTCCCCGGCGGGAGACCGCCGGGGAGACAATGGAAATATACGATATGAATGAGCATACGTTTTTTGAGTGGAAACGCTCCGAAAGACTGACGGCGGCGCTGGCGCTGGTGTTCTGCCTGCTGGGACTGGGACTTCAGCGCCTGCCGGGGGTGGGCTTTTCCGGAAAGCTGAGCTGGGGACTGGCGCTGGTCTGTCTGGTGTTGCTGGGCCTGAGCCGGTTGAGCCGCCGCCACCGGGGCTGGAAGATTTTGCTGCGGATCGCCCAAATAGGACTGGCGGCGCTGGTTTTGGGATTGTCGGCGGTGGAGATCTGGGTCATCCGGGCCGGACACCGGGACGAGTCAGCCCAATCGGCGGACGCGGTGATCGTTCTGGGGGCCGGGGTCAACGGCACCACGCCCTCCGTGGCCCTGCAAACCCGCATCGACGCGGCGGAGCGGTATCTCAAGGCGCATCCGGGCATCCCGGCGGTGCTGTCCGGGGGACAGGGGCCGGGAGAGGATATCTCCGAGGCCCGGGCTATGTATGATGCGCTGACGGCCCGGGGCATCGACCCGGAGCGGCTGATCTTAGAGGAGCAGTCCGCCAATACCCGACAGAACCTGCAAAATTCTCTGGCGCTGCTGCCGGATGACTACCATAAAACAGTGGCCATCGTCACCAACGATTTCCACATGGGGCGGGTGCGGCTGCTGCTGAACGCCGCCGGACCCGGCAGGGTGGTGCAGGTCCCGGCGAAGCTGCCGTGGTGGTGGCTCAGTGCCAACTATTACCTGCGGGAGAGCTTCGCCGTGGTGAACGATCAGGTGGTGCGGCCTCTGTTGGCTTAAAATTTTTAAAAATTTTTTGGAAAAATGTGCAACAAAATCGGTGTTCAAATCGTCTTATAGGTACAGGAACAAAAAACGCTCCAAGGGGCGCTGAAGGAGTCATGTGTGTATGAAAGGAGAAGCACGCACTATGGAAACGACAATGACCAGGGAACCGATCTGGAAGCTGTGGGTAGATACCCAGCGCCGTGTGGTGTCCTTTCATGAGGAGGCCGGTTCTCAACTGATGGAATTCCGGGACCGGGAGATGTTTTTGCGGTGTATCGACGGATACACGGCCCAGCTCTACCGATATCAGTGACATGAAGCTTATCAAGCGGGTATGACCTTCCACTATCAGCGGAAGGTCATACATTTTTCGGGGAAAAACCGGGAAAATACGGTTGACAAACGGTGAAAATGTGATATGATAACCGAGTAACTGGATATTTGGCGAAGAAAAGGAAGAGTAGCCGGTCGAAAGTCTGTAAAGAGAGCCGCCGTTTGGTGCGAGGCGGACAGGCGCGACGGTGAAAATCACCTTGGAGCCTCCTGCTGAAAGACGACGCGAGTAAGCGTGGACGTGTGACGGGCGTTATTCCGTCAGCCTGTAATGGCAGGCGTGAGTGGCCGCGCTCCGCAAGGGGACCGGCAAGAAGAGTGGTACCGCAGAGTGTTTTCAAACGCTTTGTCTCTGAGTTCAGAGGCAAAGCGTTTTTTGTTTTGCTACGCCGTGAGGGATTCGAACCCTCACAACGGACGCTTATATCAGGAACAGAAGGAAAACTTACAATATAAAAGGAGACGCATCATGGATTACAACAAGACCATCAATCTGCCCAAGACCGACTTCCCCATGCGGGCGGGTCTGCCCAAGCGGGAGCCGGAGATGCTCAAGCGCTGGGAGGACATGGACCTCTACAACGAGCTGCTGAAGAAGAACGAGGGTAAGCCCCGCTTCTCCCTTCACGACGGCCCTCCGTTCTCCAACGGCAGCCTCCACATGGGCCACGCCCTAAACAAGTCCCTGAAGGACATCATCGTCCGGTCCTACGCCATGCGTGGCCGGTACACACCCTATATCCCCGGCTGGGATAACCACGGCATGCCCATCGAGAGTGCCATCATCAAGGAGCAGAAGCTCAACCGCAAGGCCATGAGCGTGTCGGACTTCCGTACCGCGTGCCACGCCTATGCCGAAAAGTATATCGGCATCCAGATGGAGGGCTTCAAGCGCCTGGGCGTGGTGGCCGACTGGGAGCATCCCTACAAGACCATGAATCCCAGCTTTGAGGCCGAGGAGGTCAAGGTCTTTGGCGAGATGTACAAGAAGGGCTACATCTACAAGGGCCTGAAGCCCGTGTACTGGTGCTACCATGACGAGACCGCTCTGGCTGAGGCTGAGATCGAGTATCAGGATGATCCCTGCACCACCGTGTATGTGAAGTTCCCCATGCATGACGATCAGGGCAAGCTGAGCCATCTGGACAAGTCCAAGCTGAACTTCGTGATCTGGACCACCACCATCTGGACCCTGCCCGGCAACCTGGCCATCGCGCTGCATCCCTCCGAGAGCTATGCCGTGGTGAAGAACAACGGCAACGGCGAGATGTATATCATGGCTGAGGCCCTCACCGACAAGGTGATGGGCGTGGCGGGTATCTCCGATTACGAGATCGTGGAGACCCACGAGGGCGCCTTCTTTGAGAATATGCTGGCGGATCATCCCTTCCTGCCCAAGACCAGCCGTCTGGTGCTGGCCGATTATGTTACCATGGATTCCGGTACCGGCTGCGTCCACACCGCTCCCGGCTTCGGCGCGGATGACTACCAGACCTGCAAGCGTTACGGCATGGACATGGTGGTGCCTGTGGACGATCAGGGCCGCCACACCGACTATGCCGGCAAGTACGCCGGGATGGTGGTGGAGGAGTCCAACCCTGTCATCCTGAAGGATATGAAGGAGTCCGGCGCTCTGCTGGCCAGCGAAGAGATCGTCCATAGCTATCCCCACTGCTGGCGCTGCAAGCACCCCATCATCTTCCGCGCCACGCCCCAGTGGTTCTGCTCTGTGGACGCCTTCAAGGACGAGGCCTGCGCCGCCTGCGACGAGGTCCGCTGGGTCCCCGGCTGGGGTATCGACCGCATGAAGAGCATGATCCGGGAGCGCGCCGACTGGTGCATTTCCCGCCAGCGCCGGTGGGGTCTGCCCATCCCTGTGGTGTACTGCAAGGACTGCGGCAAGCCTGTGGTGACCGATGAGACCATCGCCGCCATTTCCGAGATGTTCGGCAAGGAAGGCTCCAACGCCTGGTTCGATAAGGACCCCGCCGATTTCCTGCCCGCCGGTATGACCTGCCCCCACTGCGGCGGCAAGAGCGGCTTCGAGAAGGAGACCGACACGCTGGACGGCTGGTTCGACTCCGGCTCCACCCACTTCGCGTCCATGAAGCGGGACCAGGGCTTCTGGCCTGCCGATATGTACCTGGAGGGCCTCGATCAGTACCGCGGCTGGTTCCAGTCCTCTCTGCTGACCGCCGTGGGCGCCTTCGGCAACGGTGCGCCCTTCAAGGAGTGCGTCACTCACGGCTGGACCGTGGACGGCGAGGGCAAGGCCATGCACAAGTCTCTGGGCAACGGCGTGGACCCCGCTGACATCTTCAACAAGTACGGCGCGGACATCCTGCGTCTGTGGGCGGCTTCTGCCGATTACCACGCCGACGTGCGCTGCTCCGACGCAATCTTCAAGCAGCTCTCTCAGAACTACCTGAAGTTCCGCAACACCGCCCGGTACTGCCTGGGCAACCTGGACGGCTTTGATCCCAACAATCTGGTGGCTCCCGCCGATATGCTGGAGCTGGATCGCTGGGCCGTCACCCGTCTGAACGCCCTGATCGAAAAGTGCGCTCAGGCGTACAACGACTACGAGTTCCTGGTGGTGACCCACGCCGTCAACGATTTCTGCGTGGTGGAGCTGTCCAACTTCTATCTGGACATCATCAAGGACCGGTTGTACTGCGATGAGACCGACGGTCTGGCCCGCCGCAGCGCCCAGACAGCCCTGTACCTGATCCTGGATACCATCACAAAGATCATGGCTCCCATTCTGTGCTTCACCGGCGACGAGATCTGGCTGGCCATGCCCCACAAGGCGGGTGACGACGACCGGAACGTGCTGTTCAACGATATGAACGGTGTGTTTGCCGACTACGCTCTCTCCGCTGACGAGATGGCCAAGTGGGAAAAGATCATCGAGGTCCGCGACGCCGTCAACGGCGCTCTGGAGACGGCCCGTGCCGAGAAGAAGATCGGCAAGAGCCTGGAGGCCGATGTGGCCCTGACGGTCCCTGCCGAGGACGCCTTCCTGGCGGAGATGGACGCAGCCGCTCTGGCGGACCTGCTGATCGTCTCCCAGGTGGAGGTCACTGTGGGCGGCGAGCTGGCGGTTTCCGTCAGCGAGGCTGCCGGTACCAAGTGCCCCCGCTGCTGGAAGCACAGCACCGCAGCGGACGAGAACGGCCTGTGCCCCCGCTGTGCCAGCGTGATCGCAAAGTGCGCTGACTTCGGCGAGGTCTAAGCGTCTTATCCAATTCAAAAGTATACGAAACACCCCCGGTGTGCATCCGCGCACCGGGGGTGTTTTTGTTGAGGAAGCGGTGAAGCGGATGTCGGCGGTGTACGCATGGAGACGGGCGGGAGTTGCTTTTTGAGAAAATATTTTTTAGAATGACTGTAACGAGCCGGTCTGATTCCGGCACAAATCAACAGAAAGGGGGGGAGAGCATGACGGATTTTGACCGGGCGTACCGGGAAAACGCGGAGCTTGTGTACCGCTATGTGTTCTCCCTCACCCGGAATGCGGATCTGGCGGAGGAGGTGACCCAGCAGACCTTCTACGAGGCCATCCGGCATCCGGGGAATTACCGGGGAGAGGCAGCGCTGTCCACCTATCTCTGCGGGATCGCCGGAAACCTGATGAAAAAGGAGCTTTCCCGCCGGGCCAGGGAGAATCACGTTCCCATCGAGGAAATGACGGACCTGCCGGGGGAGGGCAGCGCCGAGGATGCGGCAATGGGGAATCTGAGCCGGCAGGAGCTGTTCCGCCGTATCCACGCCCTGCCGGAAAAGACCCGGGAGGTGGTGTATCTCCGGCTTTCCGGGGAGCTGCCCTTTTCGGAGATCGGGGCGATCTTAGGGGAGAGCGAGACCTGGGCGAGAGTGACCTTTTACCGGGCAAAGCAGAAATTGTTGGAAGGAGGCGGTGTGTAATGCTGCCGTGCCATATTGTGAGAGACCTGCTGCCGTCCTATCTGGAGCACCTGACGGGGCCGGAGACGGAAGCTGATATTTGCGAGCATCTGGAATCCTGTCCGGACTGCCGGGCAGCCCGGGACGCCATGGCGGCGGACCTGAAAGCGGAAAAAGCGCCGCCGCCGAAGCTGAATTTTTTGAAGCGGCTCCGCTGGCAGCAGCGGCTGGGGGCCGTTTTGTCCGTGGCGGCGACGCTGCTGTGCCTGGTAGGGCTGTATCGGCTGGAATACTGCTATGACCTGACCGACACGGCGGAGATGAAGGAGATCATCCGGGAGGATCTGGTATCCATTTCTGGATTTCCGTATCACGGAGAGGTGGATGTTCTGGAAACTGCGACGGTAAAGGATCGGATGTTTGTTCTGTACCGGCTGGAACAGAATGGAACGTTTGAACGGCAGGGTATTTATCAATTCCAGCGGGGCTTGTTTGGCGGATACCGCTTTCGGAGCAGAGAATATGACACCTGTCCCATTGTGAATACGAGCTTGATCCAGATAGGCAGACAGCGGTACCTGGAGATCTACACCGCAAACTGGCCGAAGGAGGCTGCCAGCTTCCGGGTATTTCCCGGGTACCGTCCGCCTGCTTATGATGGCGAGGAGGAGATCCTGCCGGACATCAGCACACTGGCGCCGGTGTATGAGGGAACGGCGGCCAAGAGTATCCTTCAGGTGATCCCGGTGACGGAGGAGCAGGTCAAGGCTGGCTTTTTCGGCAGCATGTCCGTGGCTTACTATGATGCGGAAGGCAGCCAGTTGGATACAGGGGAGCTGATAAAGCTGTACCGGAATTCGGAGGGCGGCTCCGGCGGCGGGGGAGGCGGCAACGGAGCTATTTGGCCTGTGGATGTTTTCCAGGTGATCCTTGTCATTTTGGGTATCATTATGACCCGGTATTTCCTCTGCCCGGAGCCGAAAAAGGAACGAAAAGATCATCTATAAAAAGGTCCCCGGAGCAGCGCTCCGGGGACCTTTTATACGGTTCTTGTCTGTTTAGGCTGCGGAGTCAAAGGCTTCTTCCATCAGGAAGATGGTGCCGTCCTTTCCGCTTTCCACAATGGCGTACTGGCGGAGGGCACCGTCCGCGTCCACATAGGAAACGCCCCGGTTGGGGATCGTTTCCACAAAGGGAATGGCCAGCAGGAGGGGACGGCCCGGGGAAAGGGCATCCGCCGTGTAGAGGTCATCCTCGCGGGTGAGCGTGAGCAGTTCGCTGTCCTCCCGGAAACCCACGATAAAATAGTGGAAGTCCGTGACGGAGCGGGTGGGCAGGAGTACGATCTCCGCCATGGGGTCCGCCTCCCGGTAAGCGTCATAGCCGCCCTCTGCCAGACCGGCATCCTCTGCGGGAAGGATGGAGAGGGCCTCGCCTTCCAAGGCGGGGGGTTCGGTTTGGTCGGGAGGATCGGAGGACTCCATCTGCTGGGGCGGCTGCTCCGGGGCGTGATCTGCTGGTTGGCCGCAGGCTGCCAGACACAGCAGCAGGGAAACGGCCATCAACAGGGTCAGGATGCGTTTCATGGGATCACTCTTTTACAAGCGGGAAAGCTCAGTCCTTGTCCTTGGCGGCTTCGATGGCCTTGACCTCCTTCAAGGTCCAGCCGGAAACCGTCAGGTCGGCGGCCATCACCGGGTCCACAGGGACAGCCAGATACATATTGTTGCCATAGGTATAAGCGCCGGAGGTGACGCCGATGACCTGACCGTGGGCGTTCATCAGCGCGCCGCCGCTGCTGCCCCGGGAAATGTCGGCGGAGTTGACGATGCAGGGCAGGGCATAACGGTCCAGCTCATGAGCGGTGGAGCCGATGATGCCGGAGCTGATGGCCAGCCCCAGACCCAGAGGGTTGCCGATGGCGTACACCGGATCGCCGGGGCGGATGTCCGCCGTGCCTACCAGATCCAGATAGTTGAAGGCGGAGGTGGTGCGGCGGGACTGATTGGTCCGGGAGACCTTGATCACGGCGATGTCGATACCGGTATCGTAGTAGAGGACTCGCTCTACCTCGTAGGTTTCTCCGTTGAGGAGGGTGGCGGTGGCCTTGATGGAATCCTCGATGGAGTGATAGTTGGTGACGGCCAGACCGTCGGCGCTGATGAAGAAGCCGCTGGCGTCGGCGGAGGAGACCTCATCGTGGACCTGCTCCTCTGTCTCATACAGGCTGAGCTGGAAGGCGGCGGAGAGGTAGCGGTCCGCCAACTGGCGGGCGGTATAGTCCTTGTTCAGCAGCCCCAGAGCGTTGGCGGCAGAGGCGGTGCAGACGCCGAGGTCCATTAGGCGGGAGAGCACCGTGGCCTCCGTTCCCTTATAACAGAAATCCAGAGCGTCATAAATGGATTCCGCCAGATCGCCCACGGAGAGGATGCCGATTAGCTGGCGGCCGGTGAGTCCGATCCGCCAGGCGAAGGCTGCGGCGTCGGAGATCTCAAAGTCCCCGGTCTTGTCGTTGTAGCCCAGCATCCGCAGCAGCATAGCACACCAGGCGTCGGCGTTCAGGTGACCGTTGGGATCAAACTGTACGTTGCTGACGCCGGAGATCCAGCCCCGGCGGTTGGCGTAGTTCACAGCGGTGCGGGCCCAGTCCGGCACATCCCGGAAACCGGCAAACCAGCCGTCGGTGTCCGGCTTTTTCTCGCCGCCGGCCAGACGGACCAGCAGCACGGCGGCCTGAGCCCGGGTGGCGGGCTTCGTCAGATCCCGACTGGGATCTTCGGAGAGCAGATGCAGCACCGTCAGGGCATCGGCCCGGCGGGCAGCATCCCCGGTCTGGGCGCTGGCCATGGGGACGGCGCAGATGAGAAGCATCACCGCGCACAGCGCGGATAACAGTCGTTTTTTCATGAAAAAGGCTCCTTTTGGATTTGGTGGCCTACATTGTAGCACCGAATGGACCGGATTGCAAGACGCCGGAGCGTTAGGCAAAAGAGAGGGAGATGGACAGTAGACAGCGATCAAAAAAACTGGTATGATAAACATATCGAGGAAGTAAGCTTAACTTTTATGATAAAGGAGTGACTTGAAATGGAACTGAAAGACATTTTGAGCAAGTGCGATCACACGCTTCTGGCCCAGACGGCCACCTGGGACGAGATCAAGGCCATCTGCGATGACGGCATGAAGTACGGCTGCGCCAGTGTGTGCATCCCCGCCAGCTATGTGAAGCAGGCGGCGGAGTATGTGGCGGGCAAGCTGCCTATCTGCACCGTCATCGGCTTCCCCAACGGCTATGACACCACCGCAGCCAAGTGCTTCATGGCCACCGACGCCGTGAATAACGGCGCGGAGGAGGTGGATATGGTCATCAACCTCGGCTGGGTGAAGGACCGGAAGTGGGAGGACTTGCTCTCGGAAATCAAGGCCATAAAGGAGGCCTGCCACGGCAAGCTGCTGAAGGTCATCATCGAGTGCTGCTTCCTCACCGACGAGGAGAAGATCAAGCTGTGCGAGATCGTCACTGCCTCCGGTGCGGACTACATCAAGACCTCCACCGGCTTCGGCGGGGGCGGCGCCACCCGTGAGGACGTGGCCCTGTTCGCAAAGCATGTGGGTCCCAACATGAAGATCAAGGCTGCCGGCGGCATTGCCAATTTGCAGGACGCGGAGGATTTCATCAATCTTGGGGCTTCCCGTCTGGGCACCAGCCGCATCGTGAAGGCCGTAAAGGCCATGGAAAAATAAAAGGAGGATACTATGGGAACGCCGCATAATGAAGCCAAGAAGGGCGATTTCGCCAAAACCGTACTGATGCCCGGAGACCCCCTGCGCTCCAAGTTCATCGCGGAGACCTTCCTGACGGATTTGAAACTGGTAAACAACGTCCGGGGCGTTCAGGGCTATACCGGCCTGTATAAGGGCGTGCCGGTGAGCGTGATGGCCTCCGGTATGGGTATGCCCTCCATCGGTATTTATTCTTACGAGCTGTATACCCAGTATGATGTGGAGAATATCATCCGCGTGGGCAGCGCCGGAGCCCTGCGGGCAGATCTGGAGCTGGGCAGCGTGGTGGCCGGTCAGGGCGCCTGCGCCAACTCCGCTTATCTGGAGCAGTATGAGCTGGGCGGCACCTTTGCCCCCATTGCGGACTTTGACCTGCTGATGGCGGCAGTGGAAAGCGCCAAGGAACTGGGTGTGAAGATGCCTGTGGGCAACCTCTATTCCTCCGACACCTTCTACGATGCCGCCGGACGGAACATGCGCTTCCAGAAGATGGGCGTCATGGCGGTGGAGATGGAGGCTGCGGCCCTGTACTGCAACGCTGCCTACACCGGCAAGCGGGCGCTGGCCATCTGCTCCATCTCCGACAATCTGGTGACGGGGGAGGAGCTGTCCCCGGCGGACCGGCAGAACACGTTCACCAACATGATGAAGATTGCGCTGGAAGTCGCCGTGAAGATGGCGGACTGAGGCCGATAGACTGTTAACGCTTCCTGAAGGGAACACCCCGCCCGATCCCGGGCGGGGTGTTCGTTTATGCGTGAAAGATATGGCAAAATTGAAAACAATTCGGGTTTCTTATTGCATTGCCCGGTTGAAATTGTTATAATGACATAGACCCTTGAGGTCGACCCTTTTAAAGAGCTTGCACCCGGCTTCCGAAACCATACATAGGCTGTGATCCCTCCGGGGAACACGGCACGGTGCGTTTCAGAGCGGGAGCGGACGTTAAAAGGAGAAAACATGAAAGAGGTAGATTCCAATGAAGAAGTTTCTTGCTTTGACTCTGGCATTGGTCATGTCTCTGTCCCTGGTAGCCTGCGGTGATAAGAAGACCGACGATACCAAGACCGATGAACCTGACCAGAAGACCGAGCAGCCCGCAGAGAACGAGGGCGCCTATAAGGTCGCAATGATCACCGACTACGGTGACATCACCGACCAGTCCTTCAACCAGACCACCTATGAGGCCTGCAAGGCATTCGCTGAGGACAACGGCGTGGAGTTCAGCTACTTCAAGCCCGCCGGCGACAACACCGCTGACCGTGTGGCTATGATCGAGAAGGCCGCTGACGAGGGCTACAATGTCATCGTGATGCCCGGCTACGCTTTCGGCGGCGCCATCGTTGAGGCTGCCCCCGAGTTCCCCGATGTGAAGTTCATCGCTCTGGACGTGGCTGCCGGCGATCTGCTGGAGACCGCTGTTGCCAATGCTGGTGAGTCCTATGACTACAACCCCAGCAACTGGGATCTGAACAAGTATGTTGACATGAGCAACGTGTACTGCGCTGTGTACCAGGAAGAGCTGTGCGGCTACATGGCCGGTTACGCTGCTGTGAAGCTGGGCTACAAGAACCTGGGCTTCCTGGGCGGCATGGCTGTTCCCGCTGTTGTCCGTTATGGCTACGGCTTCGTGCAGGGCGTTGACGCTGCTGCTGCCGATCTGGGCCTGACTGATGTGAGCCTGAACTATGTCTATGGCGGTCAGTTCTTCGGCGATGCCGATATCACCGCTGTGATGGATACCTGGTATGCCGGCGGCACTGAGGTCGTCTTCGCCTGCGGCGGCGGTATCTACACCTCCGCTGTGGACGCTGCCAAGAAGGTTGGCGCTAAGGTCATTGGCGTGGACGTTGACCAGGCTGGCGTCATCGCTGGCTACGCCGGCGTGGAAGGCATGACCGTCACCTCCGCTATGAAGGGTCTGTATCCCACCACCTATGACACCCTGACTGACGTTATCGTCAACGGCAACTGGGATGCTTACAAGGGCAAGATCGCTACTCTGGGTCTGGTGTCCGGCGAGGATCCCGAGCTGAACTACGTCCAGATCCCCATGGGTGAGGGCACTCAGTGGTCTGACAGCTTCACGCAGGATGACTACAAGGCCATGGTGAAGGATATGTTCGACGGCAAGATCACTGTTTCCAACGATGTGAGCAAGACTCCCTCTGACTTCGCCACCGTGATCGCTGTGGAGGACCAGGGCGCTATCAAGGGCTAAGCGCAGAACGCAAATCCATACGCGAAAAGGAACGTCCGAAAGGACGTTCCTTTTTTATCCGCCAAAAGAAGGAGGTACGGAAAACCATTAGCGTCCCGGTGGAATGGGGTATTTCGGCTGTTGGAGCGGCTGGCAGTCTTTTTGGGAACAGTTTGCGGAAAGCGGACGAGTCTCCCGATGGAAGCGCCCTGAGGAGACCACTCTTCAAAAAAATGATTCCGGCCGTCGATTTGCCTTTCTTTTTGAGCGGAGTTATAGTATACTGAATGTAATACTGGATGTGAGGCCAATATGCCGCTGCCGGTAAATGAACATGGTTTCCGTCCCCGCGAGATCCACACGGCGGGCCATTAAAACGGAAGGAGGGCGGTTTGACTTGGAAACGAATTACGCCATCGAAATGCTCCACATTACGAAGCGGTTCCCAGGCATCATCGCCAATGATGACATTACCCTTCAATTGAAAAAGGGTGAGATCCATGCCCTGCTGGGCGAAAACGGCGCGGGCAAGTCCACGCTGATGAGCGTGCTGTTCGGCCTGTATCAGCCGGAGGAGGGAACGATCAAGAAGGACGGCAAGGAGGTCTCTATCAAGGACCCCAATGACGCCAATGACTTGGGGATCGGCATGGTGCACCAGCACTTCAAGCTGGTGGACTGCTTTACGGTGCTGGACAACATCATCATGGGCGTGGAGCCTACGAAGCATGGCTTTCTCCAGAAAAAGGAGGCCCGGGAAAAGGTGCTGGCCCTCAGCGAGAAGTACGGTCTCCATGTGGACCCGGACGCTTTGATCGAGGACATCACCGTGGGTATGCAGCAGCGCACCGAGATCCTGAAAATGCTGTACCGGGACAATGAGATCCTGATCTTCGACGAGCCCACCGCCGTGCTGACGCCTCAGGAGATCGACGAGCTGATGCAGATCATGAAGAATCTGGCGGCGGAGGGGAAGTCCATCCTCTTTATCTCTCACAAGCTGGCGGAGATCATGGCGGTGGCGGACCGCTGTACTGTGCTCCGCAAGGGCAAGTACATCGGCACCGTCAATACGAAGGATACCACCCCGGCGGAGCTGTCCGCCATGATGGTGGGCCGCAACGTCAATTTCCATGTGGAAAAGAAGCCTGCGGAGCCGGGAGACGTGGTGCTGGAGGTCAAGAATATGACCATGGCCTCCAAGGTCCATAAGAACAATGCTGTGAAGAATGTGTCCTTCCAGGTACGGCGGGGCGAGATCGTCTGCATTGCGGGTATCGACGGCAACGGCCAGACGGAATTGGTCTACGGCCTGACCGGTCTGGAACCGCTGGTGTCCGGCGAGCTCTCCCTCTGCGGGCAGGATATCACCCACACCTCCATCCGCAAGCGGAGCACCATGGGCATGAGCCACATCCCCGAGGATCGGCATAAGCACGGTCTGGTGCTGGACTATTCTCTGGAGGACAACATGGTGCTCCAGCGGTACTTTGAGCCGGAATTCACCGACAAGGCAGGTTTCCTGCGGCGGAAGAACATCCGCGGCTACGCGGAGCGGCTGATCGAGCAGTATGACGTGCGCTCCGGTCAGGGCCCTGTTACCATTGCCCGCTCCATGTCTGGCGGCAACCAGCAGAAGGCCATCGTGGCCCGTGAAATCGACAAGGATCCGGAGCTGCTGGTGGCAGTCCAGCCCACCCGCGGTCTGGACGTTGGCGCCATTGAGTACATCCACCGTCAGCTGGTCGCCCAGCGGGACGAGGGCAAGGCGGTGCTGCTGGTGAGTCTGGAGCTGGACGAGGTCATGGACGTACCCGACCGCATCCTTGTGATGTACGAGGGTGAGATCGTGGGCGAGCTGGACCCGAAAACCACCACCCAGGAGGAGCTGGGCCTCTACATGGCCGGCGCCAAGAGAGACGAGGTGAAGGCATGAAAAAGAATATTTTCAAGAGCAACGGCTTCCAATCGCTGCTGGCCTCTCTTTTGTGCATCGTGCTGGGTCTGTTCCTCGGCTATCTCGTGCTGCTGGTCATCAATCCCGCTGGCGCCGGCGAGGCGATCCTTACTGTGGTCAAAAACTTCCTGACCTATAAAAAGACATCCTCCCAGTTGAAATATCTGGGCAACACGCTGGTCAAGACCGCACCGCTGCTGATGTGCTCGCTGTCCATCCTGTTTGCTTATAAGGTGGGCCTGTTCAACATCGGCGCGGCAGGCCAGTACTGCTTCGGCGTGGCGCTGAGCCTGTATGCGGCGCTGGGTTTGGGCTGGAGCTGGCTGCCCTGCCTGCTGGTGGCTATGGCCGGCGGCGCAGTGCTGGGGGCCATCTCCGGTGTGCTGAAGTCCTATTGCAACGTCAACGAGGTCATCTCCGGCATCATGCTGAACTGGATCGTCCTCTACCTGACCAATATGCTGCTGACCACGGTGAAAGAGGCCGCCAGCCCCTACACCATCGTGCTGGCCAACAACAACCCCTCTGCTGTGCTGCCCTCTCTGGGGCTGGGGGCGCTGTTCAACAAGAATCAGTATGTGGGTCTGGCCATCCCCCTGTCCATTGTGATGGCGATTCTGATCTGGATCGTACTGGATAAGACCAGATTCGGCTATGAGCTGAAGGCTACCGGCTTCAACCGCAACGCCGCCAAATACTGCGGCATGGCGGAAAAGCGGAACGTGATCCTGAGCCTGGTGATCTCTGGTGCGCTGGCCGGCATGGGTGCGGCGCTGCTGTACCTCACCGGCTACGAGCAGTGGCAGTGCTCTACCTCCTCCGTTCCCGCCATGGGCTTCAACGGCATTGCCGCCGCCTTCTTAGGGGGACTGAACCCTCTGGGAACGGTGCTGGCATCCTTCTTCATCCAGCACATCACCGCTGGCGGCGCGTATGTGGATAAGTCCCTGTACTGCGCGCAGATCTCCGATCTGATCTCCTCCATCATCATTTATCTCTGCGGCTTCGTGCTGTTCATGAAGCATGTGATGAACAGCTCCATTGCCAAACGGGAGGAAAAGGCGGCTCTGAAGGCCAAGGCTGCCGCGGAACAAGATGCGGCCAACGGGAAAGGAGGCGATCAGGCATGAGTTTGCTACTGCAATATACCCTGATCTTTGCCTCTGTGCTGATCCTGGTGGCTCTGGGCGGCTGCTTCTCCGAGCACTCCGGCGTGATCAATCTGGGTCTGGAGGGCATCATGATCATGGGCGCTCTGGGCGGTGCCCTGACGATGCGCTATCTGGGAGAGAACAGCTCTCATTTTGCGACGATTCTGGCAGTGGTGCTGGTTTCTGCCGCGGTGGGCATGGTGTATTCCTGCCTGCTGGCTGTGGCCTGCATCAACTTCAAGGCAGATCAGACGTTGGTAGGCACAGCTTTGAACCTGCTGGGCACCGCCGGGGCCACCGTCATCGTCAAGGCCATCAACACTGCGGCCAATCCCGATGACGTGTCCTCCATCATTCAGTACGCCGGTGCCAAAAAGGCATTTACCGTGAGCATCGGCTCCTTTGAGTTCAGCTGGTTCATGCTCATTACGGCGCTTTTGCTGGTGGCCTCCTATGTGCTGCTGTACAAGACCCGGTTCGGCCTGCGGCTCATGGCCTGCGGCGAGCATCCTCAGGCGGCGGACAGCGTGGGCATCAACGTCTATAAAATGCGCTGGGCCGGTGTGCTGATCTCCGGCTTTTTGGGCGGCTTGGGCGGCATCGTGTTCATCACCGCCGGTGTGTCTGAGTGGCGGTTTGAGTACGGCGTGGCGGGCTTCGGCTTCCTGTCTCTGGCGGTGATGATCTTCGGCCAGTGGAAGCCTCAGCGCATCGCGCTGGCAGCGCTGCTGTTCGGCTTCTTCCGGGCCTTGGGCAACGTCTACACCGGCTTTGCCTTCCTGAAGGTTATGAACCTCCCCAGCTCCGTTTACAATATGCTGCCCTACATCATCTCCCTGATCGTGCTGGCCTTTACCTCCAAGAATTCCCGCGCACCCAAGGCGGAGGGCATTCCCTATGACAAGGGTCAGCGATAACCGAATCGACTGTTTGTGCTTCAAAAAGCGTCTTTCCGCATTGCGGAAAGACGCTTTTTCTCTGCTTTTTTCGGCAGAGAAGTGATTTGCGGAACGATTTGACATGGATTTTACATGGTTTGTCTTTTGCCCTTTACATACAGCCGGTACACTGACAATTGTGAAAAGGGGAAAACCCAAATATCAAATAAAAGAGGAAGACAAACATGAAAAAGACACTTGCATTGATTTTGACCCTGGCCTTGAGCCTGGCGACCCTTACCGGCTGCGGCTCCAAGACGGAAACGCCCGCCGACACGAACACCAACAGCAGCGCGCAGACGGAGACTCCGGCTGAGACCGCCCTCTCCGGCAGCGTGTCCACCAACGGCTCCACCTCTATGGAAAAGGTCATCGGCGCTCTGAGTGAGCAGTTCATGGCCGACAACAGCGGCGTCACCGTTACCTATGATCCCACCGGCTCCGGCGCGGGCATTGAGGCTGCCAGCAACGGCAGCGCCGACATCGGCCTTGCCTCCCGCGCCCTGAAGGACGAGGAGAAGGCCGGCGGTCTGACTGAGACCATCGTGGCGCTGGACGGCATCGCCGTCATCGTCAATGCCGACAGCAAGGTGGCGGATCTGACGGTGGAGCAGATCGGCAAGATCTTCACCGGTGAGATCACCGACTGGAGCGAGGTGGGCGGCGACGCCGGTACCATCTCCTGCATCGGCCGTGAGGCGGGCAGCGGCACCCGGGACGGCTTCGAGTCCATCACCGGCACCAAGGACGCCTGCAAGCTGGATCAGGAATTGACCTCTACTGGCGGCGTCATTGAGGCAGTGGCCGGCAACCCCAACGCCATCGGTTACGCATCCCTCTCCGCCGTGGAGGGTAAGAACACCGTCAAGGCTGTCACCGTAGGCGGCGTAGCCTGCACGGAAGCCACCGTTCTGGACGGCAGCTACGCCATTCAGCGACCCTTCGTGCTGGTGACCAAGACCGGCGAGACCCTGTCTCCCGCAGCTCAGGCATTCTTCGACTACGCTACCTCTTCCGCTGCCAGCCAGCTGATCAAGGCTGCTGGCGCAGTGCCGGTCGCGAAATAAGGGAGCAACCGGCGCGGATCTCGGACATCGTCCAAGATCTGTTCGATCAAAAAAGTGGGGGGGACCCCCGCAGGGTTCCTCCCACACCCTTCCTTCCCACAGTATGACAAGCCCGCCTCCATCTATCACCGTAGGTGGAGGCGCTTCCTGTAAAACCGAGAAAGGAGCCAGACATGGACTCTGACGCAATTCTGACCGCCGTCAACGCGGTGGAAAGTATTACAAATCCCCCGCATACACCGGAGCGGAGCAGCTACCGCGCCCGCAAAACCGTGGAACAGATCATCCATTTGATTTTTTTGCTGTGCGGCATCGTGGCGGTGGCCTTTGTGCTGCTCATCAGCATCTATCTCATTCTCTCCGGCCTGCCGGCCATTCGGCAGATCGGCCTGTTTCAATTTCTGTTGGGCAAGGTCTGGGACCCCACCAACACCACCACCGGCGCACAGTACGGAATTCTGCCCTTTATCCTGACCTCTGTTTACGGCACTGCCGGGGCCATCGTCATCGGCGTTCCTGTGGGACTGCTGACTGCTGTATTTCTGGCGAAGGTGGCCCCGCCGAAGCTGGCGGCGGTGATCCGCACGGCGGTACAGCTGTTAGCGGGCATTCCGTCTGTGGTGTACGGTCTGGTGGGCATGATCATGCTGGTGCCGGCCATCCGGAACCTGTTCCACCTCAGCTCCGGCGCCTGCCTGCTGGCCGCTATGATCGTGCTGGCTATTATGATCCTGCCCTCCATCATCAACGTGTCGGAAACGGCGCTCCGGGCCGTTCCAAAGGAGTACGAGGAGGCCAGTCTCGCCTTAGGCGCGGCGGAGATGGAGACCTATTTCCGGGTCAGCGTCCACGCCGCCCGCAGCGGCATCGCGGCGGCGGTGGTGCTGGGCGTGGGCCGGGCCATCGGTGAGGCGATGGCCATCATTCTGGTGGCGGGCAACGTGTCCAATATGCCGGGGCTGTTTACGCCGGTGCGGTTCCTCACTACCGGCATTATCTCCGGCATGGCCTACGCCAGTGTAGGAAGCCTGTATCAGCAGGCGCTTTATTCCATCGGCCTGGTGCTGTTCCTCTTTATCATGCTCATCAATGTGTTTCTGAACGTGTGCGTTAAGAACCGGAAGGAGGGCTGACATGAACGGACAAACCTTATCCCTTCGCCGCCGGGTCTACAACCGTGGGATGCGTGCGCTGGTGTGGCTGTGCGCCGGACTGACCTGCGCGCTGCTGGTATTTTTGATCGGCTACATTTTCTGCCGGGGGATCCCGGGGCTGACCTGGGAGCTGCTGTCCGGCCAGACCAGCTATATTAAGAATACGATTGGTATTTTACCAAACATTCTCAACACTCTGTATATCATTTTGGTGGCCATGGTCATCGTTCTGCCCTTGGGCGTGGGGGCTGCCATCTATTTGACGGAGTACGCGGAAAACAGGCGGCTGGTGAGCCTCATTGAGTTCGCTGCCGAGACCCTGACGGGAATCCCATCCATTATCTTCGGCCTTGTCGGCATGCTGTTTTTCGTGCAGAAAATGAATTTGCAGGCAGGCGTGCTGGCGGGTGGACTGACTCTGGTGGTGATGATTCTACCCACCATTCTCCGCACCACTCAGGAGAGCCTGAAAACCGTGCCCCAGTCCTACCGGGAGGGAGCATTGGGGCTGGGTGCCGGAAAGTGGCGCATGGTCCGTACCGTGGTGCTGCCCAACGCCATCGACGGCATCGTTACCGGTTGCATTTTGGCCGTCGGCCGTATCGTGGGGGAAAGCGCGGCGCTGCTGTACACCGCCGGGTTTGGTCTGGTGCTCAACGATTTCTTCACGGCCCTTCATTCCTCCTCCGCCACGCTGACGGTGGCTTTGTATGTCTACGCCAACGAACGGGGCGAGACGGCGGTGGCCTTCTCCATCGCCACCATTCTGATGCTGCTGACCCTGCTCATCAACCTCTCCGCCGTGTTTCTGGGGCGGAAGCTGAAAAAGAATTGAGGAGACCCTATGGAACCGATTTTGGAAGCAAAAAAACTGAATCTCTGGTATGGCCCGAACCATGCGCTTCACGATGTATCCATCGCCATTCCCGAACACGAGATCACCGCCTTCATCGGGCCCTCCGGCTGCGGCAAATCCACTTTCCTGCGGACGCTGAACCGGATGAATGACCTGATCCCCGGCGTGAAGCTCAGCGGCGAGGTGGATTTCCACGGACAGGACCTCTACGGCAGCTCTGTGGATCCCACATGGCTCCGCAAGCGCATCGGCATGGTGTTTCAGAAGGCCAACCCATTCCCCATGAGCATTTACGATAACGTGGCCTATGGCCCCCGGACCCACGGCGTCCGGAATAAGGCGAAGCTGGACGAGATCGTGGAAAGCTCTCTCCGCTCCGCCGCCATCTGGGACGAGGTGAAGGACCGCCTGAAAAAGAGCGCCCTGGGCCTCTCCGGCGGTCAGCAGCAGCGGCTGTGCATCGCCCGGGCTTTGGCGGTGGAGCCGGAGGTGCTGCTGATGGACGAATCCACCAGCGCTCTGGACCCCATCTCCACCTCTAAAATTGAGGATCTGGCGGCGGAGCTGAAAAGCCAGTACACCGTGGTCATGGTGACCCACAATATGCAGCAGGCCGCCCGTATTTCCGACAACACCGCCTTTTTCCTGCTGGGGGAGCTGGTGGAGTTCGGCAAGACGGAGCAGCTGTTCTCCACCCCCGCCGACAAACGGACGGAGGATTACATCACCGGGAGGTTTGGGTAAGATGCGCAACAAATTCGACGAGCAGCTTTTACAGCTGAACCACGAGATGATCGAGATGGGGGCGCTGTGCGAGGAGGTCATCGCCCTGTCCTCTCAGGCGTTGACGGAGGGGGACACGGCGCTGGCCTCCAAGGTAGCTCCTCTGGACAGCGAGATCGACCACAAGGAGCGGGAGATCGAAAACCTCTGCCTGAAGCTGCTTTTGCGGCAGCAGCCGGTGGCCCGGGATCTGCGGCAGATCTCCGCCGCATTGAAGATGATCACCGACATGGAACGCATCGGCGATCAGGCGGAGGACATCGCGGAGATCGTGGCCTTTTTAGACGGGCGCCAGGCGGAAAACGACGTCCTTTTGAAGGAAATGGCGAAGGCTGCCATACAAATGGTAACGGAAAGTGTGGACGCCTATGTGAAATGTGATATAATGTTGGCGAAAAAGGTCATCGCGGCGGATGACGTTGTGGATGAGCAGTTTGCCCGGGTCAAGCAGAGCCTGATCGGAAAGATCGCGGCGGACCCGGCAGACGGCGAATACGCCCTGGACCTGCTGATGATCGCCAAGTACTACGAGCGCATCGGCGATCACGCCACGAACATTGCCGAGTGGGTCATTTACTCCGTGACCGGGACCCACAAGGACGAAATCACACTGACATAAGGAGATTGCTATGATCTGGTGCGTGGAGGACGACGCCAGTATCCGGGATATTGAGCTGTACGCCCTGACATCCACCGGCTTTGAGGCCAGAGGCTTTGACGATGGAGCATCCTTCTGGGAGGCGCTGCAGACGGAAACGCCGGAGCTGGTCCTGCTGGATGTGATGCTGCCGGGGGAGGACGGTGTGTCTCTGCTGAAAAAGATGAAGGCCGCACCGGCCTTGCGGGACATCCCCGTCATTATGGCCACGGCCAAGGGCGCGGAATATGACAAAATTCAAAGTCTGGACTTAGGGGCCGACGACTATCTGGTGAAGCCCTTCGGCGTCATGGAGATGGTTTCCCGGGTGAAGGCGGTGCTGCGGCGGTGTCATCCCGCCGATACGGGCCATGTACTCTCTGCCGGGGGCCTTTCTATGGACCTGGACTGCCGCACCGTGACGGCGGACGGCCAGCGGCTCCAGCTTACTTATAAGGAGTTTGAGCTTTTGCGGCTGTTTCTGTGCCATCCGGGAATGGCATTCACCAGAGAACAGCTATTCACACAGGTGTGGAATATGGAGTACATGGATGACAGCCGCACACTGGATATGCACATCCGCACCCTGCGGCAGAAGTTAGGGGCCTACGGCAAGCTGATCGAAACCGTTCGGAACGTGGGCTACCGCATGGAGACCGGCCTATGACCGGGAAGATCTTTCGTTCGACTCTGGCGGCGTCACTGACGGTGCTGCTGGCATCGCTGCTGGTGATCACCGGCTGCCTTTACACCTATTTTGCCACGGTGCGGGAACAGCAGCTTCAGACAGAACTGACACTGGCCGCGGCGGCGGTGGAAGCGGACGGCGCGGACTATCTGGCCCGCGTCCGGGACACGGCGGAGCGGCTGACCTGGGTGGCATCGGACGGCATAGTGCTGTATGACACCCGAACGGATACGCAGCCCATGGAAAATCATGGCCAGCGGGAGGAGATCCGGGAGGCGCTCACCGGCGGCAGCGGCAGCAGCGCCCGCTATTCCGAGACGCTGACGGAAAAGATGCTCTATCAGGCGGTGCGCCTGACGGACGGCTCTGTGCTCCGCATTTCCGGCAGTCAGAAAACGGTATGGATGCTGGTTCTTGGGATGCTCCACGCCGTCATCGTGGTGGCGCTGTTGGCGGTGGGACTTTCCGCACTCTTGGCGAGCCGGGCGGCCCGACGGGTGGTGGAGCCGCTGAACCGGCTAGATCTGGAGCACCCGCTGGACAACAACGCCTATGAGGAGCTGTCTCCGCTGTTGGGGCGGGTCTACGCCCAGCAGCAGGAGATCCGCCATCGGACCAGAGACCTCCGGCAGCGGCAGGACGAATTTGAACAGATCACCGGCAGTATGCGGGAAGGTCTGGTGCTGCTGGACCACAGCGGGCGCATCCTCAGCATCAATCCGGCGGCCCAAGCACTGTTTCATGCGGACGGTACCTGCGTAGGACAGGATTTCTTGACAGTGGATCGCCATCCGGACCTGACCGCCGCCATCCATGACGCCGCCGAGACCGGGCACAGTCAGCTGCGGGCAGAGCGGCGAGGCCGGGAATACCAGCTTGATTTCAGCCGTATCGAATCCAACGGCAAGGTGCTGGGTACGGTTTTGCTGGCCTTTGATGTGACGGAGCAGGCGGAAGCCGAGCGGATGCGGCGGGAGTTCACCGCCAACGTGTCACACGAACTGAAAACGCCCTTGCAGTCCATTATCGGCAGCGCGGAATTGCTGGAAAACGGTCTGGTGAAGCCGGAGGATCAGCCTCGGTTCCTGAACCGTATCCATCAGGAGGCGGACCGGCTGGTGGCGCTGATCAACGATATTCTCCGCCTGTCCCAGTTGGACGAGGGCGGTGCGTTGCCCCATGAGCAGGTATCCGTTTTGGAGTTGGCGCAGGAGGCGGCCCGCTCTCTGACAGCACAGGAGGCGGCACAAGCGGTGCACATTTCCGTGACCGGCACCGCCGGAACGGTTTTCGGCGTTCGGCGGCTGCTGTACGAGATCGCCCGGAACCTCTGCGAGAACGCCGTGAAGTACAACGTCCCCGGCGGAAGCGTCACCGTAGAGGTGGCGGAAACGGATCGGGACGTGACCCTCTTGGTTCGGGATACCGGCATCGGCATCCCGGAGGGGGATCAGAGCCGGGTCTTTGAGCGGTTTTACCGGGTGGATAAGAGCCATTCCCGGGCCATTGGCGGCACGGGGCTGGGGCTGTCTATCGTAAAACACGCCGTAGCGTATCACCACGGGACCCTCCGGCTGGAAAGCCAGCCGGGGAAGGGAACCGTGATCACGGTGACGCTGCCCAAGAAGCCAACAGAATGAACTTCGGAAAACCGTGGGTCCTCCCACGGTTTTCCTTTTCAAACGGCCGCTTTCCGTGTATACTGGAACAAAAACGAACGAGGTAGAGGATTATGCCGATTTTTGATACCCATGCCCATTATGACGCGGACCGCTTTGACAGCGACCGGGATGCGCTCCTTTCCGCCATGCCGGGGGTCGGCGTGGGGCTGGTGCTGGACCCGGGATGCGACCTGCCCTCCTCCCATGCGGCGGCAGAGCTGGCGGAACGGTACCCGCATGTGTACGCCGCCGTGGGCATCCATCCGGAGGACTGCGACGGCTTTCAGGACGGCGACCTGACGGAGCTGCGGCAGCTTTTGGAGCAGCCCAAGGTGGTGGCCATCGGGGAGATCGGACTGGACTACTACTGGGAGGACAACCCGCCCAGAGCGTTTCAGCAGACGGTATTCCGCAAGCAGCTGGCACTGGCGGCGGAGCTGGACCTGCCGGTGATCGTCCATGATCGGGAAGCCCACGGGGACTGCCTTGCCATCATCAAGGAATTTCCCACCGTCACCGGCGTGTTCCACTGCTTTTCCGGCTCGCCGGAGATGGCGGAAGAGTTGCTGAAGCGGGGGTGGTATCTGGGCTTTGACGGCCCCATCACCTATAAAAACGCCAAGCGGGCCCCGGAGGTGGCGGCGGTGACGCCGCTGGAGCGGATCGTGGTGGAGACGGACGCTCCCTATATGGCTCCGGTACCCATGCGGGGCAAGCGGAATGACAGCCGCTATCTCCCCTATGTGATCGAAAAACTGGCGGAGTGGAAGGGCGTGACGGCGGAGGAAATGACCCGCGTGACGTGGGAGAACGGCAAGCGGCTGTTCCGGATTTAAGACAAAACCACTCCCGCACCCATTTGGATGCGGGAGCGTTTCTTATGTATGCAGCAGAATGGATTTTACGATGATGCTGATGCCGCCCAGCAGGAAAAACACGATGGACAGCTTTTGCAGCCGCTCTCCGCTGATGTGAGGGGAGAGGAGCCGGGCCAGCCGGGCGGCGCAGAAGGCGGCGGCCAGCGAGATAAGGCTGAAGCACAGGGAGGAGCGGTTCAGGAGCCCGGTGCAGAGATACAGCCCGGTGCGGAACAGGTTTTCACCCAGAAAGAGGAAGCAAATGCTGCCCTTGAATTCATCGTAATCCTTGGCGGTGCGCTGAAGGTAGGCTACCAGAAACATATTGATGCCGAACAGCCCCGCGCACATACCGGAGAAGAAGGCCACCAGATACCGCAGCCACGGGATCTCGCGACGGTCCGGGCGGACGGGGCGCAGCCGGCGGGTGGCCATTTCCAGCCCCAGAAATACCACAACGCCGCCCAAAACCGTTTTGATGATCCAGGGCAGGGAGAAGCGCAGCAGCCAGGTCCCGGGGACCACCCCGGCCACCATAGCCAGCAGCAGGGGAAGGATGGCCCGCCAGCGGAAATTGTTCCGGCTTTGCCAAGTGATCCGACCGTTGATGACCAGATCCGGCAGCAGACTGCCCGGTGTGATCAGGGTGTTGTCCAGCCGCATGGCCAGCAGCGGTGCGGAGATCAGGGGATTCCCGAACCCGATGAGCCACTTGAGGGTATAGGCCGCCAACTGGACGAGAAAAATAAACAGGATCATGCTTCCGGTGTAGTTCATGAGATCCCCTCCCACGCGAAGTTCTGTGTACGTTCCCAACTATACCACATCGCATCGGAGAAAAAAAGCTTTTTTCTCATTTCCGCGCCGCTGACAGTGGAAATTTGCCGGGTTTGGTATAGCCTTTGGATTTTTTGACCATACTCCTTCCGTACCTATGAACAGGAAGGGAGGTATTGTATGGAAAACAAGGTGAAAAACGTACTTTCGGGCATTGGCTTTTACGGCACGCTGGCGGTGTGCCTGCTGGTGGTGGGGGTGTGCGGCTGGGTCCTGCTGCAGGACCGGGAGGACCCGCTGCCCCAGCAGGCGGTGACGCCTCAGGTCCCCGTGTCGCAGCCGGTGGAAATGCCGGAGGTGCGACTTCCGACAGTGGAGACTTTGGAGCCGGCGCCGGTGCCGGTCCCGCCCAAGGAAACCAAGGAGCTGCCGGAGGTGGAGGTGGATCACACGCCTGTGGCGGCGGAAGCACCCCGTCTGGTGGTGGCCCCGCTCCGAGGGGATGTGCTGACGGCTTTTTCCATGGAGGAGCTGGTATACAGTCCTACTTTGGGAGATTGGCGTACCCACAACGGCGTGGACATCGCCGCCCAGCAGGGAACCACGGTACTGGCGGCCTCCGCAGGGGCGGTGCTGTCGGTGACGGACGACCCCCTGATGGGCACCACCGTGGTGCTGGAGCATGACAACGGCTATCAGACAACCTATGCCAATCTCCAGGCCAAGCCCAACGTGGAGGCCGGGGACCCGGTGTCCGCCGGGCAGATCATCGGTGCGGTGGGGACCACCGCGGCGGCGGAGTCCGGGCAGCCCCATCTGCACTTCGCCGTCACCAAGGACGGCAAGGCTGTAGACCCCAACGAATATTTGAACGGTTGAGCGGAACAAGGCCCCGGATTTCCGGGGCCTGCCGCTTTTTTTAACCGTTTTCCCGGGGAAAGTTACATCAATTCGGATTTTTTCGAAAAAGCTCACTTGAAAAAGTAAACGCAAGTTTGAACGATTAAATGCAACATTAGTTGAATCAAACTGTAAATTACATTTACAAATTTACTTGAAACCCCTTTACAAACGCTGAAAAACTGATAAA
>Ga0256405_10000917_pt1 | contig 88628 bp, 92 predicted proteins | sample RumenRJG_02DNA_FD_189096 | JGI IMG/M metagenome (GOLD analysis project Ga0256405, IMG submission 189096) | Bovine rumen microbial communities from Lethbridge, Alberta, Canada - RJG_02 | ecosystem: Host-associated > Mammals > Digestive system > Stomach > Rumen | place: Canada: Alberta... | reverse complement strand
AGGGCAAGGGGCTTCAGAAATATGGAGAACTTCAAGAACATGATCTACTTCTGTTTGGGCCAATTGGACTTCCCCAAGGCTCTCATCATGGCATAGTTACCCATACAAAACGTCGAATGGCCCAAAAATCGTATTTTTTACTCAAAAACTAAGTAAAATTTCCAAATTCTGGAAAAATTACTGTATGCTGAATACATGACAAAGGCTCAATTGATCAAAAACCTCCAGGAAATGGATTTTCAGCTCGGAAATCTTATCGCAAAGCTCGAAAAACAGAGTCGAAAAGGTAGTGATGTCCTTTATTACTCCAAAAACAAGGGGTATGGCGCGTTCTACAAATCTGATGGCAAGACCAGGACCTACCTCAGCAAGGACAGGCACAACGAAATTGCCGATCTTGCCAACAAAACATACCAGAACAAAATGCTCAGGGCTGCAACCGAGGAGAAAAGGCAAGTGGAGAGGTGTCTCAGGACACTGGAGTCAGGCAAGTTGTTGTCCGACATTAACGATGTTTTTCCATCACTTCATAAGGCGGTACAGGAACTGGTTACGCCGATTGAAGATACGGACGAGGCTTATGCCAGAGAGTGGTACAGTAGGTGCAGCAAGATTGTTGCAAATGTAAAGGTGCTCAATCCCTCGCTTGTCACAGCCAGAGGGGAGGCCGTCAAGTCCAAGAGCGAGATTATCATCGCGGACAGGTTGAACGCTCTTGGGATTCCATATGTGTACGAGTATGCGTTCGCTAGAACGAATGATATAAGATCCCGGTATCCTGATTTCTTCATCCTGAACAAGAGGACACGTAAGGAGTACATTTGGGAACACCAAGGGATTATGGATAAATTGGAATATTGTCAGGAATCCATAGATAAGCTTGGGATTTTTCTCAGAAGAGGATATATACTCGGCAAGAATCTCATATTCACATATGAGTGCAAGGACAGACCTCTGAGTACGGTTTATGTCGATGCTTTGATTAAAGAATACCTGATTTGAATGGCTTTCAGTCCCGGGTTTCCCTGAAGACCTTGGACAGGATCATGTCGTTTGATTTCCACTTGGGATTTACTCTTACCCTGAGGTCCAGCTCCAGCTTGGATCCGGGGAAGATCTTCTTGATCTCCTTGAACGAGGCGACACGGATCTTCTTGATGTTCTCGCCACCCTTGCCGACCATGATGCCTTTCTGGCTTTCGCGCTCCACGGTTATGAAGGCCCTTATCCAGACCTTGCCTTCCTCGGCGCTGTATTCCAGGTCGGCAACGTCCACCATGATGGCGTAGGGGATTTCCTCGGTAACCGAGTTCATGGCTTTCTCGCGGATTATCTCGGAGACACGGAACTCGAGGTTCTGGTCTGTCCAGGTGTCCTCGTCATAGAGAAGATGGCCTTCCGGAGCATGCTTGAAGAGCTCGATGAGGATCTCGTCCACGCCTTCGTCCATCTTTGCTGATGCAACCAGTACGGTGCGGCCGGGCATGCTCTTTTTCAGGTACTGCTCGGCGTCCTCAATCTGGCTGTCGGAGAGGATGTCCTTTTTGTTGATGCAGCAGACCACGGGGACCGACAGACCGCTGAGCATGTAGGTGATGGCATCCTCCTCGCTTCCGGGTTTGCGTGTGGCGTCGACCATGTACAGGACGGCATCGGTTTCCTCGAGGGACGCCACGGCGATGTCCTGCATCTTGCGGTTGAATTTCTTCTCGGAGATGTGGAAGCCCGGGGTGTCGGTGAAGATCAGCTGGCCGCGGGAATCCGTGTAGATGCCGCGGATGGCGTTCCTTGTGGTATGAGGCGTGGGTGAGGTGATCGAGACCTTGGACTCGCAGATTGTGTTCAGCAGAGTGGATTTACCGGATGACGGGCGCCCGATGATGGCGATGGATGCACATTTCATGGTTATGAAGTATATCGGTTTTGGTGTGGGCTTCCAAGGTTGTAATTAAGCGAGAATACTGTTATTTTTAACGAGGTATCTACGGAGGCGCTATGCAGTTGGAAGACAAAGAGAACAAAACAGAGCAGAAACAGGAGAACCCCGGACAGTATGACAGACTTCTGAAAACCAGATCTCTGTTTCTTTCCGGAGAGGTAAACAAGGATTCTGCCGACAGACTCATCAAGGATCTCATTGTTCTTGAGTCCGAAAGCAACGACCCCGTGAGGATTTTCATCAACTCCCCGGGCGGCGATGTCGACGCAGGTTTTGCAATCTACGACATGATCAGGTTCGTCTCCTGTCCGGTGACGATGGTAGGAATGGGCCTTGTGGCAAGCGCCGCTGCACTGATTCTTCTCGCAGTTCCCGCAGAGAGAAGGGTGGGACTTCCGAATTCCTCCTATCTGATCCATCAGCCGCTGAGCCAAATGCGTGGCAACGCAACCGAGATCGAGATCCACGCCCAGCAGCTTGAGAAGATGAAGGCAAAGCTGAACAAGATCATCGCGGATGCCACAGGAGCCGGTCTGGAGAAGGTCACAGTCGACACAGACAGAGACCACTGGCTTGATGCCGACCAGGCTCTTGAGTACGGACTGATCAGCAGGATTGTTCCGGACAGGGCAAGCCTGTAAGCCGCTCAGCAATCCAGAAGAACTTTTTTCAAACTTTTTTTCTCAGAAACCTGAATGTTTTCGACATTTTTCCTGAATAGGGTTGTATGCGAAAACTTAGAGTTGTTTTGTTTGTTGTCCTGATTATCGTTTTGGCAATCCTACTGGCGGTCTCCTGCAACGGACAGGGGGTGACAGATTCGGTCGGAGGATTGTGCATATCTACCTGGAACGTCCAGAACCTGTTCAATGCAGAAGTGGACGGCAACGAATATGACGAGTACAAGCCGTCATCGGGGTGGTCCCAGAGTGCCTACGAGACCCGCCTTTCAAACGCCAGCAGGGTTCTGGCATGTCTTCCTTCTGCCGGATTCCATATCATGGTTCTGAATGAGATCGAGAACCCAGATGTGGTTGAAGACCTGATAAAATCAGGAAAACTTGCAAAAATGGGCATTCGTTACTACGCCTGTGCGGGTTCTGGGGGAGGTGCCATCCAGACTGCAGTAGCCAGCAGCATTCCCATCTGCAGTGCCCGGATCCATGAAACAGGAGAGGATGTCAGACCGATTCTGGAAGCCGGGTTCGACACTGAGGGCGGAAAGCTTTTTGTCCTTGCCGTTCATTTCAAATCGAACGTTGGAGGAGTTGCCGAAACCGCTTCCAAAAGGGCCAGTCAGGCTTCTGTTGTCAGGGATGTCGCACGTCAGATCAGGCAGGACAATCCCGGATGTCTTGTTCTGGTCTGCGGAGACATGAACGAGGAGTGCTGGGATGAGAATGCCCTTGGCAGAGGAGACGGTGCCGTTCTTAAGGTAGGCTCATCCTTTGCCATGGACACATGGTACTGTTTCTGGCTGGACAGCAGGCAGAACCTTTGGCCGCTTGGGTCATACATGTATGACGGGCATTGGAAATGCTATGACAACATCCTGGTCTCATCCGCCGGAAACGACGGTACGGGCTGGGAATTCGAAAGCTGCGGAGTTGTGTTCGAGAGCTTTCAGAAAACCTCCGATTCCAAACCGTTTGCATGGGACAGAAACCTTCTGCGAGGGGTGTCGGACCATCTTCCGGTATGGGTTACTTTCAAGTTGATTTGACGAATTATAAAATGTAATTATGGACAGTCTTGTCCTTTACAATTAGAATCTTACTTAAAGTAAAAATGCACCGTGCAGGGTGCATCTGTTTCATGGTGGTTAACAGATGGATTTTGTTAAAAAGCTCAAGGAGACTTTGAATTCGGTTCTTCCGATCATGGCCATTGTCCTTGTCCTTAATTTCACCATCGCTCCGCTTGGGGAACTGTTCTGGCCGTTCATTCTGGGAGGTGCCCTTCTGATAGTGGGACTTTCACTGTTCCTGGCCGGAACGGACATCGGAATGGTTCCTGTAGGCGAGAAGCTTGGTTCCGTTCTTGCCCATAAGAGGAATGTGTGGTTCATGCTGCTGATCGGTTTCATAATCGGTTTTGCAGTCACCCTGGCCGAGCCCGATGTCTCTGTTCTGGCGAGTCAGGTTCATGATCTGAACTCCTCCATTCCAGAAGGCCTTCTGGTTGTCATGATTGCACTGGGTCTGGCTATCTTCATTGATATCGGACTTCTCAGGACCGTATCCGGGTTCCCTTTGAAGTGGGTTCTGATCATCTTCTACCTGATTGTTTTCGTTCTGGTCTGCATAATCGGTCAGAGCATGGCATCGATCAGCTTCGATGCCAGCGGAGCCACGACAGGGCCTCTGGCTGTTCCGTTCATTCTAGCTCTGGGTCTCGGTGTTTCGGCCTCGACCAAGAACGACAAGGACGGAAGCTTCGGTCTCACCGGTGTCGCATCAATCGGACCTATCATGGCTGTGGCTGTAATGGTTATGGTCTCGAAGGCGGGTTCGGCTGCCGAAGGTGTTGTGGAGGCTGCTGAGGAGGCTACATTCCTTACGTGTCTTCTTGGAACGCTGAAAAGCACTGCCATAGGATTCCTGCCGCTTCTGGCGATAATCCTGGTGATGCAGTTCACCATGCTTCATTTCCCGAAGATCAAGTTCAAGAACATCATGCTCGGTATCTTGTACAGCTTTGTGGGAATTGTGATTTTCCTCACCGGCGTCGAGTACGGTTTCACTGAAGTCGGAAACTATCTGGGGCAGACGATATCCCAGAATTTCGGACCTGTATGGGTTACTGTCATTGCTCTTGTGTTCGGAGGCATCGTTGTATTTGCCGAGCCTGCCGTCTGGGTTCTCACGGAACAGGTCGAGAGCGTTACGGCTGGCAGAATCAAGAAGTCTCTGGTCATGGTCTTCATCTGTTGCGGCGTTGCAATCGCCGTGGCTCTGGCCATGCTCAGGATCATCCTGCACATCAACTATCTCTGGTTCGTTCTGATCGGAGTTGGATCGGCATTGCTGATGACACTGGTCACACCGGGTCTTTTCACCGGTATTGCCTTTGACTCCGGTGGAGTTGCAAGTGGACCTATGAGCACATCGTTTTTGCTTTCATTCGCCTTGGGTGTTTCCGGTTCGGCCGACATGGGGTTCGGTCTTATCGGACTTATAGCAATTTCACCGCTGATTGCCATCCAGATTCTGGGAATCATCTTCAAGATCAAGGAGAGAGGCGGGAAAAAGGAGGTCAGCAATGCTGGTACTGCACAATGATGTGATGATGGCAATCGTCAACGATGGACAGGCGAAAAGATTCATGGACGTTGCCAAGAAAGCCGGCGCCAGGGGTGGCACAGTCATTCCTGCAAAAGGCACTGCTTCCAGCAACTTTCTCAGAGTCCTCGGTCTTGGAAACAAGTCCAAGGAGATGGTTCTCATTGTCATCGACAAGGAGAAGGCTGACAGGATTGTGGATGATATCCGCAAGGAAGGAAAGATTCAGGGCGTGGTAGCCATGCTCGGTTCGGCAAAGGAGAACGGAATGTCAACCAAATGGAAAATGATAACGATCATCGTCAACACAGGATATGCCGATGACATAATGGATGCCGCAAGAAAGGCCGGTGCCCGCGGTGGTACGGTGACCCGTGCAAGAGGAACCGGAACGGAAGAGGATGCCAAGTTCCTCGGAGTCCAGATTGTTCCGGAGAAGGAGATGATCCTGATTCTCAGTGAATCAGGCAATGCCGACAAGATTGTCGAGGCAATCTCCTCTCTCAAGTGTCTGGAAGAGCCGGGAATCGGAATCATCTATACGCAGGATGTCTGCGACTTCAAGAATCTGGACCCTGCAAAATGAAAGAAGAGATCCGGATCCGTCAGGGAAAGGAAAAGAATCTTCTCAGACATCACCCATGGGTTTTCTCGGGCGCAATCGAAGAGCCTGCAGCTTCCCTCAAGCCGGGGGTGTACAGAGTAGTCACCTTCGAGGGCCGTTTCATCGCATGGGGTGTCTATGATGTGGACAGCCATATCCAGCTGAGGCTCCTTTCCTGGGACGAGTCGAAATATCCCGATGACAACTGGTGGACGGATGCAGTCAGAGCCTCGGTTCTGAGGAGAAGATATTTCTTCGAGGACAGGGAGGCACAGACCACGGCATTCAGAATCATCCACGGTGAAGCCGACATGATTCCGGGTGTGGCCGCCGATGTGTACGGCAGGATAATCAGGGTCATAATCAGCGCCAGAATAGCCTGGGAAAAGAGAGACATCATTGTCAGGGCTCTTGACAACCTGCTTCATCCGGACATGATTGTCCTGAACACCGATTCGGCTTTCTGCGCCATAGAGAAGCTTCACGAGGTGACCGAGTACTACCGCAACGCAGAGCGTTTTGTCCCGACCGAGAAGCTTGAGGAAATCAGGCTGCGTGAAAGCGGAATCTACTATGCCATGGTTCCCGGGTCCGGACAGAAGAGCGGCTTCTACTGCGACCAGCGTGAGAACCGCAACAGAATCGAGCCCTACGTGAAGGATGCCATGGTTCTGGACGGCTGCTGCTATACGGGAGCATTCACATTGCATGCGCTGAGGGCAGGGGCCAGGGAGGTCCACGCCTTCGACAGCTCGGCTGATGCGATCCACAGGCTGCTTTCCAACGTTAACCTGAACATTGAACTGGGAATCCTTCCCGAGGATGCCCGGGACAGGGTCCAGGCCACCAAGGCAGACATTTTCGAGACTCTGAGGAACATCCCCAGAAACAGATATGATGTGATGATTCTTGATCCTCCCAAACTCGCCCAGACCGTGAAGTCCCTTGAGAATGCCAAGAAGGCCTACAAGGACTTGAACAGGATGGCGATGGAGAAGATCAAGGACGGAGGTGTGCTTGTCACGTGCTCTTGCTCCGGAGCCCTCACCCGCGAGGACTTCAGGACCGTCCTTGCCTGGAGCGCCAAGGATGCCCGTGTGGAGGTTCAGGTGCTGGAGACATTGGGACAGGCGCAGGATCATCCCATACGCCTTTCGTTCCCTGAGAGCGAATACCTTAAGGTTTTCATTCTCAGAGTGATAAAATAAGATTGGAGGAATCATATGTCCAAGAAACTGACATTGATGATTGTGGTTCTGGCTCTCTGCCTGGTTTTCGCACAGAGTGCCTTTGCAGAAGAAAAGACCTATCCCGACGAATACAGGATGTTCGAGGTCAAGGGAGAGGCTGAGAACTTCTATTCTCTTGAAGAGGCTCTCTGGTTCAACCCGACGGTCTACAGCGTTGAGGTCCTGGAGTTCCTTCAGGCCTACCTTCAGCCGGAGGACCCCGTATCATTCTTCCTGGATGCGGCAACCTATACCGATGAGGACATAGACGAGAACGCTGTTATCTTCCAGTCCTTCATCGAGCCTGACTATGCAGGAGCGATGCCTTATCTCTACAGATGCGACCTCGAGGCTCTGACAGAGAATCTGGGTTACGACCTTTTTGATCCCGAGGGAAGATACGAATTCTCGTTCTACTTCGAGGAGCCCGGCGATTTTGCCGCTCTGTTCCCCAGAGGAATCGGAAGGGCAAATGCCTATGACACATTCAGACGCTGCGCACTGAGTCTTGCATTCTATGCCAAGGCCCATGGAGAGGCCCCCGGCTTCAAGGTTGCCTACGACTACATCCAGCAGGCATTTGCCTACTTCGAACAGCAGTTCCTTGCCGCCATGGAGGCCGAGGCCCAGGCTACCGCAGAAAACGGAACTGTTGTGCAGGAAGGTCCTGAAAACTGAAACTTAGATTGAATAACAATAGACACAAATAGGAGAAATACTATGACATTTGCTGAGAAGATGAAGAAACAGGCCATTGCGGCCCAGAAATCACTGGTTCTTCCTGAAGGCCTTGAGCCCAGGACAGTCAAGGCTGCAAGAATGATTCTCGACCAGAAGATCGCTTCCGCCGTCACACTTGTCGGAAACGTTGAAGAGGTCAAGAAGAATGCAGAGAAACTCGGTGTCGACCTTACAGGAATCGGCATTGTGGACCCGCTTGCAAGCGACAGAAGAAAAGCCTATGCAACCGAGTACTACGAGCTGAGAAAGGCCAAGGGAATGACAGAGGAAGAGGCCAACGAGCTGATTGTCAACGAGCTCAGATGGGGCGCCATGATGGTCCACCTCGGAGAGGCCGATGCAATGGTCGCGGGTGCCAAGAACACCACAGGCGATGTCCTCAGGGCATCCTTCCAGATCATCAAGTGCAGACCCGGCATCAAGAGCGCATCCTCATGCTTCGTCATGGCAACAGACAAGAAGCAGTACGGTGTTGACGGAACATTCATCTTCGCCGACTGCGCAACCATCCCCAATCCGACAGCCGAGCAGCTTGCAGAGATCGCCGAGGCTTCCGCCCTTTCCTGCAGGACATTCCTCAACGCAGAGCCTGTCGTCGCCATGCTTTCCTATTCTACAAAGGGAAGTGCAAAGGGCGAGCTGATCGACAAGGTCACCACAGCTCTTTCTCTGGTCAAGGCAAAGTGCCCTGAGCTCAAGGTTGACGGAGAGCTTCAGCTCGATGCCGCCATAGTTCCTTCCGTTGCCAGTTCCAAAGCTCCGGGTTCGGATGTCGCAGGTCACGCAAACGTTCTGGTCTTCCCGGATCTGCAGGCCGGCAACATCGGTTACAAGCTCACACAGCGCCTTGCAGGTGCCGAGGCTTACGGCCCGATCCTCCAGGGTTTTGCAAAGCCGGTTTCCGACCTCTCAAGAGGATGCAGCGAGGAGGACATTGTCGTCACAGCTGCCATCACTCTGGCACAGGCCGCTGCCTGCTGAGACAGAAATCCCCAGGATTTGTGATCATTCATCCGGTTGGGTATATCCCAGCCGGATTTTTATTACGCTTGTCAGCTTGTGCTTCGTTTTGCAATAAAAAAGCGGCCACGGACGGTGACCGCAATGTTGTTTCGGAAAATCAGATCAGCCATCAGAGAGGCCAACTTGTCTCAACCTCGGAAAGTTTCATGCAGTACGAATAGCCTCTATAATTTCCGTCAGAGTGGCTGATGACAGTAAATGCCATTTCCTTTGAATCATATCCGTATTTGTTGAGAACCAGATTCAGATTCTTTCCTGCCGGCTTCTGGTCAATGTTACCGACGTTCTGCTTCGGAAGCTCTACACCGGCAGTTCCGAATGAGAAACAGCTGACAGGGACTTTCAAATCAGGATTGTCGTAGTCCAGGTTATTGAACGTGGTGTCATCAAGGTTATCAACAAACCACATGTACATGTCGCCAGCCTGTTCGGTAACATAGTTGAAACCGATTATCAGATATTTGTTTTTTGTTTCAATAGAACTTCTTGAGTCTTCTTTTCTGGTACTCACATAGAAGTATTCCCCATCAGGCATATACTTGTTGTTCTCAAGGGCAAAATAGGCACTGTCAGATGGTTTGTAAAGGATTCCGCCCTCACCATCCGGGGAATAAGACCAGGAGTCACCGGCAATCTTGATGACCGTTTTTCCGCTTGAATTGAGGACTGCTTCATACTTCAGTGTCTCTACCAACGGATGTGCACCTTCAAAGTTGAGGTATTCATTCCAGCCCGCATATTTCTCTTTGACAATTTCATCGCTTCCATATGTGAAGGTGTATGTTGTGTTGGTGTCAAATATAAAGGTACCGTCGATATCTATCTTCTTAAGTTCGACGATGCTGTATTGTCCGGTACAGAAAGTACCCTTATAGCTGAAGGTTACAGTCTTCTTTTCTCCGGTGGATCCGGATTCGAAGCCTTCTACGGTGAGACCTTCGGTGACTTTTCCGTCTTTTGTGATTGGAATTGTTGTGATGTTGCCCTTGGTGTCTGTGTAATACAGTGAGCCGGCAAGCTCGTTCTCGGATGCACCTCTGGCGTAGTACTCCTTGAAATAACCCAATGCGAGAGTTGCAGTACGCGTCGGTTGTACGTTTCCACCTCCGCCGGGGTTGTTGTTGCAGCTGGCAGCAACTGCCAGAAGCATGGCGCAAATAAGAATGAACGGGATAATTCTTTTCTTCATGTTTCCCAATCTCCTTGTTTTAGAATTACAACTTAAAATTTAAGCCCAGAACGGCCGAAATTCAAGAAAGATTAGATTATTTACGATTCTTTGTCGTTGAAACACCAGATTGTGATGCTATAATCAAGCCTATGAAAAGGACACTTTCCATATTATTCATCATACTGATCCTGTGCCCGGTTGTCCTTGCGGAAAGCGCTGAGGAACTGTTTGCAATCGTGCTTGAGACAAGCCCGAAGGCGGCAGAACTGAAGCAGTCAAGGCGTAACGAGTTTCTAGATCAGGTCATCGGGGCAATGAACGGACCCAACTGGGGCATCAGTATCCAGAGTCTTGAGCTGAGTGCAAAAGACGATTTCAGAAGTCCGATCGGCATCACCATGCCGTCTGTCGATGTAAGCTACAGCACGCCTGAGAACAAGGACAACCTCTCCTTTGATGCCAGACTTTCGATCGGAGGACCGGTCTTCAACTGGGATTCCGAAAAAGGAACGTACAAGACGGACGGGATTTCCTATTCTCTCAGGGCAGGGCTTTCCAAGGGTTTTGAATTCAAGAGCTGGGATACCACCAACTATCATGAAGGCCAGTCCGACCTGATGCGCAACAACAGCTACAAGACATCCCTGCTGCAGTTGGAGAACGCCTTCCTTGAGGATCTGATCAAAGTGCTCCAGTGGTCTCAGGATGTCAGAAAACTCAATTCGGAGGCTCTTCAGTTGAGGGCTGCCTACGAGGATGACATCAAGAAAGGAAAGCTTGTCAAAGACTCTCCGGATGCCACGCTCCGCTATGCCGAAGTGGAGATGAAGAGCAAGGAAGCCGAGCAGAAGCTGAACTCCGGAACAGATGATTTCTCCGAATTCAAGAGGTCATATGGAATTGACCCTGTGCTGGTGGACTCTGCAAACGAGTACGATCCCAAATTCGTGGCATTGGAAGAAGGCAATTCCGATGTCATGTCGAAATACTACGACTATCTGACTGTTCTGCAGAAGATAGAGGAGAAGACTGGCCGCAGCAGTCAGTTCAAAATCAAGGCGAGCATAGAGCCCAAGGTTGTGCTGACTGACACTTTTGATTACAAGACCACACAGCTGAGCGGTGATATAGGAGCAACATACTCGACGGGAAACCTGAGTGTGGATATGTCGCTGAATACAAGTTATGACTTCAGGGCGGATCCGGGTCAACGTGTGACCGGTCCGACAATGTCCATAGGATTCTCCTGGTCCAACACGCCGCAGGTGCTTTCCAGGTCCGAGATGGAGAGACTTAAGCTTCTTTACACGAAGACTGTTGTTCCCGGAAAGAGTTCGGTCGATTGGGATGAGTATGAAAACACCCTGCGCAATCTCACAAACGAGACTTTGCGCAAGGAGTCACTGGAACTTGAGAAACTCGAGTATGATGCGCTTGTGGCTGAAAAGGAGTGGAAGACTGCCTACAGTGAGTATCTGGCTAAAGGCAATCAGCTGATGAATTCCATCAAGGACTACAAGAACAAGAAGGAAGTTTTCCAGATTAAATACGAAGCGGACAAGAAGGCTCTTGAGCAGGTAAGCGAACTGTTCGACCAGCGGAAGGCCACTGCCGCCGAGGTTGTGAAAATAACGGATATGGTGGAGACGGATAAGATTGAGATCATAATCTTCAATATCCGCAGCCATATCATTTCTAATGAAATTGAGATACTCCAGATGTGAGGTGAGTTGTGAAGAAACTGTTGATAATATGTGTTTTTGTTTTGATTCCTCTTTCGGTGTTCGCCGCATTCGAGGTGACTGTCAGAGGCGGAGGAATGTTTGATTTCACCACGGGAAAGACTTCCATAGACGCGAAGTACTCCGACAAACTCAGTGGAGTCGATTTCAGTGCATCCGGGGTTGGATTCGAAGTCGGCATGGATATGGTCATGAGCAAGGATCTCCAGATGTACATCGATTTCGCCCTGGCATTCCCGTCAAAGATCAACATCAACGGTGCTGTGTCACGCACCGATGTGGAAAAAAGTCTGGAGAATACGAAGAAGACGAAGAATCCCGAGTACAAGTTCCATTCGAGCGATCTGTTCTTCAACACACTGTCTGCCCATATTGGATTTGCCCACAAGTTTGACCTGCTTACGGGTCCTCTGGAGCTGACCTTGGGTGCAGGTTTCGGTATCTTCCGCATTAACGAAGGCTACAGAATGATCAAATTCAAGATCGAGGGAGAAAATCACACGCCTTACTACTATGCGGACTACACCACCGTCACCACTTTCTCCGCAGGACTCTATGCAAACGCTCAATACAGTCTCTCCACCAGGCTCTCCGCTGTCTGTACTCTTATGCCGGACCTCGGGTTCTATACGATTGCCAGACGCATAAACTACAACGCGAAAAGCTCCGACGATTATACCAAGCTTGAGCCCACAGAGCTGGTCGAGTCCACGGGATTCTCGTTCTCGTTCAACATGAAGGCATTCATCGGACTTTCTTTCATTTTCTGAAACAGCTCTCCGGTTTTCATGACAGGTCGGTTTTCCAAAGCCGGCCTGTTTTTTTGCTTTTTTTCAAAAAATGTGAAACCAAAACCTTTATGAAATCGACAATTTTCCTGAATAGAGGTGTGTAATCACTTAAGAGTGCAAATTCACTCTGCCTTCATCTTAGGTTCTGGAGAGATGTGTTTTATAGAAAACCCAAATAATAGGTATATGAAAATGTGGCTACAAATTTGTGGTAATGAGGTGTATAATGGAAGAGGTCGTTTGGGATGTAAAGAAAAACGAGGAAAACATCCGAAAACATGGAGTGGATTTCGAAATTGCCAAGTTTGTTTTTTCTGACATGAACAGACTTGAACGTGTTGACCGATCCGAGAGCAATTATAAGTTTGAGGAAAGATACCAGACACTTGGTGCAGTTGGACGAATCTTGTTTGTGGTCTACACGGACAGACAGGAAATAAGAAGATTGATATCTGCAAGGATTGCAGACAAGGAAGAAAGGAGAATCTATTATGCAGGAGGAAACAAGAAAGGTTCAGATTGGCGACCAGCCAACGCCTGAAATGTTGAAGGAAATTGAGAAGGCTGCCAAACGACCGATTGTTTATGATGAGGATTCTCCCAAACTTACGGAACAGGAACTGTCAGAATTTGTTCCGTATTTCCTACTGGATCACAACGTCTATAAACCTAGGAAGACCGAAATCCATCTTCGGGTTGATACCGATGTTCTCCTTGCTTTCAAGAAGCAAGGCAGAGGTTATCAGACACGAATGAACGAAGTGTTGAGAAAATATATATTCCAGCAATAACCGGAAAACGAGATTTCATCTTTTTCACTCTTTTTTTAACCAAAACCTTTATGAAATCGACAATTTCCCTGAATAGGGGTGTGTGAGTGGAAAAGATGTCGACCTGCATTATGTGTGTTTCTCCCTAGTTCTGTCTTTTCTCTCACTTGGTTTAGTGACCAGCGCCGCCGGGACGGTTTTATTGTTGCTCCTAGTCCTTTGTGTTTTCTTGTGTGATTATGTTTTCAGTTCCGGCGGCGTCTTTGATTCCCCATCACGGCGATTTCTCACATTTGAACTACTGCTTCTGTCCCTTGCTGTTTTCACTGTCATGCGGATAAGGGTGATCACGAAGCTCAACCTGGGTTTCGAGCCGTCACAGGTTTTCCAGATCAGGGGCAGGGTGGTGTATGACTCGTCCATCTCTTCAAACGGCAACCACGTCATGAAGATAATGCTGTCCGGATGCAGGACTTTGTCCGGCGATTACACGAGTGCAGGCGGTCTTGTCTCTGTATTGGGAAAGGAGAGGGAGATAATATCTTCCGGAACCGTCGTCTGTCTTGACGGAAGGTTTTCGGGAGACCTTTTCATTTACGACAAGATCCAGGTGATGGGAAGAGGCTTTCTGAATGACATAAGGGAGCGTCTGATTCCTGTCCTGCAGAAAAGGCTTCTGTCCGATGGTGACGAAGCCTCGGTCCTGAGCACGCTGCTTCTGTTCGGGCGTTCCGATTATGCGGAATCATCCATCAAGGAACTGGCCCAGAACTGCGGATGTTCCCATATCCTTGCTCTTTCCGGGATGCATCTGGGGATAATCACAGCCACATGCAGACGTCTGTTTGGAAAAAGGACATTCGGCAAGATGGCATCATCGGTCTTTATCTTCGCTTTTGTCTTTGTTGCCGGACCAAGACCTTCACTTGTCAGGGCGGCGCTCACGTTTTCCTTGGGCATGTTTGCAATAAAAAACAGGTTGTTCTATGTATTTCTCCTCCAGATGGTCCTGTTCCCTGAATCAATGGTCGAACCGGGCAGTTGCTACGGGTATGTTGCTGTATTTGCCATAGTTTATCTTTCTCCGTCTGTCCACGCCGTGCTGTTCCAGTATGTGGGCAAACTGTCCAGACTGGTTTCCGCCTCCGTCTCTGTCATTTTGCTGAGCGCTCCTGTCCAGATTGTCCTTACGGGGAAATGGCATCCGGCGGCCATTGTGGCATCGCCTGTTGCCGGACTTCTGGCGGCGTTTTCCATGATGACAGGCCTTCTGATTCTATGCTTCGGCCATGTTCCGGTCATTGTCCGGCTGAATGGTTGGACATATAGGGCTCTGGTGGATGTGTTCACTTGCTTCGGTTCTATTGATTCAACAGGTTGGGCAGGTTATCTGGTTTTCATCAGTTCAATTGCAATTCTGTCAATTATACTCAGTTTTGCGCACAGGATTATGTCCCGGAGGTGTTCCTGATGACGGATTCGGAATTGGATGTCAATGAAAACAGGGAAGAGCTTTACGGGTGATATTCAACTCTTTCTGATAATTGGTTATAATCGCACCTGACATGGCAATCTGGGATTTTGATTACACCTCAGTCTCCTCAATAGCAAGGCTCCTGGAAGAGAACGGGCTTGGAATGACCAAGAAGTTCGGGCAGAACTTCCTTATTTCTGCAAATGTTCTGGACAGGATTACAGCGCTTTGCGGAGCCAACGAGAAATCGGTTGTCTGGGAGGTGGGGCCCGGAATCGGTGCGCTGACAACACGGCTTCTTCAGACAGGAGCCAGCGTCACGGCATTCGAGATAGATCATGGATTCTGCAGGATCCTCAGAGAGAAGGCCTACACGGATGTTCCGAACTTCAGGTTGATTGAAGGCGATGCCCTGAAGACCTGGAAGGAAGTGTATGAGAAGGAAGGCGCTCCGGACATGGTCTGCGCCAACCTGCCATACAATGTGGGCTCGGTTTTCATTGCCTCTCTGATAGAGAACAGGTGTCTTCCAAAACGCATGGTCTACACACTCCAGAGCGAGGTTGTGGAGAGAATCTGCGCCAAGCAGGGGGACGAATCCTATTCCGGATTCTCGATCCTCACAGGAATCGATTATCAGAACCGCGAGGCCCTGAAGATCAAGTCAGGTTGCTTCTTCCCTCCGCCGAATGTGGACAGCTCCGTTGTGGTCATGGAAAAGAGGGAGACTCCTCTTGTTCCTGCAGAAGAGGCAAGTGCGTTCATAAACCTGACAAGGGTTCTCTTTGCACAGAGGCGCAAGACGGTCAGAAACAATCTAAAGGCATTGGGTCTTCCATCGGAGAAACTGGACGAAGCACTTGAGAAAAGTGGCATATCTCCCACAGAAAGAGCTGAAAAACTGACCGTTGATCAGATTCTGGGACTTCAAAGGGCTTTGAGGTGAAAGTATGAAGGTATTTGTCTACACTCTTGGTTGCAGGGTGAACCAGTGTGAGAGCGAGGCTGTGGCCGAGTCTTTTGCACGGCAGGGCCATGAGGTGCTGCACAGCAGTACCGGAGCCGACCTTGTGATTGTGAACACCTGTACCGTAACAAGCAAGGCCGAACAGAAGGCAAGACGCGAGATCAGACTTTTTGCCAAGTCATGTTCCACACTTGTCACCGGCTGCTATGCCCAGGTCAATCCCAAAGAGATCGAAGGTCTTTCCCCGAACGTTGTAGTGCTTCCTCTTGTCAGAAAGCCGGAGCTTCTGGGTCTGGCTGAATACATGAAAAACACACAGCTCCCTGTGCTGGATGCAATCAAGGCCTATGTATCATCCTCCGGCAGACAGGGGTCTCTGTTCGATTTCGCTCCGTCTGAGTTCTCGTTCCATTCACGTTCCTATCTGAAAGTCCAGGACGGGTGTGACAACAACTGTGCCTTCTGCCGCGTTCATATCGCCAGAGGAAAATCGCAGAGCCTGGACTGGCAGACTGTGGTTCAAAGGGCACTTGAGATAGAGAAGAAAGGCTATCACGAGATAGTGCTCACGGGAGTGAATCTCACAATGTATGACCATACCGGCCGTGGACTTGGTGGTCTGCTGGAGCATCTTCTGGAGGCGGTCGGGCCCGATATGCGGTTCCGCCTTTCATCTCTGGAGCCGGACCACATAGACGACCTTCTGATCAGACAGCTGGCTGACCCCAGGATGCAGCCGTATTTCCATATCCCCATCCAGAGCGCATCGGACAAGGTCATAAAGAGAATCAACAGGGTCTATGACTCAAGCCATCTCGAGCGTGTCATCGACCGCCTGAGGGAAGTCAAGGACGATCCGTTCCTTGCCTGTGACATCATCACCGGTCTTCCCGGCGAAGACGACAGGGAGTTCGAGGTCACAAGGTCGTTCCTTGAGAGGCACGGCTTTGCGCTGATGCACGTCTTCCCGTTCAGTCCCAGGCCCGACACAGCTTTGGAGAATGCCCGCGACAAGGTTCCCGAGAGCGTACGTGACGAAAGGGCGGCAATCCTCAGAGACCTTTCAGCTAAGCTCAACAATGCATATGTCCAGAGGCAGGTGGGCAAGACCGCCGAGGTGATTCTCGAGGGCAGACGTGCCGGAAAATGGAACGGCCTTACCGGCAACTACCTGAAGGTGGAAGTGGAGGGCGCTCCCGACACTGCGTCATTGGGAGATCTTTTCCCAGTCAGGATTCTTTCTCCTGAAAAGGCCGGGGTGATCGGATGAAGACGGATATCCGCATCATAAGTTTTGACAAGGTGGATTCCACTAACAGGGTCCTGATGGACATGGCCAGAGAGGGAGCCGGATGCGGTACAGTAGTCTGGGCAAAAAGACAGGATGCCGGCAGGGGCAGGCTGGGAAGGAGCTTCGAATCTCCTGAGGGCGGGGTCTATGTCAGCATGCTCCTTCCGCTTCCGGAGAACCCTCTTGCAGTAGGGTTCTCTCTTACTGCAATGGCCGGAGTAGCGGTCAGACGAACAATTTTTCAGGTATGCAACAAGAACTGCGGCATCAAATGGGTCAACGATGTGATTCTGAACGGCAGGAAGGTATGCGGAATCCTGGCACAGGTGGTGAATGACATGGTTGTTCTGGGAATAGGTGTGAACTATACCACTCCGATGGCCTCGTTCCCTTCAGAGCTCAGGGATATTGTCTGCTCAGTTTATGAAGAAGCGGAGGATGCCCCTCCCATGGAGAAGTTCGTTAGCGCTCTTGCGGAGAATGTCTACGACATTTGCCTTGGCAACGACAAAACATGGATCGAGGAGTACAAAAGCTCTAGCACAATTATCGGAAACAAAGTACAAATAATTCAGGCCGGAGAGGTTGCGGGAGAAGGAGTGGTCGCCTTCATTGACGACAACTGCTTTCTGCATGTGACCGGCGCCGACGGAAACGAGACTGTCCTCTCCACCGGAGAGGTGAGCATAAGGAAAAACTATGATTGACAAAGCGCAGTGGAAGGATCTGGTCCAGACCAGACTTCAGTTGATGTATGAGAATTCAGGACACGAGGGAAAGCTTGCTGATGTTGTTATTCAGGTTCCGCCCAAACCGGAACTGGGAGACCTTGCGTTCCCGCTCTTTGCCTTTGCAAAGGCTTTCTCCAAGGCTCCGAACATCCTTGCACAGACGCTTTCGGAAGATATCAACGCACTTTCCGACAAACCGGACGGAGAGGCTTTTGCCGCAGGTCCATACATGAACGTCAGGCTGAACATGGACAAGATGGTGGCAAAGCTGTACGAGCAGATCGTCAGCGAGGCGGCAGCGTTCGGAAAGACCGGAAAACTGGACGGCCGCAAGGTCATGATCGAATTCTCCTGCCCGAACACCAACAAGCCGCTCCATCTGGGCCATGTCAGAAACGACTGCATCGGCCAGAGCATGAGCCAGATTCTCAAGGCTTGCGGCGCAGACGTCATGAAGGTCAACCTCATCAACAACAGAGGCGTCCACATCTGCAAGTCCATGCTGGCATACAAAAAGTTCGGCAACGGAGAGACTCCCGAGTCATCGGGCATCAAGGGCGACCATCTTGTCGGAAACTACTATGTGCGCTTTGCACAGTGGGAGAAGGAAGTCCTGGACAAGGACACTGCCACATTCGAGGCCCAGGGTCTTTCCCATGACGATGCCGTGAACAAGGCAAAAGAGGTGAACGCCCCCGATCTCGAGGCCCAGGCAATGCTGCGCGACTGGGAGAACGGTGTGCCCGAGGTCATCGATTTGTGGAAGAAGATGAACAAGTGGACACTCGACGGGGTTGCCGAGACCTATGCGAACACGGGGATCTCGTTCGACAAGTTCTACTACGAGAGCGACACCTACAAGCTCGGAAAGGACAAGGTCCTTGAAGGTCTTGAGAAGGGGGTTTTCCAGAAGGCCGAGGATGGAGCCATCTATATCGACAACTCCGACATCGGACTGGACAGGAAGATCCTTCTCAGAAAGGACGGCACATCCATCTACATCACCCAGGACATCGGAACCGCCATCAACAGGCACGAGGACTGGCCGTTCGACAGCCTCATCTATGTTGTCGCAAGCGAGCAGAAATACCACTTCAAGGTCCTGTTCCACGTTCTGGACAAGCTGGGCTATCCATGGGCAAAGGACCTTCACCATCTCTCATACGGAATGGTCTTCCTCCCGGAAGGCAAGATGAAGAGCCGAGAGGGTACGGTCGTCGATGCCGATGACCTTATCAAGTCCCTCACCGACATGGCCAGGGAGGAAATCCTTGAGAAGGGACGTGACGGAGATCTGGATGACGTGGATCAGACCGCCCATGACATTGCTCTGGGTGCCCTGAACTACTACATCCTCCAGTTCGATCCGAACAAGGACTTTGTCTTCAACCCGAGGGAGTCCCTCTCCTTCAACGGAAACACAGGCCCTTATCTCCAGTACATGGGAGCCCGAATCTCGTCCATGCTCAGAAAGTACGACGAGGTCCGTGCGGACTATGACAAGATCGCCTTCGACCCGTCTGTCCTCTCACTCGAGGACGAGAGGGAGCTGATCAAACTGGTAGGTTCCTTCCCCGAGACAGTTGCCAAGTCATGCAGCCAGTATGACCCCAGCGTCATCTGCGCATTCCTCTACGACATGTCAAAGCGTTTCTCACACTGGTACCATGACAACCAGATCCTCAAGGCCGAGACTCCTGCCCTGGTCAAGGCACGTGTCTGCCTGTGCGAGATGGTACTTCAGGCCATGAGAAACGCGTTCGACCTGGTTGGCATCCCGTTCCTCGAGAAGATGTGATCCTGCTGCCCGGCTTGTTCATCCGAACAGCGTGAGAAGAGTGTCTGCAAGTATGTCCGGATCCCATTCCGATTCGGAGGAGAAGACATCGCAGATGTTGTTCATCACTGCGGCGGTGACAAGGTCGGCCGCGTAGTCGGTGTCCTTTATGTCCATCCAGGATCTCTGGACGCAGAACTCAAGTGCAATCCTCACACGGGTTGAGATCATCGACTCGATCTGCCTGTTCTCCTCTGCAAAGGACGGATCGAACATGTACATCTGGCGGACAATGGAGAAGAAGGAAGATATGGGCTTCTCCGCAAAAGTGCTGATGATGCTGTCGAACAGTGAGACAAGAAGGGTCTTGGCGTCCTTTGCCTTGAAATCCACACTGAACGAACTGCTCTGAAGAAGGTTGCGGCAATACGATACAGCCTGTTCGACCATCTGGCTTTGACTTTCGAAGTGACTGTACAGGCTGGCTTTGCGGATACCGACCTCGTCGGCGATGTCGGCAAGACTCACGTTTGCCAGACCTTTTTCCTCGCCAAGCGACAGAAGCGCTGTGATTATTTCTTCCCTGGTTGTCATAGCACTATTAAAAACTACCGAACGTTAGTTAGTCAATGGCTGTTTTTCATCTTTTATTTCAAAGAGTTATGGAACAAAAGACCTGCAGGATGGTACAACATCAGAGCAAATTCAATTTTTAAGGATGTGTCTAAATGTACGCACTCGTAGAGATTCTTGGAAAGCAGTACAAGGCAGAAGAGGGAAAGTCCATTCAGGTCGATCTGGTTGACGCTGAGGTCGGAGCCCAGGTCACTTACGATTCTGTTCTTGCAGTTGTAAAAGAAGATGACGTCAAGTTCGGCGCACCGTATGTCAAAGGCGCCAGCGTTGTAGCCACACTCAAGTCCAACATCAAGGGCGACAAGGTTCGTGTCTACAAGTATCACAGGAGAAAGGGATATCGCAGGACCCAGGGTCACAGACAGCAGTATTCAATTCTCACGATCAACAAGGTCAACGCTTAAGGGAGGCAATCAATGGCTCATCATAAAGGTGGTGGTTCATCCAAGAACGGAAGAGATTCTAATGCACAGCGTCTCGGTGTAAAGCGTTACGGTGGTCAGGTTGTCAAGGGTGGCGAGATTCTTGTCCGCCAGCACGGAACCAAGATCCATCCGGGCGAGAACGTTGGCCTCGGATCAGACTATACTCTTTTTGCTAAGGTTGGCGGAAAGGTTCTTTATCACGCAAGGAACAACCGCAACTACGTCAGCATCGTAACCGACGAGAAATAAAAGAGAAAAAACTCAATGTTTGGTTTTTCAGATGAAACCTATATCGACATTGCCTCCGGAAACGGGGGCAATGGTTGTGTCTCCTTCCGACGTGAGAAATTCGTCGAGAAAGGCGGCCCTGACGGCGGTGACGGCGGCAAGGGCGGCGATCTTGTCTTTGTGGTCAAGAACAATCTCAGGACACTGGCTCATCTGAAGATCATCAGGACTTTCCGTGCAGAGAACGGAAAGAACGGCAGCGGTGCACGCTGCTACGGAAGAAACGGCAACGACATGGAGATCCCGGTTCCTCCCGGGACCGTCATCAAGGACGCCCATACGGGCGAGGTGATCAAGGATCTCACAGGTATCGAGCGTTTCGTGTTCCTCAAAGGCGGCAAAGGCGGCCTGGGGAACTATCATTTCAGGACAGCCACAAGACAGGCTCCCAAGTTCGCCCAGCCGGGAGAACCCGGAATCGAGATGCGTGTCGGTCTTGAGCTTCTGGTAATCGCGGACATCGGTTTCGTGGGCTTCCCCAATGCGGGCAAGAGCTCTCTGATGAACATGCTCACCAACGCCAGAAGCAAGGTTGCCTCCTATCCATTCACAACGAAAATCCCTCAGCTGGGCATGATGAGACTGGGTGACCAGGATGTCGTGCTTGCTGATATTCCGGGCATCATCGAAGGTGCCAGCCAGGGTGCCGGCATGGGCTTCAAGTTCCTGAAGCACATAGCAAGGACCGGCGGCCTTGCATACCTTGTGGACATGTCCGATCCGGCGTTCCTGGACCAGTACGAGCTTCTGAGACATGAGCTTGAGACCTACTCGCCTGACCTTCTCGAGAAGAAGGAGATCCTGATAGGAACCAAGCTGGACGAGGACGGAGCCCCGGAGAACTTCGAGATATTCAAGAAGAAATACAGCGACAAGCTGGTTTTCGGAATGTCCATTTTCGATGAGGACTCGGTCAAGCCGATAATGAAGGCCTTCGTGGACATGATCGGGAAACCCGTTGAGGAAAGGGGCTTCAGCTCCAGACCTGACGGGGATGCCTACTATCCGGAAACCCAGGAGGAGTATGAGAACGTCTAGGATTGCGGTAATGGGAGGAAGCTTCGACCCGGTTCATCTGGGGCATCTCTTTCTTCTCCACTGTGCTGTCTCCATGACGGATTACAACTCGTTCCTTCTTGTTCCCGCAAAGCTCAGCAACTTCAAACGTGACAGCGCCCCCAAGGCATCTGATGAAGACAGACTTCAGATGCTGAAACTGGCAATAATGGACTATCACGATATCTATGGTCAGGATTTTTCTGCAACCGGCAGGAATCCGGACATCAAAGTATCTACAATGGAACTTGAAAGGGGAGGCGTCTCCTACACTTCGGATACTGTCAGAAGCCTGAAGGAATCCGGTTACGAGGACATTGCCCTCGTCATAGGGGACGACCATATAGCGGGTCTTTCAAGATGGCATGATTTTGAATACATCAGGGACAATGTGGAATTCCTCATCTGCAGACGTGAGGCAGACGGTCCGAAGTGGGACCTTGTCCCTCCGGGAACCAGATACAGGGCCATTGAGCCGGACGAGCTCTATCCTCAGTCCTCAAGTGCTGTGAGATCGGATGTCGGTGCGAACCTTGATTTTCTTTCGCAGAGGGTCAGAGACTATGTCAAAGCAAAGAATCTTTACGTATGAGGAGCTGTCTTCGCTTCTGAAGGAGACGGTGTCTGAGAAAAGATATCTTCACAGCCTCGGTGTTGCCACCACGGCGGCGGAGGTTCTCGAGCATTTCGGTTGCTCGGACTATGTCCGGCACTGGAACGGTTTCGAGGCTCCTTTTTTCTGCGGCATAGTCCATGACATAGCCAGGGAGAAAACGGACCAGGAGCTTCTGGAATTCTGCAGAAGACGGAACATCTTCCTGTCTGCGGAGGATGTGAAGGCTCCGGTTCTTGCCCATGGAACGGTATCTGCGGAAATAGCGATGGACCTGGTTGGAAACTATCCGTTCTCCTGGTACAAGGCTCTGTGCGTCCACACGACGGGAAATGCCGGGATGGACGACCTTGCGCTTGCTCTTTTCGTTGCGGACTACATAGAGCCCACAAGACGTTTCATGACGGATGAAAGAAGGAAGTTCTACCTTTCATCGGTCAATCTTTGGCAGTGCGCCTACAGGGTTCTGTGTGATATGATTAAGCATTGGAAGGAAACCGGTTATTTCCAGGCATCGAGCGGTTCGCTTGCCATGAAGGAAAGTCTTGAGAGGAGAGGCTGCACGTATGAATAGAATCCGCACCGGATTCAGAACTGTTCTCATTGTACTGCTCATGCTCACGGTTATGCTTCTTGCAGGCTGCAGCTCGGATTCCAGAGTCTGCTATTATGCCTATTTCGAGGACTGCGCGTACTCGATCATATACTCGGCCAGAAACAACAGCGTCTACTGTATCCAACTCCCGTTGGAGCAGATCCTTCTCTGGGGAAAGGCCTCGGGAATGGATTCCATACCTACTGCCATGAAGAACTATGTGGGTATGAAGGACAAGGGCTTTCTGATCGGGACCGCGGACTCCGTTCCCACAATCAAGGACATCCTGGATGCCCTGGGGTCTGAAAGCACGGAAACCCCGTCAAGCATGAAGAGGGTGAAGACTCTGGTCGCCGAGGCACCGGTATTGAGCAAACGCCCTCTGTTGGATAAGATAAACCAGCTCTGCGGACAGGACGTGGAAAGCCTTCTGAAGCTGCTTTCCGACAGAAATCCATCCTGCAGGTGCTACGATGCACAGAGCATTTTCAATACAGAAGATCTGAACTTCTCACAGCGCTATTTCTCGCAGTGGCTGGAGCAGGTTCTTGGAGGTGAAGCATGAAGGAAGAGACAAGATCGCAGGCCCAGCAGCTCTGCACTTTCCTCACGGACCACAAAGGACTCGAGGTAACGATGATTGACGTGTCGCAGGACTGTTCCTGGACAGATTGCTTCATCATCTGCACCGTCACCAGCCTTGGACACCTCCGCGGCCTTGCCCACGAGATATGGTCTGAGATCGACTCCCTTGGTCTGGAGGTCAGAAACCGCCACAAGGCAGTAGGGGATGACGGCTGGGAGCTCATCGACTGCGGTGACATTGTGATTCACCTGATGAGCCAGGAGATGAGGGATTTCTATTCTCTTGAGAAGCTCTGGCAGAAGTTCGGCAAGTAATCAGTTTCCCAGAAGCACTTCGCCCGACTGTGTCCCTGTGAGTTTCCCGTCATGGAGGGCGAAGACTCCGTTCACCATAACAGCCTCAAGACCGTCGCACATGGCATAGGGATTGTGCAGGCTTGAGTTGTCCTTCAGCCTGTTTTTGTCAAACAGAACCAGATCCGCTTTGGCTCCTTCCTCTATCCGGCCTCTGTCCGCAAAGCCCAGTCTGTCCGCAACCTTGCGTGTCATCTTGTTGATCGCGACTTCCCACGGAACATCCTCTTCCTTGCATCTCTGGCAGAGAAGATGGATGGCGGCATTGGCGCTTCTGGGGTGGGCGGACTGTCCGGTGTACAGGGCATCCGTTCCGAAGCTCATCAGCTCGTCGTCGAAAATCATCCTGAGCTTGTCCTGTGTCTGGGTGATGTCGGACATCAGGGCATAGCCGGTTTCCCTTGAAAGAAGGCTGAACAGGGCATCGTAAGGATCCAGTCCGAGCTTCTCTCCGACCTGGGCCAGAGTCATCTCGCTGTATTCCGGAAAGCTTTCCATAGTCACTATGCTGATGTCTTCCCAAGGACAGAGCTCTGTTATGCTGTCCCACTGGACCGGGTGCTCCATCTCGTCCACGATGCTGTCCCTGAGTTTCCTGTCCGTTGCGGTCCTCTTCAGGGTTTGTGAAAGCTCTTCGGCGGTCAGTCTGAGAAGCCTTGGCGGGAGCAAGCTGAAGAGGCTTGTGCTTCCGTATTCGTACGGATACTGGTCGTACGCCACATCAAAGCCTTCGTCCCTGAGTGCATGGATCTTCCTGAGCACTTCGGGAATCTTGTCATGGTTCTTCCTTCCGATGGCCTTGAGGTGGGAGATCTCGAGTCTCGCTCCGGTCTCGCGGATGAAGGATATGATCTCGTCTATGGATTCAAGGATCTCATCGCCCTCGCATCTGTGGTGGACACAGAACAGCGCGTTGTGGGCCCTGACAACCTTGAGAAGCTCCACGATCTCGTCATGGTCTGCAAAAAGGCACGGCGCGTAGTAGAGGCCGCTGGACATTCCAAGACAACCCTGCGAAAGGGAGATGTCAAGAAGACGGCACATCTTCTTTATCTCCTCTTTTGTCGCAACCCGGTTGGGGTTTCCCTCGATTGCAGTCATTCTCAGGCGGCTGTGACCCTGCAGGAATCCCATGTTCACGCCGGGTCTGAGCAGGTCTTTATAGGACTGGAAATCGGTCCAGGTCCAGGAAGGATAGTGTCCGATGATGTCGGCGAAAGCAGGGCTGTCGGATGCGCGTCTGGGGAAGACTCCCACTCCGCAGTTTCCTGATAGGTCGAAGGTGATTCCCTGCTGTACCTTGTGGGACATGGCGGGATTGCGCAGGACCTCCAGGTCGCTGTGGGCATGCATGTCCATGAATCCCGGACAGAGTGTGAGACCCGTGCAGTCGATGACCTTTGCATCATCGGAAACACGGATGTCCCGACCGATTTTCAGTATCGAGGAACCCCGGACAAGCACACTTGCCTGGCAGGGCGCATTCAATGATCCGTCAATGACCGTTGCGTTTTCAAAGAGGGTTTGCATTTTCATTTTTCTTCACTGTGCGGCTGCTGCCGTCACTGCATCAAGTACCATGGATACGAGCATCTGGCTGTTTCCGCGGATCGCCGTGGATGCCAGAGCTGCCTTGAGCTCGGGAATCTGAGCGGATCCGAAGAGGGCAGGCGGAAGCTTTGCCTTGAACATCTCGTTTGCAAGAAGGATGAAAGCCAGTTCCGGATTTCCCTTCTCAAACGGCTGGATTCTCATTATTTCGGCGAACAGGAAACTTGCTCTTGCCACCGGATGAAGAACAGACCATGGACCTGAGTACTGCTCCATCATGGCCTCGGTCTCCTGACTCTGGCTGCCACCGAGTTTGTAGACTCCTGCGGACCTCTCGTCGATGGACATCATGAGCCTGCTGTGCAGGTCACGGATGCGTTTCTCGTTGAGGTCGAACGGGATTGAATTCAGAGCCGATCTCATGTTGAGGGCAAGGATCTGTTTCTCAAGGGGGACATCGGACTGGTTCTCCAGATTGAAGATTGCCAGAACGTTCTCAAGGCTTATTTCCGTGTTGTCGAAGCAGAGGGCTTCGAGAACAATCTCCACCTTCCTGTCGGTGGTCAGGCTGTACTGGCTCGTGCTTCCACGGAGCTTGTCAGCCTCGCGGTAGTCCTGGCTGCCTGTTCTGAGAGCACGGTTTTTCATATATCTGAGGGTTCTGCCGTCGGCGGGTTTCTGAGTACCTGCAGGAATGCTCCAGACCCAGTCGCCGACTCTCACGGCTCCCTCGATCTTGCCTTCCACGCACAGAGACCTGACGCGTCTTTCGCTTATGCCCCATTTCTGGGCGGCTTCCTTTGTACTGATGTAGTCCATGGCTATAGGATATTCCGAGTTCGGCATGATTTCAAGTAGGCTCAGGACTTTGTGGAATCGTGAAAAACTATGGGATATAATGTGCCTCTGGGTAGATTGTGTGTATTTTTGTGAAGAGAACCACACTTTAATTGAACATGCAGAGGTTCGGGGGTAAACAGGTACTATGAAACTCATCTACGTGGTTGAAGATCATCAGGTCATAAGGGAAGGCGTTCGCAGGTATCTTGAGCTTGCGGGCTACAAGGTTCTTTCTTTCGGGAACCTTGCCTCTGTGCGCGAGGCCTTCCGGATCACCAAGGCGGATCTTCTGATCCAGGATGTCATGCTTCCTGACGGAGACGGGTTCGAGTTCGTAAGAGAACTGCGGCAGACGATCGATATCCCCGTTATCTTCATGACGGCCAGAATAGCCGAAGAGGACAGGATCCATGGCTTCGAGCTCGGAGCAGACGACTACATCTCGAAACCTTTCTCTCCGAAGGAGCTTGTGCTGAGGGTCCAGGCCATCTTCCGCAGGATCGACGGAGGAAAGGAAGTCGACAGGGGCCGCAGGAACACCTTCAGGGCGGAAAACGGAATCCTGTGCTTCGATGAGATAGAGCACAAGGTGACCGTCAACAACGAGGTCATTCCCCTGACTGCCGCCGAGTGGAGGATACTGGGATTTCTGATCGAGAACTCAGCAAGGATCCTTCCCCGTGCCGAAATCCTCAAGACATGTTTCGACTACTCGTCCGAATCCTATGAAAGGATCGCGGATACCCACATAAAGAATCTCCGTGCAAAGCTCGGCCCGTATCCGTGGATCGAGACCGTGCGCGGCTACGGATACAAGTTCATCGGTTATCCGGTTGAGGAGAACGCCTGATGAGAAAGGTCTTTGTCCGTTATTTCCTTAGCATCTTCGCCATTGCCGTAGTGGTCATGATCGTCCAGTTCGGCATGCTCGTGCTCCAGTACAGAGTCAGCCAGGACCAGTGGAAGACCAAGGTCTATGACGATTTTATACTTTCGGTGGAGAATTCCATCAATGACGGTTCGATGGCTGACTACGGACTGAACAGCATCTACTACACGGTCTCCAACATTGAGGACGACAGAATCAGCGGATTCATCCTCAGGGACATAAGCGGAAGCACCATGGTCGCCTTCGGGCGAAACGAGGACGGCCGTGCCCTGAACCTGCCTGTGGCATCGGGCAAGGAGAAGGAGGAGGGCAAGGAAAATGCCAGGATCAAACTGGCCACCAGAATAGATGTGAACTCCACATATGATCCCCGCACCAGAGACCTGAGCCTTACATCCGTGGCCAGCGTGGAGACAAAGGGTGTGGAGATATCGGTTCCGGACAACCTGCGCAACGAGGGAATAATCGGATCCCTTGTCATTGCCATTGACGGAACGGATGCTTTCATCGTGGATCTTCTGACCTACAGCCCCAGGACCTACAAGTATTCGAAGGACATCATCAACTCATGCCTGAAGTCCATGCTGATTTCCCTGCCCATCTGCCTTGTGATAGCGATTGTCGCGGCATGGATAGTAAGCTCCAGAAACGCCAGATACATAAACGGTGTCAGAAAGGCCCTGAGCGACCTGTCCCACGGAAAGACTGACGTATCCATTCCCAGACAGAAGAACAGCGACCTTAACGAGATTTCCGTTGCCATCGAGGACCTGGACAGGAATCTGAAGTCCAATGCCAACAGCCGCAAGGCCTGGCTCTACAGCATATCGCATGACCTCAACACTCCCACCGCCGCCATGAAGATGATCATAGACGGTCTGAACGACGGGGTGTTTTCTGCCGATGAACAGACTCTGAAAGAACTTCAGAAAGAGAACGACACGCTTTCCAACAGAATCGGAAGGGTCATAGACTTCTCGTCACTTCAGGCGGACACCACGGCTGTCATTGAAGATATCCCTTCCCAGCAGCTGGTAGGAGAAGCCCTTTCCAAGATTGACCATTCAGAGGAAATAACAGTCTCTTGTGAATGTGAATCCATAAAATGTGATGTTGCATTGATGTCTCGGGCCATCATAGAGCTTCTGAGGAACGCTCTTGCAGCCAAAGGGGAATCAGAAGAGCCTGTCAGTCTTTCAATATCGGAGAATGATGATTCCTATGAGATCCAGATAGTCAACAGCGGCAGGATTCCAAAGGACATGGACGTTGATTTCTTCGAGCCCTGGGCAAGGGGAGACTGGTCCAGAACCTCTGAAGGTTCGGGACTGGGACTTCCGATCGCATCGGCAATTCTGGCCCTGCACAGAGGAACTGTCTCTCTAAGACAAATCACACCGGATCTTGTCAGCGCTATCGTAATCTGGCCCAAAGCATGAAAAAGGACGGCTCAGCGGCCGTCCTCAACAAATGATCTGATCTCTTCGAAGAACTCGTCGTATGTCGTGCAGAGTTTCAGGTCAGGTTCCTCCTTGAGTATGTTCTGAGGAGCCCTGAACAGGCAGCCCTTGTCGGCCTTGCGGATCATTGTAAGGTCGTTGTAGCTGTCGCCTGCGGCGAATGTCCTGAAGTTCATTGAGCGGAATGCGTCGATTGCCTTGCGCTTTCCGTCCTGCTGTCTGAGTCTGATTCCTGCAAGCATGCCCTTGTCGTCTATGACCAGGCTGTTGCACAGGATCGTCGGCCAGCCCAGCTGTTTCATCAGGGGTTTTGCGAACTCGGTGAATGTGTCCGAAAGGATCACCACCTGGGTGATCTCGCGGACCTTGTCCAGAAACTCGCGCGCTCCTTCAAGCGGCTTTATGGTGGCAATGACATCCTGGATGTCCTTCAACGTCAGGTTGTGTTCCTTCAGGATGTTCATTCTGTATTTCATCAGCTTGTCGTAATCGGGTTCCTCACGGGTTGTGATCCTGAGCTGGGGGATTCCGGTCTTCTCGGAGAACGCAATCCAGATTTCGGGAACAAGAACACCTTCAAGGTCAAGGCAGACAATATCCATACAAACCTCCTGATCAGATTCCGAGCACGTTCATGACGTACTTCAGAATGTCTTCTCTGTCTATTACATCATTGTGAACCGGCTTTTTGCTCTCAAGGGAACTGAGGTTCCTTGGAACGGGAACGCCTGTCTTTGCATTGATGGCTTTGATCTGGGCGAACTCGTCACCGTCCAGCGGAAGGCCGATTGCCTCGGAAACCGGGGTGGGGAACTTGTAGGGCGATGCGGTTGAGAGAACCACAACCGGGACATCATCCTCCATTTCCTTCCTGTAGTCGTCTGCCACCTTCATTCCGACAGCGGTATGGGGATCGCAGAGGTAACCGTTCTTTCCGTACACGTTTCCGATGGTTTCAATGGTTTCCTTCTCCGTACATGAATAGGATCTGAAAGTCTCCCTGATTGTCTTCATGTACTGCTCGTCCACGGTGAAGATTCCTTCGGATGAAAGGTCAGACATCCATTTGGAGACGACCTGCGGATTGCATCCCGAGGCCAGGAAAAGAAGCCTTTCGAGGTTGGAGGACACAAGGATGTCCATCGAGGGAGAGCTTGTCCTGTAGAACGGTCTTCTCTTGTCATAGACACCGGTGTTGATGAAGTCTGTCAGTACCTTGTTCTCGTTGGATGCGCAGACAAGGTTCCTTACAGGGAGTCCCATGAGCTTTGCAAAATATCCGGCGAGGATGTCGCCGAAGTTTCCGGACGGAACGACGAAGTCTATATTGTCACCTACCTTGATTCTTCCCTGTGCCACAAGATCGGAATAGGCTTTGAAGTAGTACACGACCTGAGGTGCAAGGCGTCCGATGTTGATGGAGTTCGCAGATGACAGGGCCTTCTTTGCCTTGGACAGCTCCTCCATGGAATTGATTTTCGAGAAGGCCTTCTTGACCGCGGTCTGGCAGTCGTCGAAGTTGCCCTTCACAGCACAGACCTTGACGTTGGCTCCTTCCTGGGTGGCCATCTGGGCCCTCTGGATCGGGGATACGCCTCCGTCGGGATAGAACACTATAATCCTTGTTCCGGGAACATCGTGGAAACCCTCCATGGCGGCTTTTCCGGTATCGCCGGATGTCGCTGTGAGAATGACGGTCTCGTTTTCATCACCGGTCTGCTTTTTTGCAGCCAGCATCAGCTGCGGGAGCATTGAAAGGGCCACGTCCTTGAATGCGGATGTGGGGCCGCGGAACAGTTCCAGCACATACTTGTCACCGACCTTCACGACAGGAGTGAGGTCCTCTGTCTCGAACTTGTCCTTGTATGCACGGTCCACAAGGCCGCCCATGTCGTCGAAATCGGGAAGAAGATGGGACAGTATCATCTGTGCCATCTGAAGTGTGCTCTTGCCTATGGCCGACTTCCAGTCAAAACCCTTTGAAAGGTCGCTGTCCGATACCAGAAGGCCTCCGTCCGGGGCGATTCCCCTGAGGACGGCATCCAGACAGTCGCACCTGAATTCTCCGCGCGTGCTTCTATAATCCATGTTGTCTCCTTGTTCTCTTTAATCAATCAATGGCGATCAGTTTCGCATTCTCCACACCCTGGCAGTCGTCGATGTCCTTGAGCAGGTTTGTGATTGCAGCCGGCATTCCGCTTATGTCCAGTGTGATGGTCACGCTGGCGTTGCCGTGGACGGGCAGGCTCTGCGTTATGGTGAGGATGCTTGCCCCTGCCTGGGAGATGACTGAAAGCACGTGGCTCAGAATGCCTGTCTCGTGGGAGAGAAGCATAGATATCACGGCCTTTCTTCCGTCTGAGATCCTGATCGGTTCCAGGATGAAGTCCTTATACTTGTAGTAGGTGCTTCTTGAGATGCCGGCCATCTTCACAGCCTGCATGACGTTTTTCGCCTTTCCTTCCTCAAGAAGGTGTTTTGCCTTGAGCACTGTCTCGAAATAATCGGGAAGGATGCTTTTATGGACGATCAGGTAGTTTTCAAGCATTTTCTAAACTCCATGGCTTGCCATTTGATTGACCGTATGATACATTGTCCCCAATAAAAAGACAAGTGTTTTTGAGGCACGGACATTTTATTTTCGGATGTGCCTGTTGGGAGACAATATGAAAGTTTCTATCCTTGGTCACGGGGTTGTTGGTAAAGGCGTATGGGATATGCTGCAGAACAATCCCTGTTTTGAAGTGAGAAACGTCTTGGTTAAAAAGGGCGAGAAAAGTGCGGACTTCATGACGGAGTCCTTTGAAGATATTCAGAACGACGATTCGGAGCTCGTTGTCGAATGCATGGGAGGAGTGGACCCGGCCTATGAGTTCGCCTCCAAATGCATTGAGGCGGGAAAGAGCTTCATCTCGTCGAACAAGGCTCTTGTTGCCGCACACGGAATCGACCTTCTGAATCTTTCACTGAAGAAGGACAAGGGATTTCTATTCAGCGCAGCCTGCGGAGGGGCAATCCCGATTCTCCAGAACCTTCATCTGGCCAGAAAAAGCGACAGCATAGTCTGGGCCGGCGGAATCCTCAACGGAACCACGAACTTCATTCTCGATTCCATGGACAGACGCGGAATCGGATTCGATGAGGCCCTTGCCGAGGCCAAGGCCCTGGGTTATGCCGAGTTCGACCCCACAGCCGACATCTCCGGAATGGATACTATGAGGAAGATCATGCTCATCAGCATGGTCGCATACGATGTCCTTCCCAATTCCGATTACCACGTAGAAGGAATCCAGAGTGTCAGCGCCTATGACTTCAAGGTTGCAGACACGATGGGCTACACCATCAGACTTGTCGGACGCTGCGGCCTCTCCGAATCGGGAAGGCTCTATTCCTATGTCCAGCCGATGCTCTGCAAAAGAAGCGATTTCTATGCCGGAGTGTGCAGCAACATCAACATGGCCCAGTACGAGGGAAAGAACAGCGGAGTCATGTCGTTCATGGGACAGGGTGCCGGACGTTATCCAACGGCCTCTGCAATCCTCAGGGACATGACATCCTTCTACGAGGGACAGAAGCAGATGCTCAAGAGCGGATGCCTGTTCGGATTTGCGAACAACAGCTCCAAGGAGTGCGAGGGAAGCTATTACGTGCGCCTTGTTTCCTCACTTGTTCCTGCAATCGAGGACAAGGTCGGAGTCAAAGAGGTCGTGTCCGAAAAGGACGGCATGAAGTGCATAGTCACCAAGGCCGTCACGGTCAAGGATATGCATGACCTTGCCGCAGAGCTCAGAAGAAAGGGTGCACAGGTGTTCTTTGCACAGGTCAAGGGTTGATATATGTTGAAAGTCGCTAAATTCGGAGGCTCGTCGGTTGCATCGGCGGCCCAGTTCAAAAAGGTCAGGGACATCGTCCTTTCAGACCCTTCAAGAAAACTCATCGTGGTTTCCGCCGCCGGAAAAAGGGATTCCAAGGACCACAAGATCACAGATCTTCTTTATCTTTGCCACGCACACCTCACATACGGTGTCCCGTGCGATGACATCTTCGACAGGATCAGGGAAAGGTTTGTGGAAATCAGGGACGAGCTCGGACTCAAGTTCCAGATTGAGACGGAGCTTGACGCCATCAGGGCCAGACTCACCAAGGAAATGAGCGTGGACGAGCTGGTCTCACGCGGAGAATACCTGACATCGAGGCTCATGGCCGAATATCTTGGGTACTACTTCCTGGACGCCTCGAAGTGCATCTTCATGGACTATGACGGAAAGTTCCAGCCCAGAAAGATAGCCGAGGCCCTGTCCGGAGCCCTGCGCGAGCATGAAGGGATCGTCATCCCCGGATTCTACGGCAGCCTGCCTTCTGGCAAGGTCAAGGTCATGAGCAGAGGTGGAAGCGACATCACGGGTTCTCTGGTTGCCGCCGCATGCGATGCCGACATGTACGAGAACTGGACTGATGTTTCCGGAATCCTGATGGCCGATCCCAGGATCGTCGAGAATCCGAGCCCCATCTCTGAAATCACATTCGCCGAGCTTCGGGAACTTGCCTACATGGGTGCATCGGTCCTTCATGAGGATTCCGTGGCTCCCGTCAAGGAAGTGGGAATTCCCCTGAACATCCGCAACACCAACGATCCGTCCCATCCTGGAACCATGATTGTGGAGAAGGCCAGCGAGGACGAGGACATCAACGACAGGTTCATCACCGGAATCTCCGGAAAGAGGAACTTCATCATCCTCACAGTCTCAAGACGGCTGAACAACTCCAACGAAACACTTCGCGATGTCCTTGAGATTCTGGACAGGCACAAGGTCCAGGCCGAGCACATCTCCATGGGTATCGACCAGTTCGCTCTGGTCCTGTCCCAGGCGAGCATTGGGGACTCCCTGTACGAGATAATCGGTGACATCAGGGCCAAATGCTCACCGGACGATGTCGAGGTGCAGGACAACATAGCCCTGGTTGCCGCCGTAGGAAGAAAGATGATCTTCAGGCCCGGAATCTCAGGCAAGGTCTTCAATGCCCTCGGAAAAGAAGGCATCAACATCAGGACCATCGCCCAGGGATCCGACGAGCTTGCAATCATCGTAGGAGTGGACAACAGCCAGTTCGAGAACACGATCAGGATTCTCTACCATAGTTTCGCGGGCTGATTTTCCTGTTCGGAGACTTTTTTTCAACTTTTTTCTCCCGAAACCTGAATGTTTTCAGCAGTTTTCCTGAATAGGGTATGTGAAAAAACAATCAGAGGAGGTTTCCTCGAAAGGAGAAAAACATGTTCACGTATCTCAAATTCAGAATGGTCAATTCAATCGGCACTCCGGTTTCTGTCAACCTGTACAACAACGGAGGCCGGATTGACTATGAAATCCTGTTCCCGACGCTTGGGGTCACCGAGGCGAAAAGGCTTAACCTTGGTAAGGGAGCATCCGAAAAGCTGCTCAGGAAGATAGAGAAAAGCGGATTCCTTCTGTTCGTGGAAAGGTTCGCCAGATTGGATGCGACAGAGAACAAAGGTGATTTCTGGTCCCTGGATGTGGAGCTGTCAAACGGTCTGGTTGTTGAGATCAACGGACCCGAGCCCCAGCATTCCGTACTCTATCCGTTCATCCAGGATTTCTCAGAACTGCTGGACAGGCAGTTCTCCATCACCCGGTATGTAAGGGACGACAGGGTGGACAAGCTGGAGATCGGGTTCTGCTTCAACGAGTTGGAGGATGAACAGCTGGTCCACAAGGAAACCGTGACGATGGACCGGTCGGATTTCACATTCAGGTATTCCAAGCGTTTTCCCGCAAGCTGCTTCCACGGGTCTTTCGAATTCAAATGCGAACAGCAGGTCAGACAGATCCTTGACCAGACGTCGGAAGCCCTCTCGAACGAGAAGTTGTTCGAGGACATCTACATGTCAAGCGAGGACTATCCTGTCCTGTATTTCAACTACTCGTTCCACGACGGAAGCACTGTAACAGTGAGGCGAAGTCTTTGCAGAGATGGCCTGAGAGACAGACTTTATCTTGAAATGATTGATGTTCTTTATGAAACAAGCCTTCATCTGCTGTTCAAAAACGGGATCTTTGATTCCAGATACCAGCTTCCGGCTGAAGAGAAGGAGGAGACTCCATTCTTTGTTGCTTACAGAGAAGGTGAGGAAGGTTGCATGGTTGAGGAAGTGGAGAGGGCCTGACGAATTGATGCAACGGGTGCGTCAGAAATCGTCGTCGTCACGGCGGTTTCTGCCGTATTCGCTGCTATCGTAGTAGAAGCCGTCGTTGAGAAGGTCTTCATCGTCCTCGTCATCATCGTCGTCTTCCTCGTAGTCCTCGTAGTCGCTTACATCAGGAGCATCATAGATGTCGTCGATCTCGTCGTCCTCATCGAAGTCGTCATCATCGTCGAAATCGTCATCGTCGTCTTCGATCTCGTCTTCGAAATCATCATCGTCGTAAAAATCGCCGTAGTTGCGTCTGTTCCCTGACATGTTTCACTCCTAGTTTACTGAAAGGATAGAATCACCAAATGCAGATGTCAATTGAGTTTTTTCCAATGCTTGGGTATACTTTGAGAAGAGGACTATATTATGAAAAGAAAATTGACCCAATTGTTAGTTGCCCTTGTTGTCGTTCTGGTAGCTCTCACAAGCTGTTCAACGACAATCGCGCTCAATACTCTTGTACCTGCTAAAGTCGATGTTAGCGGTTACAAGACCATGGCAGTCATGTCCACACAGGACAACTCCAGATGGAACCGCCCTTCTTTCTGGAATTCATTCATCCCTGTCAAGTCGGTCGACCCGATCTTCATGCTCAGCCTGAGCCTGTCTTCCGGACTTGATTTCAGTGCTTCGACCACAATCGCCGATGCCGCAACAGACATGATCACAAAGGCTGTCGACACCGGTATTTCATACAAGGTCATTCCGCCAAATCTCACGGATGCCTACATCACTGTCGGAACCAGCAACAACAACCTCAGAAAGGTTCTTATGGACAACGGCATCGATGCCATTCTCAAGACCGAGATCACACAGGTCTACTACGATGAGTACATCTCGCAGGAGACAGACTGGGTCTCATCCAAGGACAAGGCGGGAAGACCCTACAACAAGAAGAGATTCTATCTTGTACAGCAGTACGCGATCTCCCTCTCATACACACTCACGGATGTCGAGAACAACAAGATCATCGCAACAAGCACCTTCGCTTCAGACACACGTGAGAAGAAGACCCAGATCGGTCACACAGAGGATGCAACAGACAGATTCTATGAGGATTACTACACAATCACATCAGCATCCCAGTTGCTGCGCAACCTGATCAAGGAGTTCACCGACTCGTTCAGAGCCGAGCTCTCTCCGCACTATGTGACTGAGTACTTCACATTCTTCCCCAACAAGCCGAAGGAGAAGAGCCTCGAGTCGGCTTACGATGCACTTGACGACCAGAAGTGGAACGTCGCTCTCAGAATGTTCGCCGATGAATATGCAAGGTCAGGCCACTACAATGCCGGACTCAACGCCGCCATCCTGTATTTTGCAAACGGAGAGGTTGACAAGGCATTCGACCTCACACAGGAGATCTACAAGAAGACAGGCAGTTCAGACGCATTGGATCTGTACTACCACTTCAAGACGATCACCGACCGTGAGAACGCCGCCAACAAGCAGATCAACAGCACGGAAAAATCCGGAGCAACAGCTCCCAATTCCAGCAGTCTGATCGGATTCTGACGTGCTCTTCGTAATAACGGGGAACGGAAAAGGCAAGACCACCAGCTCGCTGGGGATGGTGGTCCGTGCCATGGGACAGGGCATCAAATGCTCTGTCCTTCAGTTTATTAAGGCCGATCCCCATGTTTTGGGGGAATACAGAACCCTCAGCTCCATAGGAGTCGATTGGGAGTCCTGGGGTCTTGGATTCATGTGGAAACAGAAGGATCCGGGACCCACCGCCGACCTGTGCGCCCAAGGATGGGACAGCTTTGTGAAAAAGGCGGAGAGCGGGGACTATGGACTGATTGTCCTTGACGAGTTCACTTATGTGCTGAACTACGGGATGTTGGATTCCGGCATGGTTCTGGAGTACCTTTCGACACATATCGGAAAGCCGGGTTTCCCCCATGTTGTCATAACGGGCCGCGAGGCTCCGAAGGCTCTTGTGGATCTTGCCGATACCGTAAGCAGGATAGAGGATGTCAAACATCATTTCCGTTCCAACGGGGGAAAGACGGTACGCGGAATAGAGTTCTGAGCACTGTTTACGATGTTTTGGTAGCCTAAGATGGCCTGAAAATAAGATTTTTACAGTTTTTCTCTGAGTTTTGCGTATCTGGGCCATCGTTTTGATGCAACGATGGCCTGATTTTTATTATTCTTATTATTCTTCCAAAATCGGTGCCGATACTATATGATTATATTGCCCCATTGTGGTGATTCGCCGGGGTGTGAAATGGAAAATGCCGAATCCGGCAAAGGAGGCCTTTGTGCTTATTGATATTACCATGGCCAATTTCAGGTCGATAAAGGATCCGCAGACAATCTCGTTTGTGGCCCTCAAGGACAAGAGGATGGACCAGACCAAAGTCCAGTTGATCTCGGACAAGCTGAAGGTCCTCAGGACCGCCGCAGTCATCGGTCCGAACGGAGTCGGAAAGAGTACTGTCGTCAGAGCTCTTGAAGCCGTCAAGGGAATAGTCATTGCTCCGGGTACCGATGAGAACCCGCTCAGAAGAATTCTCGCCGGTTCGCTTTTCGCATACAGCGACGTCAAGAACCAGCCGGCCGAGTTCACCCTCAGATTCCTCCTCAGGGAGGCTGTCTCCGAAGAAGAGCCGGAAGTCTACGCAACATACACGATCAAGGCAGACCTTGACCACATCTGGCAGGAGAGCCTTTACTACAACTTCGGAACATCCCGCAAGCTCATGTTCGACAGAGAGGTCGTTCCGGGACTGGAAGACGAAATCAAGTACAAGGTCCGCTGGGGTAAGCTCTACCGCGGAGACAAGAAGAGAAACGAGAAGGCCGTCGACTGCAGGCACTCATTCATCAAGAACGCTGCAGACAAGGGCGGTGAGACCTGTTCAGAGGTCTTCCACTGGTTCACGGATGTCCTGGACATCCTTCCGATGGGCGTAGGAACCTCTTCCGAGAAGTATGTCGCCGCAATGCTCAATGCCCATCCGGCATGGAAGGAGCAGCTTATCAACTACTTCTGGAGCATGGACGTCACGGATATCAGGGACATCAGAGTCGGTTCCAACAAGGACGGAAAGTTCGTCCAGTCCAACGACGGCGACATGGTGTTCTTCGTACATACCAACATCAAGGCCGCAATGTTCAGCCCGTACGGAAAGGAGAGCCTCTCCATCAAGAGACTTTCACTTCTTGCCCTTGCTTTCTTCGAGGCTTTCACAAAGCCCAAGGTACTTGTCATCGATGACTACGGCATGTTCCTGCATCCGGAGGTTCTGATCTATCTGACAAGCGTCTTCACAAACGGATGCAAGCGCGCCAGCCAGCTGATCGCAGTCGACTGCAACCCGACTCTCCTCGAGGACGGACTTCTCAGAAGGGATGCCGTTTATTTCGCAGAGAAGGACAGCTTCGGATCGACCATGTACTATCCGCTCAGCAACTTCAGAATGGGTCCGAGCAGCAAGACACGCGCAATGTACGAGAGCGGTGCCTTCGGTGCACTGCCGATCACAAGCGAATTCCGCTTTGTAAACGAGGAGGCATGACATGAACAGAAAGAGAACTCCCATCTTCCCGAAGAAGACAATCCTCATTGCAACATCCAATGCGGCCATGGCTGCATATTTCTCAAGGGTCAGAAAGGACTGCAGATACGTCAACATGACTGTCCAGCTCCTTACCGCAGATACTCTGGATGAGCTGATCAAGGCAACAGGAAAGGCAAGAATCGCCGGCAAGTTCGCCTCCGCATGGGCTCTGTTCGGACTTACCGACTTCAACCTGAAGCCTGCAGACATCATTGCAGCTCAGCCGCTTGCCGAGTCAAGAAAGGTCAAGCTCGGCTGGGTCTCACCGAACATCAGCATGTGGCTCTTCCTGCACCTGAAGGAACTGAACATGTATGTGGACAACGCAGCACAGTTCGACCTGGCTCTTTCCAAGGTGTTCCCGGGCTACGAACCCACCGCCGAGTTCTTCACGAACGAAGGCCAGGACCTCCACCTCAGGCTGTTCTCATCGTTCAGCTCAGCTGTTCTCAACGCAGGCATCTACAACAAGATCGCCGAGAAGAAGAACGGAATTGCCGCTACAAGCTTCCCGCTTCTTTACGAGGACATCAAGGATCTCTGCGGAGAGGCCGACCTGACTCACAACCAGAAACTTCTCGCCAAGTAAGTAATGAACGGTTTCCTGCTGTTCACATACACAACTTCGATAGCCGTCGCATGCATGGCATTGGCGCTGTCGATTGCCTCGAATATTCTGCATAAGACAGCCTGGGGAGGCAGATACATTGTCATCCAGAGCTGTCTTATCGGAATGATGGTCCTGTTCATGGCCTCGAAGCTCTCGCTCTTCTTCCTCCCGGAGAGGATATCGGGCATGATGAACTTCGTGTTCAAGACGGTGACCATCGCCAGCATGGCGTTCGTGATAGTGTTTCTGCCTTACTTCCTCAGCTGGGTCATCGCAAAACCGTGGGGACGGCTGCAGACCCTGCGTTTCTATCCTGTGGCCATTGCGTATTTCGGCCTTGGCCTGGCCTCCCAGATAATCTACGAAGGTTCGATCATCTTCTGGGTACGGCTGGTCCAGACGCTTATGGTTCTGGGAGTCTATGCTTACTGCATTGTGACCTTGTGGGTGAATCTGAAGAACATAAAGGATCCTGCCGCAAGGCACAGCGCGCTTGCAATCAACATAGTCAGCCTGTCTCTGATACCTCTTTCGATCTTCGCACTGTTCTACGAGATCATCGAGGATTTCAGCTATCCGATCTATGTGTTCGCGTTCTCCGTTGTGATTGTGGTCTACGACTACATCCGGTTCGATCTGGACAAACAGGAGATGGAGAACAAGCCGGAGCTAAAGTTCGACAGCCTTGCGCGTTTCAAAATCTCCGAGCGCGAGTTCACCGTCATCCAGCTCATATGCGACGGTCTTACCAACAAGGAGATTGCCAACGAGCTCTCCATTTCGGTTAACACCGTCAACAACCACGTTGCCAACATCTTCAGCAAGATGGGCGTGCGATCAAGAATAGACCTGCTCAAAGAGCTCAAGGAAGGCCCCTGGGCCTGATTTTCAGACTAAATTCCATCCGGAATCTCTGTGTTTCAGCGTCAAGCCGTACAGACGGTACTGCCTTGGTGCTCTTTCGCCTGAAGTATTTATTACATGTATACTACGTATGACATTGAAAGAAACCTCGATTTACTGTACAACTAAACAGTCATGGGAATGCCCATGTGGAGTTGTATATGGAAGTCAGAGTAAGATATGCACCTTCCCCGACCGGGCTTCAGCACATCGGTGGGGTCAGGACAGCACTTTTCAACTACTTCTTTGCCAAATCCAACGGCGGGAAGTTCATACTCAGGGTCGAGGACACGGACCGCGAGCGTTACAGCGACGAGTCACTTCAGGACCTCTACGACACGCTGGACTGGCTGGGTGTCAAATGGGACGAGGGTCCCGTGGTCGGAGGCCCGTACGGACCTTACATCCAGAGTGAGCGTTTCGCCATCTATCAGGAATACGCCAAGAAGCTTGTTGATATGGGAAAGGCCTACTACTGCTACTGCTCGGCCGAGAGACTCGAGGCTCTGAGACAGAAGCAAATCGAGGAGAAGAGTCCTGTCCAGGGTTATGACGGACACTGCAGGAACCTCACTGCCGAGCAGAGAGCCGAACTCGAAGCCCAGGGAATCAAGCCTGTCATCAGACTCAAGGTCCCCAGAGAGGGAAGCACCACGTTCCACGATGTCCTGATGGGAGACATCACCAGAGACAACAAGGACATCAGTCCGGATCCGGTTCTTCTGAAGTCGGACGGATTCCCCACATACCACCTCGCCAACGTGATCGATGACCACATGATGGGCATCACACACATAATGAGAGCCCAGGAATGGATTCCTTCCGGACCGCTGCATGTCCTGCTTTACCAGGCATTCGGTTGGGAGATTCCCACATACTGCCACCTTCCCATGGTCATGGGAAACGACGGTCACAAGCTTTCAAAGCGCCACGGATCCACAAGTGTCAGGGACTTCCGCAAGAAAGGTTACCTTCCCGAGGCCCTTCTGAACTATGTGAGCCTTGTCGGCTGGTCCTATGACGGAGAGAAGGAGTTCTTCACCCGCGAGGAGCTTGAGAAGTGCTTCTCCCTGGAGAAAATCAACAAGGCCCCGGGAGTCTTCGACTACCAGAAGCTCGACTGGTTCAACGCCCAGTACATCAGGCGCAGACCGGACAGCGAGCTCGCGGACCTCATGCTACCGTATCTGGTCGAGGCAGGACTTCTGGATGAATCGGGAAGAGACCGCCTTCTTGCTTTCGTTCCGGGAATCAAGGACAGGATCACGCTTCTGTCGGATGTGGTTCCCATGGCAGCTTTCCTCAAGGACAGCGGGGATCCGGATGTCTCGATCCTGATTCCGAAGAAGATGGATGCCAAGGGAACGCTCGAGGCCCTGAAGAATGTCTACGCCGTGGTGAAGGCCGGACTTGAAGCCGGAAAGAGCGACGAGGATCTTCAGCAGGACCTGATGGACCTCGCCCAGAAGATGGGAATCAAGAACGCCGGGGTTTTCAACCCGCTTAGAACTGCCGTCACGGGAATGACGGTCAGCCCACCGCCTTTCAGCTGCATCAGGCTGCTTGGCAACGAAGAGTCGTACAGACGCATTGAGCGCGCAATCAAGGTGCTCGAGAAGGAGATAGAGAATGTCTGAAGTAACAATGGATAAAATCGTATCACTCTGCAGAAGACGTGGATTCATTTTCCAGAGCAGTGAGATATACGGAGGACTCAACGGAGCCTACGACTACGGTCCGCTGGGAGTCCAGCTCAAGAACAACATCCGTGACCTGTGGTGGAAGGAGATGACCCAGCTGCACGACAACATCGTCGGACTGGACGCATCCATCCTCATGCATCCCAGAGTATGGGAAGCCAGCGGCCACGTGAGCAACTTCACAGACCCGATGGTTGACTGCAAGCAGTGCAAGAGCCGTTTCAGAGCCGACCAGATCGACCTGAACGCACCGTGTCCCGTCTGCGGAAGCAAGGGTACGTTCACTGCCCCGAGGAACTTCAACCTCATGTTCGCAACACACATCGGAGCCGATGTGGATGCGGCATCCACAATCTATCTCAGACCTGAGACTGCCCAGGGCATCTATGTCGATTTCAAGAACGTCGTCTCCTCATCACGTGTGAAGGTTCCGTTCGGAATCGCACAGGTCGGAAAGAGCTTCAGAAACGAGATCACGACAAAGAACTTCATCTTCCGCTCCTGCGAGTTCGAGCAGATGGAGATGCAGTGGTTCTGCAAGCCCGGCACGGACGAGCAGTGGTTCCCGTACTGGAGAGAGCAGAGAATGAACTTCTACGTCAACAAGGTCGGTATCCATCCGGAGCACCTCAGATGGCACCAGCACGGACCGGATGAGCTGGCTTTCTACGCCAAGGACGCATACGACATCCAGTTCCTCTTCCCGATGGGATGGCAGGAGCTCGAGGGTGTCCACAGCAGAACCGACTACGACCTGACACAGCATCAGAAGTTCTCCGGCAAGGAGATGACATATCTGGATCCCGAGACAAACGAGAAGTACATACCGTACGTCGTCGAGACATCCGCAGGTCTTACAAGAAACGTTCTCATGGCTCTCTCCGATGCCTATGACGAGGAAGAGGTCGCAGAGGGCGATGTCAGAACCGTCCTGCACTTCCATCCGTCCGTCGCACCGGTCACAGTCGCCGTTCTTCCGCTTGTCAAGAAAGACGGTCTTGCAGAGTATGCCTCCAAGCTGGAGCATGAGCTCAGAGACGACTTCGCCACATACTACGACCAGAGCGGAGCCATCGGACGCCGTTACCGCAGACAGGACGAGATCGGAACTCCTTACTGCGTGACAGTCGACTACGACACTCTGAACGACAACACCGTCACACTGCGTTTCCGCGATTCGATGGAGCAGGTGAGGGTTCCTGTCGCAGAGCTGGTGGCAACGATCAACAAGGCCACAAAAGACTACAAGAGGGTTTGACCTTTCCGGTTTCAGAGGATATTTAAGATGAACAAAGCACTACAGGTTCTGATCGACAGAGGATTCGTCAAGGACTGCACCAATATGGACGGCCTGTCCGACCTGATGGACAAAGGTCCTGTGACATTCTACTGCGGAACCGATCCAACAGGTCCGTCTCTCCATGTCGGACACATTGTTCCGTTCTTTGCCATGCACCATCTGCAGCAGTTCGGCAACAAGCCGCTTGCTTTGGTCGGCGGCGGTACCGGCCTTATCGGAGACCCCTCCGGAAAGACCGAGATGCGCAAGATCCTTCCGCCCGAGACAATCGCGGAGAATGCCAAGCGCATCGCTTCCCAGCTTGCCAAGGTCGTCAACTTCGACGAGGTTCCGCCTGCAGGTTACGGACAGGGCAGGATTGTAAACAACGCCGACTGGCTTGTTGACCTGAACTACATCGAGTTCCTCAGGGATGTCGGAAGATACTTCTCAGTCAACAGGATGCTGACATTCGAAGGTGTCAAGCAGCGCCTGGAGAGGGGTCTTTCCTTCATCGAGTTCAACTACCAGCTCCTTCAGTCCTATGACTACTACATGCTCTACAAGAACTACGGCAACCGCCTCCAGATCGGCGGAGCCGACCAGTGGGGCAACATCGTCGCCGGTATCGACCTGATCCAGAGGATGGGCGGACCGGAGTGCTTCGGCCTGACGTTCAACCTCATCATGAGGGCCGACGGAAAGAAGATGGGAAAGAGCGAGCAGGGAGCTGTGTTCCTTGATCCGACTCTCTACAGCCCGTACGATTTCTACCAGTACTGGAGAAACGTCGCCGATGCCGATGCCGTCAAGTTCATGAAGCTGTTCACATTCATGGATCTGGACGAGATCGCCCAGTATGACGATCCGGCACGCAACATCAACGATGCCAAGGCCAGACTTGCCTACGAGATCACGAAGATCATCCACGGTCAGGAAGAGGCCGACAAGGCCGTTGCCGGTGCAAAGGCAGCATTCGGAGGCAGCGGAGACAGAAGCAGCATGCCTACGGTCGAGATCGACCTCGGCGAAGGCAAGGGCGTTCTGGATCTGTTCTTCGAGGCCAAGCTCTGCGCAACGAAGAGCGATGTCCGCCGTCTGATCGACCAGGGCGGATGCCTCATAGACGACCAGAAGATCACCGACGTCAAGACCGTCATCACAAAGGACGATGCCAAGGACGGCGAGCTGATCCTGCGTGCAGGCAAGAAGCGCTTCATGCGCGTGATTGTGAAATAATCAGTTGATTGTTTTCAGATTGTTTTCAGAGAGGGAAGCGGAATTCCGTTTCCCTCTTTTTTGTTGATCCGGGCCCTCAGATGATCCTTTTTATCAGGATCTCTATTCCGATTGCAATGAGGATTATACCTCCGGCTATGGATGCCTTGTCGGCGAATCTTGTTCCGAAGCGCTTTCCTATCGCTATTCCGCAGAGACACACAAAGTGGGTCACGACTCCGATGATCAATGATGACACCAGAGCCATCTGAAGAGAGTAATGCTCGATGGTGAAGCCCACGGAGAGGGCATCGATGGATGTTGCGACACCCTGGACCAGAAGACGTCCGAATCCGATGGCCGGTTTCTCTTCCTCAAGGCTTCCGCTGTGCCGCATTCCCTTGATTATCATCTCGCCTCCGATGTAGGTGAGAAGTGCCAGGGCAATCCATGGTACGAGCCTGTCGAAAGAGGTGAAAAGTTCGACAATCGTGTGGACGCAGACCCATCCGATCATTGGCATGATGAACTGGAAGAACGAGAATGTTCCCGCAACAAGGTTCATCTTCCCGGCTTTCATATCAGGCTCGTTGAGGCCGTTGACCAGGGACACGGAGAATGCGTCCATGGCAAGCCCGAAACCAAAGAGAATGCTGTTCAGAATCAGAAAACGGTCCAACTGCATATCGCCGTTAATATAATGTGAAACGCTGTCCGAAACAAGTATATGAGCGTCTTGCCCAAGGGTGTTGCCGTTGGCATAATGGACATATGCAATTGACGGAACGCCAGCTCAGCCTTAAAGACACACTTCCAAGCGGCCAGTGCTTCAGATTCTCATTCTGCGACGGAACATGGACCGTCAAGGCCGGTGTGGGGGAGAACCTCAGGGTTCTCAAAGTGTCCCAGGATGATCTGAGCCCCATCACAGACGATCCTTTCTGGGCAGATTTCTTCGATCTTGGAACTGATTATGAAAGCCTGAAAAAGGAGTTCTCGAAGATTTCCCCTCTGATGGAGAAGGCCTGTGAATACGCTCCCGGCATCCGTATCCTCAACCAGGATCCGTGGGAGGCCCTGTGCAGCTTCGTGGTATCCCAGAACAACAACATAAAGAGGATAATGGGAATCATCGACAGGATGTGCGGCTTCTACGGAGGTGGCGGTTTTCCTACTGTGGAGTCTCTGGTGGATGCAAAGGAGGATGACCTCAGGATGCTGGGTCTGGGATTCAGGGCTCCGTACATTGTGAATACGGCCAGAGCTGTCCATGATGGCCTGATTGATTTGAAAGCTCTTAAAACTATGGACATAGATGAGGCTCGGGGCGTTCTTATGAAAGTGAAGGGCATCGGTCCCAAGGTTGCTGACTGTGCGCTTCTTTTCGGATGCCACAGGCTGGACTGCTTCCCTATGGATGTCTGGATGAAGCGTGTCATGGCAACATGCTTTTCCGGTTGCGACAAGAGCATCTTCGGTCCCTGTGCCGGGGTTGCCCAACAGTATCTTTTCCACTTCGCCCGCACGAGCGGTTTTTTCAATGAAAAGGAGTAAGCGATGGTTTTTGACACATTGAGCCAGCTTGAGATGTATATCCCTGTTCTTCCAGCAATCCGGCTGATTGCCGACATAATGGACCACGACGACCTGTACGAAAAGGCTCCGGGCAGCTACAAGACAAAGGACCCGAAGGTAACGTACAAGATTTTCGAGTACATGACTTCCTCTTCAGACAGGCCGTTCGAGTATCACAAGGACCACAGCGACCTGATGATCCTTCTCAAGGGAAACGAGCTGATGAGCACAAGCTGGAGGGAACTGAAGAACCAGAGCATCTCCTATGACCAGAAGACGGACACCGGATTCTTCAACGCCGAACCCATCAGCGTTCTCCAGGCAACCCAGGGCCGCTTTGCCATCTTCTTTCCCGGAGAGCCCCACAAGACCGGCGTAGCCGACGGAGAGCCCTGCCTTGTTAAGAAGGTGGTATTCAAAGTCGAGGACTGACGGTCTTCTGTGAAGAAAAGTGTTGATTCTGTGAACATGCTTCTTTGATTCAAGCCTCCTGGCTATATTTGAGCCATGAAGTTCGGAGGCTTCAAATGAAGAAAGTTTCAACAGCTAGTTTGATTTGTGCGATTGTCCTGATCATAGGTGCAATCGTCCTTAATGTAATCGGTTTCTCTTACATCAACGGAGTCCGCTATGTCGGTCATATGGGCTATGGTTTCATGCGCATGTCATACTACACCGACTCGTCCATGACAGCCACATGTCTTGCGATGATCATCGCCGGAGGCTTCCTCTTTATCGGAGGAGTCCTGCTTCTGATGCTTGCCGCGGCTACAAGATGCAGAGACCACAAGTGCTGCCGTCACAAGGCAGAGCCGGAGGCCGCTCCTGTTGCAGAGCCCTGCAGCTGCAGTCTCCCTGAAAACACAGAAGAACAGAACCAGTAACTCATTGTCCCTTTTTTGGTTCAGTTGTTTTTTTCCCTACTAAGCTGCCGGGTGTCCTCCTACATCCGGCAGCACCCTTTTGGTCTGAGCCAACTCCACTGAAGGCTGACACTTGCATAAAAGAGCAAAAAAGGATATATACATTAGTGCATGCGGCAATAGCTCAGTTGGATAGAGCAACTGCCTTCTAAGCAGTAGGTCCTTGGTTCGAGCCCAAGTCGCCGTATCGAACAGAAACCCCGGTCAAAAGGCCGGGGTTTTCTGTTTGAAGTGGACGTTTTGGGCGAGAAACGGAGCGTCAGGCAAAGCCTCCTGCGGAGGGTTTGCAGCGGAGGCGGCTTTTGCCGGACTTCCGGCAGGCAAAAGCGAGCCCAAGTCGCTGTTTGCAGCCTCCGTGTTTCCCTGATACACTGTACTTAGGTTAGTTGCTTATATAAACATCGCCATATACAGAGGGATGCTCTGGATTCGGTTTTCAGGCTCGCCGATGTTTCCGTCCATCAGTTTGTAGGCTAAGGGAATATCTTTATTGTTCTTCATGATGGAATTCAGTGATGTTGCACGCGTATTACCGCTTTTTACTTCAATCGGTATTACTGTTCCTTCTTTCTGAATGAGAAAATCTATTTCCTGTTTCTTGGTTTCGTTTCTATAAAACCATATGGAATAGGGTTTTTTCGTGAGTATATCAGCGATTGCAGACTCATATATTCCGCCTTTGGTTGTTCCTGTCAGGGAGTTCTCTACAATCTGCTTTTTCAAGGAAAAATCTCTCATGGCAAGAAGAAAAGATATGTCTGAGGAATATGCTCTGAAGTTGTCCTCAATTGAATAATCCTCGAGATCGAAGGAGGGGTATCTCACATTTCTCGCCAATTTGATTATATCTGCCCGCACCAGCCATTCTAGACTTGAATAATACTTCTGAGCCTTTCCGTTGTATTCGACTTCTTTGTATTGGAATTTGTGGTTCTCTTTTCCCAGAAGTTGTCGCGATAGGGAAAGAAAGCATTTTTCCGCCTTGATCTTTTCTTCTGCTGTAGCGTAATGGGCTATATCGTATTGATAACCTTTGAGTAATTCCCTTTGGATGTTGTCCGCGATTCGGAAATCTGCTGTTTCAGTAAACTGTCTTACAACCTCAGGCATTCCACCGATGGCTATGAAAGTGCGGAATAACGTCATCATTTTTGAGTGAATTGCCGGCTCAACAGGAATATTACCGACAAACATCTGCCTGAGATCATCTACCATGCTTGAATTGACTTTCTGGCTCCAGAGAAATTCTTCAAAATCCAACCCATACATATCGATATAGTCAACATATCCGACAGGGAAGGAAGAAGCTCTCTTGTAATCGATTCCAAGCATTGAGCCGGAAGCTATTACATCGAATCTGTTATCTGTAGCCCAGAACTTCAGAGACGTGACGGCTTCTTCGCACTCCTGAATCTCATCTAGGAAAATCAATGTCTTTTCTGGATTAATTGAGAAGTCCGGATATCTGAACCGCATTGCCATAACCATAGAGTTGACGTCGAGGTTTCCGGAGAATATTTCTGAGGCATCCGGTGTTTCTTTGAAGTTGATGGTCAATACTTCCTCATAGTTGTCATTTGCAAACAAAGATATTACAAAGCTTTTACCTACCTGCCTTGCGCCACGGATGAGGAGGCATTTATGGTCTTTGGTTTTTTTCCAGTCTGCAATTTGGTCATATGCTTTTCGTTTTAGAGTGATCATGGTTTCATTTTATTCCAAAAATCTTCATTCATCAACATTTTCGAATTCGAAAATCTCCATGTGTCAACATTTTAGGAAGAAATGCCATGGAATGTCTCATGTAGACGCAGTTGCCATATGTATACATTTCCCACCAGGTTCGGTAAATTAACCACATGGGCTTTTTATCATTCAATGAAAGATACTATGAGCGTAAACTGAAGGATTTCGAGAACAGGGATCTCTCGGAGGATGATATTTATGAGGTGAAGCAACTTCTTAAAGTCCTGGATGATCTTGCAGATGAAGGTTATACCAACCTGAACAACCATATGGAAGCCGATTTCTCATGTCTGACCAGACTGCGAGGTATTCTTCTGAATTACGGAGAGAAGCCGTTTCCTGTTGATCATGACAGGGTGCCGGATACAACGTACGGCCGGGAAGAATATGGACTTGAAGGAATACTGAATAAGCTTTCAAAAGCATCTTTTGAGTACTGCGGTACCTCGGACAATCCGCTTCTGGTGGAGATGAGAAAGTACAGTGAATGGATAGAATATGGAGAAGATACCGCATATATCTTTCTGCTGAGAGATGCCCTGCTGCCATATATGTTTTTCAACAGCAGAAAAAGGAGCAATATCTATCCTTGGTTGATCAGCCGCAGATTTCTGGAAGACATAACAAAAACTGAAAACATGGATGATGATATCCGCCTACCTCTCTATGAGGCGTTGGAGGAGGGGTATACGGCTTTTGATGATTTCTCTGGTTATTGCAAGAAAAGAATTGCTTCAGTACTTGATGAACGTGCCGAGCTAAAGGCTGTTTTGCTTGAACTGCTCGGATCAATTAAACATGACAAAATAATGGTCATTGAATCCGGCTATATGGGAACTGTTCCGATGATGCTGAAAGCCTTGGATGACAGGGTGGATTTCCGAGTGTATACGACAGCACCGTTTCTCTATGAAACATACAAGGAAAAGATTTTCTGCAGAAAGTATGAAGACCTTCGCAAGTTTGAGACTGTTTATTCACAGGATCATTTGCTCCGATATTCATCATATTGCAACGGAAAGTTTTATGTGAACGAATCTTTAGATAATACTGTATTGGATAAGGCATTGGCTGAGATTAACGCCTTCATATGAAGTGAAGAGTGTTGATTCGTGAGTTGTTATTTGACAAAACCAATTCCTTTCCTGCCGTGGATTAGAGGCGAAAGCCTCTCAGCAGGGAGGCGAAGGGCGAGCCCAAGTCGCCGTAACCGGCCGACAATGCTCCGATGCTCAACCGCTCTTATGCTCCGTTGCTCTTGTGCTCATGCATTTTTGAAGGAGCATCGGAGCATAGGAGCATAAGAGCACCAGAGCGGCCTATCATTGCTTTTAACAAAGGATGAGCTTATCTCTTCTTATCGAACTTGGCCTTAATGGCTTTCCTGAACTCCTCAATCTTTTGCTTGAGGTTTGTCTTCTTCTCCTCAATCAGCTTCTTTGCAGCTTCCTTCTTGAGTTCCAACTCAACTTTGTAGGCGGCATCGATTTCAGCCATGACCTCTGCTGCATCCTCAGAAAGAATCTGCGTTACGCACTCACTAAATTCCGCGTCGAAGGAATCTTCTCCAAGTTCTCCAATCAGTGCGATGATAGCCGTTTCCCCATCGGTGATTGTCTCAGAAACTTTCTGGATGATTGAGGCGTTTTCAGACGCATCGAACGAATCGACAATACTTCCTGAAAGAGCTCCTGTTGCACTGCCGAGGAGGATTCCTATCGGACCACCGAGAATTCCTACCAACGATCCAATGAAAAACCCCGTCGAAGTGTCATTGCTTGTCTCGACGCCAGTGTCCAAGGACTCCCTGATTTCAAGCTGATCGCTTGTTTTCTTGACGAGAGCCATCTCGGACAGGACATAGTCCTTTTCTTTTCTCAGACCGTTCTTGATGTCTGAGAACTTCTTGTATGCTTCAGCTTCATTCTTGAATACGACAACCTTTACTTTCTCTGCCATTATGTTTCCTCCGTGTTTTAACCAGACATTATCCATAATAGAACGGTTTGTTTGTAAACTAAATGAAAAACTATTTTTTTAACTTCCTTATTTGACTCCGTAGAGTATAGTGAAACAAGAGAGGACTTGGTGTGAAAAAAGAGATAGTTGATTTTCTGATCAAAGCAAAGCAATCCACATATGCAGGCAAGGGAGCTGAAACGGGTCCTACAAGGAAAGAGTCCCATGATCTGGTTTACGGAGATGGTGACTACATGTATCACGATTCATATTTAGGTTCCGGAAAGTTCGCCGGAGAGGAAGCGCTTTATATAAAGGAAAAGCCATATTGGAGCATGAATTACATTGGCAGGGTCACAGGAGAGAATTTCAGCGGAGATTTTCTGAAGGAGGCTTTGCTTCACGTTCCATTTGAAAAACCGTTCAGAGGGCCCGAGTATTATTCCAATGGTGATTACACTTATCATTGCGATGTTGATGGAGACTTTGAATGGTTCCAGGGACGGGAAACAATCTGCCATAACGGGAAAGAGATTTATGAATGTTATTTCCATGGCGGATTGATAGAGTAGGTTAATCCGGCAGTGAAAATCTATTAATAATTCAGAAAGCGTAGACTATCATACCCGCGAAAGCGGAGATGCCTATAAGACCGATTGGTGAGATTCCCTTTTTCAATACCTTTCTTGATCCGAAATAGACCAGAGCCAGTCCCAGTGTCATTAGCATCGCCGTCAGATCCAGGGAGAATTCCCTCAGGTTTGTGAAGCAGTGGTTCAGGATCATGTAGGCACCTGTTGCCAGAATGATACCTATGATGCAAGGTTTCAGACCCCGCAGAACAGCCTGTACCCATGGATTTTTCAGTATCTTCTTCAGAAGAACCATGATGACCAGGATGATGACAAACGAAGGAAGAATGACGGCCGATGTGGCAATCAGTGCACCCGGAAGTCCCGCCTGTGAACTTCCGACATAGGTTGCGAGGTTTATCATTATGGGGCCGGGAGTGCTTTCGCTGACAGCGATCATGTAGGTCAGCATTTCGTCACCGATCCATCCATAGGAAAGTACCACATCCCTGATCAGGGGAATCGCCCCATAGGCTCCGCCGAAGGCAAAGAAACCGACCTTGAGAAATCCGGCAAGAAGTTCCAGGTAGATCATTTGGACGCCTCCTTTCTTGCCGGATTCCCATTGATGGCGAAGATGCAGAGACTGACTGCCGCCGCAATCACTGTGACATCCATCATCTCGTCATGGGTTATCCAGGCCTTCTTTTCGACACAGGCATTCTCAATCAGTGCGATCATGGCATAACCGCCGCCGAAAGTGAAAAGCCCGATTTTGGCGAAGGTCAGGAAAAGCACAAGAAGGAGACCCATCTGTCAGTGGCATCCGCAGTGATGGTCCTCGGAGTGATGTTCGCCACAATGGCCATGGCCGCAGTCACCTTCACGGTGATGTTCGTGGCAGTTGCAGTTGGCATCGGAACCGAACTCAAGCTTTCCTTCTGCAAATGCCTTGGCGGCTGCATCCGCAGAACCGCTTACTCCTGCACAGAGTCTGATCCGGGCATCGGAAAGAGCCATCTGGGCCCCCATTCCGATTCCACCGCAGATGAGGACATCGGCATGGACTGCGTTGAGGAATCCTGCCAAAGCTCCGTGGCCGTATCCGTTGGTGTCTATGACCTGCTGGCTGACGATTTTCCCGTCCTCGACATCGTAGAGTTTGAACTGCTCAGTGTGTCCGAAATGCTGGAATATCTCCCCGTTTTCATAAGTGACTGCGATTCTCATTGCTGAACTCCTTTTAGGCATGATGTCCTGATTTATCTCCACCGGCTCATATTCACAGCAGCCGCCTGCAATCAGGAGCCTTTTTCCATTTACTATGACATCTGCAATCTTTTTTCTGGCGCTGTCGTATATGGCGGTGACCGTGGTCCTTGAGATGTTCATACTCAAGGCGCATTCCTCCTGGGTAAGTCCTTCTCCGTCCAGCAACCTGAGCGCCTCGTATTCGTCGATGGTCAGGGAAACCGATTCGGATGGATCGACATCATCCGGAGAGAAACTGCGGAAAGCAGGTATCCTGGCAATTCTGCGGCACCTGGTTGGTCTTGGCATGACGCCTCCTTATTGACATATGTCAGTAACAACTATGAATTAATTTTTGACATATGTCAAGAATCGAGACCTCATGACATGAACCTTATCTTCTGGCGATTGAATCCCTGGAAATCAGCTCGGTGTCAAGAAGAATGGACCTCGGCTTTGTGTTGGAGTACAGAAGCTCGAACAATGATTCCGCGGCGGTGAAGCCTGTCTGGAAACTCGGCTGGTTGATGGTTGTAAGGCCGGGTGTGGTTATCGAGGCCATCTCGATGTTGTCGAATCCCACGACTCCCAGATCCTCGGGAATCCGGAGGTTGAACCTGTTGGCGGCCTTGATGACTGAGGCGGCAAAGACGTCCGCGGCACAGAAGATCGCATCCGGTTTTTCCTTTGATCCCAGAAGCTGGCATGCGGCGGAGTAGCCCAGGTCATAGGCCACATCCGGAAGGGAAATCTTCCATGATCTGGGAACGGATATCGAATGGCTTTCCAGTGCCGCTTCGAATCCGCGTAGCCTTTCCTGAGCATAGTTGAACATTATCGGGCCGTTGATGAATGCGATTTTCTCATAGCCCATGTTCAGGATGTAGTCCACAGCGCCTTTGGCCGCGGCAAAGTCGTTAATTCCTACATATGGAGCTACCGACTCACTGTTGTACTCGCAGCACTGGATGAACGGAATCTGCTCGAATATCCGGTCGGTAAGATGCTTCTCCAGTTTTCTGCTCAGACAGATTACACCCCGTGTGTTGGTCATCTGGACAACCTTGAGGAATTTCTCGACGTTGGAGGATGTGATGGTGTTCTGGTAAATGACGACCTCGAAGCTGTGGGAGGAGGCGGAAGACTCGATTCCCTGGAGTATTTTATAATAGAAGGGGTTGATGATTGAAGGAACGACAACAGTGATTATCCGCTTCGATGCATCTGACTGCTTTTTCATCAGTTCTTCCGGATCATACCCGTATTCCTTGAGTTTGTTCTCTACAATGAGTATGGTTTCCTGGTTCACAAGTTCCCTGTGGTGGAGGACCCTTGAGACTGTCGCAGGTGACAATCCTGTCTCTTTCGCAAGCTTGTTGACGGGTATGTTTAATCTTTTCATAGCTGGAATAATATCACTATTTCAGAAATAGCGCAATTGTTTCAGAAAGAAAAACTGACCTTTGTTTCTATGCATCGGAACCCGATGATAATAAATACCTCCTTTCTGCAAAAAATTTTCTTGTGATATTTGAAAACCTATTCTATACTGTGATTGAGTTGGGTGGGGAGTTAAATTATCAAACTTATTTCATCTTATTTCATTCTTTTTAATAATCTCAATGGAGTTCGGACATGAAACTTGGATTTGTCAGCGCCATTCTCGATGGCTGGACATATGAGGAAATGATGGATGTTGCCTCAGAAATGGGCTTCAAGTGTGTTGAGGTCGCCTGTTGGCCTCAGGGCAAGGCTGAGAGAAGATATGCCGGTGTCAGTCACATAGATGTCGTCAGGGTTCTTGAGGACGACAGCTATGCGAAGCACATACTGGACTACAGCAGGGAGAAGAAAGTGGAGATCTCGTCTCTGGCGTTCTATCCCAATCCGCTTACTCCGGATCTGGAGAAACGGAAGGAGACTGTCGATCATCTCACCTCTCTCATCAAGGCCAGTTCGAAACTCGGAATCAACATGGTAACAACCTTCATCGGAAGGGACCAGACCAAATCGGTGGAGGAGAACCTGGAGCTTGTCGGACAGGTCTGGCCTCCGTTGATCAGGCTTGCCGAGGAACTGGGAGTCAGGATCGGTATTGAGAACTGCCCCATGCTTTTCGGCAAAGACCAGTGGCCGGGCGGACAGAACCTATTCACAACACCAGCCAACTGGTGCAAGATCATGGATCTTCTGAAGAGCGAGAATCTCGGCATCAACTACGATCCCAGCCACTTTGTCTGGCAGATGATCGATTATGTCAAACCCGTCCGTCAGTTCAAGGATCGGATTTTCCATGTCCACTTCAAGGACATCAAACTGTACAGGGACAAGCTGGAGCAGGTAGGAACAATGGCCTATCCTCTGGATTTCATGGCTCCGAAGCTTCCCAACTACGGAGATGTGGACTGGGCCGCTTTCGTGAGTGCACTCACGGACATAGGGTATGACGGATATGCCTGCATCGAGGTGGAGGACAGAGCGTTCGAAGGATCAAGGGAGAAGATCCTGGACTCTCTGAGGATATCGAAGAAGTATATGGAAAACTTCGTCATTTGAGTGGGGAACGGAATATGAATGTTGGAATAATCGGTTGCGGTTCAATTGCAAGACAGCGCCATGCCCATGAGTACGGTCTGAACAGCAATGTCACCATTGCGGGCTTCTACGATTTCGTCGCACAAAGGGCTGCGGACATGGTCTCTACATTCGGTGGAAAGGTCTATCAGACAGTGGATGAGATGCTTGCCGACGAATCCATAGACCTTGTATCCGTCTGTGTCGCAAATGCCTACCATGCGGAAATAACCATCAAGGCACTCGAGGCCGGAAAGAACGTCCTGTGCGAGAAGCCGATGGCTGTCACATACGAACAGTGTCTCAAAATGGTTGAGACCGCAAAGAAATGCGGTAAAAGGCTTTTCATAGGCCATAATCAGAGACTTACACCCGCACACAGAAAGGCAAAGGAGCTTATTGCTTCCGGCAGCATGGGGAAGGTTCTTACCTTTGCAACCTCATTCTGTCATGCCGGCCCCGAAAGCTGGGGAATCGACAAGGGAAAGGGAACGTGGTTCTTCAGGAAGGATGCCGCGGCTTTCGGATCAATGGCAGACCTCGGTATCCACAAGATAGACCTTGTCAGATACCTCGTCGGCGATGAGATCAAATCCATCTATTCGGAGATGTGTGTCCTGGACAAGACATATGAGGACGGAAGTCCGATTCAGGTGGATGACAACTCGGTTGAGGTGATCCACTTCAGAAACGGCGCTTTCGGAACAGTGACAACCAGCTGGACGCAGTACGGAGGTGAGAACAACCAGACCCAGATCAACTGCAAGAACGGTGTCATGAAGCTCTATATGGATCCGAAGTATTCCCTGACCGTCACTCATCCGGACGGAAAGGTCGATGAATATGACCTTGACAGGATCCAGACCAACACAGATGAGCAGCAGGCAACCAGCGGAGTCATCGACGAGGTTGTGGAATCGATCATGACCGGCAGGAAGAGCATTCTGGATGCGGACTCGATAATCGGTTCGATGAAGGCTGTGTTCGCATGCATGAAGTCCACGGAGACAGGCAGGGCCGTGGAGGTTTGAAAGCAGACAATACCCAAAGGGGGTAATTGAGATAATCATTTCTTTATTCTTAAGGAGGGAAAAGATATGAAAAAAGTCATTTTGATGATGCTCGTTCTTATGTGTGCTTTTGCGGTATTCGCAAATGGAGCAAGTGAGAAGGCAGCCGAGAAGATCTATGTCCTCGGACCTACTCCTGACCATGGTTGGACAGCTCAGGCCGGTGCTTTCGCAGAGCAGAGATGTAATGAGCTCAAGGCAAGCGGAACCGATGCTGTGTTCATGCCGGCATCTTCCGGTGAGACCCAGGTCGACTATGTCAACACCATCATCGCCAACAACGATGCCAAGGTTGTTGTCATCCAGGTTCTCGATGATTCCGCAGAGGCAGCTGTTGAAGGCCTTGTCGCAGCCAAGATTCCTGTAATCCAGTTCGACAGATTCGCCATCGCACTCAAGCCCAAGGCAATCCTCAACTTCGCCGGAGACAACATCTCCTGTGGCGCCGGAATTGCTGCATGGCTGCAGAGCAACGGAATGAAGCCGGGTGATGCAATCGTCACACTCTACGGAGACAACGGTTCAGTCTGTATCGACAGAGAGTCCGGTTTCAGAGGCTTCCTCAGCGGAAAGGTCGACTACACCGACAACGCAACAGGAAAGACAGTCCACACCACAGAGGTCTGGGCAGAGAGCGATATCAAGGCTGCTCTCAGCACATACTCTGTTGTCTGCAACTGGTCTGCTGACGGAGCTGCACAGTTCATGGAGCAGAAGCTCACCGATATCCTGGCCGATGCAAAGAAGAAGGGTGGAAACCTCTACATCTACTCAATGGATGACGAGATGACATTCGGTGTCCTCAACGTCCTCGAGGCTGCTTCCGCAAAGGATCAGAAGGATGCTGAAGACCTCCACATCTACATCTCCGCCATCGGTGGAATGCAGGAGCTCTATGATGTCATGAGCGGCAAGTCTGCTCAGGCTGCTGTTGCCGACAGATTCTTCGACAACATGATGTCGGTTTCCTTCAACCCGTCAATGATGATCCAGGCCATCAACTATGCTGTTGACTATGCAAAGGGCAACTGGAACTATCCGCTCGGAGCTGAAGAGAAGCAGCCAGTCTGGATTGTTGACAGAACAAACGCAACACAGTACCAGGGCTTCATGGGTCACTGATTCTGTTGTATTAGAAACTCTGTACAGGCGGATGCGCAAGCATCCGTCTGTTTAAGCATTTAGGAGTAAAGGATGAAAAAAATCCTCGAAATGAGCCACATCTCCAAGGCTTTCGGCGGAGTCAAGGCACTCACGGATGTTCACCTGGAAGTGAACGAAGGTGAGGTGCATGCGCTTCTTGGAGAGAACGGAGCCGGAAAATCAACGCTCATGAACATCCTGACGGGTGTTCTGCAGGCAGACTCCGGAAAGATCACTTTCCTGGGAAAGGATTACTACACACCGACAATCAATCAGATGGAAGAGGCCGGAATAGCCTTTGTCCATCAGGAACTCAATGTGATCAACGACCTGACTGTCGTTGACAATATTTTCCTGACCAGGGAGCTGACAGGAAAATTCGGTATCATTGACGAAAAGAAAGAAATCCAGACGACGAAGGAACTCTTCGACAGTCTCGGAGTCAATATAAATCCATATGCCATGGTCAGGACGCTCAAGACAAGCGAGAAGCAGCTGCTTGAGATCTGCAAGGCACTCTACACCGATGCCAAGCTCATAATACTCGACGAGCCGACGACATCATTGTCGAACGAAGAAATAGACCATCTTTTCGGCATTCTCAGCAGACTCAGGGAGAAGGGCAAGTCCTTCATCTTCATCTCTCACAAGATGCCTGAGATCTTTGCAATTGCCGACAGATATACAGTATTCAGAAACGGACACTACATCTCCAGCGGAGACATTAAGGACACAAACCCCAAGGACATCACTTCCGACATGGTCGGTTCCACATTCGTGGATGCCGACATGTATGAGAAGAGGGAACTGGGGGACGAGATCCTGAAGCTGCACAATCTCTCAGGACGGGGTTTTGACAAGGTGAACCTTTCGTTCCGGAAAGGGGAGATCGTAGCCTTCACCGGTCTGGCCGGAAGCGGTGCAAGCGAAGTCATGCAGACGATGTTCGGAGTCCTTCCGAGAGAAGGGGGCTCCATCGAGTTCAAAGGGAAAAACCTCGATGGTTCGATCGCTTACTTCATGAGGAACAAGATTGCGATGCTTCCTTCGAACAGAAAGGAGAATTCGGTCATCAAGGATCTCTCGATTCTCGAGAACTTCTACGTTGCGGAGCATGTCCTTTCTTTCAGGAAGCAGGTGATAAACAAAAATGCCGAGGATGCCAGGTATGAAGAGCAGAAAAAGAAGCTGAAGATCAAGGCCGGAAGCAGTGCGGACGAAATCACCTCCCTCTCAGGAGGTAACCAGCAGAAGGTGTTCCTTGCGAAATGGCTGAACACAGGTGCGGAAGTTCTTCTGTTCAACAACCCCACACGAGGTGTTGATGTCGGAGCCAAGGCGGAAATCTACAGGCTCATCCTCGATTTCGCCAAATCAGGGAAGACCGTGATCTTCAATACTCTGGAAATCCCGGAGGTCCAGAAAATAGCGGACCGCTGCGTGGTCTTCTATGCCGGACAGGTTGCCGCGATTCTGGATCACAAGGATGTTTCCGAGAAAACGGTCATGAGCTATTCAACAGGTATACACAGTCAGAGGGGATAATATGAAGAAAGAAAACTTAACAAAACAGATCGGTGCCTTCTGGGCCCATTATTCATACATCGTGGTAATGCTGGTTGTCATGATTGTCTATGCATTCACCATTTCAGCAAACGGAAGCAGCTTCAGATGGAGCCACATCACCGCGATACTCAGTTCACAGAACACCTGTATCATCGGAACCATGGCAATAGGGATGGCACTTGTCGTGCTGACAGGACAGATCGACCTTTCGATCGGTTCTTCACTGGTATTCACAACCAGCGCATGTATAGTCGTTTTCAACATGACGAATTCGATTCTGGCCATGATCTTTACTGCTCTTGCTGTAGGTGCAATTTTAGGATTCATCAACGGAGCGCTTGTCGGACTGGCAAAGATGCCGCCGTTCATCGCAACCATGGGAACCATGCTCATCTACCGCTCACTCTCGCTCTCCGTTGTCAGAAGCATGGACACGAGCATCTCGGGTTCCACATCCAGCCAGTTCGCCATGCTCAGGTCCAACAGCAAATATGACTTCCTGAGATTCTCGTTCGGAACAGGAAAGATCCTTTCGATTCCGTACATCACTCTTGTGTTCCTTCTCATGGTCCTGATCTTCATCTTCGTGACGAAGAAGACAAAATACGGCAAGAGCATCTATGCTGTCGGATCGAACGAGAAGGCCGCCCATCTCAGTGGAATCAACACAACTTTCATCAAGGTCTCGGTCTATGTCGTCACCGGACTGCTTGTCGGAGTCGCAAGTGTCCTGCAGGCATGCAAACTCGGAAACGTAACCCCTGCATCTTCCGGAAAGAGTTATGAGATGTACGCCATCGCCGCCATCGTTCTCGGTGGAATTTCAATGGCCGGAGGAAAAGGAAATCTCCTCGGAGTCATCTTCGGAGCCCTCTCCTATACCACCGTCAACTTCATCATCGTCTCGATCCCGTCGCTCACCGTCGACATTCAGGATACCTTCCAGGGTCTGGTTCTGATCATTGTCATCCTCATCCAGACACTCAGTCCCGTCCTGAAGGAAAAGGCTCAGATTGCAAGAAGAAGACGCCAGGCGGAATCGCATAAATAGGATTCAGAGCAACTATGAAATGAATCAGTTCTTCATCGACTCCGGCTGGCGGGTGTTCTCAAGGACATCCCTCCACAAGGCGCTTTCGGTGTTGACCTTGCTTCTGGATGATACCGCAAGCCTGATGGGCAGGTTCACGAACCTGTCGTTCATCATGCTTGTGAGGACTGCGGTCTTGCCGGCCATTGCGGCATGGACTGCGTTGGCTCCAAGTCTTGCGCAGTAGATCGAGTCGTAGGAGTCAGCCGGTGCGCTTCTGATGATGTAGCTGGGGTCGATGTACTTGATGTTGACCTCCATCTTTTCTTTCTTGAAGTACTTGGAAATCTCGTCCTTCAGGAACAGACCTATGTCGTTGTATCTGACATTTCCGGAGGCATCGGCCTCACCTGTCTTGGGAAGGAGGTCCTGACCTGCTCCCTCGGCAACCAGGATGACGGCATGACCACGGTCTGTGAGTCGCCTTTTCAGAAGGGGAAGGAGACCCTTTTCGCCATAGAGGTCGAAGGGGTTTTCCGGAATGAGGCAGAAGTTGACATCGCTCTGGGCCAATGATGTGTGGGCGGCGATGAATCCGCTTTCACGACCCATGACCTTTACAAGTCCTATGCCGTTGAGTGCGTTCTTGGCCTCGACATGGGCGCATCTGACAACCGGGACGGCCATTGAGACTGCGGTGTCGAATCCGAATGATGTCTGGATGAATGCAAGATCGTTGTCGATTGTCTTGGGAATTCCGACGACGGCGATCTTCAGACCGCGTTTCTTGATCTCCTCGGCAATGGCTGCGGCACCTTTTTGGGTTCCGTCGCCTCCGATTGTGAAGAGGATGTTGACGTTCATTCTCTCAAGGGTGTCGACTATCTCGCCGGTGCGCTCTCCGCCGCCTCTTGCACTTCCGAGGATGGTTCCGCCTTTCTCCTGGATCTCATCGACAACATCTGGATTGAGGCTTACCGGAGGTTCCTTGGAGGTGGGAAGAAGGCCCTGATATCCATACTTGATTCCGCTGATCCTGCGGACGTTGTACCTGTACCAAAGACACCTGACAACAGCTCTGATGACATTGTTCAGACCGGGGCAGATTCCTCCGCATGTGCAGATGGCGGCATGGACATGGGCAGGATTGAAATAGATCTTCTGCCTGGGTCCTGCGAGCTCGACCGTATCGGGACTGATGGGCTTTCTGTTTCCGCTCTTTTCCTTCACGGTATCGATGCAGTAGAGGATTCTGTCATCGTCAGACACATAGTCGGCGTATCCGTCGCCATTTACGTCACTCATCTGGATCGGAGAGGGAATTTTGGCCTCGCCGAGTGAATCAACTGAAAAATCGTATCTGTTCATGCCCCAAATATACCCGATAATCATCGCACAATAAAGGATAAATGCTTATAATCCACGGTATGAAACTGAACTTCTTTTTCGATGTCGACGGAACAATCGTTCCTTTCGGCCGCAACATACCGGAAAGTGCCGTCAGGGCAATGCATGATGCAAAGGCAAAAGGACACAGGCTTTTTCTCAGTACGGGAAGGGCTCCTTACGAGGTGACGGACTCAGTTCTGGCTCTGCCTTTGGACGGAGGAGTCCATTCTTCCGGTGCCGAGGTTGTCCTTAACGGAAAGTCCATCTACAGACGGTTTGCCGACGACAGGGAGAGGAAGGCTTTCAAGGCTGTGGCTGAAAAATACGACCTTCTCTGGTTCATCCAGGGACCGGAGAACACCTACACCACCAAGAGGACCATGGAGGTCTACAGACGTATATCTTTTGAGAACAACGGTGGCGAGGTCCAACTTACGGGACTGAAGATGGTCGACAGCATTCCGGACATCCCCATGGTCAAGTTCTACATTCTTTCGGACAAGGGTCTGATCATGGAGGCAAGGCGTGAACTGGAGGGAATCCTTCACTGCGAGAACAACACAACAGGATTTCCCATGGAAGCGGCAGCCGAGGTGACAATCCCAGGCATATCCAAAGCATCCGGTATTGAGATCATGGTCAGGCATGTCGGCGAATCGATGGATTCCACGGTAGGTGTCGGGGATGGCGAGAACGATATAAGAATGGTTTCGGCCTGCCATCTTGGTATAGCAATGGGCAATGCCTGCCAGCAGCTGAAGGACTGCGCCGACTATGTGACATCGGATATTGATGACGATGGGTTGGCCAAGGCGATATACTACGCAATGGAGAAGTTCGGCTAATCATCATTCTGCCGCTTGGGCCGGTTTTCAAAGGGAGGGAGACATGAGGATTTTACTGATTGGAGGAACAGGGACAATAAGCACGGCAATCACGGCTCTGCTTGCAAAACGCGGAACAGACCAGGTCTGGGTCCTCAACAGGGGTAACAGGGCCAACAGCCTCCCTGAAGGGGTAGGCCAGATTGTTGCCGATGCTTATGACAAGGATTCGTTTTCAAAGGCTGTTGATGGCCTGGAATTCGATGTTGCAGGATATTTCATTGGTTTCGATGTAAAACAGGTGGCAATTGCCCATGATGTTCTGTCCGGCAAGGTCAAGCAGTTCATTTACATCAGTTCGGCATCAGCATACGAGAAGCCACCCAAAAACTGGTTGATTACAGAGGACACCCCGCTGGTCAATCCGTTCTGGGAGTACTCCAGAAAGAAGGCCGAATGCGAGAAGTATCTGATGGACAGGTATTCTTCGGAAGGCTTCCCCGTGACCATCGTAAGACCAAGCCATACCTACTGCGAGCGCTCGACTCCTGTCGGAATGCATGGCAGCAAGGGAAGCTGGGCGGTCCTGAAGCGCATGATCGACGGCAAACCCGTCATTGTCCATGGTGACGGAACTTCCCTCTGGACCATGACCGACAGCCGCGACTTCGCAAAGGCCTTTGTGGGTCTGTTCGGCAAGGAGCAGGCAATAGGGCAGGCATTCCACATCACATCCGATGAATCCATCCCCTGGAACCAAATCTATACGGAGATTGCCGAAGCTTTGTCCATTGCTCTTGGCCTCAAGATCAGACCAATACTCAAGCACGTCAGTTCGGATGCCATCATCCGTGAAGGAGTCAGGTTCGGCTATGACATGGAAGGCAATCTTCTTGGCGACAAGGCAAACAGCGTCGTGTTCGACAACTCCAAGGTCAAGTCGGTTGTGCCGGATTTTCATGCCGAGATCAGCCACAGGGACGGAACCATCCGGGCAGTGAAATACATGCTTGATCACCCCGAACTTCAGGTCGAGGATCCTGAGTTCGATGCATTCTGCGATTATCTGGCGGAGAAGTACTGAGCATCGACACCAATTGGAAGGTTTTGGTGAGGTTGGTGGGCTTGGTGAGCCTGGTAAGGTTGGTAGGCCTGGTAAGGTTGGTAAGCTTGGTAGGCTTGGTTAGGTTGGTAAGAGGACTCGCCCTTCGCCTGCTTTTGCGAAAGGACTCGCCCTTTCGGGCCGCCAGTCATACTTTGCGAGAGGACTCGCCTTCGCCTGCTTTTGCGAGAGGACTCGCCCTTCGGGCCGCCTTCCTAGGCGAAAGGACTCGCCTTCGCCTGCTTTTGCGAGAGGACTCGCCCTTCGGGCCGCCTTCGTCGCAACGCAATGTACCTGCGTTGCTTCTCGTTTCGAGTCCCTCTTCCAATCCCTCAAAAAGCAAAACGGACCAGACAAGTCTGATCCGTTTTTCTTTCGGGGCGAGAGGACTCGAACCTCCGATATCCTGCTCCCAAAGCAGGCGCCATAGCCGCTAGGCAACGCCCCGTTGCATCATGGAGTATAAGCAATTGACATAATATGGTCAAGGCGATAGGTTTCAATTCATGAGTGAGCAAATGACCGCATTTTACAACATTCTGGAGGGGGTTTCTCCAAAGGAAATCAGCTTTCTTGAGAGGCGCGATCCATTCCAGTTTCTGATAAGTGTGGTGCTCAGCGCACAGACTACGGACGAGAGGGTGAATCAAGTCACACCAGAGCTTTTCTCCTGCTATCCGGGGCCTGAGGAATTGTCAAAAGCCGATATAGAAGATGTCAAACGGATAATCCGTCCGACAGGGTTCTTCAATTCCAAGGCAAAGCACATCATTGATTGTGCAAAGGTCATTACAGATGAATTCAACGGTGTTGTTCCTGAAGATATGGATAGTCTGCTGTCGCTTCCCGGAGTTGGAAGGAAGACCGCCAACTGTGTAAGGTCCAATATCATGGGGTTTCCAGGAATAGTGGTGGACACTCACTTTTCAAGAGTAATCAACCGGGTGTTTGACCTGGGTACAAGGGATCCGGATGTTGTCGAAGATTTCGTCAGCAGGAATCTGGAAGAGGACAAGTGGAGCAGGTTCTCAATGACGGCAAATCTTTTCGGTCGGCAGATCTGCCATTCGGCGGCTCCTGAATGCTCGGGTTGCCCTGCGAAAGGTATGTGTTCCCACTTTGCGAAATCTTAATGTGCGAGGACTTTACATAATTTCAATTATTTGATAAGTTCCTAATGTTGCACACTGCACACGGAAAGACATTTATTTAAGGTGGATATATTATGGCACGTAGATGTGAGATTTGTGGAAAGGGAACAATGTCCGGTAACGTTGTTACCAGAAAAGGTCAGGCAAAGAAGAAGGGTGGTGTCGGTCAGCACATCGGTGTCACAACAAAGAGAGTGTTCAGACCGAATATCATTGCAGTCAAGACAGTCATCAACGGAACTCCGACAACTGTCAAGGTCTGTGCAAGATGCCTCAGAGCCGGCAAAATCCAGAAGGTTGTCTGATTCCAGACAGCACTTTTGAATTGCAGATAGAAGAATCCCGACGATGTCGGGATTTTTTTATAATTGATGCCTGTGTAAACATCCCTATGCTACAATAGGAACGGCCTCATTAGGAAAAACCTCAAATACCAAAGTAAGAAAAGGAGCCCGAGAAACCATGAGAAAACTGTTGTCAATGATGCTCTGTCTGTGCATCTGCCTCTGCATTCTGGCAAGCTGCGCAACCACAGGGTCTGCAGGCACATATGCAAAGAAAGCGAAGATTACGATGAAGACCTATCCCGTCTATGCCTTCAAGACATCGGAAGCCTGGAAAGAGGCTTTCCCCATCTATTTCGTGGACGGTGTGGAGGACCTGCCGTTTATCGAGCTGTCCGACTTCCGGGATTTCATGGTTGATATCTTCCACAAAGATGATTTGTCTGACGGAGAAATAGCATATGACCTGGCACTCAATGTCATAAAAGAAGGGAAGGAAGTCGCGCTTACCCGTGAAACCGAATTCTTCATGGATGTGGATTTCGAGAACGGAAAGATTACATTCCTGGATTTTGTGGCCTTCAATCAGATGCCGAATGCCGGATACATGGAAATCAACGGGTTCCCGGAGACAAAGAACGGCAAGCCCTTCCTTCTCCGGCGCACGCAGGACCGTAACCTCTACGGTGATCTTTCGGTTGTGGATCTGAAGAAGTACGGAATCCCGATGTACGTGCAGGACGGAAAGTATCTGCTGCCCATGCAGACACTTTTCGGATTCACCCTTTCAGACAACAGTGTGGGCGTGTATTTCAACGGCCAGGCCATCTACGTGAACGCCATATCAGTCATGACAAACCCGGTCAGGGCTCTCGAGGTGAATCTCCAGCTTTCCGGATTGCTGACAGCCGATCTGATCCAGAAGATGATGTCATTCGAGGGACCGAAAGAGGATCGTCTGAATTACCTGCTGGAACTGGTCAGTCAGGGGTCCGACAAGGGAAAGGAAATTGTCGAGCAGTACAAGGCCGACCTTGATTCAAACATGTACAACAAGTATGCCTCGGCATCCAAGGCCCCGCGCAGCTTCGAACTGATTAAGTACGGCTTCAACGAGCTGGCCATGGAACTGGATTACCTTTACGGGTTGAAGGAGATACACAACATCACGGATTTCCGCACGTTCTTCCTTCAGAACGAAGTCGGAATAGGCCTTGCCGATCCCGATGCAGCCAAGGCAGACCAGGCTCTTACCGATCTGACGTTGCTCTGGTTCGACGACGGTCACTCCAGTATCGTGTCGGCATCTTATCTTTCGGAATCCGATCCGGCAACCGTGTACGGATTCGGTATAAGCGCCAGGCAGAACCTGAGCACGAATCTTTCCGCACTCCGTTCCCAGTTTCCCGGATCGTCTCTGCCCTACTATGAGGTGGGGGATACGGCATATGTCTGTTTCGATTCGTTCTCGGCTACTTCGGATGATAAAGGCACAGTGGATTACTACAAGCTGGCGGAAGAAGGAAACATGCCGATTGACACCATCGGCATCATCTATGAGGCGCACAGGCAGATTACAAGGGAAAACAGTCCGATCAGGAATGTCGTCCTGGATCTCAGCAACAACGGCGGAGGAGTTGCATCAACTGCCTTCTACGTGCTCGGCTGGTTCCTTGGAGAGGCGAACTATTCCTACAGGAATACGTTCAGCGGAGCTCAGACTACCCATTATTTCAGGGCGGATGTAAATCTGGACTACGAGTTTGATGAGAACGATACTCTTGCGGGCAGGGATCTGAACCTGTACTGCCTGATTTCTCCGGTGTCGTTCTCCTGCGGCAACCTGGTCCCATGGGTATTCAAGACGGACGGAAGCGTGACGTTGCTGGGCAAGCCCTCCGGTGGCGGAAGCTGTGTGGTGGGATACAACACGACTGCCTGGGGAGCCTCTTATCAGTACTCCAGCAACCAGCAGCTTTCATTTACAAAGAACGGTTCGTATTACAATGTCGACCAGGGTGTGGAACCCGACTTCTTCATCAATGACTACAGGCACTTCTATGACAGGGAGGCCCTGACACAGTTCATCCACGGACTGTACTGATGTCAGCCTTAAGTCTTACATGACCCTCATCGTGGGCAGGTTGCGGATGGCCAATGTGGTGCAGCAGCCTGCTCCGAACAAGGATTCCATGTGTCTGAAATAGTCCTCTGTCCTGGCAATGGGGATATATGCCTCGAGTGTTCCGGCAAAGCCTCCGCCTTGGACGCGGTATGCACCCTCGCCATCCAGGAATGACTGCGTCATGGCATAGGCGAGGGCAATGCCCTGCTCATGTGCGAATTTTGGGCTGTAGATGTTCTGAAGATATCTGAAGGATGAGCTTCCGCTTGCGGTGACGGTTTTGAGATAGGTCTGGAAATCTCCGTCCAGAAGGGCGTTCACCATGACATCGACCTTGCGGTTCTCCTCGAAATAGTGGAATGCACGCAGGATGGCCCTGTCGTTGCCGAGCTTCTCGCGCAGGGCGCCGATGTTTTCGAAGAAGTCCTTTTCGGCTATGTCTCTCAGTGTTTTCTGGCCAAAGTAGGCTGCAACGGATTTCATCTCTCTGGGGATTGAGGCGTAGTCGTCGGTAAGGTCAGCGTGGTTGCCGCCGGTGGTGGTTATGACCAGATTGTAGCCGTAGTCGGCAAAATCAACTTTGATCGGAGTGATCACGGGGCTGGAGGGGTCTTTGAAATCGATTCCAACAATGCCGCCGTTTGCACATGCTATCTGGTCCATAAGGCCGCTGGGCTTTCCGAAGTGTATGTTCTCAGCTTCCTGCCCCATGATGGCAAGTTCCGTTGTTGAGAATCTGTCGTTGTTGTAAAGATTGTTGAAGATTGTTCCGATGAGGACTTCGACAGATGCCGAGCTGCTGAGGCCCGAACCTTTGAACACCTTTGAGCTGACATTGGCCTGAAAGCCACCGACTGTGCCTCCGCGTTTTACAATGGCCGCGGCAACTCCTTTGATCAGGGACTCGGTAGTGCCGAAGAGGGTTTCCTTTATGGACAGGTCAGCAAGGTCGACCTCGATGGCAAGATAGCCTTCGCTGTTGAAGACGACTTTGTTGTTCTTTGTGGGGTGGACAGCCGCAATGGTGTCCAGGTCGATGGATCCTGCAATCACCTTGCCGAGGTTGTGGTCAGTATGGTTGCCGCCGAGCTCAGTGCGTCCCGCCGTCGAGAACACCGCCTTGGCCTTGGTTCCGAACAGATCCTGATGCCTCTGTGTCAGTTCTTCGAATCTTCTTTCCACGCTCTTTCTGTCTGCGAGTTTTCCGTACAATCCAGCAATATCCATCGTCGATTCTCCTGAGCAATGATGCAATGAAATTATATAGCATATTGCCTGACGGGTATAGCAATTTGCCTTTTTTCAAGAACCTTACACCGGCTATGGGAGAGTCGTGTCTGCCGGAGGTCAGGTAGAATATTGTATCGGCCAGACGCTTCGGATTCCAGGCATTCTTTGAGGCATACATCGGGTTGAAACGCAACTCCGGGCGGGCCGTATTCCGGTTACGTGAACCGCACAGAAGGTACGATACTTCAGTCGGATTGAATCGGAACGGCCATAGTCTGACCAAGGTGGTGATTGCCTTTATCATGTCCGGTTCCCTTATGACCTGTCTGAGGCAGACATCGCAACCGGTGCATTCTGTTTTCTCCTGTCCCAGAGCAAGAAGAAGGGCCTGCCTTCTGCACCTTTCTGACGTGAAGATATCAAGGAGAGGGGACTGTGGTTCGGTATCCATCCGGTTGACCAGCACCCAGGCGGTGGAGTCTTCTCCGTCTCGTCCGGCCCGACCTGATTCCTGCAGATATTCCTCGATATCATCAGGCAACTTGTGATGGATTACCGTACGTATGTCCGGCTTGTCCACTCCCAGGCCATAGGCTGATGTTGCCACAAGTACTCCGTCGTGGGACTGCATGAACCAAGATTCGATGGATTCCCTTTCACCTCTGGAAAGCCCCGCATTGTAGTATCGGACCGGGATGCCGGAAAGCTCCATACATAAGGTCATGCAGAGCTTTTTTGTATCCCTGCGTGTCCTGCAGAAAACTATCGCAGGCTTTTCACAACTTGAGACCAGCTGGATCAGGGACTGTTCGGGACAAAGTGTAGGCAGGGCCCTGTAGGTGATGTTGGGTCTGTCCGCATCGCCTCGAACAATAAGAGGCTTTGTTGTGAACAATACCCTTCTTATGTCGTTTATCGTCTGTTTCGATGCCGTTGCTGTGAATGCAAGCACCTGATTGGGTCTCAGGATTCTTACGACTTCCCCAAGTTCAAGATAGGAAGGGCGGAAGTCATTTCCCCATTGCGAGATTACATGGGCCTCATCCACAACCAGAAGACTTATGCGCAATTTGCTCAGATGGTAAAGGATCCTGCGGTTCTGGAGGCTCTCTGGTGTTGTGACAAGAATCTTGGTTCCGTTTCCGAGTTTGCGGAAGAGGCTGTCCCTTTCGGAGGCAGACTGTCCGCCGCGCAGACAGACACAACTGATTCCCGCCTTGTCCAGCTTTGCAATCTGGTCGTTCATAAGGGCAAGGAGGGGATAGACAATTATGGTTATTCCGCTGCACAGATGTGCCGGAATAAGGAAGCAGAGTGACTTGCCCGTTCCGGTGGGAAGAACCACTATCTGGTTCCTGACAATGTTGCTCTGCTCCTGCTCCATGATTCTCTGGATGACAAGGATCTGATAGGGCTTCAATGCTCTGATTGAGAATCTCTCCGAGGCTGTACGGATGATTGTGTCGAGTATGTTCTCCATACAGACATATACAAAAAGTTTGCTGTTTTCATAAAGGTTTCCTGAAAAGATTTTTCACTTTATGTATTCAGTATTTGAACAGATGTGTTATACTCAAATTGCTCGTTATACTAAAACAGAAAAGAGTGGTTTCAGATGCCTGTCAGGCTATGGGGCCGGGAAGGGAACTCAAGTCAATCGGCTTAAGTTCCTTTTTCTTTTCAGCGCTTCTTTCCCAGCAATTCACGCCTTATATAACCGAATGTCTCGTCCTCGCCTTTGTCGGCAAGCATGGTGACCAGTCTTTCAAGAAGTTCGGCTGTTTCAGGGTGCATGTCTTCCTGTGAGTTTTTCTTTTTGAAGTACTCGAGAGGATGCCGGTCGGTGTACTTGTCCTTCATGTAGACCTTGCTGGCGGCCATGCGGTCGCAGAACATCTCGATTACGAAGACCAGAGGCATTTTCACCGGTCCGTTTTTTCCGGTTTCAGGAGAAGAGTCCGTCCAGTACTCGTAGTGATGTCTGTTTCTGCCTTTGTGGTGCATCCAGGCTTTTGAGTATCCGAGCTCTTTGCGCTCGTCTGCGGTGGGACTGTGCTCTCCGCTGTAGTATTTCACTCCCGGAATGAATTCCGACGGGCTGTATTTAGAAAGGTCATGGACAATCCCCCTCCAGGGGATACCTGCCTTGAAGCAGTGTGACCTGACAAGGCGTCTGTGTTTTGAAATTGTCCTTAAATGCCCGAAAAATCTGTTCATAACGGAATCAATTATAGCTTATGTGATCGGTAAGGCAAAAGTGTTTTGAAAAATCGTCTTTTATAGTAAGATTGCATCGCAAAAGAATTCATCAAACACCAACAGGAGAAACATATGATTGAAAGAACCTTCATAGCCATCAAGCCGGATGCAGTCCAGCGTGGACTTATCGGAAAGATCATCGGAAGAATCGAGGACAAGGGATACAAGATTGTAGCACTCAAGATGATCCAGGTATCGGATGAGCAGGCGGCCGCCCACTATTCCGAGCATGTCGGAAAGCCTTTCTATCCGAATCTTGTGAAGTTCATCACAAGCGCACCGATTGTGGCCATGGTTGTGGAAGGTGACAACGCCATTTCCGGCATGAGACAGATCATGGGAAAGACCAATCCGGCAAACGCCGAGGTCGGAACAATCAGAGGGGATTTCTCTCCCGAGATGAGCTTCAACGTCATCCACGGTTCGGACGGACCGGAGAGCGCCGCAAGGGAAATCGCCATCTACTTCAAGCCGGAGGAGATGTGCGACAAATGGCAGACGGCCTTTGAGATTCTCAAGTCAAAGATGTGAGCTTAATCCACGGAAAAGCATCCACAGAAAAAAACTCCCGGAAACGATCGAATCCGGGAGTTTATTTATGCCTGACTGTTTGTTGTCAGAAACCTACCGTGCTTCCGACAATGATGAACGTCACGAACATGGTGAGCATGCTCAGGATGGATGTCAGGACGACTATTTCGTTCGCAAGGTCAGCATCGCCGCCCATTGCAACCGCCGTGCTGTAGGAGTTAACAGCATTCGGAGCGGAGGCGTAGATCATCACGCCTACAAGGCCCACATGGCGTACGCCCAGGGCAACGGCGATGGAGATGATGATCGCCGGAAGGATCACCAGCTTTCCAAGACATACCCAGAACAGGTGAGTCTTGTACTTCTTGATGAATCCGAACTCGAACGAGGCACCCAGAGCAATCATCGAAAGGGGAGTTGCCAGAGCGCTGAGCTTTGCGATGATTCCGGTCATGATCCATGACGGAATCTTCACGCCGGTTACGTTCAGTATGATTCCGATAAGGCTTCCGACAACCAGCGGATTCTTGATTATCTTCAGGATTAGGCTGCCGACAGATGTGGCGTTTCCGGTGTACTTCTCGAAGATGAATGCGGAAAGTGCATTGTTCAGAGGGACCAGAACCACTGCTATGACAGAGACGACTCCGATGTTGTTAGCACCGCAGATGCTCTGGGCGATGGGGATTCCCAGGATGGCGTAGTTGGTCTTGTAGAAACCCTGGATCATCACGGGAATCTGAGTCTTGTCCTTGACGAATCTCGGTACAATCATCCAGGACAGGATGAAGACACCCAAGATGCTGAAAGCAACAATCAGAACCGGCAGCAGCTCCACATCCTCACGGAGATTGGCCTTGTAGATTGTCTCTCCGCACATGAGGGAGATGAAGAATCTGAACACGACGATGTTCAGCTGTTTTGTCGTCTGTGCATTCAGATAGTTGCGCTTCTGAAAGAAGTACCCTAAAGCCATGAACACCATGAGAGGGGTGATGGCTATTGCCGAAATCCTGATTACTTCCATTTCTTATCCTATTACCGTTCCCTCGAATGAGCCACCTTCAAGGATGGCGAGGGTGTTGTCCGTGTTTCTTCCGTCCGCACAGATGACCTGAATGTTTGATTCCTGTGCCATTTTCGAGGCAATTGGATCGAACGGGGCATTCTTTCCCGGAACCCACTCGTCTCCGACCATCTTCCTGAAGTCCTCCCAGGAGATGCTGTCGATCGGTTTTGCGTCAGGGTTTTTCCTCGGGTCGTCCGTGTAGACCTTTGCGATGTTGGAGAGGTTGATGACCTTTGAGGCTCCGAATCTTCTGGCAAGATAAACTGCATCGGTATCTGTGGAGAAGCCTGGCTTCCAGCCTCCTGCAACCAGTACGCGTCCGGAGAATTCGATTCCCTCTTCAGTCGGGTTTGTCACGACGCTGTCCTTGCAAAGACAGCCGAATATTGCCTTCATCAGCTCTGCGTTGATGTGGGTGGCCTTGATTCCAATCCAGTCCTGTGCGTTTGCATCCTGGTCGGCCGGATCTGTGACAACAGCCCTGTATGCCTGCTGGTAGACTCTTGCGGGTGCACCACCGCCGCAGACGAAAATCAGCTTGTCGTCCGGGTTGGACTGCAGATATCTTTTGATCTTTGCCAGAAAATCGGCGAGGAATTCGCTGTTGACCTTGTCAGGGGCGATGATTGAACCGCCGACAGAAAGAACGGATAGCTTCATTGTTTTTCTCCTCCCCTGTGTGATTCTATACACAGGAACACATTGTATTCAATACATCAACTTATATAGATGAGTTTGATTATCCAGTTTGCAAGCCTTGCCGGAAGGATCTTCACCAGAAAGGCGAGGATTTTGTACACGAATCCCACGGCCACACGAACCGGAGGATTCTTCCTGTACGCCAGCTTCAGGAACACCTTGGCAACGGAATCGGCTGGTTTGCCGTTCTGCTCGTCATGGGCCATGTGCTCGACCGCTGCAATGCACTCGTCATAATAGGGCGAGTTCTTGGGCTCGTCGCTGCTGCGTGCCTTGGTGAATCCGGTCTTGGTGTCTCCCGGTTCGACCAGACATGCACGGACGCCGAACTTGGAAGACTCGATTCTCAGAGCCTGGCAGTAGGCTTCCAAAGCATATTTGGACGAGCTGTAATGGCTCTGGTAGGGGATTGCCACAAGGCCTGCGACGGAACTGGTTATCAGAACCAGGGACCTCTTGTTCTTGCGGAGCAGAGGCAGGAACGCGGAGTTGACGTTGAGAACTCCGAAGTAGTTTGTCTCCATCTGGGCCTTTGCCCTGTCCAAGGGTGTCATCTCGGCAGATCCGCTGATTCCGAAACCGGCGCAGTGGATGATTATTCCCAGCTCGTCGATAGAAGAGGCTGCCTTCTGCACGGACGCAGGATCGGTGACATCCATCTCAATGGGAATGATGTTTGGGTTTTTTGTCTCCTGCGGGTGCCTGGAGGCTGCATAGACCTTGAATCCCTTCATTGCAAAGAGGTCCGCCGTCTCCTTTCCGATACCGCTTGATGCTCCTGTGACCAGGACGTTTTTAAGATACGGGCAATTGTCTTTCATGCAAGTCATTCTACTACATTTGTACGCAAAGGACAAACCGAAGTCCCTGCATGGCACAGGCGAATGCAGGGACGGTATGACGGTGAGAACAATGTAAGGAAAGAAGCACCGTCAGAGTCATTTTCGGTTGGATTGAAGTGCTGTCAGCAGGCTTCCTGCCCGAACTCTTTTTCAAAGTCGTCGGCCGGGCTGTCGTCGGTTACGCTGTCTTCCCCGGAATCGATGGTGCATTCGGGAACATCCGAAGGAGTATCCTTAGGCTCCTGGGTTTCAGGAACAGCGATTGCAGCTGTCGCCGGCACCGCGGCATCGGCAGGGGAGTCTTCAAACGCCGTATGGTCGGTTTTTGTGATGATCTCGCCCGGTTCACGTCCGGGCTCCTTGAGGACCTCGTTTTTCTTTTCCGGCTGGAACTCGATGTGCTCGGCAAGGATCAGGATCTTTTCGGTCCTGTATCCGCCTTCGCTTCTGTAAAGCTGTTTCAGCCTGCCTACGATTCTTACACCGCGGCCTTTCTTCAGGCGTGCGAGACATGCCTCAGCCACGTTGCCGTAGACGTAGACGGTGAAGTAGGAGGTGTCCTGCTCCCATTCTCCATTCTTGAGACGGTAGCGGTTGTTTGCGACCGAAAGCCTGCACATCTGTATCTGTGCCGGGGCGTTGCCGATCTCCGGATTCCTGGTCAGCTGACCTTCAATCAGGACTGTGTTGAGATGGTTCATATGAAACTCCTCGCAGGGGAGACGTTCGGGACACCCGCACGCGGGCATCTTATCCGTTTGGCCTTTTCCCTTTACACCGCCCTATACAGAAAAAGTGTCGGAAATATTAAAGATTCCGACACTTTTTTTTCAAAAAAATTGAAGAATGGCTTTTTTGACCGTTCAGAGCCTCAGAGACTGTCCTCTATGAATGCTTCAAGAACTGCCATGTTTGCTCCGCCGACACGCTGGTTCACCACATTTCCGTCCTTGAACATTATAAGGGTAGGAATGCTGCTGATGTTGAATGCTTCGGCGACTTCAGGATTCTCATCGACATCGACTTTGCCGACTTTCACCTTGCCGTCGTATTTGGTGGCAAGCTGTGCGACAATCGGTGCGAGCATCTTGCATGGTCCGCACCAAGGTGCCCAGAAATCAACCAGGACGGGGATGTCACTCTCGAGAACTTCCTGTCTGAAGTTCGTACTGTTAAGGATGACTTCGCTCATATAACCCTCCGTTATACCTCAAATATAACTGCGCCAATCGGAAAAGGAAAGGCTGGAAAGCTGGAAAAAGCGTATAAATCAAAATAGTGGAAAATCCTATTAAAGTTAAATATTTTTTCATTGTTTCTAATTATTACGGATTAAAACCAATATAATTCCTATACAAGCAAAAATAGTTGTAAATCCTTATAAAATAAAGAGTTGACAAATCCAGCATGCGGACTTATAATCAAATTGTCAGATGGAAAAGGGGCCGTGGAAACGGTACTTTCCGGATGAAAAATTTTTAAAGGAGGAGAGCATGTCGGGAGAGGATAAAGCAATGGGATTCTTCGGGTCGAACCTTGATTCCCTGAGGGCTTTCGAGCAACTCAAGAAGTATATAAATGACATATGCCCTAATGCAGTGATATCCGTACAGGGTTCGCTTTTGGCATTCAGGACATCCGCCGGATTCGCATATGTCTCTCTTCCTGTCCAGGGAGGATCTCCGGTTCTGTTCAACCTGGCGGTGACGAACAGAAAGAAGATCAACAGCGAAAGGATAGAGAAGGTCGTACAGACGGCTCCAGGTTCGAAGTCCTATGTCTATCACATCGGAATCAGATCCATCGACGACATCGACGGTGAGATAAAGGCTCTGATCAGACAGTCATACGAATATTCCAAGCTTCATTATGCTTGACGTCCAATAATTAGTTTCTCTTGTTACTGAGAGGGTGCTGGAGGTTGTCCGGCACCCTCTTTCCTTCTCTGTCAGAAAAAAGTCAGGAAATCTTTTTCCAAAACCTTTATGAAAACAGCATTTTTCCTGAACAGGTAGTCAGGAGATGGAGATGAAGAGAAAGGCAATTATCATTCTGACAACCGTAGCGGCCCTGACCGTAGCTATGGTGGTTCTGCTCATCGGGTGTTCGCAGGAAATCGATGCCGTAGAGGTTTTCAACGCATTTGCGGGAACGGACAACGTGGCACCGGTCCTTATCAGTGCAAGTACGCAGTCCAGCTCGGTTGTGAAGTTGGATTTCAGCGAGCCGGTGAAGGTCTACGGCTCATCGTTCGGAGAGTATTCTGCACGTTCCGACGGAAAGAGCATCTACATCAGCCTGCCGTCGTCGCTTGAGCCGGGATGCAGATCTGAGATAAGCGGAAGAGTCAGGGACTATGCCGGCAACACATGCGGCTTTTCAGTTCAGGTTTGGGGTCTTAATCCAAGACTGCCGGCTGTCCTGATAAACGAGTTCACTACCAAGGGCACCGAGAAAAGTCCAGATCGGACGGAGCTCAGGATTATGAGCGATGGGAACGTCAACGGCATGGTTCTGTACAGCGGGATTCCGGATGACTGGGATGGCAGGGTTGTGTTTCCGGACATGGAAGTGAGGAAAGGGGACAACGTGGTTGTCTGGTGGACACAGGACATGCCACCTTCCGCAGAAGCCTATCCCTCGGGTCTGAACATCTGTGCCGCATCTTCCGACGGTCTTCCCTCAAACAACGGCACACTGGTTCTCTGCGACACTCCGTCAATAGGAGCGGGAATTCTGGATGCCGTGGTCTATTCGAATTTCAGTCCCAGCCATCAGGGATACGGCACAAAGAGTGCGGAGCAGAGGGCCGTGTGGGTGATTGAATCCGGACACTGGAAAGGCGATGCGCTGGACAGCACATCATCCACAGCCACAAGGTCCATGAGCCGGAATCTGGACGGGAGGGACAGCGACAGCTGCGGCGACTGGTACATAACCGTGACGGGAGGCTATACCTTCGGGTCCGACAACACCAGCGAACCGTACTGAATACGTCGACGAAGGTGCAAATACAAGTTGAACAGCCAGTGCGCTTTAAATATAATGAGGACGGAATCGGGGTCCTTAAGGAAAAGGGAGAACCCGACTTACAGAAACAGGGTGTTGTAGCCTGATTTGATTCAGCGCATCATCCAAGGAGTGCCGAATGAGCATAGTCAAACCGCACAAGCTGGGCATTATCACAGGCCCGGGATCGGAGTACCTCTCCGGTAAGGTTCTAAAGCATCTCAGAGGGCTTTATGTAGAGCGTTATAACAAGCTTTCCAAGAATCTGGCATCCAGATACGGCATGACCGAGGAAGAGATCCTCAGGCAGGTTACGTTCATGGATGATCTTGGAAACAAGAAGATTCCGTCTGGCAAGTGCCCCACGGAATTCATCTGCCCGAACTTCGACATTCCCGTCAAGTACACAAGGTTCCTCAACGGCGAGGTCAAGGCCGAGATCCTCGAGCCCGTCAGAGGAATAAGGATGTATATCATCTACGACGTCACCAACGATGTCCCGATGAAGATCAACGGATGCGAGGAGCCTGTCAGCTTCTCCGTCAACGACCATATCATGATGCTCTTCACCATTGTCAACGCACTGAATCTTGCAGGTGCGGAGAGCGTCACCCTGGTCCTTCCCACATATCCGTACGCCAGACAGCACAAGAAGAGCTCCAGGGAAGCCCTGACGGCGGCTTTGTTCGGCCAGATGTGCGAGGGCCTCGGCGTCGAGCGTATAATCACGCTGGACATCCACAGCAAGGAGATCGAGAACTGCTTCCGCACGGTGCACCTCGAGAACCTGCACGCCTCGTACCAGTTCCTGGTCGAGCTCAAGAAGATCATCGACATCTCCGATCCTGACATCACTGTGGTCTCGCCGGACGTTGGTGCGGTATCCAGAAACAAGTTCTACGCCCAGATCCTGCACAGACCGCTTGCCATGCTCTACAAGGAGCGTGACTACTCGATTGTCACCACCGGTGCCAAGAACACGAACATCAAGAGCATCAACCTCCTGGGTGATGTCAAAGGTAAGACCGTCATCATCGCCGACGACATGCTCGCTTCAGGTGGCACGATGCTCATTGCAATGAAATACCTCAGGGAGATGGGTGCAAAGAAGATTATCTGTATCGTAAGCCTCCCGTTCTTCAACGGAAACGCCATAGATACATTCGACGCCGCCCATAGGGAAGGGGCTTTCGACTACATCATCGGAACCAACGTCGTTTACCACACCGACAATCTCCTGTCAAAGAAGTGGTTCATCCAGACAGATGCCAGTGAGCTCTTCGCAAGAGCCATCAACCGCCTGCATCACGGTCGTGCCATCAGTCCGCTTCTCGACAACAGAAAGATTGTCCAGAGACTTGTCGATGATGTTCAGAACGCCGCTTTGGCAAAAAAACAGGCGGAAAGCGACAAATTGAATCAAGAGGTTGAGTAAATGGACATTTCCAACAGAATACGCGGATTTCAGGCATCACCAATAAGAAGACTCTCTCCATATGCGCGCGCTGCCAAGGAGAAGGGAATCAAGGTCTATCACCTTAACATCGGACAGCCGGACATCAAGAGCCCCAAAGAGGCCATCGATGCCATCCACAACTATCCGAATGCGATCATCGCCTACGGCGAGAGCGACGGAGACCTCGAGCTCAGAAAGGCACTTGTGAACTATTACAAGACCAATGTGGGCGTGGACCTTTCCGTTGACGATGTCCTGATCACCACCGGCGGTTCCGAGGCCATTCTCTTCTCTCTGATGACCCTCTGCGACCCGGGCGACGAGGTCATTGTCCCCGAGCCCTACTACACGAACGTCCACTCGTTCGCCAGGATGGCCAATGTCAGCATCGTGTCCGTCACAAGCCTTCTTGAGGACAACTTCGCCCTTCCTCCTCTCGAGATGATAGAGGAGAGGATCACAAGCAAGACCAGGGCCATCCTCCTGAACAGTCCGAACAATCCCACCGGCCATATCTACAGCCCCAAGGAGCTGGAGACAATCCTGAAGATGTGTGCCGATCACGACATCTTCCTCATCGTGGACGAGGTCTACAGGGAGTTCTGCTACGACGGTCTTTCATTCACCAGCATCCTCAAATACGATGAATATGCCGAGCGTGTCATCTGCATAGACAGTGTCTCAAAGAGATTCTCCATGTGCGGAGCCAGAGTCGGAGCCCTGATCAGCAGAAACAGGAACGTCATCCGCGAGACCCTCAAGCTCAGCCAGGCAAGGCTGTGCTCGCCGACGGTCGAGCAGTACGCATCCCTTGCCGCGTTCAACGCACCTCCAGAGTATCTGGAGGAGGTCAAGGCCGAGTACGAGAAGAGACGTAATTTCATAGTCAAGAGCCTTCATTCCATCCCCGGAGTCAAGTGCGCAAGACCGAACGGTGCTTTCTATCTGATCGCACGCCTCCCTGTCGAGGATGCCGAGGACTTCGCAATCTTCATGCTCAAGGATTTCAACTACAAGGGCGAGACAGTCATGCTCGCACCTGCCGAGGGTTTCTATGAGAGCAAGGATCTGGGAAGGGATCAGGTGAGAATAGCCTACGTCCTGAACACGGACGACCTCGCAAAGGCATGCGTCTGCCTCCGCGAGGGACTGAAGGCCTACAACTCCAGAAACAACTGAGATCTCAGACTAAATCGAGAATTTCCTCCGGTCTGCTGATGCTTCCGGGTTCGTCGGATTTGAACCCGAAGCCCCAGTTGACCTTGATGCAGTCGCATCCTGCACCCTGTGCACCTTTGACATCGGTTCCGGTGTCTCCCACAAGAACGCATTCCTTGGCCTCAAGGCCCATCCTTCTGAATCCTTCCCTCAGAAGGTCTGACTTTGTCATTGTTCCCATGAGGTCTATGCCGAGCTGTTCCGTGAAGTACCCGTCCACCTTGAAGTGTCTGCACATGGCCTGGACGAGGTCTTCGTTCTTCATGGAGGCAATTCCGAGCTTGTAACCGCGTTTTTTGAGCTCTTTCAGGACATCCAGGATTCCGGGATAGAACTTGGCAAGGAACCGGCCCTCTCTCATGTAGTATTCGTGATAGGCCTCGCAAAGCTTCTCTACAAGCTCCTCATCCGTGACTCCGAAAGAGAATCTGAAACAGTCTCCAAGAGGCGGGCCGATGAAGATATCCCACTTTGCATCAGCGGGAATGGGGACTCCGACGGTCTCCATTGCATAGCGTCCACCGCCGAACACACCTTCGGATGTGTCCATAAGGGTGCCGTCGAGGTCGAAGAATACTGCTTTGTATTTCACTTGGATCTCCGTTCTATGATTCTGTTCCCAAGCTTTTCGACGACCTTCCACTCCCAGTCCGTGAAGTCGGATTTGGAGATGCGGTTGAAGTCCGCTTTTGCAAGCTGACCGGATTTGTCGTATGACAGCTCAAGAGAATTCCACATATCTTTTGAAGCCGAATACATCACGGCTCCGATGTTTTCACGCCTCTGAATATCCATCATCGGATCCTGTGTCTCGCTGAAGACCGCTACAGAGATGCTTGTGTCCGGAATGGTGAACATCTTGTCCCTGCCGTCAATCAGCCATGACTTTCTGGCAAGTTCGATGACCCTGACAATCTCCTTCTGGTTCTCAGGCGAGCAACTTGTCAGATACTGGGTGATGGGATTGTTGCGTGAAGGCGAGTAGCTGAGAATCTGTTCCAGAAGCGGGAGTCTGACAATGGCCGGGGCTTCTGGTTCCGGCTCCGGCTCAGGTTCTGGTTCCGGTTCGGGCTCAGGTTCGGGTTCCGGTTCGGGCTCAGGTTCGGGTTCCGGTTCGGGCTCAGGTTCCGGTTCGGGCTCGGATTTGAGCTCGATTACCGGCTCCAATGCAACTGCAGGTTCCGGTTCGGATTCTTCCTCTTCGAACGGAGGGAAGCTGTCGTCCTGTTCCTCGTTTTCCTCTTCAGGTTCCAGGAAGTCCTTTGTTTCCTTCGCAGGCGCAGGCTCCTCCTCGTCGGAGTCATCTATGAAATCGAACAGGGAACCGCTGTACGGATCCGGTTCATCGTCTTCAGAAGATTCCTCGTCCTGGGTTTCCTCATCATCGTCGTCATAGGCGTCTTCCAGGGATTCCTGCTCTTCAAGAATCGGATCCTGGGTGAACTCGTCGGGTTCTGCCTGATCCAGGTAGTCATATGTGTCCGGGCTTACGAGGGCAGTGTAGGGCTCTTCGTCGTAATAAGAGTCGTCATTCGGGTTCACAGACTGGTTGCTTTCATCAGGGATGTCCTCGGACTCCTCGTATACATCTTCCGGCTCCGGTTCGGCTTTCTCTGAATTGGACGTGTCCTCTTCATACTCATCCGGGAACTCGTATTCGTCGGTTTCGTAGTATGCGGAGTCATCATCGGAGGCAAGGGTGTCACCTTCGCCGGTTTCCACCTCTATCTCATCGTCTTCATCAAACGGGGTGTCTTCCTCGGGTTCAGAAGAAGGCTCCGGGGTTGGAACGGCAACTGGCTCTGGCTCGGGTTGGGATACCGGTTCGGGCTCTGGCTCTGGCTCAATTTCCGGCTCGGGTTCGGCCTCAATCTCAGGTTCTGGCTCTGGAGCTGTTTCAACTACTGGTTCTGGCTCAGTCTCAATCTCAGGTTCGGCCACAGTTTCCGGCTCGGCTTCCGGTTCAACCTGGAGTTCAAAGCCTTCCGTAAGTTCCGCTATGCGTCTGAGGCTGTAGGGAACGACAAGACTGTAATAGGAGTTCCCGTATTTGATGAACGGGGTGTCCAGGTAGGACCTGCATGATCCTATTATACCGAATCTGGATTCCGGAAGGTCATCGTCCCTTCTCGTCGTTCCCGAGAGGGCCTGACAGATTTCGGTGGAGAGATTGCTGTTCTTCTGCACGTCCAGATCCGCGAATTCCCGGACATTCGAGCTTTCCGTTTCGGCCAGTCTGAGGAACTTGGCCCCGAGGGTATCGTTCTTGAACGGGACGGGGATTTCGGAGCCCGGGAAGATCTGGTCGTGGATTGCCTTGCGCTTTTCGAACATCTCGGACTCTTCGATTTTGCCACGAGCGATGTCCAGAAGAAGGTAGTAATCCAGATATTTCATGGTTGCCTTGACGTTTTCGAGCATCAGGCGGTGAAGGTTGCGCACGCATTTGCCCACAGTCGGGTTTTCGGCATCGGTGGGTGCAAAGTAGGCTTTCTTGAGGAATGACGTGGCGTGGAGGAATACAATCAGGCAGTCGGTGGCGCGTCTTGAGAAGTCATCGGAGTTGAATGATTCCCGGTTGATTGCCAGATACCTCAGCAGACTGGCTATGTTGAACCTGAGCGATTCTTTCAAGAGCTCGGACCTGTACATCTCGATGTAGGATGTCTGCTGGCCGATGTTTTTCTGCAGCTTTTCCGCAGATATGTTCGTCATGTCCTTCAGATTCCATGGAAGAAAACAGTTCATCGTACACTCCGTATATTACAGTATTACACATTAAATTTGTTTAATGTAGCACCTCCCTTGATTTTTGTTGAAAATAAAGACTGTTTGTTCCATACTTCTTCGAGCAGGCGTAGCTTTCAAAAAAGGTGGTTCCATGTATTTCTGCTTGAACTGTGTTTTTGCAAAAGAGGAAGAGACAAGACTCCGTATAACGCGTTTTCTGGAAAACAACGTTGATGAGGAGTTTCTGGTCTGGTTCCCCAAGAAAGAGGTCAAGGAGAAACGCCAGGGCAAGTACGATACTGCAATAAAGCCGATGTTCTCGAACTATCTGTTCATCTATTGGGATGGGGAGAGGGAAGTTGATTTCCCGTTCTGGGACATCATCAGGATGCCGACCGTGGTCAGGATCCTCAAATACGATGACGGTACCCATGCCCTGAAGGGGAAGGATCTCAGTTTCGCGAAGTGGATCCATATGAACGACGGTTTCATCAGGCAGTCGAAGGTTCTCGTGAGAGAGGGACAGAAGGTCCATATCATGGAAGGACCTCTCAAGGGCTTTGACGGCAATGTCATCAAGGTGGACAAGCACCACAAGCGGGTCACCCTCCGCTTCGAGCTTGGCGGGACGATTTCCGATGTGAGTTTTACCGTGGACTTCATCTATGCCAATGCAACATCGGATGCCCCGGATTTGAACAAGGCTTAACAGGTCTTTCAGCTTTCAGAATTCTTGGATGCGGGTACGTCCCATCCGAGCAGATTGTAGAGGGGAGTCTTCTCTTTGGCGGCTTTGCCGCATGTGAATCTGATGTCCTCGTCTCCGAAGTAGAGGATGAAGCCTTTCCTTGCAGGAAGGACCTTTCCGAATCCTACGGATGTGATGTCGTTGATGTCCGCAGACCAGAGCTCTGTGCACGGAGCCTGCTTCCTTTCCTGTCCGTCCGTCCTTTTAAGAAGCACAAGTCTGTCACCGTCTCTGCACAGGCGTCCCCTGCCGAGGTCTGCGGTCGGATCTGCGGGAAGTTTTCCGACAAACAGCGATGTTTCCGCCTCGTGTCCGAGAACCTTCTCTGCGTCTTTCTTGCTTACCCAGAACATTGCAATCCAGTACAGCACCACAAGCAGTGCCATGGAGGAGAACATCAGGGCCAGAAGCGGCTTTGAAAGATAGATTCCGGGGATGAAAACTATAGCGGCAAACTCGAGGATTATCAGGATACGAACGATTGTCTTCATGGCCTTATGATAACCGTTTCGGGCCGTAAAGGCTACATTTTGCCTGCTCAAGAAAAATATTCAAACTTTTTTCGACCAAAACCTGAATGTTTTCGACACTTTCCTTGTATTGGGTGGCATGGAGGAAGAAAAATGAGAAGATTCAGTTTTTTCATCGGTTTGCTTATCCTCGTGCTGGCTCTTTCCAGCTGTTCTGAGAATCCCGGAACCACCACTATGAAGCTGGTGCTTTCGACGGATAAGGGGGCTGTCAGCAGGACACTGCTTCCACAGGACAGTACTGTTCTGGACGTAACGAAATATACGGTCAGCGGAATCGGACCGCACGGGAGGAAGTTCACCAAGAACTCGGATGTGAGTTCGGTGGAGATTGAAGGTCTTGCCACCGGAACCTGGAGCGTGACTGCGAAGGGCCTGAACCGGGACGGGACCGAGCTGGTGACGGGATCCGTGACGTTCGAGCTGTCGGCATCGTCGGATCCCGTGACAATTGTCCTGGACGCTCTGGTGGGGACGGGGAGCTTCACCATGGTTCTGGACTGGACTCTCTGCGAGGTGTCCAATCCGGGTGTTACGGTCTATCTGTCCGGTCCTGAAGTCAATGCCGAGGAAACCCCGCTTCCCGTGACGTTGAACAGGGATGCCAAGACCGCAACGGTATCCGAAAGCCTTGCATCCGGTTCCTACAAGATCAGGGCCATCCTCAAGGATGGACAGCAACAGGTCGCAGGACTGGTCGAGGCTCTGAGGGTCTCGAACGGTTCCGCCACCTCGGGGTCATATACGTTCCATCTGGACAGCGAGGGTCCCTCGTCCCTGACCTACATGAACGATGCTTCAGGCGTCCCTCTCCGAGGATCTCTGTCCGTGTCAAACGACAGCGGGGTCTTCTATGACGGGGAAACCTACACATGTACGTTCAGCTTCATGGATCCGTCCACCGTCGATACCGAGAACATGTGGATCGAGTGGTACCGTGACGGAACCCTGGTCAAAGCCCATGAGGTCAAGAAGGCCGGAAGCTCCTACGATCTAGAGGCCAGGATTGGAGCTCACAGGCTGGATGTCGTTGTCTACAACAGGAACGCGGGAAGTACCGGGTCCGCATCCTACACATTCAACGTCGTCCCGAACGGTGTCACTGGAGAGATGACGCTTCTGAATCCGGATGCCGGATCAGGAATAGGCACTCTTGATGAGGATGCGGTCATAACACCGCTTCCGGGCGGGATGTTCCTTGTTGTGACTCCCAACAGTGCCAAGGCGTACATCTGCACCGTGTCATCCATGGCTCTTCAGGTTGTGAAGACTTACGACAGCGGCAACTTCGAGTGGCTCGGAAGAACCAAGCTGGTGATCTCCGATCCGGAAAGAGAGTACGTGGTCTTTACGGACGACTACGGGAATACGGAGAATATCACCTGTCTGCACTTCAACCAGGGAAGCAGGACTCTTGAGGTCATTGCGGGAATGCGCTTCACGGGACAGGTCCCCGCCTACGGAATTCCGTTCACCAGATTCACAACGGCGGCGTACAATACGACGGCAGGTTTCGTCTACCTCGTTGATTCGGGAACCAACGGATATGACACCTTCATGAAGGAGTCCGGAAACACCATGTCGGCCGGCGGAATGTACCGAAAGCACTCGAACCATTTCACCGTATCGGATTTGGACATCTCTCCCGACGGCCATTTTGCCGTTTACGGAGGTGCGGGATCCTCGAAGTTCGTTTCCACGCTCATCTCTGATCTGGGCACCCTGACATACCACGTAGAATCGGAGGATGCCTTGTATCCTCTGAAGTTCATCAGGTTCCTGAACAACCAGACGGTAGCAGCGGTGGATGAGAACGGAATCACCAGCTACAAGGTTGTCTCCAAGAACCCGTTCACAAAATACAAGAGAATAGAAATCGGAGTGGCCGATTTCGTTCAGGACAGTGGCAACTACTTCTACGTTGCGGATCTCAGCAAGCATCTGGTCAGCTACTCGGTGTCGGGCTACGAAATATCCCAGTTGGGCTCGACGACTCTTGAAAGCCAGATAACGAAGCTCTGCCTGAACGAGGAGTATCTGGTCGCCTTGACGGCTGACAACAGGATCGCACTGTTCAGGGTGATCGAGTGAGGCTTCCTATGTCAAGACGTCTGATTTTTGCTGTGCTCGTTCTTACTGTTGCCGTAGCATGCCTCCCCGCAATCGACAGAATTGGATTCTCTCTGGACCTGGCATCCGCCCAGGATATCTTTCTGGGCAAGGGTAGCTTTCAGGTTTCTGCAGACCTGAGGGCGATGATCTCAGAAGAGTTCCAGCTAAGAATTCCTCTGGCATTTTCCATGAACAGGACATCGTTTATGGGAGAAGCGGGTGTCATGCTCGTCTATTTTCCCTGGGGAAGCGGTCCTTTCATGGGACTGTCAATGCTGCAGATAGGGCTTACCCGCAACTGCCCGGACCTGCAGAATGTCGTGAATCTGAACGAGGTCGTCTTCGGATGGTCCTTGGAGTTCGGACCCGGGCTTTTTGTAGAACCGGCGATTTCAATCCGTGATCCGTCAGGGACTTTCTCTGATGAATATTCTCTTCTGAAAGGAACCTTTCCCTGTTACACCACCTTCAGGGGAAGGCTTGGATTCGGGTGGTATTTCTGGAGGTGAAAAATGAGGTTATTCACTAACTCGGGACATACGATGTCCCGCATGGGAAAGAGGACTGTTGTCAACGACATCGTTGCAGCCATCGTGCTTGTTGCCTTGATCGGATGCAACGCAAGCTATGTGCCTTCTTTCAAGAACTCGATTACGGATTCCGAGATGCGCTCAAGGGTCTCGCGTGTCATCGATGCTCAGCTCGAGAACATCAAGGATGAGCTTGACGACGATCTCAAGGAAGGAATAGAAAGCCTTAATTCGAGAGGTCCGGGAGACAAGGGAAGCCAGATTGTCGAACTGACTCTGAACGAAACATCGGGCAGGGATTACCTTGATTTCTGCTACGCTGTGGATGTCTCCCAAACCACGATGGACGTGGATGCCGTCATGGATACTGCAAAGAGCATTCTGCCGGCTGACAAGTACAACGAGCTGTTGGAGACGACATCGGAGGTGGAGAGGTCCATCAACGAAAAGGCGGAAGTGTATGCCAGAGCCATACCTGCCAACCAACAGGCTGCCTTCTATAAGGATCTGAAGACTCTGGTCACCCGTGCGGTAGTCCTCCTGGTGGCCGGTGTAGTCTATGCCTGTATTCCCAATGTGGTTTTCTGGGGAAAGATCAGCGCCGCTTGTGCAATCGCCGTCGGTGCCGGTCTTGTGGCAATCACAATCATGTCGCTTTACGAGTACTTCAAGTTCGGCGCTGGCGAGGACAAGAGCTTCGAGGACTGGTTCAAGGAGCTGATCGAGATACCCAAAGCGGATTTCGCCCTCACTACGGCCATAACAGCCATGGCGAGTTCCATGGGGCTTGGTCCTGTTGTGACCGGTATCATCATCTGCGTCTACGGTCTGTACAATGTCGTGGACCTTGTCCGCAAGATGATGAAGACCTACAACTTTGATGCATGAGTGATTGAATCGTATGCTTCGGCACGGATCTCAACGGTCCGTGCCAATGTTTTTTTGCTATTTACTACTTTTCTGCATTTGATAATCAAAAAGGTAGAGAAAGTCTACTTTTTTTCTCATGCAAAGAGAAAAGGTAGGAAAAGAAAATGAAAAAGAGTGAAATAATTAAGATTCTAGAGGAAACTGTTGGATACTTAGAGAAGATTATCAACGCTGCCACCAGTTTTCTCTCTCCTTATGGGAAAGAACAACTGAATTTCAAAATGCAAAAGGGAAATCCGGAATTCTTCCGTCGTACTGAAAAAGGCAAACAGGAATATATCTGTCTATCGGATGATAAGACAATAAAAGAACTATCATCCCGCTATTACAACAAAAGACTTAGATCAGCCGCATTGAAAGAAAAGAAGCAGATTGAAAGATGCATTTCCATTTTGAAACAGAATCCGGAGATTTCAGACATAGATAAAGTTTCGGAACGAATTCCTGAAGCTGTTAAGGCCAATGCCGTTCTTTCTGAACTGACAAGCGAAGGCTATGCTCGGATTTGGCAGGAAGGGAACAGCATAGTTAAGAAGAGGCGAACTCATAAAAAGGACGATTATCATAAGTTCGAAACGAACAGAGGGGATTACGTGGGGTCCAAAAGCGAGGTAATAATCGCCGACAGACTATTTGCCAGAGGGATCCCGTATCATTACGAAGTGGCATTCACTCCGGAAGCTGTAATAGATGAAAGCAGACCGGTATTTGATGAATTCGGGACGATAATCGGTTTCGAGGCCCTCGGATTCAGTCCGAGAGCTGCGGATACATTACATCCGGATTTCTATGTACTCAATAAAAGAACGGGGAAGGCTTACTTCTGGGAGCACCTTGGGAGGATGGATAACAACGAGTACTGCAGGAAGAATTTCAACAGGTTCATGCGCATTCTTGACGCGGGATTTGTTATTGGAGAAGACCTTCTGGTTACGCATGAGGATTCGCAGAATCCGCTGAAGACAGAGGATATCGACAGGACCATTGAAAGATATCTGATTTGACTTGGAAAAGTACTGCCGGTTCCCCAATCAGATATTGTGTAAACTACTTTCTTGTTTTTGAGAAACGAAAAAGTAGAGAAATTCTACTTTTTCGTTCGTAGAAAAGGAGAAAGTAGAGAAATGAGTCCATTGATTTTAGCGTGAGACATATCATGCCATAAAAATCTTTTTTGATATCACGAAAACTGATTATCAAGACAAATACCATGGCCGTTGAGTGCTGGAGTGAAAATGTGCGAGAATTGCAGAAGGGGGTGTCGGGTATGACGATACAGGAAGCAATCAGGGAAAGACACAGTGTACGCAGGTTCACGGAAAATCCGATAGGGGAACAGAAGGTTTCGGCGCTCAGAGGTCTGATTGACGAGGCAAACCGCGAAAGCGGCCTTCACATACAGCTTGTTCTTAATGAGCCGGAGAGTTTCAATACACTTTTTGCCCATTACGGCAGATTTGCGAACGCAGTCAATTACATAGCGATTGTCGGACCGAAGGACATGCCGGATCTGGAGGAGAAGGCCGGATACTATGGGCAGAAGCTGGTTCTGGAAGCTCAGATGATGGGGCTCAGGACATGCTGGGCAGGAGGATCCTTCAGCCGCGGGAAGTGCCGTGCGGAGCTTGGTGCAGACGAGAAGATTGTTCTTGTGATTGCAATAGGATACGGACAGAATGAAGGCAGGGAACACAGGTCAAAGCCTGTGGAGAAGGTCTGTACCGTGCCTGAAAGCGAAATGCCTGAATGGTTCAGGATAGGTGTGGAAGCGGCGCTTCTGGCACCGACGGCCATAAACCAGCAGAAGTTTACCATAACAATGGACGAGGGCGGCAATGCCGTGATTAAGGCAGGAAGGGGGCCGTTCTCCAAAGTTGATCTTGGGATTGTCAAATACAACTTCGAGGCGGCTTCAGGGCACAAGTGCCTGTAAAAAAATAGGGACTGTCGCGAAATTGCGATGGTCCCTTTTTTCATATCTAAATCCTTATATTATAGCAAAATAAACAAAAAAGGTTGATTGCGATACTGATTTCTGATATAATTTCTTTAACCACAAAGAATTAAAAAGAAAGGAGTCGTCAACCAACCATGTCTAATGATACCTTAAACAGCCTTAGAAAACAACTGACCTT
>Ga0256405_10000916_pt1 | contig 88732 bp, 87 predicted proteins | sample RumenRJG_02DNA_FD_189096 | JGI IMG/M metagenome (GOLD analysis project Ga0256405, IMG submission 189096) | Bovine rumen microbial communities from Lethbridge, Alberta, Canada - RJG_02 | ecosystem: Host-associated > Mammals > Digestive system > Stomach > Rumen | place: Canada: Alberta... | reverse complement strand
CAACAGACGATATAATACTTTAAGGCGATATGTTGCTTTGCAACACGATATGTTTCACTTCGTTCAACACGATATATACTCGCTTTGCTCGTATTCGATATGATATAAATTCCATAACGTCCCAAAGGGACATATCGTGCCACGGGCATATCGTATCCGTAAGGATATATCGCAAATTCCTTTAGGAATTTATATCGCTTTGGTAAAAATTATCTAAAAACCCCCTCTACGCAGTCGTAGTCAATCAAAGATTGCCTACTTTGTGCGCAGACAAGCGCCAAATGTTGTTATTGCTTTGCAATAACGTATTATCGAAACATTCGATAATACCCTATTCTTTGAATAGACATTTGCCGTCCGCACTGCACTCGGCGAAAATATACAAGTGCATTTTAGCCTTCGTTTGTGCTCCCCCTTTCCTTCGCCCGTAAACGGTCGAAAGGGTGCAACCCCGCTTCGCTCGTTTGGACACGACTTTTAGTCGTGGACTACGTCTTCGACGATAAGATAAAAATACTTTTTCGACAGAAAAAATTTGCGTTAGCAAAAGGCAATAATTAATTTGGATAGAGATCCTTCGACTTCGCTCAGGATGAAGCACAAACGAAAGCGAAAATGCACTTGTATATTTTCGCCGAGTGCAGTGCGGTGAATTATAGCCGTATCCGTTAGGATACACTTTTCGATAGAAAAGAATTGCGCAGCAATGGCTATAATTATTATTAATACACAAACGAAAGCGAAAATGCACGAAGTTTATTTTATTATATGCTCGACAAAACGCTTTTGCGTTTTGGAGAAGACGAATAAGGTCTCTAAAAAACGCAGTCCAAACACTTTGTGTTGGGACAAGTCAAAAGAGACACTTATGAGTCGGCAGTGCGGTGAATTATAGCCGTATCCGTTAGGATACACTTTCCGATAGGAAAGAATTGCGTTAGCAATAGCTATAATTATAGATAATACTTTCGTACTTTGTGATTCGTCATACTGAGCGAAGGTCAAAGACCGTAGTCGAAGTATCTAATTAAAAAGGCTATCCTTATTTAAAACCCGTCAAAAATCCAAGAAGATTTTTGACGGGGACGAATAACTTTTAAAACCGTTTCGTTTTTATAGGACGCAAACAAAAACCGCCTAAGTGTTTAGGCGGTTTTTAATTGCGTTAAATTATTATATAAACTATTTAATAAACTATTTAATAAACTATTTAATAAACTATTTAATAAACTATTTAATAAACTATTTAATAAACTATTTAATAAACTATTTTATAAACGATTTAAACGCTTTATGCGCCGAATATATATCCGCTTTGGAGATCAATTCGTAAGGCGCGTGCATCGAAAGGACGGGAACGCCCAAGTCGACGGTGTCTATATTGTAGTTGGCAAGAAACTTTGCGACAGTTCCGCCGCCGCCTACGTCTACTTTACCCAACTCGCCCGTTTGCCAAATAACGCCGTCTCTTTTAAAAGCCTCTCTAAGAGAACCCACGTACTCGGCGGAAGCGTCGTTAGAACCCGATTTACCCCTTGCTCCGGTAAACTTGTTCATCGTTACGCCGTAACCCGCATAGCCCACGTTCATATCTTCAAAAACGTTTGCAAAGTTGGGGTCGTATGCAGCGGTAACGTCTGCGGAAATGCATTTGGAATTTGCTCTTACCTTGATAGGATCGGCGTTTAGGGCGCAACTTAATTCGTCGATAATATCCTTTATCAAAATACATTGCATACCCGTATTGCCTTCGCTACCGATCTCTTCTTTATCCGCTAAAATCGTAAGTACGGTTTGCTCGGTATCGCTTTCTAACGTCGCGGTGATCTCGGGATATGCGCATACTCTATCGTCGTGTCCGTAACCCGCAACGAAGGCTCTGTCAAACCCTACGTCGTTACTGTTTACCGCGGGTACCGCTTCGATCTCGGCGCTTAAGAAATCTTCTTCCACGATGCCATATTTGTCGTTAAGTAACTTTAACGCGTGCGCTTTTACCGAGTCGTCTTCGTCGTCTTTTAAGGGACTGCCGCCGATTATGATATTTAAGTTTTCGGCATTGAACGCTTTTGCAACCGTTTGCCCCGCTTGTTCTTGAGCAAGGTGCGGCAAAAGGTCGGTTATATAAAATACGGGATCGTTAGGCTCGTCGCCTATCTTTATCTCGACTTTTCTACCGTCCGATAGCATAACTACGCCGTGCAAAGCCAAAGGTATAGTCAACCATTGATATTTTTTGATACCGCCGTAATAGTGGGTCTTGAGATACGCTATATCCGACTTTTCAAACATCGGTACTTGCTTTAAGTCAAGTCTTGGGCTATCTACGTGCGCAACGAGTATTCTTATACCCGCCTTTTCGATATTTTCGCTACCTACTCTTATCAAAAACAAACCTTTGCCCCTATTGTTGTAATAGAGTTTGTCCCCCGCTTTGACCTTTTGGCCGAGTTCATAAGGCTTATAGCCTTGCGCTTCCGCCAATTTTACGGTAGTGGAAACGGTCTCTCTTTCGGTTTTGCTTGCGTCCAAAAACTTCTTGTAGCCTTCCGAATAATCGGTTATCGCTTTCAACTCGGCTTCGTCCGCTTGTTTATAAACGTTGGTTCTTTTGTAATTTAGTTCGCTCATTGGCTAAACCTCCGATATTTTATTTACTCTTTAATTATACCATTATTTATTGGATTTTACAATGCGTTATCTATTAGTTTACAATAAAAACGGGTCTCGTCGAGACCCGTTTTTATATCAAAATTAAAAATGAAGGAAGTTTTTTTGGTTTAGTCGATGGCAATACCTTTCTTTTGAGGTTTTTCTCTTAACGCCTTAGGAATAGAAAGGTATAACAAGCCTTGGTCCAATTTTGCGGTAATAAGATTTTCGTCTATATCGCCTACGTAATAACTACGTTGCAAACTTACGCTACGTTCTTTTCTAATGTAGTCCTTTTTATCGTCTTTGCCTTCTTCTTTACTTTGCTTTTTGCTTGCGGATACCGTAACGTACTCGTTTTCGTAATCAATGGTTATATCTTCTTTGGAATATCCGGGAAGTTCTATTTCCAATACGTACTTATCGTCGGTCTCTTTAATATCCGTTTTCATAGCGTCAAACTTTTCGTCGTAAAACAAAGGACGGAAAAAGTTTTCAAAGGGATCATCCCAAAAATTGATTTCTTTGTTTGCATTTCTATCTACAGGGTAATATTTCATAATTTAACTCCTTTATAATTATATTTGGCAATTTGATTTATCGAGTGTTGGCAATTAACTATCTTGCTTGTTAGCACTCTATCTCGTTGTCTGCTAATAGTATAGCACTTTAAAAAAATTTGTCAACGGTTTTTTTAAACTTTTTTCAATTTTTTTTAAAAATTTTTTACCCGTCATATTTAACGATAAATTCTTATCCGCTATCAGGAGTGGGTAAAATGCGTTGATTTTGGACGAACAACCGAGCGTTAGCGTACTGACGTACGTGAGTCGAGGTTTTCGTTCAAGCAGTTAAACTCAAACAATGAAATCCTTATTGCATCAGTCTTTTAATAATTCTTGTGTTAATAAAATGTTTTCAAATACCTAAGGTAAAATCGTTTAACTGCGTAAATAAATGCGTTAGATCCACTCCGTCCGCTATCCCTTAACTTGACAGTTCTATTATTGACGTATATAATTAGTTTAATAATAAATACTAAAATCATCATTATATTGTTAAGGAACATTTTATGGATAATAACGAACTTGAACAAAATAATAATACGATAGGCTCCGACGTTTCAAACGAAAACGAGATCGAAGTTTTAAACGACGAGACTAAAAACACAAATAAACCTAAGGAACGGGATCAACAAAGGCTTACCCCGTTTATAATTACCTTCGTTTTGGCGTGTTTGTCTTTTATCGGTTACGTATTTACCTACGTTACGTTTTCTTCGATGCTTTTATCAAAGCCCGACGATCTCGGCGAAGGTCTCGGCTTGATATTTGGGTTTATAGTTATTTTATTGCCCTTATTTATCACATTTCTATTATCTTTGGGCTTCTCTATCGCTTCGGCTTTTTGCAAAAAGAAAATGGATAAGGATAACGTCTATAATCATAGCCGTATTATCCGCCGTATCTTTTGCGGTAATGTTTATAGTCTTGGGGGTTAGATGATCGCAGTTGAAAACCCTATCTAACTATCTAAAATACTATAAAAAACAATGTATTTTAAGTCCGCTTTTTAAATTTGCCGAGTCGGGCATGGAACTTTTAGTGCCTGTAGTTATCGCTTCTTTGATCGATAAAGGCATTAGCGTTGGCAATAAGACCTACGCTTGGCAAATGGGGGGACTTTTATTGTTGTTTGCCGTCTTGGGGCTTATTTTTGCCATCACCGCTCAATACTTTGCGGCTTACGCCGCAGTCGGGTCGGCAAAAAGAATAAGGCGAGACCTATTTATACATATACAAGGTTTTTCATATTCAACGCTCGATTCTTTGGGATCGTCGACGCTTATAACCCGCATGACTTCGGACGTAAACCAAGTTCAAAGCGGTATCAATTTGACCTTGCGACTACTTCTGCGTTCCCCTTTTATAGTTTTTGGCTCTCTTATAGCGGCTTTTATTTTAGACGTTAAGACTGCGATAGTTTTTTCTATATCCATACCCTTGCTTGCCCTTGCCGTATTTGCGGTAACCTATTTTACTATACCTTTATACAAAAAAGTCCAAGCAAAACTTGACGTAGTACTAAACTCGGTAAAAAACGGTCTTACGGGTGTTAGGGTCATAAGGGCTTTTGGGCGTGAAAAAGACGAACTTAACGAGTTTAGAGAGAAAAACTCAAGTTTGACCGCCGATCAAAACAAAGTAGGCAAAATTTCCGCGATATTAAACCCTTTGACTTATTTGATAGTAAATTTAGCCATCGTATTGATAATAAAGATCGGCGGAGATAGGATATACAAAGGGGAAATGAGTCAAGGCAAATTGGTCGCTTTATACGGCTATATGTCCCAAATATTGATAGAGTTGATAAAACTTGCAAACTTGATAATCAATATATCCAAAACCGTCGCTTGTACCCGCAGAATACAAGCGATATTCGATATACCCGAAGAAGATACAGCCCCCGTTAAATGCGAAGACAAAGGCAAAGCGTTTTTACAATTTGACAACGTAAGTTTAAAATACGAAAACGCTTCCGCTAACGCCGTAGAAAACCTATCTTTTGAGATAAACGAAGGGGAAACGTTGGGGATAATCGGCGGTACGGGTTCGGGCAAGACCACGGTTTTAAATATGATACCCCTATTTTACCACCCTACCGAAGGTAAGATATTTTTGGACGAAACAAACGTCCTTTCTTTATCCAAAGACGAATTGAGAGCGCGTATAGCGATAGTCCCTCAAAAAGCCACACTCGTTAAGGGAAGCATAAGAGAAAACCTAAAATGGGGGAACGAAAGAGCAACCGACGAAGAGTTATGGCAAGCGTTGGAATACGCACAATGCAAAGAATTCGTAGAAAACAAGCAAGGCGGACTCGACTATCAAATAACTCAAAACGGCACAAATCTATCGGGCGGACAAAGGCAACGTTTAACGATAGCGAGAGCCTTGGTAAAGCGTCCCGAGATACTTATACTTGACGACAGTTCGTCGGCGCTCGATTATGCTACCGACGCTAAACTTCGTAAAGCGTTAAAAAATCTACCCTTTAATCCAACTATCGTAATATCGTCTCAACGCACGAACGCCGTGATGCACTCTGATAAAATTTTGGTTTTGGACGACGGAAAGCAAGTGGGGTTAGGCACGCACGATGAATTGATCAAGAATTGCAAAGTTTATCAAAACATCTACGAATCGCAATTCAAAAGGATGGGTAACTCATGAAAAATAAGAGCGTATTAAAAAGAGTTTTCGGTTACCTAAAACCTTATTCCTTCCTTACCGTACTATCCTTTATTTTCTCGGCGGGTGCAGCCGTACTTTTGCTTTATATCCCCGTACTTGCCGGCAAAATGATAGACCTTGCGATAGGGTTTCAAAACGTAGATCTCGAAGGTTTGGCGCGCCTTGCCGTGATATCGGTAGTCATCGCAGTGGTAGCGTCCGTTTTACAATGGTTGACAAACGTAATAAACAATAGGATAGTTTATTTTATCATTAGAGACATACGCAAAGACGCTTATCAAAAGATATCCACACTGCCTTTATCCGTATTGGACGTTAAAGACAACGGGGACATTATAAGCCGAGTGATCTCGGACGTGGATACGTTTGCAGACGGGTTACTTTTGGGATTCTCTCAATTTTTCCAAGGGATAGTTACTATTGCGGTTACCTTGGTGTTTATGTTCACGCTAAATTGGATAATCGCTTTAGTCGTAGTATTCGTTACCCCGCTATCCGTTTTTACAGCAAAATTTATCGCAAGTCGTACCTATTCCAAATTTAAAGAACAGTCTCAAACAAAAGGGGAACTTACCGCTTTGGTAAACGAGTGTTTTGAAAATCAAAAACTCGTTAAAGCGTACGACCAAGGGGACGAACTTACTAAAAAATTCGACGAGATAAACGAAAGGTTGGAAAAATCCGCCGTATCCGCGACGTTTTTCTCGTCTTTGACAAATCCTACGACGAGATTTATAAATTCGGTAGTTTATCTATCGGTCGCGGTGTCCGGCGCGTTGATATGTATAACCAACCCCGCAACTATGACGGTAGGCGTACTGTCGTCGTTACTTGCGTATTCAAACAGATACACCAAGCCGTTTAACGAAATTTCCGATACTATAACCGAAATGCAAAACGCTTTTGCTTGCGCGGAAAGAGTTTTTGAATTATTAGACGAAAAGAGCGAAGAGCAAATCGGCGAAAGAATATCCGAAGTAGACGGACATATAAAAGTTGAAAACCTTTATTTTTCTTACGTTCAAGATAAACCTTTATTGCAAAACGTTAATATAGACGCCGTAAAAGGCAAACACGTTGCGATAGTAGGACCGACGGGATGCGGAAAAACCACCCTTATCAACCTTTTGATGAAGTTCTATTCCCCCGACGAAGGGGACGTTTATATAGACGGCAAAAACTACAAAGATCTAAACTCTTTAAGCATACGGCAAAACTACGGCATGGTTTTACAAGAAACTTGGCTAAAATCGGGGGCAACGGTCAAAGAAAACGTGGCTTTCGGCGTACCCGACTCGACGGACGAAGCCGTAATACAAGCGTTAAAAGAAAGCGGTGCTTGGGGGTTCGTGTCCCGTATGGAAAAAGGTATCGATACGGTTATAACCGAAGACGCTGCTTTATCGCAAGGTCAAAAACAACTGCTTTGCATCGCTCGCGTTATTCTTAAAATGCCGCCCATACTTATTTTGGACGAAGCGACGTCTTCAATAGATACCAATACCGAAATGAAAATTCAAAGATCGTTTGCCGTACTAACTAAAGGCAAAACGTCCTTTACCGTCGCCCACCGCTTATCCACCATACAAGACGCGGATATTATTTTGGTAATGAAAGACGGTAACGTAATCGAACAAGGCACGCACGAAGAACTTTTAAAACTCAACGGTTTTTATGCGGAATTATTAAGAAGTTTAAACGTTTAAAAAGAGAGTATAACGCTACCGTCCACCCACGCACGTATTACCGATAGATATTTGGGGTCGTTATCGAACGCCGTAAAAAGTGCGTCTATCCCGATCGTTTTACCTGCGTAATTATTTGCAAAGGTTTTAAGTTTATCAAACAATTCGGTGCCGTAAAGCGAGTATAAGTCGTACCACATCAAAGAGCCGACGGTACTTAAATATCCGCTTTCCGCATTTTCAAGCGGAATATCGAGAGCGTATTGTTTACCGCTTACGACCAATTTTTCGAGATAAGCCTTGTTTTCGTCTACCTTTTGCTTAAAAGTTTTCCCGTCGTCCGATCGTAAATAGTACGCCATATTTGAAAAACCTATCAAAGACTCGCTTAAATAGTTTTCTTTTACGTCGATCTTATACTTCCACCACTCGCCCGCTATACCTTTTATCAATGCGTCCAAAGTTTCTTTTTCGGTCAAACCGTCTTTTATCCACACGACTTTTGACAAGGACAAAAAGTCTATATCCATAGCAGTTTTGACGACGGTCAATTCTTTAAAAGGACTTTCGCCGAATATCTCGCTAAATACGTTTACGGCGTTTTCCGCCGTATTCAACACGCTTTGATATTTTTTATCCGACTTAAAATAATAATAAATAGGCGTATCGGCAACTAACGAACGAGCGACAAAAGCGTTTGAAGCGATAACCGAAAAATCTCTTATTCCTTCACCTTTTACCGTTACGGTATGCGTAAGATCTTCCCTTTTATCTTCCAATAACTCGCCCGTAAAAAGTGCGATCCAACTTTTAGGAAGGTTGACTTTTGCGGTAAAATCAAAGATAGGATAGGTCAAATTATCTTGCCCGAATCTAAAAACGCACTTTTCCCCGTCAAAAGGGATAGGATAAAAGCGATACAGTAAATACTGCCCGTCCGAAAAAGATAGAGTGCTATTATTGGATACCAAGTTTATCACGTACTCGAATTCGTAACTAGTATTATCCCCTTTTTGATGCTCTTCAAACACCTTTACGGTAAAGTTTTTAGTATCAAACTCGTATTCTACGTCCTTACCGTTTGCCGTAACTTTATTTACGGCAATATTTCCTTTTTTTTCGGCGGAATTTGATATTTGATGATCTTTTACGGGATAAAAAGCAAACGTCCTACTCGCACCGCTTTGCGTTTGGACTACGCCCAGTTTGACGTTTATTTTCGCTTGTTTTTCGGTAAGCTTAACGTCAAAATCATAGACGAATTTTTCTTGTATTAGTGTTTCTTCTTTCTTTACTTTACAAGCGACCAAAGGCAAAGAAAAGGAAATCGCCGTTATTATACAAAAAAGCATCAAAAAAACTCTTTTCATATTTTAAGTTATGAAAAGAGCTTTTTGGTTATTCTAAATTTTAGTTATTTATATTCTTTACGCTTCGACTTCTTCTTGGGGCTTTTCGGGTTCCGCCTTTTGTTCCTTCTTCTCTACGTTCAAGAGTTCGGGAAGTTGAAGTCCCGCCATATTAAATAAGTCGTTGAGAGGGGGTAAACTCTTCATAAGACCGCTCAAAAAACCTGCGGTAGAAGTCTTGCCGTCCCCTGTGCCGCCGTTATCCCAAACGGTAACTTTGTCGATCTTGACGCCCTTGATGGCTTCGACTTGAGTAGAAACGATCTTTTCGAGTTTGTCGGTTATCATAAGTCTCATCGCCGCGTTGGGATCGCCGCCCGCCGCGTTTACCATTTCGGCATAACCAGACGCTTGGTTGTCCAATATCGCTTTGATACCGCGCGCTTGCGCTTCCATTTTAGCGTATATAGCGTCCGCTTCACCGCGCGCTTTACGACGGATTTGCTCGGCTTCGGCTTCCGCTTCTATCTCTTTACGACGTTTTTCAATATCCGACTTTACGATAATATCGGCTTCCAAAGTCGCTTGTTCTCTTTCCGCTCTTGCCAACTCGGCAAGTTTTTCGGCGGAATAAGACGCTTGCATGGCTTCCGCCGCTTTCGTCTTTTCGGCTACGGTCGCAAGTCTTTGCGCTTCGGCTTCCGCTTCCTTTAATTGCGCTTGCGCGTTGGCTATTTTTGCCTTTGCAGTATTTTCACCGCTTATCGACTCGGCTTCGGCGGCGGAAACGTTTATTCTTTGTTCCTTCATCGCGTTTGCGGCGCCTATGGAACCTTTCTTGTCTTCTTCGGCAACGGCTATCTTTGCGTCGTTTATTGCCTTTGCAGCCGCTTCTTTACCGAGAGCGTTGATATATCCCGATTCGTCCGAAATATCGGTAACGTTGACGTTGATTAGTCTTAAACCTATCTTTTTAAGTTCGCTTTCCACCTTTTCGGATACTTCTTTAAGGAATTTATCTCTGTCGTTGTTGATCTCTTCTATTTCCATAGTGGCGATGACCAAACGTAATTGACCCAAGATTATATCCTTTGCCAATTCTTGTATCTCGCTCAAAGATAATCCCAACAATCTTTCGGCTGCGTTTTGCATAATGACCGTTTCGGTAGAGATACCTACGGTAAATCTACTTGGAACGTCGACTCTTATGTTTTGTTTGGAAAGTGCGTTTTTAAGGTCTACGCCTATGGATATAGGGGTCAAATCCAAAAAGGCGTGCGACTGTACTACGGGAAGTACGAACGCGGCGCCACCGTGTATACATTTTGCCGAACGCTCGTTGCCGTCCTTATCCTTGCCGATCTTACCGTAAATGACCATTACCTTATCCGACGGACACTTTTTGTATCTCGTCAAGAACAATAAGACGATGGACGCTAAAATCAAAACTAACACTACTATCAATGCGGCGATCGCGCCGCCGCTCATAGCGGCTAATAAACTCATTTGTCATCCTCCTTTTCTACGTTATCGTCCGCGGCAACGACAATCAATACGCCGTTTACCACGTTTACTACTTTAACTAAACTACCCGTTTTAAGGTCCTTATCTCCCATAGTCTTTGCGTCGGCTTCTACCAATCTTTCTTGTACGACGACGTTGACTTTGCCCGTACCGCCGTTAGCGGATATGGGGATATAAACTTCCCCGACAAGTCCTATGGCGTTAGTCATTTTGATATTGCCGTTTGACTGCAATTTATATAACGCCCTATATAAAAACCCTACGCCTATCAAGGTAGCGATACCGGCTAACACACCTACTACGATACATACCGCCGTGTGTACGTTGCCAAGCAACATTCCAAGAGCCGTCCAACTGCCCACCGCAAAAAAGGAAACTATACCTTTTACCGTGATAAGCCCGACTTCACCCGAGCCGTCCGTACCGTCGGGAACACCGTCGCCGTCCAAATCACCGCCTGCCGACCCGATGTCGTCGCCGAGACCGCCCGTCGCAAAGCCTACGATCATAAATATTATTTGTATGACCAAAACTGTCGACGACGCGAGCGCGGTGCAAAACAAGACTTTGCCTAAAACGTCCAAACTTGCCCAAAACTCATTCATAGACGTACCTCCTTATAAATTTTTATTCTATATATTATAACATGCCGTTAAAAAATGTGTCAATACGGATAAGGCGAGTTTAATGCGTTTTAGTCATCATTTTAAAAAATACAAAATATAACTATCGCTTATATTCGGCGTTAAGTTATAATAATAAAAACGAGAAGGGTCATCTTCTCGTTAATACTTTTTAAACTTATCTATTCGTTATTATTTTAACCATTGACGCAACTCTTTTTCGGACTTTTCCAAAAAAGATTCAATATCTTCGGCAAGTCTTTTTAACTCCGGCGAATATTCTTCGGATTGGTTAAGGTTTTTGCCAATGACGTCGATACCCATATTCGTACCTTTTAAAAGTTGTTCGGCTACCTTTTCGTCCGACTTTGTTCCTTTCATACCCATCTTGATAGCGCCGCGTTGCAAGGCTTCTTTGACGCTACTCAAAACGTCTTCTTGAACGTGATTATCTCGCATAAATTCCACACACTTATCGTTATACGAATTATACTCCGACTGTAGATCTTTTAAATAGTCGCCGAATACGGGACTTAAAACGTATTCTCTCGTAACGTCGATAGCAAGCGAACCCATACTGACCGTTTTTAAAAGGTCCTTTACCAAAATTTTATCGCTTTCGCAACTGTCTTTCATTAAAGTGTTGCCCATTTCCGAATTATCCATATTTTCCTCCTATATCAAGTATTTGCTTTGTTTTAGGGGATTATACGAAAAATCGCTAAATACTTTCATAAAAAAAGCGTTGCACGACGCAACGCCTTTTAACGAGTTTAACTTTTTAAATTATTGTACGTTACCCCACATTACGGTAACGGCGGTCTTGCCTTGACCGAAGTCTTTCATAACTCCGCAACGGGTCAAAGTTTCTTCGGACGGGAACATGGTCTCGATAAACATTTCCTTCCAACCTTTGTCGGTATCTTCAAACAATCCGTCTTCGTCTTCCATATAATATTCGTACATCTCGTCGTACGCTTCGGCAACGGGACTTATGCAACCTGCGTATTCGCTATTTGCGACAGCGGTGTCTTTTAAGCATAAGAATTTTAAGAAATAGTTAGCGGCTTCGACATTTTTAGCGTATTTATTGATAACGAAAGCGTCGATATATACGTTTCCGCCTTCCTTGGGAACCACGTACCAAAGATCGCGGTTGCCTTCGTGTTCGTTACCGTCGGCGTCTTCGTAGTCGTTCATAACGTAACCCGCGTCGCAAGACCACATCAAAGCGACAGCAACGTTACCTTTGTTGGCAGCCATATCGAATTTGATATTGTCTATATCCCACTCTGCTCCGCCTTTAACCACTTTCTTTATAGTGGCTTCCGCATTTGCGACGGTAGCGGCGGAAGTATCTTCGAAGATAGATTGGATCTTTGCTTTTAACGCGTCCCCCGAAAGATCCTTGGTCGCTTCTCTTTCGTTATAGATACAAGCCGCGACGTACGTATCTCTTATAGAATCCTTTAAAGATCTTTTACCCTTAAATTCGTCGCCGAAAAGCGCTTCCCAACTGTCTATATCTTTACCGGTCTTCGCTTTGTTATATACCAAACCCAACGTGCCGTACATATAAGGAACGGAGAATTTTAATTCGGGGTCGAATTCCTTGGTAGTTTCCAAATATTCGCTTTTGAAAAGTCCTTCTTGTTGAATATCGATTATCTTTTTATCAACGGGTTGAACGAGATTTTTGGCGATCAAGTATTCTACCATATAATCGCTGGGACATAAAAGGTCGTAATCGGATTTTGAGCCTTCGACTGCCAATTGGACGTTTTCGACCGCGTCAAAAGTTTCAAGTTGAACGGTAACGGTTTTGCCGGTTTCTTCTTTATACCAACTTTCAAATTCTTTAAATATATCCTCGTCGATATATTCGCCGGGCATATATAATTTGAGAAGTTCTTCTCTCGGGGTCTTGTTACAACCCACGAAAACGGTCAAGAGACTTGCCAAAACGGTTACGCAAAGTAAAACACAAATCAACTTTTTCATTTTAATTCTCCTTAAGTTTTAGTTTGTTATTTTTTAGCATTTTTTGCTTTTTTATCTTTAATGACGTTATAAACTATCAAAACGGTAAGCACTACCACGAAGATGATAGTCGATAACGCTCTTATTTCGTTGGGGATACCTTTCTTGCGGATACCCGAGTAAACGAAAGTGGATATTGTGTCGAGATTAGCGCCAAAGGAATTTATGTTGGTAATTACGAAGTCGTCAAGCGACAAGGTAAACGCCAACGCAAAACCCGCGACCATCGCGCCTGCGAGTTGGGGTAACATTACCGTCAACAAACTGCGCATAGGACCGGCGCCAAGATCCATACTTGCTTCCAACAAATTGGGGTTAAGTTGTTTTAAACGCGGACTTACCGTCAAAATGACGTAAGGGGTAGTTATTACGGTATGCGCTATTATCAACCACCAAATATTAAAATTGAAAGGTAGTTTTATCGCGTCGCGAAGGAATATCATCAAAAGGAAAAATCCCATTGCCGTAACTATCTCGGCGTTTACTACGGTTATTTGAGAAGCCGAATCGACCAACGCTTTGGTTTTCTTTCTCATATAGAATATACCGACCGAAGCGGTAGTACCCAAGATAGTCGCCAAAAGCGCCGATACTAAACCGATTATGATCGTATTTTTGGTTGCGTCCAAAAGTTTTTCGTTTTGGAAGAGTTTGCTGTATAACGAAAAGGTAAAATTGCCGAACTCACCGCCGACCGATTGAGCGGTACTAAACGAATAAACTACTATCAATATCAACGGCAAATATATGGCGAGTAAAACCGCCAAAAGCACTATCCATTTTGCGACCAAAGAAATTCTGTTAGCGGTTTTATTCATTACGCTTTACCCCCTTTGGGTGCTTTATTAGTCCTATTGGTAAGGAAGTTGCCGACGAATACCACGACCAAAACTATCAATAACAGTATAAACGACAGCGCCGAGCCGTACCCGTAATTGCCGTAATTTTGATTTTCGAATAGATTTGCTATCTTTGCGCCGATAACGCTCGTATTTGCGTCGCCCATCATTTTGGTAATAGCGTACGAACTGAATATCGGCATAAACATCATACTTATACCGCTTATAACCCCGGGGATAGACAAAGGAAGGGTAACTCTTAAAAAGGTTACTGCGCCGTTTGCACCGAGATCTCGGGACGCTTCGACGTAACTTTTGTCCATATTGGAAAGCACGGTATATATAGGTAAAAGCATATAAGGGAAAAAGTCGTAAACCATACCGATGACCGCAGCCCAATAACTCTTTTGCACGCCTATCATATTGAGTAAGGACTGCAAAGCGAATATACGCAACATAAAGTTTATCCACATCGGTATAATAAACAACAATGACAATATCGCCATTTTATTAAAAGGATTAGACGCCAAGATATAAGCGGTCGGATAGGCTATTGCCAAACAAATGGCGGTGGAAACCGCGGCTATACCTACGGTTTTGCCCAACTGTCTTAAATTTTCGACGTCCGTAAAAACTTTTTGAAAGTTATTTACGGTAAAAGTACCGTCTTCTCCTCTAAAAGCGTATACCAAAACCAATATCAAGGGTACGATGACGAATACCGCCGTTACCGCCAAATATGGGAAGGCAAACGCCGTCGGGCGAAAAACTTTGGCTTTCTTACTCATCGCCGGATACCTCTTCTTTATCGGGATCGTATTTTTCCAATTTAACTTTGCTACCGTCGACTTTGATACCTACTCTGTCGTCCATATCCCACTCGTCGGCGGTGTCGATATAAAAGTCTACGTCGTTGTCGGTGTAAACTTGGACTTGATAATAAGTGCCTTTATATAGGCTTTGAGTAACGTTAGCGCCTATTACGCCGTCTTCTTCGTAGTCGGTCAACTCGACTGCATTAAAGGGAACGTATACTATAACGTCGTCGCCGACTTCAAATCCATCGGTGGGTACGTCGAATTCTCCGTCCGCAAAGGTTACTTTGTTTTCTCCGCTTACCGAACCTAAATATTTGTTGATGGTCAACATTTTCTTCATAATATGGATACTGTTAGGCTCGACGGACAAAGATACCTTTTGACCTTGTTTAAACTCTTTTTGAGATTGAACGGTAAAATCGTAATCGGACGCAAGAACTTCCATTTCGTAATAAGTGCCTTTAAATACTACCGAGTCGACGACGCCGTTAAAATGACCTTTATCTTCGCCGTCTTGTATCACTATATCTTCGGGACGAATAACGACGTCGACTTTTTCGTTTTTCTCAAACCCTTTATCCACGCAAACCAAAGATTTGCCAAGGAAGGAGATCGTGTAATCTTTTTCCATTATACCCGACAAAATATTCGATTCCCCGATAAAGTCGGCAACGAAAGCGTTTCGCGGTTCGTCGTATATCTTTTTGGGTTGAGCAATTTGTTGAATAATGCCGTCGTTCATAACTACTACGACGTCGGACATCGTCAAGGCTTCTTCTTGATCGTGCGTAACGAAAATAAAGGTTATACCCAAGTTCTCGTGCATTTTTTTGAGTTCTATTTGCATTTCTTTACGCATTTTAAGGTCCAAAGCGCCCAAAGGCTCGTCCAACAACAAAACTTTAGGCTCGCAAACTATCGCTCTCGCTATCGCTACCCTTTGTTGTTGACCGCCGGAAAGCGAATTGACGTCGCGATGACCGTAGTCTTCCAATCCGACCAATTTCAAAGCGTTGTTGACTTTTGTAGAAATCTCGTCTTTCGTATATTTGCGATACCCTTTTTTAGCGGTGGCGTCGGGTATCTTTTTTAGCTTCAAACCAAAAGCGACGTTTTTAAAAACGTTCAAATGCGGGAAAAGAGCGTATTTTTGGAATACGGTATTAACGGGACGTTTATAGGGGGGTATTGACGTTATAGGCGTGCCTTCTATGTATATCTCGCCCGACGTAGGGGTATCGAAACCCGCTATAAGTCTTAAAAGAGTGGTTTTACCGCAACCCGAAGGACCCAAAAGGGTAACGAATTGACCGCGTTTGATACTCAAACTCAAATCGTCCAAAACGGTTACGTTATCAAACTTTTTGGTGATACTCTTTATCTCTATAAGATTATCCGATTTCTTTTGGCCGTTATCCAAAGGCTTTTCCATACTTTTGTTGTCAGCTAAACTCATCTTTCTACCTCTTCATTAAAAATTAGGGGGACAGGATATCCACAAAACGGTCGCTTTTTTATCCGTAACGTTTTCTATAGAATGCTTTTTGTCGGCTTTAAAATAGAAGGTCTCGCCTTTTTCGGCTATAAACGATCTTTTGCCGACGGTCAATTTGATCTTGCCTTGTACGACGTAACCGAATTCCTCGCCTTCGTGCGGCATATCAGTTTCTTTCGCGCCCTTTTCGTTAAGGTTTAGCATTATGGGTTCCATCGCGTTTTTTTGCGCGGAAGGGACTAACCACGTCGTAACGCTATCCCCGTAATCCTTGGAAAAATAATCTTCCTTGTGAAACACCAAAGGCTCGCTCTCTTCATTTTGAAAAAACTCGCCCAAATTACTACCCAACACTACGAGTATATCGCTAAGCGTATCGATAGACGGATTTGCGACGTCGTTTTCCAACTGGCTTATAAACCCCTTAGTAAGTTCGCATCTATCCGCAAGTTCCTCTTGGGTCAAATTGTTCTTCAATCTTAAGGCTTTGATCTTAATACCGATTTCCATAAATCAAACTCCGTTTTTAAGTTTCGTAAAAATAAACTTTAAGTTTTGTATGACTTGTCGCACTAAATCAAAAGTTTATTTTTTCTAAACATAATTCAAATTATAAATACCCTTAACACCCTATGTCAATTATTTTTATATAAAATCTCAAAAAAATGTCGAAAAAAATTGCAAGCGTCCCTATCGGTTTATTATCTATAATAAAAGAGCAAAAAGAAATGGCGTTTTATATAAAAAAAAGAGATTTTAACTATCGTTATATTTCAAACAAAACGTTATAAATAAGATAGTTAAAAATCTCTTTAAAACTTACGTTCTAAAACGCACGTGGCGGTTATTCGTCGGTATCTTTAAAATCGTTTTTAGTATCTTCGTCTTTTGGCAAAGGACGTTTTGGGTTCGACTTTAACAACTTATTAAAACAAGGTATCAATAAACCGCCTAAAATATTGCCGGCGGTAACTATTGCAATAAACTTAACGCCGTCAATAGACCATATTCCCGCCGCGCTCAAATAGAACATATCCGCGACGCTATGTTCGAACCCGCACAGCACGAATACGCTAACGCCGAATATCAAAGATAAAACCTTTTTCCACTCTTTATCTCTATTTTTATATCCGTCGACCGCTATGTATATCATTATATTACACAATACGCCGAGAAGGAGTATTTGCCACCAAGGAGCGGATATTCTATCTTGTAACCCCGAAGAAAAGGATAAAAGCAATTTATCGAATTTATCAATATATCCAACGACCGTCCCAACCAAAACGGCGCCGAGAAAATTGCCTGCGTATATCAAAAACAGTTTAAAAAGATATTCGGAGGGATTATCTAAAAGATAACATATTTTGCCCGTAAACAAATTGAGATCGTTTACCAAAACCAAAAACAAACCTATACAAAAGAACAAACTTCCGACTATCTTATTTGAAGAACAGATATTTGCGATACCGCCGAGCGCAATAGCACCGCCCGCCAAAATCGCTTTATATATCAAAATGACGTATTCTTTTACTTTTTTATCCATAAAAACCCTTCCTTATTCAAATTATATCATACTTCGACCCAAAGTAAAGCAAAAATGTCTCAATAAAAGATTTGCGCGACGTTTACTTTTGATTGACAAGAGATGATCGTTAGTAATATAATTCAAATATACAAACGGGGTGCCGCAAGGCTGAGATCATACCCGCCGAACCTGTAAGATAATGCTTGCGCAGGGATTTGTCGTTTCCTATTGCCAAGCAATGGGATTATTTTTTTATAAGGAGTGTATTATGACTACGATTTCCGCATTAAAGCAATACGTCATCAATTTTACGGATAGCGTGTCGACCGCGCGTTCGGTAATGTTTTGGATAGCCATCGCTCTGGCTCTTGCTTACTTTATCGTTTATTTGGCAAGCAAAAACAAAACCACGGTCAACAAGATATTCGGTATCGTCGGCGCTTTTTACGTTGCCGCAACGCTTATAACTTTTGCATATTTTACTTCAAAAGAGAATATCGAAGACGGCGGTATAAGTCCTTATACCCTTTATCCGATGTTGCTTTTTGCAGTATTGGTCGTTGCGACGGGATTCGTTTTAGCATTGAGCAAAAACGAAGGGTTAAGAAAATCGTTTGTAGGTTTCACCATATTAGCGTTAGAAGTGGTCGTTATTTGCTTGATAGTATATTTCATAACGGGAGAACCTACCGAGCGTAATTATATCGAAGCCGAAGACGTCAACAGTTTGGCGTTGTGGTTAGGCTCTTTGGCGTTGGTCATACTCATCGTCGGACTTTCTTTTACCGATAAACGCCCCTTAAAATTTGACGCAAGATCCATAACGTATGCAGGTATAATGATCGCGTTAAGTTTTGCGTTGTCTTATATAAGAGTACTAAAAATGCCGATGGGCGGGTCTATCACCCTTGCTTCTTTGTTGCCTATTATGCTCTATTCTTATATGTTCGGAGTTAAAAAAGGCATGATCGTGGGGCTTATTTACGGCGTTTTGCAAGCGATCCAAGATCCTTGGATATTGCACCCCGCACAATTTTTGCTTGACTACCCTATCGCGTTTGCGGGGATCGGACTTGCGGGAATTTTGCGTTCTACCAAACTAAAACCCGTGTTAGCGTTCGTATTGGGCGCGCTTATCGCTTCGGTTTTAAGATTTGCGTCTCACTTTATTTCGGGCGTGTTCGCTTTCGGCAGTTATTCGGAGTCTTACGAATCTCTTTCCCCCTTGCTTTACAGTTTGGTATACAACTCGACTTTCGTATTCCCCGACGCGGGTATATCCATAGTTATCGGCACTATACTTATGTTTAGCAAATCTTTTTCGAGAGCGATCCTAAACGTCGACAAGCCAAAAGCAAAAGCCGAATAGTCAATTTTGAAAACAGCGAGAATATCGCTGTTTTTTTATAGCGTATACCGATATAAAGCAATGAACGCGTTTTGGGGTTTGATTGTATCATAGATAAATCAATCAAATTATTTTTATCATTTCGCTTAACTACTAAAAAAGTTTATGGTATCATTAAAATGTCAAGGTAGGTGAATTATGACTCAAAAAATACTTATTTTAAATTTTGGCGGACAATACGATCAACTTATCGCAAGACGCGTAAGAGAGTGCGGGGTTTATTCCGAAGTTAAACCTTATAAAATGTCGGTCGACGAGATCAAAGCGTTCGACCCAATAGGTATCATTTTCACGGGCGGACCGCAAAGCGTATACAAAGAAGGTTCACCCCATCCCGAGCAAGGCGTTTTCGAATTAGGCTTGCCTATTTTGGGTATATGTTACGGTTCTCAAATAATCGCCCATCATCTTGGCGGTAAAGTAACCGTTGCTATTGACGACGGTAGCGCGGAATACGGCAAAACTTTGACGTATTTCGATAACGACTGTTCCATTTTTAAAAACATTGGTAAGGAAAGTATTTCTTGGATGAGCCACGGGGATTATATGGCAAAAATACCCGACGGATTCAAAGTTGTCGCAAGATCGGACAAATGCCCGACGGTCGGTATCGCCGACGAAACTCGCAAAATATACGGCGTTCAATTCCATCCCGAAGTTTTACACACGCAAAAAGGTAAAGAGATTATAAAGAACTTTTTATTTGAAGTTTGCAAAGCCAAAGGCGATTGGAATATGGAAGACTATTCCAAAGTCGCTATAAAAGAGATAAAAGAAAAAGTCGGTGATAAAAAGGTTTTGTTAGCGTTATCCGGCGGAGTTGATTCTTCGGTAGCGGCGGCACTTCTCGCCGAAGCCGTAGGCAAAAATCTCACTTGCGTTTTCGTAGATCACGGCTTAATGCGTAAAAACGAAGGCGACGAAGTCGAAGCGGCTTTTGCAAAGTGGGATCTCGAGTTTATAAGAGTAAACGCCCAAGACCGTTTTTTGAACGCGCTAAAAGGCGTGGAAGATCCCGAACGCAAACGCAAGATAATAGGCGAGCAATTTATAAGAGTTTTTGAAGATATTGGCAAAAAAATAGGTAGCGTCGATTATTTGGCGCAAGGTACCATCTACCCCGACGTTATAGAATCGGGAAAAGGTGAAGCCGAAACGATAAAAAGCCATCACAACGTAGGCGGTTTGCCCGATTTCGTTGATTTTAAAGAGATCATCGAGCCTTTAAGAATGCTTTTCAAAGACGAAGTTAGGCAGTTAGGCAAGGAACTCGGCTTGCCCGATTATTTAGTAAAGCGTCAGCCCTTCCCCGGCCCCGGACTCGGCATTAGAGTTATAGGGGAAGTTACCAAAGACAAATTGGATATATTAAGAGACGCCGATTTTATTTTTAGAGAAGAAATTGCAAAAGCAAACTTGGATTCTAAAATGAGTCAATACTTTGCGGTACTTACTAATATGCGTTCGGTAGGCGTAAAAGGGGACGGCAGAAGTTACGACTATGCGATTTGTTTAAGATCGGTAGTTACCGACGACTTTATGACCGCCGATTGGGCAAGAATACCGTACGACGTATTGGATAGAGCGTCCGTGCGTATAGTAAACGAAGTTAAAGGAATTAACCGCGTATTATACGATATTACGTCTAAACCCCCCGCGACCGTTGAATTTGAATAATAAAAAATGCTGTGAACACCCACAGCATTTTTTATTTTACGATATATTATTTACTGTTAGCCCAAGAAGCAAAGATAGCCCAAGAAGCAAAGAAATTTTTTATTGCTTCTATACCACCGGTAGCGGCTGTAATGATCAAGAAAATAGCAAATATTATCAACGACAAAATGAGAATACAAAAATAAGATCTTGCATAGTTTCTCAAATTAACGTTCTTTGCGCCGATCGCTTGTATTACCAAAAATATCCAACCGATAAGGGGTATCGAATAAAGAATAGAATGACCAAAATATGACCAAGGTCCGATAGGTGTGGTATCACCACTATAATTTTTACTCATATAAATCTCCTTTTTTCTTTTAATTATAATCTTTAAGCCCAATAAATGTCAATCTTAAAAACGTTATACGGAGTGGATCTAACGCATTTATTTACGCAGTTAAACGATTTTACCTTAGGTACTTGAAAACATTTTATTAACACAAGAATTATTAAAAGACTGACGCAATAAGGATTTCATTGTTTGAGTTTAACTGCTTGAACGAAAACCTCGACTCACGTACGTCAGTACGCTAACGCTCGGTTGTTCGTCCAAAATCAACGCATTTTACCCACTCCTGACGTTATAACCGACTTTAAGACTTTATAACGCCACTTTAAAAGAAAAAAAATATTTCCGCATTTTTTCAAATAAAACGATTTAATTATACTTATATCAAACTTTTATTCCTAACTACTAAATCAAGTTATACTAATTAACGCTCAAAAATCCATGACGGCTTCAAGTATTATTATATAAAAATAAACAAATAAGACATAACTTATTTTGGCGACCCTAACGCATGAACTATATTAAATATAAACGCTTATCCATTTAATAAAACGCATTATGACAATTTACGATATTTAACAAATAATCAAATCCAATAAAATAATTGCTTAATTATTTTCAACGACTTTACAGCATAGATATTTATTAAAACGAAGGCTTCCCTACTTTATTAAACTTAAACAATCTAACAAAAATCCAAATCGAATAAAATAATTGTTTAATAGTTCTTGACAAGTTTTCCGCATGAACTACATCAAAGATAAACGCTTATCCATTTTATAAAATGCATTATGACAATTTACGATATTTAACAAATAATCAAATCCAATAAAATAATTGCTTAATTATTTCCGACGACTTTACAGCATAGATATTTATTGAAACGAAGGCTTCCCTACTTTATTACACTTAAATGAACTAACAAAAATCCAAATCGAATAAAATAATTGTTTAATAGTTCTTGACAAGTTTTCCGCCTTGTGATAACATTGTAATGTTGTGAATAGCAATGTGGAGAAGTACCCAAGTGGCTCAAGGGGCTCCCCTGCTAAGGGAGTAGTATGCGAAAGTGTAGCATGGGTTCAAATCCCATCTTCTCCGCCAAGCCTTTAAACGCCCTAAAATGGGCGTTTTTTGGTTGTAAAAGTGGGGTAAAATGGGGTAAAATTGTTATTTTTTGGCGTGGGTTGTGATATGAAGTGTGATATCAGGTTATGCTTTTTATGATCGCTTCGCGGTCTCCTTGCCACATATGACCGTATGTTCTTAGAATTTGTTCGGGAGAATCACCGATTAGCGAAGCGACTACCATATAGTTTGCACCGTGGTGAATAAGCATTGAAACGAAAGAGTGTCTTAAACCGTGTATTTTGATTTTGGGAACTTCCGCTAAAGCAACGTAGTTAGTGAAGGCTCTTTGTACCGAAGTTGGCGGAAGCGGTTTGTTTCCACCGAAAAAGTAGTTTCCGTCTGCGAGCCCTTTCCCGGTGTATTCATCGAGTACGGACTTTAAGGGTGAGCAAACGGGAACTACGTAGTCTTTCGCGTTCTTGTTTGCTGTAACCTTGTAGCTCGAGCCGTCTATTGTTTTACGAGTTACCGTTTTATTTATCCGCAAGTGTTCTCCGTCGTAGTCTCCTTTAGTCAGAGCAAAGGCTTCGCTTTTGCGACATCCGGTGAAAAATAAGGTCGAGAATAAAGCTTTGTACGTTTCATCGGAGACGACGGCAATAAATTTATCGAATTGCTCCCTATCCCAAAACTCAATTTTCTTTTCTTTTACGCTCTTTGTTCCCTTAGGTATCTTGACGTTCTCAAACGGGTTGCTTACTTCGTAACGTTCTTTCAGCCAAACGTACATCGAGCTGATGAATGTGCGCATAGTGTTTAGATACTTCCTGCTGTAGTAAGTACCGTCTTTTTTCTTTTTGGAGCATAGCTCGTCTATAAAAAGCTTTGCTTCGGTTTTGGTGATGGAGTCAATTTCTTTGTTGCCCAAAACGGGCAAAACGTGTTTTCTAAACGCGTTCTCTATTGATACTATACTGCTATCTTTAAGCTCGTGAGATTTTGTTTGTATGTATTTAGTGTAGGCTTCTCGAAGAGTGATCTGCTTTTTCTTCGGCTTAAAGTCTCTTGGTAGAAGTTCGCAGTATTTTGATACAAAATCGGTATGAGCGTTTTTGGCTCCGTTCTTTGTAGCATAGCCGCAAAGCGACTTTTGGTGTATCTTGCCGTTATTATCTATTATTCTAAAAACGGCGTCGTAGACCTTGCCCTTTAACGTGTTTCGCTCTCTTAACGTAAACTTTGTTGAATTAATAAAGTATCTCTCCATAATTTCTCTCCTTGTTTCTATTATATCATTTTCGGAGAGTTGCCTAAAGGCAAAAAGAGAGTTTTATTACTCTTTTGCTTAAAAAGTCGCCGTGATGAATAAACAAAAGCGTCTCCGAGCATTGCTTAACTTATTGGTCGACTGCTTGATTTCGACTGGCATATCCTGCGGAGAAATACGGTAGGCTGATCACAATAAAAAAACGGAGTAGGGCTTCGGCTCTACTCCCTTTTTTTTATAATATTAGTTTTCTATCGTGCCTTCTTTTACGTAAATACTCATGTTACTTATTTTTTTATATTCGCTCAATCCAAATTGACTTGGTATGAAATTAATTTCTTTTGTTTCGTTCCTTTCTAAGTCGCCTATATATTTTTCTCTACTCCCGATGACATTGTTGTTTTCATCGTATATACTGAATTTTATTTGTAATCCGATAATTTTTCTTTTCGCGGTCAATGTAACTGTGTATCCGTATTTGCTGTTCTGGCTATATTCTAAATACATATCGCTTGGTGTTGCTCTTCCCGTTGTTGGGGTAATTGCTTCTATTCGGTTTTGTTGTAAACCTTCCGTACCCCCGTTTTTCTTGTAATCTATAATTTGCGGTATTAGGTTTATTGCAACGAATCCGATTACAACCACTATTGCTAAAACTATTATTGCGATAAATACTTTCCAGATTGGTCTCATTATCTTTGCTCCTTATTTTATCTTATTATAATGTTTATCATTACGGCTTTTCCCAAAATACGTGTGTTTTGATTCTCGTTTTCGGTAATTATTATGTCTTCGTATTTGGGGTTTTCTGCCCTTAATACAACTTTGTTTGGGTATTTATATACCCTTTTTAATGTCGCTTTGTCATCTATTAGAACTGCGGCTATCTCTCCGTTCTCTACATCTGACTGTTGTTTGATATATACCATATCACCATCGAAGATACGCGCATTTATCATTGAATCACCTTTGGCGATTAGAAGGAAATCTGCGTGTATCCTGTTATCGACCGCTATATATTCTTTTATATTTTCTTCCGCCAAAATCGGAGTTCCGCAAGCTATTTCTCCTATTACCGGGAGATATTCTAAGTTAGGAATCTCTTCTATGTTTTTGACCGATAATATTGGTTTCTCGATACCTAATGCTTTTTCTATTGCTTTTATTGTATCGATTCTCGGATTTTTTGTAATACCGCACATTATCGGTCTTATTGTATTTAAAGAAATACCTGATATCTCCGATAATCTTTCGTAAGATATCTTTTTCTTTTTTAGTATTTTTTTGATTTCTTCTATCTCTTTTTTTATTTCCATACATCTATTTTTGCATTTTTAATGCGTTTATACAAATTATTTTGTCTTTTTCTATTGACAAATGCGTTTTGTCGCATTAAAATATCGACAAATGCGTTATTCAGCATTTTTTTGGAGTGCCTATGAATCAAGAAGAAACTTTTTTATCTGACAATCAATTTAAGTATTGTGACGTAGTCACGATCAAGGATATTGCCGCTCGTATGAAAGTATCGGAGTACGTTGCCGGAGAGTTGCTTCGTGAGTGGAAATTAAAACTTCGGAGCGCTGATCGTGACAAACTGGATATGAGAGGTAGAATCACGAAAGAAGATTATGCCTTTATTCTCGGTCTTGACGTTCGTTTATTGTACCAATAACGTTATATTAGGCAGTTCTCGCCTGCCCTTTAATCATATATTTTCGTTCGTTTCTCCGTAGCATGTAATTCGATTTTTTTTTGCGAGATAAGAGTTCCGGATCTCTGAATACAAAATCCGAAGTTTTGTTAACTTGCCCGTAATTCGGGTTTGAGTTTTAGAGTGTGAAAGCCTTTTTTGTTTGGAGTTACGGCTCTCCTTAAAAAGCCGATTCACTCTAACTCTTGCCGATATACGGTGTTTATAAAATCCGCTGTGCCTTTGCGGTTATACTATTAGTCAAAAACGGGTAATTCCCGTTTTTAAATAAGGGGATCCGTCTGAGCGATGTAAGGCACCGTCGCTCCGGCGGATTCTTCATAATGTGAGGTGCCTTATGTTAAACAACGTAAAATTTTTGTTTTGGACGTGCGTCGTCGTTATCATACTCGCTATGATCGCGGCTATTTTTGTGGGCTTCTTGCCTATTATAAGGAGTTTTTTATGAGTGAGTTATCGGCTGTTTCTTTAACTTCAAACGTGAGTTCTCTTTCTCCCGGGGAGACCAACGTCTATATGATCTTACAAAATCTTAACGATATTTCGAATAGTTTCGTCAATATCGCGTTTTATTTGAGTGAAATCAGTAGACGTCTTCAGTATAGGGATTTCGGTTTCGACAATATCGTCGACTTTTCCTTAGCCGCATTCGGATTCAATAAGTCTATGACCTATGGGTTGATCTCGATTCGTGACGGTTTTATGAACGGCGACCGATTGAAAGACAAGTATGTCGGTTTTTCTCAAAGTCAACTTATGGAGATGTCTTCCATACGATTCGGTTCAATGATCGATAGAATCGCTCCCTCGGATACCGTCGCCTCAATTCGTGCGTATAAAAAGGCTTATGCCTATTGCGATCGTAAAGATTACCGGGCTTACAATTATACTCTTCGTGCAAAGACGGTTCCCGAATTTCTTTCGCTATACGACGAATATATGTCTTCCGCGCCGCTTAAAGGCGATAACAACGTTATCGAATGTTCTTCCGTCGATTCCGTTCATTCTGAAAACTCTGACGATAATTCGGATGTCTGCGAAGAAGGCGATTCCAGTCGTCTGGAAAACTCGGACGGTTCTTCTGTCGTCGGTGAAGAAAGTCATCTTACCTGTATTAGCGATATACCACCTATTCCGTCTCCTTCTGAAATCATAAAAAGTACGTCGTGTATAAAAGAAAACGGTATCCTTCCGCCGTTGTGTCACTGTTACGTTTGTCAATGGGATACCGGAATAAAGTTTTTCCGACGGTATTTTGATTCATTGCATACTGCGTTGCAGTTCGCTTCGAAGGTTGTATTAAGTGAATATTCTCCCCACGTTTTTTACGTAGAACTTAGGTTTTTGACCGAATATAACGTTTGATTGAAATTTTTATAAGGAGTTTTTTTATGAACGGACCTTCTTATTTTTCGATACTGACGAGTAACGTCAGATATGATTCTCGGCTTAATAGCAATCAAAAATTGCTGTTTAGCGAGATCACTTGTCTTATCAATGTCGAGGGCTATTGCTGGGCGAAAGACGAGTGTTTCGCTAATCTTTACGGCGTTAGTGTACGCACGGTGCGCGGTTGGATAAAGAAGCTTATCGACTGCGGTTTTTTGATGAGAGAACTTATTTTAGACTCAAAAGGCGGTATTGTTGGGCGTAAACTTTACCTTGCCGGAATGACTGCTGAGGACGGTGTTCCCTCCTATGGCAAAAATTTGCCACACCCTATGGAAGAAAATTGCCACACCTATGGCAAAAATTTGCCACACAATATTAATAAAAATAATAATAATATAAAAGATATGATTAATATTGATGACGACGATAAGTATATCGGGCGCGCGCGCGAGGAAATTGGGGAAAAAGAGATCGTTTCTAATGATTCCGTTGATTTTATTGATGAAGACGACGAAGATGATAATCTCGAAGTCTCGGATGGAAAATCTTCTATCAATGCTGAATTGTGGCTGAAGCGTCACGTTAAAGGTGCGAATAATACCGGCGTTATGCTTATCGTTCATAAACTTTGTTACGGAAATTTTGAGGTATTGAATTATCTTATCAGGCTCCTTGACGATTTATATAAGACTAAATCAATTATCAAAGTAAAGAATGAAGAGTATTCCGGGCGGCAGATCCGGGAATTATTGGACTATCTTGATAAAGATACTTTCTCGCGCTTATCCGAAGCGTTTTACGTCAGAGACGAGGAGTCCCGTCGACTTGTTCGCAAGAGTGTAAGCGATCCGGTTGCATATATCATTACGACTTTAAAAAACGAAAAGGAAAAACCTTTGCGTAAATTGAATGCTTGAGAGGTGTTATGAGAAGCTATAATCGCGTTTGTTATGAATTGTCCTGTTTGCAGGTGTATTACAAGAATACTTATTTATACAAGGACGATCCGTCCATTCTCTTGCTTGTTAAAGCATACGAAAGCGTGATCCAGTGCGCTCCATTGAAGCTCGTGACCGTTTATCGGTTGGTCTACAAGCTTAATAATTCTCTCGGGGTTGCCGCGGAGGAAATGCAGATATCGAAGCGTTCGATGGTTCGATACAGTAAACAATTAAAAAACTATTTTGTAAAAAATTTAAGTGAGGGGGTATTATGTTAGCGTCTTTTGAAGAACGTAAATTCAGGGCTGTTACTATTATGGAAAAAATGAAGATTGATAAAAAGGTTATATTGCATTTTATCAAAAATAATATTCCTGCATTTTTCGATCACTCGCGTTTATCGAGAATGCCCGGAGACGTCCTTAATATAGTTAAAGACTTTGAACGAGATTATGGTTCTACGGTGTATGCTGTTACTACTGAGCATTTTTCTTTTGGTTTGTGTCATACGCTTTTGTATGTAAGTAAGTATTCAGAGGATTGGGAAAAAGAATTTGTTGAGCATATCAACGTTTTCTTTGCTTATGCTTACGTTTACAATAAAACTTTTCCGTATAATTCGGATGTCGGTAGAGTTTCTATTTGTTCTTTTTATGGTAATCTTCGCCGTATGGACTGAATAATTTTGGCACTAATTGGCACCATTCGGCACCATTTGGCACTGTTTGGCACTATTTGGCACTTTTATAACCCCCTAAAATCATTGAATTTAGGGGGTCTATTTTTGTAAAGTTATTTTGTGTTCAATAAAAGGCAGGTATTTATGAGCAAGAAGAAAACTTTAATTGGTTCTAATAAAAAATCTTCAAAAAGTCTTAAGGCAGGATTTAAAAAGTCTTCTCACGTTTCTGCTCCATATCCTCATTTTAGATATTACCGAAAAAGTGGGCACCCAGCTTTGATTGTTGGCGAGCAACCTATAGATGAATACCGCTTCCGTAAGGTTTCTCATAGCCCTACAGAGGGCGGACGTAAGAGCGAGAGGATTTTTCCTAACCCTAATCCTTTCGACCGTGAGCCTATGTATCTTTCCAAACGTGTTAGACACGATAAAAAACATAATTTTGAGGATAAACCTTTACCTTGGTTTTATCCAAAGAAATAAAAAAAGCAACACCGCCAAATCATTTGATTCGTTCATTTGTCTCCTAAGGTGGAAACGTGTTGCTTGACTGTATTCTAAAGCATTTGTTTTTATTTGTCAATACAATTTTGACGGATAACAAAAGAAAAAAGTAAGTATTCAACCTTGGCTTAGCCAAGCACAGTCTTACTTACTCTCGTCGGGAATTTCCAACGTTATTATTATATCTTATATTCCATTGTTTGTTAATGGGTTAGTGCAAGCTATATCCGATTTCATCGGAAATAAATAAAAGGTAGGTAATTTATGAGCAACAAAAAACAAAATATTAAAAAGTCGTTTTTATACGGCGCTGACGATATCTATTTGACAAACAAGTATATCGCCGTTCGCCGTGTTTCGTCGTCTAGATCTAACGGAAAAGCTCGTCTTTCCGATAAGACTTATTATTATCCCAAGACTCGAGACAATTTGAGAGTTGCCGGGAGCATATACGGGAATATCCGTAAAGGTAGGTAATTATGGCTTACGTTAAGTATTCTAAAGATGAACGTATCAGATATCATCGTAAACGGTTTCTCGATTATTTAGATAATTGCAAAACGGAAGATGATTTTCGTAAGAATTACAATGGTAAGGTTCAGTATTCTCATAGGTTTATTGATGGTTATTATAATCATGATCTTAAAGGTGCTCGTTTAAAACCTGCCGAAAGATTCGGCTATTGGCGTGGGCAACGTGCCAGTAAGAAAAAAGATACCGATCTTTGGTGACGTTTGAAAGGGGGTAATTGCCTATGGAATAGGTCTTCGTCTTTATAGCAAACTACGTTAATTATAAATATTTTGATTTTTTAAAAGGAGTTATGTATGGAAAAAGAAAAAGTAAAAGAAAATGTTGTAGAAGAAGTTATAGACGTCGTTGACGAGTCGAAAAACAAGGATATCGTATTTAATCTCGAAGTAGAAAACGTAAAAAGTAAGAGTGGAAGAATTTACAAAAATTACGTAGTTAAACAAACGGTTATCGGTAGAAACGGTGGTAAACATGAAGGACGCGCCCGTTTGATTCCTGCCGATAACAGCGGTTATACCGTTCTCGACTTGCTTTTTGATGGGGCTAACGAATTGCCTCTCATTGCGAAGTATGAGTATCAAATCATTGAGATGAACGGAATTAAAAAAGACGTGTCCGGATTCAAGTATTATATTCAAGGCGAAGATCCTATTACAGGCGAAGTCCTTGACAATATCAGGCTCAAGCCGTTTCAACAATCTGACAAGGATTGGCTTGAAATTTTTATAAAAAGACAACAAATTAAAAGTGAGGTGTAATTATTATGGCAAATTATAGAAACAGACAAAGACAAAGTCAAAGACATGGTCAAAGACAAAGAAGAAACACCGGAGTTTCCGCAAAGGAACTTAAGGAATTCGCTTATAAGATGGGTAGAGTAGAAAAAGGAATCAATAATCCCGATTCTCAAATCTTCGAATCGTATCATCGTGGGGCTTCACACTCTAAAAAGGCAAATAAGCCTTTAGAATAAGATTGGAGGTGAATTATGAGTACTTATAAATCTAAGTCCGTTTTGAAATCGGTTATTATCGTCGCTCTCGGCGTTCTCGTTCTTGCCGGCGCTATTTTCGGTATCGTAAAACTCGTTGAGTTTGCGAATAAAGAAACAAAGACGGTCAGTCCTTCTTACGTTCTCGGATCTTTGAACGAAGAGGGAAAATACGTCGCAAGCAAAGATACTCTTTATACGAAGAATATGTTTGAGTGCGTAGGACTTCAAACAGAGTTGGACTTTGACGCTACCGTCAAGTATCAAATTTTCTTCTATAACGGAAACAAAGACTATATCACCCATACCACTTGGTTGGCTGATACTTATGATACCGTTCCTTCCTTTGCGAAGTATGCAAGAATTGTCATCAAGCCCGTTGATGACGATAATATTTCCACTTTGGAAAAAATCAAATATCAAAAACAAGTTAAATTGACCGTTCTTAAAGATCAATCCGTTAAAGACGTTGATTCCTTTAAGGTCGATTCTGATCGTACCGGCAAGACTATTTCTCTTGACGCTACTACTTTCACTTTATCCGGGACCGGCAGTGATTATTCTTTCTCGAAAGATATCAACTGTTTGAATGCCGCAGAAGTTGAAGTCGGTTTCAAGGGTGCTAACGGTAACGCCGTATTGTGGTTCATTGATTCTACTAGCGGCGTAGTAGTCAACTATGAATTTGACGTCGCAACTTTGAAAGCTAAATCCGACGGTTTGTATCATACTACCGTAAAAGTCCCCGAAGGCGCTTATAAAGCTGTTTTGCAAGTTAATAGCGACGATATCGGAACCAATAATAACGTAGTTTACGTTCGTTAATTCGGCGTCATTTAGAGTAGGCGAGTTATCGTCTACTCTAACTTTTTTCTTTCACAAATAGGTTTTTTTATGAAAAAAATTCTTTTAATTTGTATTATAGTTTTGGTTGCTGTTGGTGCGATTGGCGCTACGGCATATCTTATTAATTCCTTTAAGACCGACTCCGGGAGATCTTCGGAATCTATGGTCTATATTAATTTTGACAGTAACGGCGGTACTAAAGTGCCGAATCAAATATTATCTCGCGGTGAATCCGTATCCGAGCCTACTCCTCCAACGCGTGAGTATTATGTTTTTGACGGATGGTATCTCGATGATACAAAATATGTTTTTGAAGGAAGTTCCGCGAGTGAAGATCTCACTCTTCAAGCAAAATGGGTTCCGGATTATGTGAGTTATAATTTTTTAGCGAGCGGTAGTATCGGTCCTGATACATATGTTTCAACCGGTAATACTCAAAGTATTTCCGGAATAGTTCGTTACTCTTTGACTCCCGGAACTTTTCAGTATCTAAACTTTGATACTATACAAGTAACTCTTTGTTATAAAAGACCAGATTATCGTATCTCGGGTTTTTATTTTTATAATTCTTTAAATCCTTCGCTTAAAGTTAGATTTACTTCTGATAATCAAAATTATCCTCAATATATTGACAGTGAAGGTTCTTGGGTTGACGTTTCCACATCCGATAGGAATGATGGATCAAATTTTGGTTATCAGATTAAAGTTTGGATTTCACAAACTATTTTAAATGGTCAAGTATGTTCTACCTATTATTATTCTTGTTCAGGTCGTGACGATATAGATCATTATCGTATTGTTGGTGTTGGTTCATCTTCTGACTACAAACTTTTGTTTGAAGAGATGGCTACGGTTACTTTCTTTGATAAGAATTTTGATTCCATTTATTTTACTACTTCTCAATCTCCTGACTCTCGATATCCGCATTTTCGTGTCTCTGATTCTTCAAAAGTTGACGTAAACTATAATCTTGTTTCTGTCATTTTTGACCCGAACAATGGGGGAGACCCAAAGAAATATACCGTAGTTAAAAATTCGGCAATCGGCATTAATTATACTCCTACCAAATCTAATTACGATTTTGTAGGTTGGTATTATGGAAATACGGCGATAGCTCTTAACGATTACGTTATTAAGCAAGACGTTACTTTAACGGCTCGTTGGACTCCTAAGCCGGTTTATACGGTATCTTTTGATAGCAACGGTGGTTCTTCTATCGCTTCTCAAAGCGTTATAAGCGGAAATAATGCTCTTGAACCTACGGCTCCGACGAAAAACGGTAGTACTTTTCTTTATTGGTCGTTAAACGGTAACCGGTTTAATTTTAGTTCGACTATAAATAGTAGTATTACTTTGACAGCGGTTTGGGGACAAACGGTAACTTTTGATAGCAACGGCGGTTCTTCGGTATCGTCTCAAACGGTCGTAAGCGGTCAGACTGCGACGGAACCTACCGCACCTACCAAGACCGATTATACTTTTGGCGGTTGGACGTTGAATAATTCAGCGTTCAGTTTCTCCACGCCGATAACCGGGGATATAACCCTTGTGGCTTCTTGGACGGCGGTAACTCCTGTTTCCTATACTGTGACGTTCGACAGTAACGGCGGTAGTGCGGTTTCTTCTCAAACTGTTGTGAGCGGTCAAACAGCAACGGAGCCTACCGCGCCTACCAAGTCCGATTATACGTTCGCCGGCTGGACTTTGAATAATGCCGCTTTCAGTTTCTCTACGCCGATATCCGGGGATATAACTCTTGTGGCTTCTTGGACTGCCGTAACGCCCGTTTCTTACACGGTTACGTTCGACAGTAACGGTGGTTCGTCCGTAGCTGCGCAGACGGTAGTAAGCGGTCAGACTGCGACGGAACCTACCGCGCCTACCAAGACCGATTACACCTTTGCCGGGTGGACTTTTAACAATGCCGTTTTCAGTTTTTCCACGCCAATAACTTCGAGTATTACGTTACTTGCAGAGTGGTCTGAAAATGCTCCTGATCCGCAAGATCCTACGATAGATCCAATCAATCCTCTAGATCCTATGCCTGATCCGGAAGATGACCCCGATGATCCAGACCCTACTTATTTTACTGTGACGTATTATGATTACGATGAACGGAGTACGATTTCTCCTACACCGGGTCAAAGAGGAATTTTTAATACTGAACAAGTTCTTGTAGGCGGTCTTCCTGAGAATTATAATAATTATCCATCTAGTGCTTATTTTATTTTCCAACATTGGGCTTATATTGATTCCGGTGAGGAGTTTGATCCTTCTTCGCCTATTTATGAGGATGTTTTCTTAATTCCGATTGGTACGAATGCTGGTTCTATGGATTAATTTTTATGAGAAAATTTTTTTTGTTTTTGCTTTTTATAATATTTGTTTTTTGCTCGTTTAGCTATTCTATAGTTTTAGCGGACAACAGGCAAACGGTCACCGTCGTCTATCTTGAAAGGATAGGCGATACTCCGTTTGCAAAGCGTGTTGCTACGACGATAAATATTCCGGTGTATGAAAATCATACGATAAAGGTGGCTGACGTTGCCGCAAAAATAGGTAATTGTGCTTATGGCGTAATGTGTTCTTACTGTGATAAGTATAATTACGTTGTTGACGGTGATTATTATCTTGCTGAGTATCATAAGTCGGTATATCTTAATTGTATTACCGACGACGCCCACGTAGAGCATTATTTTTTGGACGTAAATAATAGTTATTACGATTATTACGGGCAATTTGTATTGGGTTCTGTAAGTTTAAGTTCGGGAGATAATAATTATAGTCCTGTCGCACTTGCAAGTTCTCACGGTGGCTCGAGTTCGGATGATGGTTATTTTCACTCAGATGATTCTAATCAAGGAACGTCCGTTTTATCTATTTTGCCGGCAAGCCTTTATGATTATTATTTGAATCTTATTCATGTCAAGTATCCTCAACTTAACGGCTTATATGCTGATGAAATCTACGGTTATTGGGGTTGGGTCGCTATTCCGCATTCGAATTCGATAAACGACATATTGACTTCCCGTGTTTTCTCTTTGCCTGTCACTTTCGACGGCGTTCTCGATCAGATAAAGTACGAAGAGAGTCTTTCAAGAGAAGCGTATGAGTCTTTGATGAACGACTATAATTATTCTTGGTATCTAACGCTTTGGTCTGAAGTTTTGGCGACCTTTGGTGCTGGTACTAACAAACTTGCAGATTTCTTTATGTTTTACGGTGACGGTAAAACCTTGAAGGCTTTTCTTGCCGAGAACGGTGCGACTAATGCCGACGATACTCAAATCTCTTCTTTCAGTATTGCGGAAGACGTTATCAATAACGTGGGAGATTTCTTTAACGAAGTGTTGAATGGTTCGGATAAGATCTTTATGATTCTCGGCGGCGTAATAGGCGTGATCATCGTGTTCTTCGTGTTAAAGGCTATTTTCTCGTTGAAACTGCTAAGCGGAAAGTTCAAAAACGGCAAGGACAACGATAAAAAGAAAAAGTAGTATGAAAGCAAAATTTAAGCTTGTTTTTATAGTAATTCTTATTCTTGTTGTTCTATTCGTTCTCGGATATATTAAGTATGTTTTCACGAACTTAACTATATGAAGAAAAGAATATTTGACTATCGACATATAATCAACGTCGTTATTACGGCGGGAATAGGCGGGGGCTTGGGATATTATTTCCGAGCTTCTTTCCTACGTCTTTTCGAGGGCGTTAAAGATTTCGGGCTGTGTGTTGCGTTTTATTTTTGCGAGCTCTTCGGTATCAAACACTCTTTACCCATCGCGATAAACGCTTTAAGCCCTTATCTTGACCCGCTCCCTTTACGCTTTGATCTTTCAGCGGTCTTCGCCCATGCCGGAGATTTCTTTCGCTCTTTTTTCAACGGCGCTACTTTTGTCGAATATTTAGGTTCGATGAATAAAGCGGCGCGTATGCTTGCTTACGTGCTGACTTTTGTTTTGCCGGTGTTTATACTCGTGTATATCCTCGTAGAAAAACAAAAAAAGTTAGTGAATAACGATTTTGCGAAAGAATCCAAGGCGTTAAAGAAAGCAAAGCGCTTTGGAGAAAAGGTCTATATGCCGGTTAAGGCTTGGGTCCTCGACTATTGGGATTTTACCGTAGCTAAAAAGTATTTGCGTATTTGGCTTATCGAGCTTGCTTTTATCTTTAACGGCGTGACGATCCTTTTCGAGTTTATAGCGTGGTATTTCTATTTTGTGGCGTCTTTTGACTTTGGCAGTATCTTTACGCAAGTCTATAAACTTTTTATAGATCTTGCTCCCACGGTGCGCTTTATTCCAAAGTTAGTTTGGATAATCATCGGGCTTAAGATATTTGACGTGATAAGAAAAAAAATCGGGTATCAAGTTCTCGAGCATAATGAGCTGAAAAATCGCGGTTTTATCAACGAAAGACCCATTATCGCCTTCGTGTGCGGCTCGATGGGGAGCGGCAAGACGACGAAAATAGTCGATATGGCTCTATCTCAAGAAGTTATGTTTCGAGATCAAGCCCTTGAGATCCTTATTGAGATTGACCTAAAATATCCAAAATTCCCTTGGATCTCTTTTGAAAATGCTCTTAAACGTCTTATTGATAACCACGTTATTTATAATTTGGCTTCGATTGATAGTTTTATGGACTCTTTTAAGTCTCTCGTTCTTAAAGTGTTGAGTTGCGATTCTTCAGTTAAACGTTCTTTCAGTCGTAAATACAAGCGATTATTCTCTTCTCGGATATTAACCGATGAAACGTTCTTCGGTTACGAGTATAAGAAATACGGTTTAGAAACTTACGACGGTTTGAAAGTTGCTTCTTTGATAGACGAACTAAAAGATTATGCAAAAGCTTATTTCGTTTATCTCGTTCAATCGGTATATTTGATAGGTAATTTGTCCGTTCGGGTAAACGATCAATTTTTAAGCAATGGTAACTTCCCTCTTTGGCAAAACGATTTTTTCAAAATGCCTATTTCTGCGCCGTCTCGTTTCGCCCACGTTCTTGATTATGACGCTCTCCGGTTGGGACGAAAAATGATCGAGGACAATAAGGAAAACAATTATTTTGAGTTTGGCGTCGTTATGATCACTGAAATTGGTAAGGAACGTCTCAATGCTTTAGAGCTTCGCGAAGTAAAAAAGTTGTTAGATGAAACGAATCAAAAGAACGATCGATTTAATGATTATCTAAAAATGATCCGGCACGGCGCTCTGATTGCCAATCGGTGTTTTGTAAAAGTGTTCACCGATGAACAACGCCCTGATTCTTGGGGAGCCGATGCGCGGGACCTTTGCGAGATAATCACGGTTGAAAGTAATGGAAAGCCTAAACTTGCTCTCCCGTTCTTTTGGCTTGAAAAGGCGATCTACGACGTTTTTTATCCGAAGTTTGTTTCGTGGTACGTAGATTTTCGTTTCCGTCGTGGTGATTATACCTTACCGTTTTACGTTAGAAAAAACATATTCGCTCGTTTTTATAATTACTATCAACGGATAAATAACGTGTTCGGTTATTATAAATGTTCCGTCGATATCGAGAACGGTGCTCGTACCAACGAGCCTCAACATAATTATTACTATATCTCGAAGAAAAAGATCTACAGCGACCGCTTCAGAAGTGACTGTTTTGCCGATTTCTTTTTCAAAAAAAGTCTTTCTTCGGAAACGTCTCTTGATGAAGTGAAAACATTTGATTCTATTTTGCCTGAGATTGATGAACTGAAATTGATGAATTCTTATTTTTATAATCAACTAAGTATTCTTGTAGATAGCTCAAAAAATGATATCGAAGGTTAAAATTTACAACGACGGTAGTCATTATATTGGTCTTCCTATTATACATCCGGAAGAAGAAAAGTCCGAGAATATGCATAATTGTTGTAACGGTATTCCCGGTCTTTCTTCTGTTTCTACAGATGATTTACCTTTTGATCTTAATAACTCTTGGGAACGTTATATAGCTGCAAAAGAAGTATTTGAAAAATATTATTCTTATTCGATGTCTCTTTCAAAGAAAGAACGTCTTGATTTTCTTCATTCTAAATTAGACGGTTTTTTCTCTACTTTCGATATGGCTACAAAATTCATTCAAGCAAATTTAAACCGTAAATATCGTAATTTTGTATACCGTCGTTTGCGTTGTCTTCGTAAGCTTAATTTGGCTGATTTTAATTACTTTTGTACTTTTACTTATGATGATAAAAAACTTAGCGAAAAAGATTTTAGAACGAAATTTTCTTATTTTATTCAAAATAAGGCTTCTCGTGATAATTGGTCATACATCGGCGTTTGGGAACGTGGATCCGAGACCGAGAGACTTCATTTTCACGCTCTTATTAATATTCCGGAAGGAACTCTTCCCGGCAAGAACGTGAAAAAGCGTAAATGGTCATCAAAAGTCAAAAGACTTGTTACCGTGATTGAGAATGATTACATTCTCGACCGTTTCGGTGCTAATGATTTTAGTCCTATCAATCTCGAGGACGCTAACGAATATAATGACCTTCTTTGTTATCTTCTGAAGTATATCGAAAAGAGCGGTGAACGGCTTGTTTATTCTCGTGGATTATATACTTTTTTGGAAGCTTATATCGATGAAGAAAACGACGTTTTATGTACAAAATATAATCCTACCGTTAAATTCACTTTATACGACGATTTTCGCGTTTTTAATCCCGATGGAACTCTCATAGGGACTTGTGATGAAACCGTTCTTAATTCGCTCAAAAAGCGTATGTCCTGACCCTTCTTTAAATTACTTTGCATTTTTTGGCGACGCTGCCGACCAATCAAAAAAAGCAAAGTTAGATATTTCGGAATGAACGACGGGAGCGGCACGCCCCCACGTAAGCGACCAAAGAGATTGACGAAATATCATCGTTTAAAACGTTTTCGACGCGATACACGACCAAGAAGAAAACGGTTTGAAAATCTTTCCGAACTCGTTTCGGGTGATCATCGATACGGCGCTTGACAAATATTAAGGTGCATGCTAAACTTTATCTCGAAAGGAGCGTTAATCCTTGCGAGAAATTATGTCTATCAATTCTAAAATTGATACGATTAATTGTAGTGTGAGTACAAATAATTCGAACATAGGATTCACCTCCTTTTTTCTTTACTCAAACAGCAGCACCGAGAATTTCGTCAAGCAAGGGGTAGAGGGAAAAATTCTATTTTCCTGGCTTTGGTGTGGGGTAAACTTATCAATATCGATACAAAAAAAAGAAGAAGCCCGGATCCGCAAACGGTTTAGTGCGGACGGGGCTTCTTTTGTGTATATATATCGCGCCGCCGACGGCGGCGCGCTCGATAAAATATATATACACGTCTAACTGTCATTGTTTGTTTTTTTGACTAGTAAATTCTACTCAATTTTTCCTTTTATTTTTAAAAAAATATACTTAAGTAGTTTTTCAAAATTACGTACGTATAATTTGAATTTTTCTTCGTTTGTAGTATCTATGTGATATCTTTTAATATAACACAATATATAGCGTTATTTTTCGTCTTGTACCTACTATATATTGTATTATACTAAGTCCCATCTTCTCCGCCAAGAACTTTCTAATTTGAACCCCCGTCAAAGGGTTTGGATTAGAAAGTTTTTTTGTTTTTCGGCATAAAAATAGCCGCATTTTATTGCGGTTATGTGTGAATTATGGTTATGCGTCAAAAAGCCGCATAGCCTCTTTTTTTTATTAAAATCAAATATATAATTCAACTATCATAGGCTGTTGTATCACCTTAGTATAACTCACGCAAACACGTATAGAGCTTTCTCCCGAGTAAAACAAAAGACCCTGACAGCGGTCGTCAGGATCTTTTCTCAATGTGTAGTTGTAATAAATTTCTATTTTGTCGTTGTAAAGAATTACTTTGTTTACCAGCGCATTTATCATTTGTTGTGGTTCTTTTTGCAACGCCGATCGGATATGGGCAATAATTTCCGCTCGAGATAGTCCTATTCGTTGCTTACATTCTTCGGCTGTAATTTTAGCGGATATATCGGCAAGCTCTTGTTCGAGTTTTTCGAGTTTTATTTTGGTAGACATTGTGGTAATTCCTTTACCGATGGCATCGAGGAAATTTTCTATCTGTTTCTCAAGTTCCGCCTTTTGCTTTTTCAAAATTGCCTGCGTAGATTTATCGTTCAAACGCTCATCTTGGCTTTCCATCAATTTATCTGCGATTACTTCTACAACATTGTCGTGATTTAGAGCTTTCAGAGTAACGTCCACAACGAAATCTTCGAGTACATTTTTTCTGGCTTGCGTTTTTTGACAACCGTTGTGTTCTCTTCTGCCTGTACACATGTAATACCGATTGACGGTTCCGTTTTTGCCTGTACCGCTTTGAGGAGTCATCGGTTTTCCGCAATACCCGCAAAATAATTTATGTCGCAACAAGTAAACTACTTTTTTACTTACCAACCCGTAATGAGTAAAAGCTTGTCGCTGTTTTACTAACGCTTCTATATCTTCGGGGACGATTCTCGGATAAATATCATTGAATTCTTCACCGTCGTAATGGTATTTGCCGTAATACTTTTCACTTTGCAACATATTGTGAACCGAATGTAAACATAAAGGCTTTCCCCGATTTCTTGCGCCCATGTCGTTTATTTCTTTCCATATGGTTTCTACCGGGCGCCCTTTGGCATATTCTTCAAATACGTATCTTACAAATTTTGCTTTTTCTTCATCAATAAGTACTTTTTTGCCTGTTTTTTCATCTCCGACGGTGTAATAACCGAATAATATAAAACCTCCCGTGAAATTTCCTTTCTTTCTCGTTTCGTTTAGCCCGCGTTTTACCTTTTGCGAAAGTTCGGCCGAATAATATTCAGCCATGCCTTCGAGTAAAGACTCAAGTATAATGCCTTCCGGCGAATCGGGGATGTTTTCCATTGCGGATAACAGTTTGATGCCATTATCTTTCAAAGTCTTGCGATGCATTGCCATTTCATACTTATTACGAGAAAATCGGTCAAGTTTGTAAACCAGAACGAAATCCCAAGCACGTTTTGAACTATCTTTAAGCATTTTTTGAAAGCTGCGACGGTTGTCGTTAGTTCCCGTCATGGCGCGGTCTATATACTCGTCCAGTATAAGTATATTATTTCTTTTTGCGTAGTCGTAGCATACATGCAGTTGACCTTCGATGGATTGTTCGGTTTGCCTGTCTGATGAATATCTGGCATAAATTACACAAGTTTTCATAGTTTTACCTCCGTGAAATGTGATATAAAGTTGATTTTTGTCATAGAATTGACCTCCTAAATAAATTTGTTCCAATCATACACGATAAAAAAATAAAATGTAACATACTTTTCCCATACATTACAAAGAATTTTGGAATATGACTATGGTAAATAGGAATGTTACCGAGTATTTCTTTACCTTTTTCAATACTCATTGCTTTAAGCCTCCTTTGTCGAAACTCTTTCGACGAGGGGAGAACATCGGGAAATCCTGCCGTCTGTCAAGGAAAAAGAAAAAATTGTTGTATGTGAATTTTATGCTTCTCGATTTTACACGACAAATTTTTCCCTTGACAGCAAAAGATTTTCCGATAAGATAACTCCCCCGAAAGAGCGAAGCGATATAAATAACCGAAAAGTATCGCCAAAGTATGGGGAATACATACATAATGGCAAAAACTTCACGGTGTTATCCGTTTTTGGCGGGTAAAGTCTGTTACATTTATTCACGAAAAGTTGTATAGTCGAAGAAAAAAAAGGGAGGTGATGCCTAATGAAAGAAGTAATTATGGATTTCAATCCGTTAGGGATTAAAGTATTTATCAATGAAGAGCCGAGTCTTAATTTAATACCGAAAGACACTCTGAATTTGATAATTACCGAATTGGATAAGCAGATCCAAGAGGACGCGCGCTCTTTTCAGAGTTCGAATAACAGCGAATAAAAATTTTACTAAATTTTTCCGCAATCCGCTTGACTTTATTTTTTCAGCGAGTATAATAGAATTGTCTAAATGAAAAAGGACTTTCAATTAGGTCAAGGAGCCGCCTATGCGTAGCAAGAATGAAGAAATACTGAAAAGAATAGTCGAAATCATAAACGACAGTTATTATCAAGGCTGTAATTCCCCCTCTATGAAGGATATTGCCGATTCTTTGGACATAAGCCTTCCTACGGCAAGCAGATATATCAATGAACTTATAAGCCGTGGTGAATTAGAGAAGGATAGCAGATACGGTGAACTCCGTACTTCCAAGATAATCAGGGACAGCAATACGATAAAATGTCCCGTGGTCGGTGAAATTGCTTGCGGAACTCCGCTTCTTGCGGAAGAAAACATAGAGTTTTATGTAAATCTTTCCAAGGAACTGTTCGGTAACGGCAAATACTTTATTCTTCGGGCAAACGGCAACAGTATGATAAACGCAGGTATAGATAACGGTGACCTTGTAGTTGTTCGTCAACAAGAAACGGCAGAACAAGGACAAATCGTGGTTGCTCTTATAGACAATGAGGCCACGCTTAAACGCTATTATCTGGACAGCCGGCGTAAAAAAATCCGCTTACATCCCGAAAACGACAATATGGAAGATATGTATTATTCTTCCGTCGCAATTCAAGGCGTAGCGGTCAAGGTCATCAAAGATCTTAAATAGGTTAATGGTCGGACAAGCCCGCCCCGGTTGTCCGGTTGTTATATAGAAGGTGCGAAAGATAGCATACCGAGGTACGGGATTTCCCGCCCCTGCCAATGCGGTTTGCTAAATACAAGTCTTAGCGCGCTATGGGAAAAGGAGGTTTGTTTTTATGGAAACCGCAAAAGTAGTAGAAACCGTTCCTTTGCGTATGCAATGTTCGGAATGCAAGCGTTTTTACAACGCTATCAGCAAACCAAACGGCGAAATCGACGGAAAGTGTCCTTACTGTCACGCTAAATATCACGAGCATAGCAACGATACTACGCGACTAATCAAGATAATCCGTAAAAGAAAAGTCGCGAACTAAATTATAAACACAATTAAATAATGTCTAACATGGCAAATTGAGGTCGGGCTGAAACAGAGTCAGTGGTAAATCCGAGGTCCCTGCCGGTTAGGTAAGATTCGCTAGGAGAATAGTGTCCCCACCCGAATGTGAGCCTTTGAAAAAGCTCACACACCGTGTATGGGGGCACTTTTATTTTGTCCTCAGACGGGTTAAAAACTAACAAAAAGGAGTTACATAATGACGTTAGACGCAATCAGAAAAGAACTTAAAGAAGTTCGTTATTATTATGCCCGTCGTGCCATTTTTGACAAAGCGCTTCGGGAAGTAGGAAACAAAAATATTATGGATTTGGTTAAAAAGTATAACGACGCGGTCAGTACTGCTTCACCTAAACTCTATGATATTTATATCAGCCTGTATGTAAATTACCACACTCAAGAACAATTGTCTGAAGAACTCAATTATTCACCGGACTACGTTCGCAAACTCAATAAAGACTTACTAAAATTTCTTCAAAATAAATTAAATGAACAGGAGGCAAAATAACAATGACAAAAATACCGGATTTTATGGTGACATGTCCCGATAATATTTACAGGACAAAAAACTTTATCGTCGCACAAGACTTGCAATACAAAGAGCATGACGTTTTCGACAACGTGCTTTTAAGTCACGATACATATTATAAGCGCACAAAAAAACGCGATGAAGAATATATGTTTATGTTTGAGGATAAGGATCATATTGATGGCAGACGGATACCGTCAACATCGTATACAAGAAAATACATTGACTGATTTTCTGGGATAGGCAAAGAACCTATCCCGTTTTTCTTTTCAAAGCCATGAACCTTTGTATGGGTAAGTATGGATAAAGCCCAACAAATGTCCAAAAGTACTTTGTAATGGCACAAATCGGTGGGTAAAGTCTGTGGTTTTTTAATTTTGAATTTGCTACAATGCTCGTGTAATCAAAAAGCGACGGCATAAGCCCGACGGTTCGTTGCGGACTGAATTCAGACAAGGTGGCCACCTTCCGTAAACAAGTCGCACGAAACGAAGTGTTTCATTCTCACCGAGCTTGAGATTACAAAAACTACAACTTAATAGTGGGCGGCACGAAGTAAAACTTCTGTACGGCGTAAGTCCCCTAACGATGAGCTATTCGACGATACGGGCAAATCTAATTTAATTACAAGGAGTAAAAAATAAAAATGGCAAACAGAGAAAGACGTTGGTCCGTTCCCAAGAATAGAGCGGCAAGTTACGCAAGCGAGCGTAAAGAAAAAGTACATCAGCACGGTCCTAAAGAAGGCAAAGAACTTACCGATTACGAAGCGGGGCTTCGTTCCGGTTATCTTCAGGCGCAGTCCGATCATGCAGGACTTTACAAGTACAAAAAGGCTTTATCGGAAGGAAAATCCAAAGCCGAAGCAAAGAAAATCTCCCGTACTATCGGGAAAAAGAAATAATTTTCAGGAGGAATTAAAAAATGAATAACGTTTTTGTAGAAAGAGAAACCTTTGAAACTAACGGCAAATCTTACTTTACCTACTTCGTACGCGGCAATGTTCGCGGCAAGGACGTAAAAGCGTGCGTCGTTCCGCCCGATCTCGGCGGTTATGCCGTACTCGATATCGTGTTTAACGGAGAAAAATCCGCCGAACTTGTGTCCACTCCTTTCGAAATGAAGGACGATCACAACAAGGTTATTTCCGGTTGCACCTATTCGGTACGTTCTACCGACGAAAACGGCGAAGTCTACGAATGTAAGATTAAGCCTTTCCGTAACTCGGACAAGACTATTCTCAATATGCTTTTGAGATAATCTGAAGTTAAAGGCGGCTTGCCTTCGGGTTTCCGCAGGTATAGCCGCTTTTTCTATGCTTTTCAGGAGAAATTTATATGACTAAAACAAATAAAATCGTGACTGCGGTGGTTGTTTTGCTCGTTGTCGTTTTGTGCGGAGGACTGCTTACGGTTCTTTTCGTGCATAAAGACAAAACCGACGTAAAACCTGCCGAAATTCAATATAACGCTACTTTCGGTGAAAAGTTCTTCGAAGAATATCCGCTAAGTTCACTTTCTCGCTCTGACAATATGTCCGTTGCGCCGTATGCCTATAAGGATACGAAACTGTTTTCCGGTAAACGTATTACCAAAATCGCCGCGCCGGTAGGTACGGTTACGGCTGTTGACGACAATCAATATTTTACGCTTTGGGTAATTAAGTCCGACGTCGTAAAAGCCGGCGGTAAAATTGCGGACGGCACAGAAAAAACGTATAAGATACATATTCCGCGCGAAGAAATTACTTCGACAACCGTAAACAAGTGGATTACGGTCGATCTTTCCGATCAATTTATTTACGTCGGAGCAGACGAAACGCTTGCATTTATGAAAGCGGACGATCCTGTCGTATGTAAGTATGCCGACGGAGCGGAATTGCCCTTTATTTACGACCTTACGAAGTCCGGGCGTGAGCAAACAACTCAAAGCATTTACTATACGATCTGGACGGACGACGTTGTAAATCTTAAAGGTAAAAACATCTCTATTCTCGGCGACAGTATTTCCACTTTCGGCGGTGTCAGCAACGACGGAACAAACGCAAATACGAATATCAAGGACAATGTTGTGTTCTATCCGAAATACGAAATAGACAAAGCCGAAAAAACCTGGTGGAAACAGGCGGTTGACAGCACGGGCATGAACTTACTCGTAAACAATTCGTGGTCCGGTTCAAAGGTTACCAACGGTAACGGAGCGGCTTACGATAAACGCGCAACCGAACTTCACGACAATACCGGCAACAACAAAGGCACGAACCCCGATATTATTGCCGTGTATATGGGCGTAAACGACTTCGATAACAATGTCGAACCCGGCACTTTTAGCGAACTCAAAGATGTGTATACCAAAGAAAACGGATATATTACGCCGGAGAGTTTCGCACAGGCATACGCAATTACGTTGCATAAGATAACACAAAAGTATGGTGAAGCCGACGTGTATGTGTTTACGCTTCCGTATAACGGCACGAACAAAGATACCGCGACTATGGATAAGTACAACAATACCATCCGCAGTATTGCAAAGTATTTCAAGTGCCGAGTGGTAGACATTGCCGCAATCGACGGATACGAATACGAAAAGTACACGAGCGACGGTCTACACCCTAACGAGCAAGGTATGGATTTGATTACTGACCTGTTCGTAAGAACGCTTAAAAGCGTATATAAAAAATAATTTACAGGAGGACAATAAATGACTAATACAAAGAAACAAAAAGTATTGAAAATTACGGCGATTTTGCTTGCCGTAATAACTATTGTAACCGCTTGCGTTATAGGCATTTGCTATTCCGTAAACGTTAAAAAACAAGACAATTTACCGCAAGCCGAAATAACCGAACCCGACTTCGAATACTCGGAGCCTAAGGTTTACAATATGCCAAAAGCTATGGCTTTTACGGCAAAAACACTCGCCGCCGCCCAAGCAAACGGACAAACGGTTGACGTAAAGATACAGGCATCCGTTACGCCGTGGGACGCGGCAAACCAACAGGTGGATTATTCTATCGCTTGGGGAGCTGCTCCCACTCACGGCAAAGAAGCCGTAACCGATTACGTTACTGTAACGCAAGACTCCGACGGTTCGCTTACCGCCACGATTTCTTGCAAAAAGGCTTTCGGCGGAGATAAAATCATCGTTACCGTTACCACTCGCGACGGCGGTTTTACGGCAAATTGTACGGTTTCGTTCGTAGGCGTTGCAAGCACGATAAGTATCACTAACAGCTCTCTGAACCCGATTAGTGATACAAACAGAGGCAATTACTATCAACTCGGCACGAACAAGACTTACAACTTTACCGTAAATCTCGGAAACATCTTTAACACGATCGGCAGTAAAAATCTTACGGTCACGCTCGGCGGCGTAGGAGAATTGTATTTCGGCGACGAATTCGTTGACGGAAGTAGCGGTATGGGAAGTTTCTCCAATATGGCGAAAAGAAAAATGTCCGACATAGTAAGCAAGTTCATTACGTCCGCTACCATTTCGGGAACGACTCTTACCGTGAAAACCGGCACCGTTGTTGTTGAAAACTATTATGACGAAATGGTAAACGATACCGAATATTTTACCGGAACGACATATAAAGGCAGATATGTTTTCGAGGACGAATACGGATTAACCGGCGGTAAAGACTTCGAAACCAACAGTAAGGCAAACATAGCCGCTCTTCCTTCGTGTTACTTTACGATTACCGTAAAAGACACCGTAAGCGGATTGTCCGAAACGGTAAAAGTGTGGCTGGTTACTTCGGTTAAAAGCGTAAGCCTTAACAAGTCTACTGTCAATATTTGACCAATGATACAGGCGAAAGGAGGTAAATTATGAGTGCAAAAAAGGCAACAAAAACAACACTCGGAGTTACTGTTTACGTTCTAATCGTCCTTGCAATTATTGCCGTAGTCGGACTTATATTTCAGCTTACAAACGGCTTTACCGACAAAGTGAAAACCTTTTACGTAACGGTGGATAAAGCCATCGTTACGGACGCTTCCGGCGGACACGTTATTACCGAAACGCGACCATTAAACGGCGTTGTACGTAATCTTTCGACGGACAGCAACAACAAAGGTTATTCGCTTAAAGTGGTGCCGAACAAGCTTGACGGAAAGGATTTCGCTTTTGCTGTGGACGGTAAAACGCATACTTTTCAGGCAGAAGAAAACTTCACCGCAGGGTTTGATATAACGACCGACGGAGATAAGTTTTCCATAAAGCCTAAAGGCAACGGCGTTACGGATATTTTAAAGCAAATCTATGGCGATACCGTCACTTCTTGCGACGATAAGTCCTACAAAGATATGTTTACGCTACTTGTTATTTCTAAGGACGGCAAGTCGGTTGTAAAACTTAGCTTCTCCGTTTCGGGCAGAGTTACAGGAGTATCCTTCGACAAGGAGGTGATCTGGTTTTGATGACGAAAAAGAGATTGGCGGTAATGCTTCTCGCTTTCGTTTTAGGAATAAGTGCCGTCATAACGGTGGCACAAGTTCCCGTCATCGCCAAAGCGGAAAGCAAGGTTACATATACAAACGTTCTGGAAGATTTACAGCGCGACAGTTCCTTTTCTAAGGAAAACTATCCCGAAAAAGCGACTGATTACTCCTTGCAGTTAATTCAGCTTGCGGAAAGCAGCGACAAAGAACTCTTTGTTTACGTTTACCAACCGAGCGGACAGCTGAAAGGTTTGGTTGCTTCGTCCATCAACATTTCTACAACCATAAACGACGCCGTTTCTTACCACAATTACAAACTGGAACTGCTGAATGCCGACGGAGTGTTTTTCAAATATAAGGTTTCGGACTTTGTAGTTAAAGACGATGCAGTAAGATATTACGCTATTACGTCTGTTTACCGAAAATGGGATAAAACAATCGATCCTGCGACGGGTAACGACAATACCGTAACCGAAGTGAATTACAATGTTTCTAAGCAATACGCTTTCGGCACAATCAACGGCAAGCCTTACGTAAATTGTGTGGATATAGACACAGTCGTCGTAACGGACAAATTCGTCGGGTTCGTCAGATATGAAAACGGATTTACGCTTTACAATTCCGCATGCGATAGCCATTTCGTGGCTTTCAATACGGACAAGCCCATAGACAAACTTCTCGAAGCGGACGTTTACTATACCACGCAATCGTATAATTGGAATTGGACTGCGTTTGTAGGCGAAAAGGAAACTTTCGGCACAAAACAGGATAACTATTCTTATCTCAAATACACGGACAAGGTAGAACATACCGGGGAAGGCTGGTTCGCAGGAACTTACAAATGGGACAGAATTCAGACCGTTGACGACTTTATAAGCGGAGAAAATCGCGAAAACATATTTCATGGTGCGGTGCTCGACGTTAAAGTTTCTACAAAACTTACCGACTCTGCACTTAATGAACTGAAAGGAAAGAAGTGGGTTCTTCGCTTTACTGAAACCGCCTATTCCTTTACTCCAGATTACACGGGGACGGGTTCGCAGTATTCGTCATCTACCGTTGTAGGCGACGTAACTATTCTGCGTTTGAAGTTCGAAACGGACGGAATCACCTACAACTTGGGCACGATCGACAACAAACAAACGGGCGGCAAAGATCCGTCCAACAAAACGGACATCGACGTAAGTCTGAACGATACGGGCAAAAAGTTGGCGGCGCTGATAATGCTGATTTTAGCAATTATATTGCTTGCTCCCGTTCTGCCGTATATCTTCAAGGCGGTCGTTTGGATTGTAATGCTACCCATAAACGGAATAGCGGCGCTTATAAAAGCAATAAAACGCAAACGACAGTAACAAACGCGCCGGCAGAGAGATCTGTCGGCGTTACTTTTTTAGGAGGATAAAACTAAATGAAAATATTAAAAAGAATACTCGCCGTAGCAACGCTTATACTTGTAATTTTGCTTATAAGCTATGCTGTTTTTACGGCAAAACAACTACAAAATTCGGAGGCAATCTATGAAGCGATACAGACGATTTAATATCATCGTTACGGTGGTAATTTTTGTAGGTTTTACACTGCTCGGAATATTTGTGTTTCAACTATCCTATTGCCGAAGCTATGAGGCGTTAATCGACCTATACGGCAGTTTTAAGTATTATTTTATGAACTTATTCGGTATAGAAACGAGCGGCTTTCCGAGTGTAATTCTGCCGTCGAAAGTGCTTAACAACACGACAAATTTACCGTCCGATTTCGGCGGATTTACGCAGCGAACGAAAGACTATTTCTATTGGTTTTTCAACGGTAAAAACTTCAAGTTGTGGGGTGCGGTTACAGCGGAAAAACTTACTGAATTTGTGAAGGTTATAACTATACTTTTGCCGTGTTTTATTTTGGTAATTGTGGTTATAAAGCACATTTACGGTGCGGTAAACAATAACTACAACATAGACACGAAACCGCTCAAAGCGTATAAGTGGCTGACGAAGAAAACGGTGTTGCCGCTAAAAAATCGGATACTCGATTACATAGATTTTTTAAGGCAAAACCGTTGGATTTGGATAACGTGGCTTATTATCTGGATATTCCATCTCAATTTGGCGACGATAGTGGTAGAGTTTTTTGCCTATTACTTCTTCTTCGCCATTTCCTTTCAACTAAGCACGATTTATCCGCAGTTCGTAAAACTCGCGATAGATTTACAGGTGTTGTTTACGCACATTCCGTTGTGTGTTCTGCTCATAATTGGCATAGTTTTGCTCGACCGTTGGCGCCGAAAGACTGCCAAAAATAGATTAAGACACTTCGAAGCGCGTAATTGCGGATTCATAAACGAACTGCCTATCGTGTCTATGAGTTGCGGAAGTATGGGCAAGAAAAAGACGACGCTTATTACGGGTATGGCATTAAGTCAGGAAGTGATGTTCAGACAAAAGGCTCTCGAAATCTTGCAGCACGCGGATATGAAGTTCCCGTACTTTCCGTGGATTTGCTTTGAAAAACAGATGCAAACGGCTATGGAATACGGACAGGTTTACAACCTTGCTTCGGTCAAAATCTTCGTGCGTAAAAAGCGTGAACGTTATCTCAAAAACGCAAATAATACCAAGCAAATTTACGGCTATGACATTGCCCGTTACGGCGGCGAATTTTGCGACGCGTTGAGCGTGAAAACGCTGTTTGATATACTTGAAACCTATGCTTTGGCGTACTTTGTTTACGTCATAGAAAGCAGCCTGATTGTATCGAATTATTCAATACGTACCGATAATTTCGTTACTTCCGAAGGCAATTTTCCTATGTGGGTGACGGACTTTTTCCCGGAAAATCTGACAGACGGCAGACACTCCCATATCTTGGACTTCGACGTGCTTCGCTTAGGTAAAAAGGTGCTTGAAAACAATCCGAAAGCAGGTAGTTTCGAGTTCGGCGTCGTGGCAATTACGGAAGTCGGAAAGGAACGCGGAAACAACCTCGAACTCAAAGAAATAAAGAAAAAGAACGACGAAACAAACCAGAAAAACGATCTGTTCAATTCGTGGCTGAAGATGTGTCGCCACTCGGCAACGATAGACAACTTTCCGTTCATAAAGGTGTTTACGGACGAACAGCGACCGGAATCTTGGGGCGCAGACGCCAGAGATTTATGCGACATCATCCACATTGTTTCTTCCGGGCAGCAAAGGCTTGCATTGCCGCTTTATACGATCGAAGAAATGATTACCGGATTGCTCGTTAATCGCGTTATAGCCCTATATTATGATTTCCGTTACCGTCGCGGCGACAACACTTTGCTTGTGTATTTGCTCAAATCTTTGGCGGCAAAATTATGGCAACGCAACCTGAAAATTTACAACAAATACGGGTATTCCGTTCTGCAAATCGAGAAAGAACGAGGCACTATGGACGGTAAGCCCGACAAAAGGAAATATTACTTGATGAACAGAAAAATTTACGCGAAAAGATTTTCGACCGACTGTTTCTCGGACTATTTCAACGAGATGGCGAGAAACTCAAAGACTGGAATAAACGACTACATAGAGTACGCGACGGAGAAAGCCTCCGTTTCCGAACTCAAAGAGCAGCACAGTTATTTTATAAACGTGCTGTATAAAAGCAACGAGGAGGATACTGCTATGAACTGAGAATTCTCGTGCCACTTTATACAGCAAAGGAGGAATTATGCTTTATGGCGAAACCAAAGTATATTTTGACGGAAGTCACTACATTGCAATACCGCACACAACCAGACCTGTACGACCGAAACGCTACCATGTGGAGGAAGAAATAGACGTTGTCGATAACGTGCAAGAAGAAATATTAAAACCCGAAAAGTGTAACGTTGAAAGGACTTTAGATGAGCGTGAGAGTGCTATTGAGGTCAATTCGGGTGACAGTGTGAACAAATCGGAAACTTCGTTCACGCCTAAAATTTCAAAGTCTAAAAAGACAAGAAAGGTAACGCGGAAAGAACTGTTTGAAGAGTTTTACAAACAGGCGCAATCTATGAAAAAGAAAGCGAGAAAAGCATTTATAACCGATAGTATGCGGCCGTATTTCGACGATGAGCAGCATTTGAGCGATTATATTGAGCAAAACTTGCAGCGAAAACAACGCAATCTTATTTGCAGACAAATCAGAATGTGTCGCAAGGCAAATTTGCAAACATTCAACTTTTTTTGCACATTTACTTACGATGGAGAAAGACACACGGAACAGTCTTTTCAAAAAGGGCTGAAAACAGCACTTCGAAATCTTTGTTACCGAAAAGGCTGGAAGTATATGGGTGTTTGGGAGCGTTCCCCGGACAAAAAGCGACTTCATTTCCACGGGTTGTTTTATATCCCGGAAGGGACGATTCCCGGCAGCTTGATAGAATGTAACGATTACAGTTTTTCTACCCATCGACGACAGGTTACGGTGCAAAGTGTTTATTTTATAGAAAAGCTCGGAAGAAACGATTTCGTTCAGATAGAAACGGTCGGAGATAAAATGAAGTTGGTTCGTTACATAATAAAGTATCTTGAAAAATCCGGCGAGAGAATAGTGTATAGTAAGGGACTGCCACAGTTTTTCATTTCAGATATTATGGACGACGATGTTGTGTGTCCTATAGGCATGGAAGATCAAAAACTTTTGCTTTTTGATGACTTTTTGTGTTGGGACGAAGGTTGCTTGATGGGGCAGGTGTCGCCAGACGTAATAGCGCAAATGCGCACGGCAAACTAAAACGTGACGTAAATCAAAATGTATGAAACCTGCGCACGGCGGTAAAAGGCGAAGATCGACAAGCGGTTTAGCGGCGACTTCGACTTCCGCCGCGCGTTTTCATTTGGTGGATTACCTTTGTTTAGTTGGTGGCGTGTGCTTGTCTCGGCGGAGCGAAGCGACGCCGACTTGTTCAAGACAAGCACACGCCAAAATCTCATAAGGGGTTATTTACCCATACTTTGAGTGGAATAAAAATAAAGTAAATTTTCAATTGTGACATACTTATGTCATTATTTGGGGGATATAATAATCAAAACAACATTGTGAATTTTTAGAAGCTTCTATTGGTTGTATTGACTTTCGTGTTAATTTATGTTAAAATGAGTTAAACGAATTTAATTTGAGGTGTATCAATGACCTTCGCCGAGAAAGTGAAATATGTTAGAGGCGTTTTGCTTATTAGCCAAAAAGATCTTGCAAAAGAGTTGGGCGTGTCTAATGTAACAATCAATAGATGGGAAAACGGTGTTATCAACCCTTCATTTCTAACTGAGAAAAAGTTTGAAGCTTTTTGCAATGCTCGTGGAATTGAAATTAAGGAATAACATATGTGGTGTGCAAATTGTAACAAAATTTCATATTCAGATTTCTGTGAAGTCTGTGGCGGAAAAACGCAGCAAGACACGCCAATAGAATTGTATTGGTGTGATTCTTGTCGTGTTCCAATAATACGCGAGGTATCAGACACTTCCCCGATAATTTGTCCGTCTTGTGGAAAGACCATCCGTTACCTTGCGAAAGACTTAAGACCGGTTTTTCCTGAAGAACGATTGCTGCTTGAAGTTATTAAGGGGACTCCTCTTGCTTTTATCAATTCATCGGTGTGGGCATCTGGTAGCCGTTATTACATAGATGGAAAAACGGCAAATCTCTCTATAGAAACTCTTAAAAAGATAGATGTAGAAAAAGTAGTAGAAACATTAACTCAGTATAAAGATAGAAATGATTGCTCATTTTTTAATGAAAATATCAGGACTTTTATCGACTGCAACCGAGAAAGATTGGACTCAATAAAAAACGAAGCCACTTCGTTTGTTGTTGAACAAGTGAAGCGATTTCCTAATCATAAATTGGTAATTTCTTTTTCAGGCGGAAAAGACTCAACCGTTGTAGCGGATATAGTAACAAGGGCATTGAGTGATCCGAGCATAGTTCATATATTTGGAGATACCACATTGGAATTTCCGACCACATATGAGTATGTAAGCAGATTCCGCAAAAATAATCCGATGGCAATCGTAAAAACGGCTAAAAATAAAGAGCAAGACTTTTATTCCGTATGCGATGAGATTGGTCCTCCGGCGAGAATGATGCGCTGGTGTTGCACCATGTTCAAAACTGGACCGATTACAAAAGTTTTGAATTCTATGTTTAAGGATTCAAAAATACTTACCTTTTATGGCATTCGTAAGCATGAGTCCGCTAGCCGTAGCAAATATGATAGAGTCGCTAACGGAGCAAATGTTAAAATACAAAAACAAACTGTTGCTGCTCCTATATTTTATTGGTCCGATATTGAAGTGTGGCTGTATATGCTCGCTGAGGATGTTGATTTTAACGATGCCTATCGTTTAGGATATGACCGTGTTGGTTGTTGGTGTTGTCCCAATAACACAATCCGTTCTCAGCTGTTGGCTAAAGTGTATATGCCGGACAGGGCAAAAAAGTGGCGTGAATATTTAATTGATTTCGCGAAACGTCTTGGTAAACCAGATCCCGAAGTGTATGTCGATGATGGCTTTTGGAAAGCAAGGCAAGGTGGAAACGGATTGGCTGCAGCAGAAGACGTAAAAATCAGATATACCAACTGTACAGCGGAAGATCATGCAAAAATTTACAAACTAAACAAACCTATAACGGATGATTTTTACTATCTTTTTGTTCCATTTGGCAAAGTAAGCAAAGAGTTAGGACGAAAGCTTTTACATGAGGTTATGGTTTTGGATATTCGCACCAATGTGCCAATTATGTCGATTCAACCGTTTACTCAGAATGGATATGATTATGCTGTAAAGATTCGCACTATGAATGTCGCAGATCACGATGCACTACAACGTATGGCATCGTATCAAGTGCGAAAATACAACGCTTGCAGACAGTGCCTGAAATGTGAATCCGTATGTCCTTATGGAGCAATTTCTATTTCTTTAGGGACTTACAAAATCGATGAAAATGTATGTAAACATTGTAAAAAATGCGTTACACCAAAATATCTTGATGGCGGTTGCTTGATGGATAGGTTCTTAAAATCGAAAGAGGACTAATATGAAGATAAGAGCTCATGAAACTTTTAGCATAAGAAAAGGCTGGATTCATAAGGGTGTTAAGAACATCCTTGTTTATCCGCGTTTATTTACTGATAAAAACATAAATCCATGTGATATTCTCGGAATAGGAACAAACATGGTAAAATCGCTTAGATATTGGATGACCGCCGTCGGTATTATGGAAGAAGTATCCGAAGGCAATCAAAAAGTGCAAAAATTAACTCGTTTGGGTGAAATTATCGACGAGTATGATAAATATTACGAAGAAGACGGTACGAACTGGCTCCTTCACTATATGCTTGCAAAAAATGAAGAATTAGCAACAGCGTGGTATTGGTTCTTTAATATATTCAAGATCAATTCTTTCGATAAGCAGTTGTTTGTAAGAGAACTATCTGAATTCTTACATACAGAATACGATTATGATGGCTCGGAAAAAATGCTTGGCGATGAGTTTGACTGCATAATCAAAACCTACTGTTCAAAAGGGAAAGATGTATCTCCAGAAGACATAAATGAATGCCCTTTAACGGACTTACATTTAATCGAAGTTTCTGACAATAAAGACTACAAAAAGCATACGCCCGATAGAGATGCGATACACCCGCTCATAATTCTTGCAGTTATAAGTGAACAAGCCTATATTTCTAAGAAAAAAGAAGTTTTGATAACTGACTTGCTCAATAAAGAATGTAACGTTGGAAGAATATTTAATCTTGATAGAGCGACTTGTTTCTATTATCTTGAGCAACTACAAAAAGGTGGCTATCTCGAAATAGTAAGAACAGCCGGACTCGACGTTATTCAGTTGAAACAACAATATGATTTTTACGATATTATTGTTTCTTATTATCAAGCGATAAATGGGGTAAACATAAATGAGTAATTTGGGAAAAATCATAACCCCTATAGAGGGCTTTCAATACTCTGTTAATATCGCCTACGATATTTACGATGATAAGAAGATTAGAAGTTATATTCCTTCTAACAGTTCATTGCATATTATCGAGGATATTCTTGCGAGCACAGATAATAAATCTACCGACCGCGCTAGGATTCTTACAGGTTCTTACGGAAAAGGTAAATCTCATTTAATTCTCTACATACTTGCTCTTTTGGCGGGCCGAGAAAAGGCTTTGTTTTCTACTGCCATCGAAAAGGCAAAAATTGAAAACCCTGATCTTGCAAAGAATATTTGTGATTATTTAGATTCTGGGAAAAGACTTCTTCCTGTTATCGTTAATGCAAATAGTTTAGACATTAAGTCTACTTTGTTGCAAAGCCTCAATTCAGCATTGCAACAAGCGAACCTTGCCAATATTATGCCATCAACATTCTTTGATGCTGCAGTTTCTAAAATATTGGCGTGGAAAAATGACTTTCCAGAAACATATAAAGCTTTTGAAAAGAAAATAGGACAGAGCGGTGAATCTTTTGTATTAGCACTTAAAGATTATGACCAAAGTCGCTATGATTTATTTGTTAAGATATATCCATCTCTCACCTCCGGCAGCGAGTTTAATCCTCTTGCCGGTTCGGATGTAATAAGTGTCTATGAAAGTGTTATTGATGAACTGAAATCTCTCGGTTATAACGGTATTTTTGTCGTTTATGATGAATTCGGTAAATTCCTTGAAGGAAGTGTAGATAAATCTTCCGCAATGGATATTAAACTGATTCAAGACTTTGCCGAAAAATGTAATCGTAGCGGGTTAAAGCAATTACACATAATGCTTATTTCTCATAAAAGCATAGAGAATTACATTGGTAAACTGGATAAGAATAAAGTTGACGCTTGGAAAGCCGTATCAAACAGATTCAAGTCTATTTCGATTAACAACGATGAATCTGAAATTTATGATATGGTCGCAACGGTTCTTAACAGAGATAAAAAGCTCTTTGAGAAATACGTTGATCAGCATTCCGAACAATTTGATGCACTGAAAAAGGTAATAGAAAGAGATCATTCTTTTACAGCATTAAATGACGAGAACGTAGAAGATTTTGCTCTCAGATGTTATCCTTTGCACCCCTATACTCTTTTGTTGCTACCTAAAATATCCGAACTTGTAGCACAAAACGAAAGAACAATTTTTACATTCCTTTCTTCTACGGAACGATATTCTGTGCCGTATTTTTTGCGTACAGATGATTCAAGTTTCCCGATAATCGAACCGGATTACATCTATGATTACTTTGAGAAATTGTTTAAGGGTGAGCCTTATGGTAGTAATGTAAAAAAGCAATGGCAAATTACCACTGCTGCTCTATCAAAGTTAAAAGAATACGACAATCCTTTAGCTGAAAAAATTGTTAAAACAATCGCATTGATTTATTGTGTAAACGATTTTGAAATTATTCCGCCAAGTTGGGATATTATTTGCGAAATCTATTCCGTAAACTATCGTTGGGGCGATATAGAGGCTGCAAAAGAAACGCTTAAAAAGGCACATCTTCTTATTGAATTACTCTATAAACCGTATGTGCGAATTACGGAAGGTAGCGGCCATGACGTTTTGGGACTTATCCAACAAGAAGCTTATAAAATAGAAAGCATTACGAAAGCAAAAGATGTTTTCAATGACGTCTGCGAAATAAAATATCTATACCCGGTGCAATACAACGATGAAAACGAAGTTATTCGCTATTTTGATTTTCGTTTTATCGATTGCTCCGAATTGCAAAAGATCCAAACAGAAGGCTTTGTTTTAGATACAAAAGCCGATGGCGTTGTTTTTGCTGTTTTAGTTAGAACACCCTCTGAATTGGAGAGTGCTATAACTCATATCTCAAGTAATCATAATAAAAGAGCTGTCTTTATATTGCCCAAAGACTGTTTCGATAGCGATAGTATTGCCATAAATTATCAAGCAATACTGAACTTAAAAAAGCAGTATGAAGGTAAAGAAATAGAACTTGTGGAAGAATTGAACTATATTTTGGAAGATAGACAGAATGTAGTAAACTCTTTTATTGATAACTCTTATGTGAGATTCGATAAAAATCTCTCCAACGTATATTTCGATGGTGTTAAACAAGAAGTATACCGTAAAGCTCAGCTTTCTCAATTGTTGTCGGGCATAATGTCGGCAATTTACTATCGCACTCCAAAAATCGTAAATGATTTAATAAACAAGAACCAAATCAGCGCTACAATTAAGAATGCAAGAAATAAGATATTGACGGCAATTCTTATGGGGAATTTCAAGAAAGACATGGGGCTTATTGGAAATGGGCCTGAGCTTAATATTCTCAGAAGTGCATTAGTGATTCCCGGCGTATTTATCAATACTGATGATGAACCGCATTTGGAAATTGAATGTGATGACAAGAAAATAAGACAGATTCTTGCCGAGATAAGAACTCATATTCTTCAATCGTCGTTATCGCGTCATAATAATCTCGGTGAATTGTATGACGTTCTAACTCTACCCGACTACGGATACGGTCTTAAAATGGGCGTTATTCCCATTTATATAGCGGTCGTTGTTTCTCAATACAAAGACCATATTACTCTTTCCAAAAAAGGAAAAGAGTTGCCTTTATCTGCAAGCGTTTTGTGCGATATAGAGTATCAGCCAAATGATTATTCGCTTATTCTTGAACAATGGGACGAACAAAAAGATATATATATCGCTAATCTGGAAGATATATTCTCTCAATTTGTTAATTCATCGGACAAGATTAACGGTTCGTTCGTATACATTGTTAAGGCAATGCGCAGGTGGTATTTACAATTAACAAAGTATGAGGTCGTCACTAAGAAAGTCTGCAGTATAGATGGAAATATATCCGATATGAACACCAGTGTAATTAAGTTTAGAAACGCTTTAAGTAGTCCTGAACTTAACTCTCACGAGTTTCTGTTTGAACAGCTGTTTAAGATTTTTGGTAATAATGGCTATGAAAAGCTTATTTCTTCTTTACGCCGTGCATTCCAAGAAATAAACACAACGTATAGGAATATCCATCTTAAACTTGCCAAGGAAATAAAAAATCTTTTTGGAGCAAAAGCAAGCGACAGTTTATCTTCGGTTATCGCTAATTTTTACGATGACCTTAAAGAAACAACAAAAGAACACTTGTTTAGTGGCAAAGCAAGCATGTTCTTGGATATTGCAAAGCATCCTAATAACGACGAATTTAAGTTGATTGAAACAATAGGCAGAGCCTTGTTCAATCTTCGTATGAGTGATTTTACTGACGAAATTATGTCTTGCTATATGACTGAATTAGATAGTGTCGTCAAAGAAATAACGAAGTACGATGAGAAAATTGAAGATAACAGTGCTGCTCAAGGGTACAAGATTATGTATACTGATGAGAACGGATCGGAAGTTACAAAACAGTTTGATGCAACTGAATATACGGAAAAAGGACAATTTTTGTATAATGATATTACGTCTACACTTGAAGAATTTGGTGGCGCAATATCAAGTGATGAAAAAAGGCAAATTCTGTTTAGAATACTAAAAGAGTTAATATGATGATCGGATATTTTGATAATGCGGCAACTACATATGAAAAGCCTGATGGCATGTATGAATACATGGCAGATTTTATGGTGTCTAACGGAGCGAATGTTGGTCGCGGTATGTATAATTCTGCAATAACAAGCAGTAAAATTGTGGCAGATACCCGTACAAGTATTTTATCGCTGGTAAATGCACCCGAAAATAAAACCGTTGTGTTTACCCCATCAGCTACAATCGCTTTGAATACAATTGTTTTTGGCGTCGATTTGTCCGATGGAGATATTGTATATATCTCTCATTTTGAGCACAATGCCGTATTAAGACCGTTGTATGCATTGCAAAAGTATATCAAGATAGAAATTAAATATATTCCGATGAAGAAAACGGATAGATATTCGTTTGATTTGGAGCAATTAAAAGCAAATTTAGAGACAGACAAGCCTAAACTTGTTATCGCCTCACAAGTAAGTAATGTTTTAGGGATTGTGGCTCCTGTTGTAGAAATAGGAAAGCTTGCAAAACTTAATAACTCGATTATGGTGGTAGACGCAGCGCAAGCATGTGGCGTCTTAGATTGTGACCTTCATTTTGTAGATTTTTACGTTTTTGCAGGACATAAAACACTGCTTGGACCGACCGGCATCGGCGGATTTATTTGCAATAAGAATACAAAATTAAAGCCATTCATATTTGGCGGTACCGGAATTGATTCTGCGAATCGCGACATGCCGGATACTCTCCCTGAACGTTTTGAGGCCGGAACCTTGAATTTATTGTCTATCGTGGGATTGAATTATTCAGTTAAATGGTTGATAAGTAACCACGACTTTGTAGCAAAAAAAGAAAATGAAAATTATGAACGATTATCTTCGCTCTTAAATACATTTTCATTTCTTGAAATTGAAACGCCTATTGATAAATCAAAAAGTATTATCTCGTGCAAAGCAAATGGATTTACTTCTGATGAATTCGGTCGGATTCTCGCAGAACGTGGAATAGCGGTAAGAACAGGATTGCATTGTGCACCAAAGGCACACGAGTATATCGGCTCTTTTCCAGAAGGACTCGTTCGTTTTAGCATATCATGCCTAACAAAAGATAGTGATTTTGACAGACTTAATGAAGTATTGTCATTATTAAATGAAGAACTAACTTGATGAGGAGGATATATGTCACTTAGCGATTTACATATTGCCAAAGAATACCGCAACTTAAAATGCGATGTAATAAACGACTTTTACATTCCTATTTTAAGCAACGCGGTTATGTATAAACGAGCTGTCGGTTTCTTTAATTCAGCCGCATTGTATGAAATGGCAATAGGATTAAAGCACCTTGTTGAAAGACAAGGAAAAATGGAACTTATTGTATCTCCAAGATTGACAGAAGAAGATATTCAGTCAATCAGTTTGGGATATAAAACACGCGAAGAAGTAATAGAAAAAGCGCTACTTCGCGATTTTGAAGAGCCAAAAAACAAAACAGAGTTTCGCAAGCTTAATTTGCTTGCAAATCTTATAGCCGAAGGCGTTTTAGATATCAAAGTCGCCTTCAAGATCAATGCTAATTCAGCGGGCATATTCCATGAAAAAATGGGTATTATTATTGACGCCGAAGGAAACAAAGTCGCATTTACAGGCTCAATGAACGAAACATACTCCGGTTTATTGCAAAATTATGAGTCTATAGATGTGTTTTGCAGTTGGCGCGATGAAGATTATGATAGAGTCAACATAAAAGAGAATGCCTTTGACAATTTGTGGGACAATTTGGATACTGCGATGGAAGTAATTCCTTTCCCTAAAGTTGCAGTAGAAAGATTGAACTCATATAAGGTAGAGAAAACAGATATTATACTTGATACTACGCCTACCGAAGAAGTTGAGGAAAAAGACGAATTCTTTTATATTCCATCTTCGATTCATTTGCATAAATATCAAGATGATGCTATTGAAACTTGGCTTAGCAAAGGCGGAAGAGGAATTTTTGATATGGCAACCGGCACAGGAAAAACTTATACCGCATTGGGTGCTTTGTCAAAACTATCTGCTAAACTACAAAATCACTTAGCTGTTCTTATTATCTGCCCCTACCAACATTTGGTTGAACAGTGGGTTGATGATATAAAAGTTTTCGGAGTAAAACCTTTAATATGTTACTCAAGATATAATTGGAAAAAACAATTAAAGGATACTATTGAAGATTATAAAATGGGAATAATCAATAACTTTTGTGTTATTACGACAAATTCCACATTTGTAACGCCCTCAATGCAAAACGAAATTGCTAAGATGGATGGTGATTTTTGTTTAGTTGTCGATGAAGCTCATAATTTTGGAGCGAAAAAACAATTAGCTTGTATGAGTGAAAAGTTCAACTATAGATTGGCTTTGTCCGCGACAATAAATAGGCATCATGACGAATATGGAACGCAACGTTTGTTTGATTATTTTGGTGATAAATGCATTGAATACACTCTTAAACAAGCCATAAATGAGAACAAATTGACTCCATACTATTATTATCCTGTCTTAGTCCCTTTTACAGAAGATGAGTTGCACGAATATTGCGAAATAACAGATAAAGTAGCAAACATATTAAAGAAAGTGCCACATGGAGATGATTTGCCTCAATCTGCCGAGCGATTGTTAATTAAGAGAGCGCGCATTATTGCGGGCGCACAAGAAAAGGTAAATGCTCTAAAGGAAGTAATACAAAAATATAAAGATAAAAAGCATTTGTTAGTCTATTGCGGAGCAACCAAAGTAGAAAGTGAGTATTTATCTAATGACGATATAGATTCAACAGAACAACGACAAATTGATGAGGTAACATCGCTGTTAGGAAACACGTTACAAATGAAAGTTACGCAATTTACTTCTGCGGAAGACAGCAAACAAAGAGAACTTATCAAGGACGAGTTCTCAAAAGGTGAAATCCAAGCGTTAGTAGCTATAAAATGTTTAGATGAAGGTATGAATATTCCGGGGATAGAAACAGCTTTTATTCTTGCAAGCAGCACTAATCCCAAAGAATATATTCAAAGACGTGGACGAGTTTTAAGAAAGGCACAGGGTAAAACTTATGCAACGATATATGACTTTGTAACTCTTCCGCGTCCCTTGGATGAATACTCGTATCCAAGTTCGGTGCAAGCAGAACTTTCATTAGTAAAACGTGAGGTTGAAAGAATGCGAGATTTTCAAGAATTATCGGAGAACCCTTCAGATGTAACTGAGGTAATACGTCTGTTGACAGAAAAATACAATTTATACTTGATAGGAGATGAATATGAGCGAGTTGAATGAGAAAAAAGAACTTGATCCGACCTTGTTGAGAAAACTTGAGTTTAGAATCTTTAGTTATGAACATGAAAACCATAAAACAAAAAAACTGACAGATTCGGAAATGGTTCAGCGTATCAGAAAACTTATTGACGAGTATGTTCGGACGGAGGATCAACAATGATTATTAAGTCAATAACGATTCAAAATTTTCGCCAGTATAAGAATGAAAATAAAATTGAATTTTCTACTGATCCAGATAGAAATGTAACAATTATTTTGGGTGTAAATACAAGTGGAAAAACTACCATTATTCAAGCATTTAACTGGTGTTTATACGAAACGACGTCTTTTAGCTCTCGTGATATGCTGTTAAACTCTGAATTGGCAGCTTCTATGCCAGAAAATGGGTATGCAACAGTTCGCGTTCAAATTGTACTTGTTCATGAAGATAAAGAATTTACAATTGTGCGTGCTCAACGATTCAACAAATTGCCATTTAGTAATAAAGTGCGCGGAGAAAAAACGTCTCTATCTGTTTCTTACAAAGAACCAAATGGAAACAGTTATCCCATAACGCCTTACGAGTGTCAAAACACAATAAATAAAATTCTTCCTGCGGGACTATCGGATTATTTCTTCTTTGATGGAGAACGAATTCAAGACATAAACAATAAAAAAGATGTCGTTTCTGCGGTTAGAGGACTAATGGGATTAGATGTGGCAAAAGTTGCTGTGGACCATTTGGATCCTAATAAATCGACTTCTGTTATAAGAAAATTTCAATCCGAGTTAAAAGGAAGCAGTGATAGTGAGACTCAAAGATTACAAACAAAACTTGATCAAACTATCGTTGCTTTGGAAAACAGTAGAAACAGATTAACTCAAATTGAAGCGGAAATTGCTTTTGCTAAAGAAGAGCGTGAAAGAATATCTGATGTTCTGCGTGGAACCGAAGAAGTTCGAAACTTGCAAAAACGACGCGATGATTTAATGCGTAACCGTTCTGGTGCCGAGGCTGGAATTAGAGGATCCCAAGAGCGATTGGTCAATGATTTTAATAGAGATTATTTCACATTCTTTATTCAACCCCTCCTTGGGCGAGCACAAAAAGTTTTGGCTGATGCATCTAAACAAATGGAAGGTATTCCTGAAATGAATGCAAAAGCAATAGACTACATTATAAAAAGAGGTCGTTGCATTTGTGGATGTGATCTAACGAAAAATCAAGGGGCAATCGAAAATATTGAATATGAAAAAAGTCTTCTCCCTCCTCAACATATTGGGACAATGGTTCGTTCGTTCAAGGAAACTTGCAGTATGATTGTTTCTCAATGCAGAAGTGCGTCATTAAAAACTACAATACTTAGTGATTATTCTGACATTCGCCGTTATCAAAGAGGCATCGGTGAAATTGTTGATGAATTAAAACTAATTAGTGACAAAATCAAAGAGCATGGTTCTGTCAATGTCGCTCAAATTGAAAATGATAATTCTTCGAATGAGCGTACGCTTGAAAATAAATTGAGACAGCAAGGAACAACCGAAAACGAAATAAAATCTTATGAGAGAACAATTGAAGAAACGCAAAGGCTTATTAACAGTCTTGCTGTACAATGCAAGCAAAACGAACTTTTAAGAAGAGAAATTGAATATGCTACAGCGGTTTATGAATGGTTTAAGGAATCGTATGATAAGCAAGAAAAAGAGGTAAAGCAAGATCTTTTAGATAGTGTAAACAAAATATTTGAAAAAATGTACCATGGTTCGCGTCAAATTACGATAGATGATAATTACCGTATTCAGCTTATTACGTCTGTTGGTGACGAAAAAATTACGACAGACGAATCAAAAGGGTTAGAAGCGGTTAAAAACTTTTCTTTCATAACGGGTTTGGTTGATTTGGCTCGTAAAAGAGCGAGAAAGGTTGAAAAATCACCGTTTTCTAATGAACCTGATATTTTTACGACCGAACCATACCCGATTGTTATGGATGCTCCATTTTCAAATGTTGATGAAATACATATAAACAATATTTCAAGTATTTTACCGGAAATAGCAGAACAAGTAATTTTAATCGTAATGAAAAAAGATTGGACCTATGCAGAAAAAACGATGGGTGAAAAAGTTGGTGCGAGTTACTATATCGAAAAGGTAAACAATTCTGATACCTATTCGACTATAAGGAGGGCTTAACATGTTTGATGGAGATATCAAAATTACTGGGAAACATGCTACTTATATTAAATTTCTTGCATCAAAATCTGTTCAATTAAACAAGAACATACCTTGTGCTGGAGTATTTAAAAGGTATATTGATGTTTATATCGCAGGTATAACAATAGGCTTGGTGAAAAACTTAAAATCATCGGTTGACAATTCTGTTGAAGATTCTGCTAATATATTGGCTTCTGCGGTAATAAATGAGCAAAGTAAATTGAAAATATTATATCGTATAATGAATCTCATAGACGATACTTCTTTGACATCTGATGAGAGAATAGATCTAGCGTTTCGCTATGACGCAGACGAAGAACACATAAAAAAAGGAATGGAACTTTTTAATAGTTATGCGCGTGGTGGCATTGAATGGATATATGATGAAATAACACAAAATACCGCAACAAACGATGATTATTTGGGAAAATTGGCAAATTTAGTAAAGGATTTTAGTCAAGATTACGAAGAATCGTTTATTAATTAAGACGTAACTAAAGAGGCTATTATGTTAGATACTTCTATGATGGATTTGCTTTCGGGATTGAAAGCTAAGAAAATACAAATTGAATTGCCTTCACACCTTTGGCACAGCATAGATGAAACTGTTTTGGATATAATCAAAAAAGCAGAGTGGAAGACATTTAAATTCTTTGATGGAGATCATCATAGCTCAGAAATAAAAAAAATAAATAACAAAACAGGGGGAATATATGTTTTTTATATTTCCCCAGAAGTTATTCCTCAAAATCACAGAATAGTTATGTATATAGGAAGAGCTCGATATACCGATAATCAAAATTTGCGTAAAAGAATAACGGAGTACTATGATTATGTTCCTCCAAACTATGAACGACCTAAAATTGCCAACATGTTTCAAGAATGGAATGATGATGTGTATTGTAGTTATTTAGAATTAGAGTGTTCAAATGATACAATAGATTTAATTGAAAAAGAATTAATTAATAAACTTTTACCGTATTGTAATGATGCGATCCCCGACAAAAAAATACAAAAAGCGGTTAAAGCCGCTGGATTACAATAAAGTGGAGATGGAGAATATGAATAAAATTGCATTTAGAGAAAATTCTGGTAATTGGATTTATTACTTGACATGGTTAACTTATAAAGAAGTAAGCCTGTATGTTAAAAAGGTTGATAAAGAATTGCACCAATCAAACTCGCTGAATAATATGATTCAAAGAAGTTTGACAGATAATGTGAAACGTATTGCGGCTTATATAGAAAGACAGCCTGAACATTTTTTTAACGCTTTAGTATTAGCAGTGTATGACGGTGACCCACAATGGCGTGAAATTGAATTGGAGTATGATAATGAAGAGAAGTATAATTTAGGTATTTTGGAACTAAGCGGTGAAGAAAAAATATTTCCAGTTGATGGACAACATCGAGTTGAGGGGATAAAGGAAGTTTTACAGCGAAATAATAATGGGGAGTTTGACAACGAAACTATCCCTGTAATATTTATTGGTCATAAAAATACAACACAAGGGATGCAACGAACTCGTAGGTTATTTAGTACATTAAATAGATATGCAAAACCAGTAACTCTAAATGATATTATCGCCTTAGATGAAGACGATATTATTGCAATAGCGACGAGGCACCTTATAGAAACGAATGAGCTATTCCATGAGGAAAGACTAAACAACCACAAACAAAAAGCAATCCCTGATAATGATAAGGTTGCATTTACGAATATTATTTCGCTATACGAATGCAATACAGAATTATTAAAATATTTTTTGAAGGATAAACAAGTTTTATTTGACGGAAGGGAATTAAAAGGGAAGAGGAAAATTGATGAATATTGTCGTGTGAGACCAGTCGAAGAAGATATAAATACATTCTTATGCTTTGTTGATCAATATTGGTCGTCATTCTCAGAAAATCTTGATGTAATAAAAAAATATTTAGCAACAAAAATTGATGAGCAACCTGCATTGATATATCGCAATAAAAACGGAGGAAATTTATTGTTTAGACCTATAGGCCAAAGACCGTTTGTTTTATGTGCATTAGGGTTGTACGATAGAATAAAGAATATGAGAATGACAATGCAAACTATGAACAAAATTAATTTTGAAATAGATTCTGAATTATGGAAATTTATAGTTTGGAATCCGATAAATAAAAAGATGATTACTTCATCAAATGGAACATTGATAGAATATTTATTGAAGTATTTTGCAGGTGTTGAATTGACAAGTAAAGAGTTTTTAAAGATGAAAGAGGACTTTAGAAGTATGAAGGGGGATGAACACTTGACAGATGATGAGATTTGCGAGATGTTGAATCGTTGTAGAATATCATAAAATTAAAAGTAAAGCCGAGAGAAGTGTAAATACTTTCTCCCGGCTTTTAGTTTGGATTGAGTTGATTATAAATTGTAAACATCTGTTTTATTGGGGATATAGGTTTTGTCGCCTAACTTCACTGCACTGCATTCTGTTCCGCAAATTGTTTGAGTAACGTATTCGGGTTTGCCGTTTGCATAGGCTCGAAGTACGAATTTATTTGTTGGATTAGCTAAAAGCGGTAAGTTTCCCTCTAGAAACTGTTCATCGTCGGATACTTCGATAATTTTAAGTCCGCGTTTTACAAGTTCGGCTGAGAATTGCCACTTTTTCTCGAACTTGCCGTAGCAATCCATAATGAAAGAAAAGTTTTTTTCGGGGCAGTAGCCTGTAATTCTGAAATAGTTGGTCATAATTTTTTACTCCTTTGCGGTTAAGCCGCTAATTTTTTGATTTTTCTGTTGGCATAAGGCAGCCATTTGTTATTTACGAAGTTGAGTATATCTTCGTTCGGTTTTGAATCGTGATCCGCATAGCACTGTAGTATCGAGTGATTTTTTAACGAATATTCTACCGTTACAAGCGGTTTTTCGGGTTCGTCTTTCATTCGGATAAAGAAAATAAGCGATTCCTCGCGAGCAAACTTTTGGTCGTAACCCATACGTCCCACGCAATGATGAAGCAACTCGCCTTCGCGCGTTAAATCTGACGGTGTTTGCGCGATAATCGCTATATAGACGGATTTTTTATCATATTCAAGCCCTAAATACTTGCTTGCAACGGCGGCGAATTTTTCGTAAAACTCTTTTCGTTTTTGCTCGTCTTTCAAAGCCAAAGCCGTTCGGTATTCATCGATACGAATATCGTGCCAACGTTTGAAATTGTGCGGATAGCGGTTTTTATCTTCCGTCATATCAATCCCCAAATACTCACAAGCATTAAGATAATCTCGGTAGCTGTAGAAATTTGTATTTTGTTTTTCGATATAATCCAAAAACTTGCCGACTTCGTTTCTTACAAGTGCTTTTACATTGTCCATTTGGTCGGCATGATCGAATTTGATTTTTCGTTTAGTGAAATTATTGATTTCGTATATGGGTTTGCCGGTTTTATACGCCTTCATGATAGAAGAAACATAGTAGTCGGATAGAACAATATCTTGTCTCTTTTTCGCAAGCCATTTGCGGAATTTTTTGTCTTTACCGCATAGCCGTAAAATTTGCGTTGACATAGCGATATTATGCAATCCGAGTTTAGTCAGATATTCTATTTGCGGATACTGTTCATAAAGCCGTAAATATTTGAAAACGTGTATGCCCGTATATCTGTCAACTGCGCTGTATTTATATTCGGGAAAATGCTGTAAGATATAATCGCGGTTGACTATCGGGGCATAAGGATCGAACGAGTTGTCTTTAGCCCAACCCCATTCTGTGCTTTCATACCAATCGGGATATTTTGAAAGCCCTTGTTCGTGCCAACCGACAGAATACCCTGCAATGTATGTAAACTTAATATCTTTGCCAAAGCATCTGTCGGAATGGACGCCGTGAACGACAACAGGCTTACAATACCATTGCTTTTTATATTCTCGAACGGCTACCGTAACTTTGACAAGTTCGCCATCGTTTTTCGTAAAGTAAGCATAAAAGCGAGTACGTCCGAGCGGTGCGGATTTTAATTGGTCGTCGTAAAGTTTAATCTTTTTTTGAATGTATTTCGGAATAGGTTTTATCTTTTCTATCTTCATAATTTTATCTCCATTTCGTTGCCGAAAAGTTCGGTAAGATAATCGATGATTTGGTCGTGTTTCGGCGATACGTATTGTCTTTTTTCGGTACAAACTTCAGTCGATGAGATGTCTATAATTTCGCCAGTATCTTGGTCTATAAGTCGATTATCCACACATAACAGGCTCTGAATAAACTGCGTATCGCGTTCGTTTTCGATGATGTATAGGTCGTGTTTCTTTACGATTTTTGCAAAGTAATTTTCAGCAGCGTGATAAGGAAACCCAACCATCGGAATACGCCCTTTTAAGCCTACGTCGCGGCTCGTAATAGTAAGGTCCATTTCGTTGCCGAGCATAACGGCATTTTCACCTAAAACTTCATAGAAATCACCTAATCGAAGTGCTACAACAGCCGTAGGACGTTCGCTTTGATACAATTTGTAATCTTGATAAAGTCGATTGCCTTTGGGTTCTTCAACAATCGCTTCAATGGCTTGAGATTGTTCCTCTTCGGCAACCTGTCGCATAGCGTCGAGTTTTTCTTCTTCGGTAAATTCTTCGCCGTCAGTATCAAGTTCTTCGGTTAAAGTATCGTTAGCGGTATCTTTAACTTCGCTTTCTTGCGCGGTTTCGTTTACCATATCGAAAAGCGACCATTGTACTTGTTTCGGTTTCGTTTCAGTTACTACGGGCTTTGTAATAGGCTTTGCGGCGGCTTTTACAACCGGTTTATATTCGGTTCCGTCGGCATTGTAAAGAGTTCCTACGATGGATTCTTCTTCAAAATAGTGTATTGCCCAACCGTAGACAACGGAATCTTCGATACAAGCGGAATTAGCACCTTTCTCGGCAAGTTTTCTCGCTTCGTCGCAAGCGTATTTCATGAAATCGGAGAGTGTCTTTTTGTTGATTAACTGTTTGCCGTCTTTTTCAAACGGAGTACCGTTATTTATCTTATCGGCAAGCGTTTCGCTTACGTTGTTTTGTAAATATTCGAGAATCCTTTTTTCGGGTTCCGTGTTTGCTGTTAAGTTTAATTCATTCATAGTTTTGCTCCTTAAAAAGGTAAATCCTCAAGTAAATCTGCAACTGCGCCTTCCAAGTCGCCAAGCGTCGTATAGTTGTTAAATCCGCCGCGATAATCCGTTTCGTTTTCGGTTGTGCGGATAAGTATGTGATCGTGCCATTCGTTATAAAAGTATCTGACGTCCGGGATAGAGATATAAACGCATTTGTTTTCCGCACTTTTGATAAACGCCGAAAAGCAATAATGATTTCTGCCGACGTTTACAAGTTGCCAATGATTTTGTTTGCATATTGTTTTTAGAAAGTTTATATATTTCGTCTGAAAGGATTTATAATCTTCGCCCGTATAGCAACCGGACGAAAATTCGTAGCCTATGTATTTTTCTAAATCTTTTAGTTTTGCCATACCCATTACTCCTTTACAATTCCGTAAATATCGTCGGCGTAATATTCGCAAACAAACCAGTTAAAAAGGGCGTGACATTTCACACCCTTGTAGTCCACTATGTAGTCGTTATCGCCGACTTTTTCTAAGACGGTTATTTCCGCCATTTCGCCGTTAAGCGAGTGAATGTGTGCCATTGTTTTGTATTCTTTCATCGCTATAATCTCCTTTAATCAAGTTGATCATAAAATTTTTCCAGTATATCGTAACGCGATAAATTTTTAATTTTGTCCCAGTTTTCCGCCATATAATCAGATAATGCTCCGAGTGGCGTTTGATTTGAATCTTTGAGATAACATTCGCCTACAAGAAAGATAAAATCTTTAAGTTCATCCGGATACGTCTTATCAAACTCATTGTTTACTGCCGCACAGAAGATATATGCTTCATATCCGTGTTCAAAGTTGTAAATTTTGTTGCTGTATTCAATGGTTATTTTCATCATATCGCACCTCACGCAACTCTTTTAATACCGCCGCCGAATGAGCGAATACCGATTGTGCCGAATTCCGAGCAGAAATCGTCGTCCACATTCCATACGTAAGCGTAGGCGTAAAACATATTGCCTTGCAGATAAAGCATTTCATCCCATTCTTCTTCGTAATCGGAGATAAATAAAAAGTCGTAACATTCGCCAAATTCGATGTATTCGTGCGTAACGGCATATACAAGGCAGTTATGTTTTTCTTCAAACGCTTTGATTTTTTCCATAAGTTCCGGTTCTTGATATGCCCAGAAACCGCCAAAGTTTTCATAGAAACAAACGCTGTTTTTATCTTTGAAACCTTTGATATAGGGCTTGTAAATGTCTAATTTGTTCATAAGTTCGATTGCTTTTTGTTTTTTATTTTCGATTGTGATATTCATAGTAAAAACTCCTTTTACGTTTAATAAATTTCAATTAAGCCGTCGCTGTATTCGGACAGTGTTTCTTCGCCGCAGTATTTTCCGTAGCGTTCAAGGTCTATAAAGTCTAAAATGTGGTCGGGTATCTGATAGCCACAGCAGTCAAGCATTTCTTTTCCGTAATCTTCCCAGTCGTATCCTCGCCACAGATCTATATCATCATTCCATCTGTGACCGCGGGATTTTACTCTTTCTTCAAAATCGTCGAAACAACGCACTTCAAGAAAGGCACAAAACACTTCATATTTGTAATCGTCATACAGAACACCTGAAGCGTTCAGAGTATTGAATAATTCTTCCGGATTGACATAATCCCAATTGATTGAACCGTCTTCGATACCGTCAATATCTTGTATAAACAATTCTTCGTCGATGCCGTCAAGTTCAAAGCCTTCTTTTTTGAGTTCTTCCACGATTTCATCCCATTCTTCATAGTCAGAAAGGTCAAGCCATTTTGAGCCTAAGGCTCTTTCGTTGCACTCGTTGTATGAACCCCATGATCCGATAACGATACTGATATTTCCGTTCATTATTCAGCCCCCTCAAAGTCGTCGATATTGACTTTTTCAAGCATGCAACCGTATTCAAAATACATATCGCCGTTTTTGTCCGTCAACAGGTCATAGGTAATGACGCTGATCTTGCCACGGTCGGTTACCGCAACAACAATTTCACGCTTTTCCGTGTTGATTGATACGATATTGAAGGTTATAAACGCTTCGCCGTCGTACAGTTCGAACTCCGAAAGATAGTACTTACGGAATTCATTTTGAGAAACTTCTTTTTTCATCTTAGAGATACCTCCATATTTAATTTTGCCTTTCGGCACTGGAGAAGTATCACAAGACGAAACGCAGATAAAGTGCAAATCCAGTTGCCATTGAGAATATCAACGAAAAGGTTAAACCCGCAGCGAAAAAAAGTATCGTGGAAATAAAAAAAGAGCCAAACTCTGATTTGAGCCTGACTCTTCGATAAATATTCGATTTTTAAGTACTTATTTTCGCGATGAAGTTGATATTCTCGCTGTCTTGTGATACAAAACACAGACGAAAGGCAATTGAAATATAGAGTAGTGCCTATAATTAACTTGCATATTCAACTCGTTTTTTATAGGGACATAATAGGTACATTATCAGGGACATTCAACGACTGTTTTGGATAAAATCGACAAAAAACACGATGATATACAGATAAATTCAATCACGCAATAACCTTTTTTCTTGACATTTAACATTCGAGATGTTATAATGTAGAAAAATTGTTAAATAGGTGCCTTATGTTATTAGAGTATCTTAAAAGAATATTTGGAGAGCAGACTGTAAAAGAGTGTAATCTCAACCTTAGAGGGCTACCGCTTTATTTGAGTAACACATATCGGTTTTATGGAATTTCTATTCACAATAAAGCTTACGCTTTTGCACTCCCACAAAGCACACTTAACCTAAAATCGTATAAGGTACAAGGGAAAAAAGCCGAAGCCGTATTGTCTGTGCCTGTTGTTTTGTGTGCGGATAAATTGATGTTTCAACAACGAGAGAATCTCATAAATAGCGGAGTGGAATTCGTTGAACCGGGAAAGCAAATTTATATGCCGAGCCTCGGTGTTGTTTTGAATGACAGACGAAACAGTGCCGATACGAAACCGATTGAAAAATTTACTCCGCAAATACAGCTTTGCGCTTTGTTTTTCCTCTATAAGAAGGAAAAAGAATATACCGCAAAAGAAATATCCGAAACTACGGGCTTAAACGTAATGGCGGTAAGCAGAGGGGTATCGGCTTTAACCGAACTTGAATTGCTTTCGGTCAGAAAGGCGTCGAGAACAAATTACTATACAATCAAAGCATCGAAAAATAAATTTCTGGAAAGCATAAAAGACTATTTGATTTCGCCTGTATTAAAGCGAGTTTATACCGATGGAAAAACCATTTTGAACGTTGGAATAAAATCAGGATATACTGCTTTATCCCAATTGACCTCTGTCGTGGACGATTCAATACAGACTTATGCAGTATCGAAAACAACATATAAATTAATTGAGAGTAACTGCCGAGAATCTTCGGTTATGTTTTCGCTCAATGATAAAATCGTTAAGATCGAAGTTTGGAAATATGATCCGACGATTTTTATGGTGGACAATTGCGTAGATAGATTATCTTTATATCTTTCTTTCGCAAAGGATAACGATGAAAGAACGGAAGAATCACTCGAGGAACTTATGAAGGAGATAAACAATGGCTGATTACATGGTAAACGGATTAGATATTTTTGCGGAAAGATTCAAAGATTATTCGGATAATTTTATTATTGTCGGAGGAACGGCTTGCTCTTTGGCTATGAATGACGCAGGCATAAACTTTAGGGCAACAAACGACATCGATATGATTGTTATTGTTGAAGAGTTGTCTTCGGATTTCGGCAAAACCTTTTGGGATTTTATAAAGGAAGGCGGATATGAGTTTTGGAAATCTGACGAAACGACACACTTCTTCAGATTTTTGAACCCGAAAAATTCTTCGTATCCGAAAATGATAGAATTGTTTTCGAGAAAACAAGACTGGATTCCGGACGATATGGTTGGCAAATATACAAAAATCGTTATGACCGACGAAATTTCAAGTCTGTCTGCAATATTGCTCGACGATACATATTATCGTTTTTTGAAAGACGGTTCGGAAATTGTAAACGACTTGCCAATCCTGAAACCGATTTACCTGATAGCTTTTAAGGCAAAGGCTCACGTGGATTTGAGTAAGAAGCATTCGGAAGGAATGCACATCAACGAACGCGATTTGAAAAAACACAAAAACGATATTCTTCGTTTGGTTCAGTTGCTCAATCCGAATGAAACGATTGAAGTCGATGAAAGTGTTAAAACAGATATGCAAAATTTCTTTGACTTAATAGAGGAAGAAGACATAAATATGAATGCGTTAAAGTTAGCTTACACAAAAGAGCAAGCAATTTCAATTCTAAAACACGTATTCAAAATGGATTAAAAGAAGTATGAAATACTATGTCGTAGCCGACGTCCACGGTTTCTTTTCGGAACTCAAATCGGCACTTACTGAAAAAGGATTTTTTAACGACAAAGAACCGCATAAACTCATTATGTGCGGCGATTTACTTGATCGAGGCGCGGAAGCACTTGAAGTTCAATCGTTTGTTTTGGATTTAATGAAAAAGGACGAAGTGATACTTATTCGTGGAAATCACGAAGATTTACTTGTTGACCTTGTTGAAAATGCAGACAAATGGATAACTCAAAACGTAATGATGACACATCATTGGTCAAATGGCACTGTCGATTCCGTTTTGCAACTAACAGGAAAAGATTTAACTTCGGCGATCCTTTATCCGGAAGGATTTGCCTTAACGGCAAAAAACACTCCGTTTTATAAAACTATTCTACCGGCAATGAAAGACTATTATGAAACGAAGCATTACATTTTCGTCCACGGGTGGATTCCGTGCCATGTCATCGGTCGTGGAGTCAGCACATACGACACATATTTTTATCAAGAGAATTGGCGAGAGCAAAATGAAGAACAATGGAATCGCGCGCGTTGGTTAAACGGAATGGCCGCTGCAAGTCAACAAGTTATTGAACCGGATAAAGCTATCGTTTGCGGTCATTGGCATTGCTCATATGGCCACTCGGCATTAGAGGGTAAGTGCCCGGAATTTGGCGAAGGTGCAAACTTCTCACCATATTATGCCAAAGGTATAATTGCAATAGACGCCTGCACTGCATATTCAGGCAAAGTGAATTGCCTTATAATAGATGATTAAGTAAGGGTAGCAAATATTATAGTGTTACGGTGTGGAAAAATATTAAGTAGATAGAACAAGAGGGAGATATGAGTGGTGCAAAAAATAGCGACATACAATCAGAAATAGATGAATTGTATGGAAAAATGTATATGCTGAATGACTTGCTTTTACAAAGGTCTGAAAAGACTATTGGCGAAAGCGAGATTTATTCTGCCGTTGATATTTTTGATTTTTATATAAGCTCTCATGCAATGGCATATTTAAAGTATCTGTATATCGGGGATATGTGCAATATTTCGATATATTTAAGTGCTCGCTGTATTTTGGAAGGACTTGCTCTAAAAAGACTGTGCCAAAGAGAAGTCGTCGGCACCGTAAAAGAAGAATTGTTGCAAAAGCAAGTCTTTTTGGTTGAACATAAATACTATAAGAATTTTGACGACATAGCAGAGAAAATACACTTGCCGGAAAAACTCATCATTGATTTTCGAAACGCATGTGCTTTTTATGAAGAAAAACTTGCAAATGAGTGTTCTTCGGAAAAGATTGAAAGTATAATAAAATCTCCAATTCCGTTTTTATGTCAAAGTCATACTAATTATAGAAAAATCATTGCTGAAGAATTAGGCGAAGAGCGTGCTTCTTTGTACGGATTGTGCAGTTCGTTTGTCCATCCGTCGACAAATGATGCATATAAATCGGATTGCTTTCAATTAGTGCTTCCTATATATAAACTGCTAAAAAATGAGTATGAAAATTTGCCAAAATCAAAATCGTCTTTAAGTTTGGATTTAGCACAAACAAGATCTCCGATTTCGGATGATTTTTATAACCTAATGTCAGAGGAAATGAGTATTTTGTGCTCGGTAGCAAATGTGTTTGATCAAAAATTCGGTAATAATTATGTGTCGAATACATTTCGAACAATAGGGTATATATTACCTGATTTGGCGATAGAAAAACAATTAGGATTGACGGAACAGACAAAATGCAAGTGGAAGATTGTGGTGGAGTTGTGTGCTACATTTGATTATATTTATGTGAAATTCTTTGGAGACGAATTGCGTTTCAGACTTCTGGATCTTCATGGGCAAGTACAAGAGCTCCGCAATATAAATAAAGAATATGATTTAGATGACGCATATCAAGTATACTGTCAAGTTTATAAACACCCTTGTGACAGGGAGCGGTTTAATGATAGTTTCAAACAACCTCTTGGCTATTTAATTGATCAAAACGGAAGGGTGCCGTCTTTAACTAAAGTTGTATGTGAATTCATAAAAAAATTCGAAAGTAAAAATGAAAGCGGTATATCCGTTGAGCAGGCTATGCTTTTAGATTATATGGAAAGTCAAATGATATCTCATGCAAACGGATATATGTGGTTTGCTAATTCCGGTGCATTTAGCGATACAAATAATATATTTAAGGGTATAGATATTAGTTTAATGACTATATTCAGAGAACTGCATACAGTTTTTCTGACACACCGTGCAGTAGAAGAAAGTAAAGAGTATAAAAGCATAATCAACATACTAAGAAATAGTCAGAAAAAGTTGAAAAATAATTTTGAGCGTAAAGCATCGATACTTGCGTTGCCGATGGCTCATAAGTGGCATGTTTCTTAGACGGCTTTAAAATTGCTTTATGGGTAGCAAAATTTTGTTTTGATATAACTCAAAAGTTTAATAAATAAGTATGGGAAATGACCTGTTTTTATTGACTTTTTACGCAAAAAGTGTTATTTTTCTAAGTGAAAAGTAGTGCTTTGCCGATTATGTCAAAGGACGTGGTTTACAGCCCGCCAAGAGACCTTCAAGTTTGAAACGTTCATTCTTGAAGGTTTTTTAGAAATAATATTTTTATGAGGTTTTAACATGGATATAATACACATAAATAATTTTAACGATCATGCAAAAAAATTGGCAAAAATAGGTTTGCAATTAATTAACGGCAATAAGAGTATACTAGAAGAGAATGGAGTAAAAGAGATAATCGCCTTGTATTTATTGATACCGTATATAACAGACAGCACTTTGCAAGTGCCAGAGCCTACAGCTTTACATAAAATTCCAAAATTAGAAGGCACTTTTGTGGAAGAAATTAAGTTAAACAATTTAAGAAACGCTATCTCACACTCTTTTGTTACAACTGAAGAAGTGAAAGATGGTAATAAAGATACATACATATTGTTTGATGATCGCATTCTTTACACAAGAAATGAACATGATACTATAGGTGATCCTAATATGTTTTATGGTATCAAAACTGAAGACCTAACAGATAGAATCAAAGAATTGTTAGAAGAAGTGATTGATTCATAAATGACTTTTTGAGTCTGTATTTTATTTTTTTAATCATGAAAAAACTATATCTATTTTTCATTCTTATATTGATTGTTGCTCTTTCTCTATGTGGATGCGCACAGCCTAATGATAGGAAAGTATCCAAATACTTTAGTTTTAAAGCAATAGAGAGTGGATATGAAATGACAAATAGTTATTCTATTTTTTATCAATCTTATGAAGGAGTTTTAACTATTCCAGAAACATATAAAGGAAAGCCCGTCATACGAGTTAGTAACATGGGGTCAAAATTCGGACGCAATATTACAACAATCATTGGATCCAATAATCTTCAAGAAATCACATCATGGGCGTTTTCCAGCCAAGATACAATTCCTATGTGTATAGAAGAAGTTATTTTTCCAAAAGATGGACAATTATATAAAATAGAACAAATGGCATTCTATCTCTGCACAAAACTAAAAAAAGTTATTTTGCCAAGCAATTTTAAAGAATTTGGTGATGGAGTTTTTGAACGTTGTGTTGCACTGGAAAGTTTAATAATCTTTAACAATATTCCACCTATTATTAATGGCGATTTATTTAATTGCAATGCTACTCTTGTAAATGATAGTTATTGGCATAAAAAACCTAATAGTGATTTTAAGGTCTATGTTCCAGATGATGCTGTTGAAATATATATAGAGTCAAAATGGGGTGAATATAGGATACTACCAATAAGCCAAGTATTAGTTTAATTTGGTTCAAACTTGCGTGAACGGCGCCCGCCAAGTGAGATAAATAGTGATTATACTGTTTATCTCATTTTTTTTGTAGGTTGTGGGCTGGATTAAAAAAAGGGTTGCGTTTTTATTTGGAAGGGGTGGCGAGTTTTTTGTTTTGATTATAGAAAAGGACGCTTCCGATCACGTCTAAACAGAAAAAGAAAAGACAAACGACAACGGCGACGCGTAGGGGCGAAAGTTTTTCGGCCTTTTTAATAAGGACATTTCTCAAATAATAAGCAACGTCGGGAAGTGAAGTCGTAATCATACAAAAATAAGTCCCCACTACTAAAAAAGCAATCACTATGGGAATACCTATCATCATAAATGGATTTAGCATCAACGCAATAATGATAACGCACATAGCAAAGTTTAATATAAACCATGGGATAAGTGCAAGTTTTACTTTCATTACCGTTTTGCTAACGTCTGATTCGCCTTTAAAAACGGATATAACCGACAAAACGATATTGGCGATACAAATAGGTAGAACCAACGCCGTCAAGATAAGAGTAGCCTTAATAAGCCCATTTGCGAGAGATTCGTTGTTTAGTGGAATAAGTTCCACTATAAACCAAATATATAAAGGCAATTCCATTATATACATGCCTATTGTTTGTGCGACCAAAGTTATTTTATTAGTTTTCATAGTCATATTATATAACGGTTATCACAAAATAACAATACTTATACATCTAATTAAATGAATCGTGCCAAATTGCAAAGGATTGCGATAGCTATAGCTATAATTATAGATAATACTTTAGTACATTGTCTATCGTCATGTTGAGCGAAGTCGAAACATCTTTATCTTTATTAATTGGAAAGAGATCCTTCGACGGCGCTACGCTTGCTCAGGATGACAAATCATAGTTGCTGTTAGCGATTCGTCATACTGAGCGTAGGTCAAAGACCGTAGTCGAAGTATCTATTTGATAGGCTTTCCTTATTAAAACCCGTCAAAAATCCAAAAAGATTTTTGACGGAAACAAAGAAGTCGGGCGTAAAACGTAGGTTGCTCAAAAAGAGCAAACAAGTAAAAGCCCGTACTTATTTGCCGGGTGTAAACGCTTACGTTTTCAAGGCGAAACTGTCCCCCGCTTCGCTCCATAAATTGAATTGCAACCGCAATGTACCGTTAGACACAATTTATGACCGATAGGTCAATTCATGCAACCGTTAAGTTTCAATTCATTGCTTGCACAGCAAGCGTCTTTTATGGTATTCGAAAAAGAAACGAACAAGATATAATCTTGCCATAAAAACTATTTGAATAACTTTATATGCTATATTGAAATACTTTTTATCAAATAAAGTTTGACTTTTGCGGCTTGGTGGTATATCATAAAGCAAAAGATAATAAGACAGTTCGTAACCATCCTGTCTCTAAACAAAACTAGGGATCGTTTGAAGTGATGGGGTTATACTCCATTTTTTTATTGTTTTATTTTCTTTAAATTCATAAAAAGGTGTAAATATGAATAAAGAGAAAAAGCAAAACTCATTTAAAAAGGCAATGCAAAAACCAATAATAGCGATTAAACGGTTATTTGATTTTAACGACTGGAAATTGTTGTTAAGAAGTATTCCGGGGTTAGTAACCGCTTTGTACGTGGTTTCGGTAGTAGTGATGAATTTAATGGCGTCTAAAGTGATAGTCCAAACCAAGTATTTTGGTATTACGGGCGGTTTGTTGCTTTCTTGGATACCATTTTTGACTATGGATATAGTCGTAAAAGTATTTGGCGTAAAAGCCGCTAACAAACTCACATTTTTGGGTTTTGCGATAAACTTGTTTTTTGTCGGGGTATTTCAACTTGTCTCTTCGATACAAGTCGGAGGCGACGCGGACGCATACAATGCGTTTAACCAAACGTTTTCTCAGACTTGGCAAATATTTACGGCTTCTTCTATAGCGTTTTTGGCCTCGGGTATCGTAAATAACGTTTTAAACCATTTGACGGGCAAACTATTCCATAATAGACCCGACGGGGCGTTAGCGTATTTTACACGCTCTTACGTATCGACGATCATCGGGCAGTTTATTGATAATTTCGTATTTATAAGTTTAGCATTTTTAGTTTTCTTTAAGTTAAGCATTGGCACAACGCTCGGATATACCCTAGTAAGCGCATTGGGAACGGCAATTTTAGGCGCTCTTATAGAACTTGCAATGGAAGCGATATTCTCGCCTTTGGGATATAAAATCACGACCAAATGGGCAAGCGAAAACGTCGGCGCTAATTACTTGCAATATCAAGAAGAATTAAAATAATAGATAATATGAAACTCGAATTACTTACCGCATACGAACTCGGACAACTTGTCAACGATAAAAAGATAAAGCCTACCGAAGTTATAAAATATTTTATTGATAGGATAGAAAAAAGGAACAAAAGCGTAAACGCTTTTACATATACCAAGTTCGACTATGCGATATCAAAGGCTAAAGAATACGATAAAAGAATTGCAAACGGAGAATATTTAGGACCTTTTGCGGCTGTACCTTTTGCGTTAAAGGATTTTTTGCCAAGCAAAGTTGGTTGGATAAATTCTCACGGCGGTGTAAAATGTTTGATGGCGACGGACGAAGTCAACTCGGTATTTTGCGAAGCAATGGAATCGTTAGGCGGTATAGCCATCGGCAAAACGAACGCCCCCGCTTATGGGTTTAGATGCACCACCGACAACGATCTTTACGGCGTTACAAAAAACCCGTTTAATACAAAATATAACTCGGGCGGGTCGTCGGGCGGATCTGCCGTTGCGGTAGCGGACGGCTTGGTACTTGTTGCCGAAGGCGGAGACGCGGGCGGATCGATCAGAGTGCCTGCGGCTTTTAACAACTTATTTGGGTACAAAGCGGGGATAGGCGTTATACCGTCGGTATCGAGACCCGACGCATTTTCCGCTTCTCACCCGTATTGTTTTAACGGCGGACTGACGAAGTCGGTAAAAGACACGGCTATTTTGCTTAACGCAATGAGTTATTACACACCGTTAGATCCTTTAAGTAAGCCGATAAACGTCGATTACGTTGCCGAAATCGACAAAGATATAAGCGACAAAAAAATAGCGTATACGGTGGATTTTGACATATTTGCCGTTGCAGACTCGGTCAAAGAAAAGTTTTTAAAAGAAATCGACTCTTTAAAAGATTTAGGATTTGACCTTACCCCTGTCCGCTTTGATTTTAAACATACGGCTAAAGAATTTGCCGATCTTTGGTGTTTGGGCATAACGGTAGACCCCGCAATAGAGTTGAACCTATTAAAAGAAAAAGGCGTGGACCTACTAAAAGACCACAAAGACCAATTCCCTAAAGAGTTTATCTATTGGAAGGAACGTTGCGACAGTGCGACGATATCTGACTTATACGAATTAAATCTTGCAAGGACGGACGTTTTGGACGAATTTGAAAAAGTTTTTAAAGACTACGATTATATTTTATCCCCCGTATCTTGCATACCCGCCGTACTTAATAAAGACGACCATAACACCAAAGGTCCCGACAAAATAAACGGAATAGACGTCGACCCGTTAATAGGCTTTTGCGAGACCTATCACGTCAACTTTGCGGGGCATCCGTCGGCGTCAATACCCTTTGGTTTTATAAATGACGACGTACCCTTTGGCATACAAGCCATATCCAAAAAGTATCACGACGCCGATCTTTTGGCGCTCTCCTACACTATCGAACGCCTTAAACCATGGAAGGACGCTTATAAAAAAGCGTTAGAAAGAAAATAAAAGGCAAATATATCATATATTTTTGCAATTATAAAAATATACCTTATTCCTTCAACAAGGACAAAAGTTGTAAATAAACAAAAACTATTGCATTAAGAAGGGATTGAGATATCAATTATCTTATGATATAATAATACAAATGATTTTGAAGGAGAAAGTTTATGGAACTTATTCCAAGTTTTTCGGTAGACCATACCAAAATCGTACCGGGTATTTTTACAAGTAGAGTGGACGTTGTGGGGGACAAAAAAATCACCACGTACGACGTTAGAGTTACAAGACCGAATATCGAACCCGCGGTTGACGTGGCGGCGATGCACTCTTTGGAACATATTATCGCAACGTATTTACGCAACGATCCCGACTGGAAAGACGAAGTTATATACTGGGGTCCGATGGGTTGTTTGACCGGATTCTATCTTATTTTAAAGGGAAACCGTCCGCCAAAGGATATATTCGACTTATTATTGAGAGCGTTTAGATCGGTAGAAAACTCGACGGACGTTCCGGGAGCTTCGGCAGTCAACTGCGGTAATTACCTTATGCATAATCTCGAAATGGCAAAGTGGTACGCGCGTAGATTTGCCGATTATCTTGATAAAAATGCGGACAACGACGTGATATTCGAGTACCCCAAGTCAGAAAGGTTAATCACCGAAGACGGAAAGCATTTCTTTGATTCTTAAGGAAACAAACTAAATAGTTTTAAATAAATAGTAACAAAAAAAGAGTTCGGCACGAGAGTAGGAAAACTGTTTTCTCGAATAGCACGAGTCTCTTTTTTTGTTATGGAATAATGAGAAAAGAGCGAAAAGCGACGGGCAAAGTATCGATTAAAAATCCGTTTTTGAAAAACCCCCATTCCCACGTCGGACGCCATTTTGTCGTCCTTGTACGCTTTAGCGTTTGAAAGTTTTTGTGTTGTCATCAAGGGTTTTAAAAACCCCCATTTTATCGTCGTAGCCTTGTTAAAAACAAGTCTACTTTGGATAAAATCAAACCCCCTTTCCTTCGTCTATTAAGATAGCCGAAAGGGTGTAAACGCTTACGCTTTTAAGGAAATAGATTCTTCGACGGCGCTTCGCTTGCTCAGGATGAAGCACAAACGAAAGCAAAAATGCACTTGTATATTTTTGCCGAGTGCAGTGCGGTGAATTATAACAGTATCCGTTAGGATACTCTTTCCGATAGGAAAGAATTGCGTTAGCAATAGTTATAATTATTATTAATACACAAACGAAAGCGAAAATGCACGAAGTATATTTTATTATATACTCGACAAAACGCTTTTGCGTTTTGGAGAAGACGAATAAGGTCTCTAAAAAACGCAGTCCAAACACTTTGTGTTGGGACAAGTCAAAAGAGACACTTATGAGTCGGCAGTGCGGTGAATTATAGCCGTATCCGTTAGGATACACTTTCCGATAGGAAAGTATTGCGTTAGCAATGGCTATAATTATAATTGTTGCACTTATTAAAGCTATCCGCTTTAAAGCCCGTCAAAAATCCAAAAAGATTTTTGACGGAGACGAATAAGCCGTCCAATAAACGCAGGCTTTACGCTTGCGTAAAGTCAAGTCAAAGGACGTGCTTATGAGTCAGTCGCTATTTGACTTTGGGCATTTCGGTCATACGAAGTTTTGAACAGCCGTAAGGTTTTAAAGTTATCTCTTCGACTTTTGCTATAGGCGTCGTGGATTTTGGCACTTTTGCGCATATCGTCTTAAACAAAGGTCTTAAACCCCAATTTATCTTTTGCATTTTGGCGTTTACCGTCAAAGGCGGTTGAGTTTCGGAAAAAGGACTATTGCCAATACCATTATAGTTAAACGAAAACTCATCGGAGGAAAAACCGTAATTCCAGTCGCTTTGCGGTATAAGTTCGTAGTCGCAATAAGGATATTTACGCTCTACCCCGCGTCTTGTGTACTCGTGCATTTTCTTTTGATATTCGATAGGCAAAGAGAACAAGAGCGAGCCTTTTTTGACAGTGTATAATCCATTGGGTCGAGATTTCAACTCGACTTCGGTATCGAAAGTCAAAGTATATTCGCCGTCTCCCTTTTGGATATGTAATTTTACATCTTCATTTTTTACGATAACGCCGTTTAGTTTGACGTTTTTAGCAACCTTTGGTATGCGGATAACAAAGTCAAAATCCTTTTTGGCGGTTATCGTATATTTCATTTTGTTTTCAAAGGGATAATTAGAGTCAAGCCTTATCTCGACGTCTTGAGTTTTGAGTATAGACGGTATCAATATCGAATTGAGTATCACGTCGTCTTTGTGCATAAACGCCGATATGGTGAGTTTTGGGAAACCTTGATTAAAATTGGACGTGCAACAACCGAAGTGCGGTTCTAATCCAAACAAATGAGCGTCTGATCCGTTAGTGCTGAAAGGTGTGAATAAAGCGAACTTTTGACACGCTATTTGGTTACTCATTTGGTCGTATTGATGTCGCCACATATCTTCGCTTATGGTTGCGGGCAAGGCGTTAAACGCAAGTACTTCTAACCTTTCCGCCCATTTACTATCCCCCGTGTACGCGTAAAGAAGTTCGTAAGAATACATTAATTCGACGACCGAGCAAAGTTCGGTGCCTTGAGTAGGACTTACGCCCGAAAGACACTCGTCCCCCGTAAACCCTTCGAACACAGTTCCGTTATACTTATCGAGAATAGTTCTCCACCTTTCGGCGTCGTCGACGTACTCTTTACCGAGCAGATCGCAAGATACGGCTTCGGATTTTAACATCATTACCAAATTGACGACGTGAGTTTTATAACGCCATATCTTTTTTGGGCGTATCCAAGTTTTTATCGCTTTATCGTAGTCGTAACCTTGCTTTTTTAAAATTACCGCAAAGTCTTTTATCCAGTCTTCGGGATATTTTTCATAAATAAAATCAAGCGCAATAAAAGTCTCGAACCATCTAAATCTACCCCAATTAAAAAGGAATATTTTCTTGTTTTTTAGAAGATCGTAATAGTTACGTAACGCTTTATAGATAACTTGGGGTATTCTCTCATCCCCCGAGCAATCGTAATAAGTTTTTAGAGTCTTTGTGATAAGTTGTACCGCCCAAGTATCGTAACTTGCGCGTTTGCTTTTGGGACAAGGACATATCCAACCGTCTTCTTCTTGTTTTGAGATTATGGCGTCAATATACTTTTTGGCGACCGAGATAAGCTCTTGATCTTCCAACAAATAAGCGAGCGGAACAAATCCGTCAAGCCAATAAGGGACTCTCTCCCAGCCTTCTCTTTTGCCACCTATCCAAGCGCTGTCTTTGACGTCCGGCCATATTTTATGAAGATTGCCGCTTAAACCTTGCGCTTGAATTTCGAGTTGACGACGAAGCCAGCCGTTCGGTTTGATTTCTTTAGTTGTATATAGATCCCATTTATTCATATTTTCACCTATAAAAAAATCTATTTATTATTTTACTTAAAAAGCCAAATGACCGCTTAACGTTTCAAAAATAACGCAAATAGACTCCCACGTTACGTTTTCCATATACAAACTCGGGGTAGCGGGAGCGGGTATATTGACTATATTTGTAAACCCTTGTTTTTTTGCTATATGCGTCGCTCTAAACATATGGTGGTTGTTAGTTATCACGCCCAAGGGACTAGTTTTATCCACCATTTCCGCAACGTATTTAAAGTTTTCGACAGTGGTTTTAGCGTTGGTTTCGGCAATAAGTTTATCGTCCGACCCAATAAAGCCGTGAGATCTTAAATATTTGACCATTACCGCGGCTTCCGAAAACTCGGGGTCTTCGCTATTGCCGCCGGTTGCGATAAAAACGGTATCGGGGTAACTTGCATTATAATCGAGCGTTTGTTGCAGTCTATAAACCAAGTCTTTTTGAATTTGCCCGTCGTTTAAAACCAAACCCAAAACGCATACCGTATTTGGCGTTTTGTCCGAAGTTTTAGCGCCGAAAACGATTACCGTCAAAGAAAGTGATATAAACCCAACGAAGAAAACGCAAGAAACGACGCGTATGATCCAACCCAAAACCTTTAAGATTTTGTTCTTATTCCAACTAAACAAGCCGAAACGAAGGTCAAAACCTACTAACGACAACAAGCATAAAAAGCCAAATTCCGCCATAAATCTGCTTACCATAGCGCCGACTTTTGCGTGAGCGGTTATTTTATAGATCATGACCCCAAAACAGTATAAGAAAAATACCGCACAAAGAGCCAATACGACGTAGCCTATGATTTTTCTCGGCAAACTTATCGTCTTTTTACTTTTCATAAACCTTTCCTCAAAAAATAGTCGATACCTTGGCGACAAACAAAATTTAGAGCGTTCTTCTGCATATAATCGGTTAAACGGGTTTTGTCGCTATAAGTATAGTTAATAAAATTATATAATTTTGAAACGGAAAGGTCAATATCAAGATTTTAAATAGTTTTTACCCTTTGATTTTTTGTCGTTATAGTTATCGTTAAATAAAAAAAAGTTTATTAGTCATGTTGAGCGAAGTCGAAGTATCTTTTTTAAAATAAATAATATCCATGTACGCTTTAGCGTTTGATAGTTTTTGTGTTGTGTCATCAAGGGTTTTAAAAACCCCCATTTTATCGTCGTAGCCTTGTTAAAAACAAGTCTACTTTGGATAAAATCAAGCCCCCTTTCCTTCGTCTATTAAAATAGCCGAAAGGGTGTAAACGCTTACGCTTTTAAGGATAGAGATCCTTCGACTTCGCTCAGGATGAAGCACAAACGAAGGCTAAAATGCACTTGTATATTTTTGCCGAGTGCGTGCGGTGAATTATAGCCGTATCCGTTAGGATACACTTTCCTATAGGAAAGAATTGCGTTAGCAATGGCTATAATTATAATTGATGCACTTATTAAGGCTATCCGCTTTAAAAACCCGACAAAACGCTTGCGAGACGCTTATGAGTAAAAGCAAAAGGATAGCAAAATCATGCTATCCCTTTATTGTTTCTAAAAATCTATACAAGTAACACCCTTTAGGACGTAACTCTTTTTGTTTTAAAAAAATTATTCGGCAGTTTCTTCGCTTTGTGCCTCTTCTTTTTGCGCCTTTGTTCTTTTTACTCTTCCGGCAATGGTAAATCCCAATAAAGTGAAAGCGCCTACGGAAAGTATAATACCGAAAATTATTTCGCCGAAACTCACGCGAAACTCGTGAACGATAAGTAAAGACTCACCTAACGAACCGCTTGCCGCACCCATTATCAAATAAGTTACGAAACGCACTACGTTTTTGTTTTTTAGCAAGAAATAGGAATAGAACGAGTCGATAAACATCAAGAAACCCGCTGTCGCTAAAATGTAAGGTATCATCCTCGAAACGATGGTTGCGAGATCCAAAACGCAAAAAGCGGTACCTATCGAGAGAATGACCGCGTTCAATATACCCATAACGCTTATCAAAGGACGACGGCTTACGCCAATGATTATGATATTTATAGCGCCGTATACGCATAATATAACGCCGATAGTGATGCTGACCGCACCCGTAATTCTAAAACTGTAAAGTATGCCTATTGCCAACATTAGAAAAGACACGAGTATCTTTTCGATAAACGACGTCATGGCTTCTTTTTCTTCGATAGAGTTTTTCATATTATCTCCTTACAATTATTTTCTCATGTCCGCGATAATGGGACGTAAATATGCGCTTATCACTTCAAAACCTTTTTTATTGGGATGTAATCCGTCGTCCGAATATTGTTTATCGAACTCTTCGTTGCCCGAAGTGATGACCGAATAAACGTCGGCGTAATTATAACCCAAAGATTCGGTAAGTTCTTTTAATTTTTTATTGACCGATTCAATATGTCCGTGTCCGTATGCGTAACGATTATGGAAAGATATGTCCGAAACGGGATAAACCGATTGAACCAATACTTTTGTATCGGGCAATCTCGATTTGATTTGAGAAAGTATAGAACGATAGGTATCGATTATAAAAGTTTCCACGTCGTCGTAGCCTTCTTGGAAATTATTTGCACCGCCCAAAAGAACGACCAAAGACGGTTGCAGGTCGAAAATACTTTCGTCCATTCTGCCAAGAATACCCTCGATGGTATCGCCCGAAATACCGCGATTTATCGCTTTTAACTCGGGATAGTAGGTGTCGAGATTACAAAAATCGGTGATACTGTCCCCAACGAAAACGACACCGCCTTTTTTTGCAAATCTGTTTTCCATACGGAACGCCATACAAGAAGTTTTGTAAAGACGTCTTAAATAAACCGAGTCCATATTGAGCAACTTGTTTAAATTTTTCATTAACGTAACGCAGTAAAAACTGCCCCTCCAAATAAAAAGTTATTGTTAAAACAACTTTATTATTATATTTATTAAAGTCGAAAATTGTCAAATACGATAAGTAGATATTTTTAATTCTTTGTTAAAAAATTTAAAAAAGTGTAACAATAAGAGAAAAGAAAGCGAATAGAACGTATAATGCTAATCACTTTCGTTATTGTTGCGTAGCGTGGAAAGACTAAATAAAGGTTTATCATTTCTCGCTTTTGCGTATACAAGTTTATCGTGTTGTCGTTAAGAGTTTTAAAAAACCCCCTCTCCGCAGTCGTAGTCAATCAAAGATTGCCTACTTTGTGCGCAGACAATCCCCCTTTCATTCGACCGTAAACGGTCGAAAGGGTGCAAACGCTTACGCTTTTAAGGAAAAAGATCCTTCGACTTCGCTCAGGATGAAGCACAAACGAAGGCTAAAATGCACGAAGTATATTTTATTATATACTCGACAAAACGCTTTTGCGTTTTGGAGAAGACGAATAAGGTCTCTAAAAAACGCTGTCCGAACACTTTGTGTTGGGACAAGTCAAAAGAGACACTTATGAGTCGGCAGTGCGGTGAATTATAGCCGTATCCGTTAGGATACACTTTCCGATAGGAAAGAATTGCGTTAGCAATGGCTATAATTATAGATAATACTTTCGTACTTTGTCTATCGTCATATTTTTAAAATAAAGAGTATCCTTGTTAAAAACCCCCATTTTATCGTCGTAGCCTTGTTAAAAACAAGTCTACTTTGGATAAAATCAAGCCCCCTTTCTCTCGACCGTAAACGGTCGAAAGGGTGCAAACGCTTACGCTTTTAAGGAAAAAGATCCTTCGACTTCGCTCAGGATGAAGCACAAACGAAGGCGAAAATGCACTTGTATATTTTCGCCGAGTGCAGTGCGGTGAATTATAGCCGTATCCGTTAGGATACACTTTTCGATAGAAAAGAATTGCGCAGCAATGTCTATAATTATTATTAATACACAAACGAAAGCGAAAATGCACTTGTATATTTTCGCCGAGTGCAGTGCGGTGAATTATAGCCGTATCCGTTAGGATACACTTTTCGATAGAAAAGAATTGCGCAGCAATGGCTATAATTATTATTAATACACAAACGAAAGCGAAAATGCACTTGTATATTTTCGCCGAGTGCAGTGCGGTGAATTATAGCCGTATCCGTTAGGATACACTTTTCGATAGAAAAGAATTGCGCAGCAATGGCTATAATTATTATTA